>Ga0105243_10000244_pt1 | contig 62387 bp, 65 predicted proteins | sample KBSM34metaG_FD_81525 | JGI IMG/M metagenome (GOLD analysis project Ga0105243, IMG submission 81525) | Miscanthus rhizosphere microbial communities from Kellogg Biological Station, Michigan, USA - KBS M3-4 metaG | ecosystem: Host-associated > Plants > Roots > Rhizosphere > Soil | place... | reverse complement strand
GCAGTTCATCACCCGGGCTTCACTGCCCGCGAACTCCGCCAGCGATTCAGCGCTGTTGCGAATGGTCACCAGCGCCTGCGCCACCACGTCCAGCCGCTGATGGCCCTCGGGGATCTCCAGCCATGCCAGCGCCAGCTGGGCCAGGGCGGAAACCTCGGCACAGCCTTGCTGCACAAAGCGGTCTATTTCATGCAGTGCTGTTGCGAGCTTCTGGGTCTGGGTGTTTTCGTGGGGAGGGGATGGGGGGATGTGCTTCATGGGTTCGACTCTCCACGAAGCATTCCATTGGTGTCTGACATTGCATCTCCTTCAGAAAGGGACGATGCTTGCCGGTTTTTCGTGATGCAGATACTACGAGTTGCGTAGCTGATTTACAGGGCGTTCAAGAAGATGGGGGCTGTCGAGTGGGTCTGAGGGGGCGACCAGCTTGTCGCAAGCGCACAGATCAATCGCTATGCGTGGCAAGCCCAAGCCGTACCTGCTGTACCGTGCGCAAGCTGGCCGAAATCCTCAAGGTTCCGACGGCGTTTTCTGCTCGGATACGGATGATGGAGTTCGCAGTCGCTGCTCAGCTATGGGCAGGCGAGTGAGGATGTGCGGGAGAACGTACGAGGATATTGGGGAATTAGGGCGGCTCTGCCCTGCCATCCCTAGGGCCGGCGAAGACAGTCAGCTCCTGCTTGGTTCTTGTGCGCTGACACAGCAATTCCTCGATAAACAGGATGCCGACATCGATACCGTATGGCTGGCTCAATCCGGTTACGACCTGCCCCTCAGCGACGAATACCTCGTCAAGGTCGAAGATGCCAACAGGCTCCACGTTCGTTCGATCACCGGGCCCATCGTGATTTGCGTCGCTCAAGCCGGGGAGCATGCCTATGGCGCGATCGTAGGCTGCCTCGGCATCGCTGGCAGCGAACAGATGCGACGCGATGAAATGGCGTTTCTCTCTGCGGTTGACGTCGTAAGGTGGCTGCGTGCTGAGCGAAGCGTTCTCCTCCTTCATGAGGAAATGGGCAATGTATAAGGACATCAATAAGGTACTTTCAACTGCAGTGCCGTGGTGAATCCCCCATCTGGCCGTCAGAAGCCGGATGCGGACGGCTCAGTCGACGGACATCCTCTGGATGAAGTGGTCAGACATTGTGATCGATCACTTCTATTTCCTCGCATATTACGAAGTGATTTCCAATTTCCAGGACAACCGCGCTTGTTTCGACGATATGCGTGTCGATCAGTTGTGTTTTTAAATCGGATCCAATGCGATCTCGAACGCTGGTGAGGACAGAGATAGGACCGCGCAAGAGCAAGCCATAGCCTCCAGTCAGCAGTGTATGAAAGGATGCCGGTGAACCCGGCATCATTCTGGATGCGGCCAGCCAGCCTTTGTAGTGGTGATGAAGAATTTCCCAAATATAGGCATAAATTTGGTAAGGATCCTGGGGGCACGAGGAGAAGTAAAGGCTGCCTTGTCTTCCGGAGCGGTTCAGGAGCAAGGGGTGCTCCCGGTATACGGATATTGCATTTGCACTGCAAATGCACACGTCGGTGTCCAGCCATTGCTTGCACACGATTTTGAATTCTCTGCGTATCCGTGAATTTTTCCAGTCATCGCATTCGATCGAAATCAAGAGTTCATTGTTCTCTGAACGACTTATGGATGTAATCAGGCCGTTGCTGTCATCATGGAAAATTTCTGCCAGTGCCTCAATATTCATGTCTTCTGGAATGTCATGGGTGGATGTTCGGCGCCCCAGGACATGAGAGCCACCGTATGTCTGACGTTTTATTAATTAGTGATTTTTACTGAGTTTTCGCAGATGCGTCTGGTCGGCCGAAAGCAGTTCTCGACATCTTATTGCTCAAGTGTCAACATTTGCTTTAGCCATTGATCCGCCGTCATGTCCTCAACTCCGATCACATGATGTATATACATCATCGCCTTTTGCAGGCCGTATCGTCCGTCCAGCCTGTATAGAAGATAGTTGGCTGTGATCACTGCGCCGGTGGGCCAGAGCCGCCGAAAACTCTCCAGATCCTTGTCAACGATTTCGCCATAATTGGCCAGATCACCGCACTCCGTTTCGATGGATCGACCAAGAATATTCTCGATCGTGGTTCTTGTATCTGCATTTATCTTGAATGCCATTGTTATCTCCATGCGGCCGTATTGATTGTGCTTGATCTCAGGAGCTTGTGCCACGGACTGGCATTGTCAGTCGTCGCACGCCGGTTGTCATCTGCATCAAGCCCGCCTAGACCAATCTATTGAATAACGCAGCTATACCGATTCGTTCGCACTCTGCTTCGGCCTGTTGGACTTCAAAATCCAGAAAATATCCTAGGTCCCAACGGAGTTTCCCGGCTCGGTGCTGCTCATCAAGTCTGGCAGGCACAAAATGCTCTGCAAATGAAAGAGCTTTCTTTAACTGGATCAATGCCTTAAGGCCCGTTATACCTGTGGAAACCGATGCCGTTCCAACGAACAGGTCATGGCCTTTCACGTCCGAAAGATCGGGGATGTAATTGCAACGCACTGCACATCCATTCCCGCAGTTTTTGCAGTGCCATATTTCCATTGCAGATTTCTCCGCGGGGCGATGAAAATCAGTGCTTGTGCAGATGGGGCATTCCATGTTGGAGGCGGGTGGCTGGTGCTTCCAGTAGATTCAAACCTGGCTTCAGGGGCGCTGTCGGCTGATTGTGCCGCATGATGAGGAGCTTGGCATCTTGATTCAGGCGTGCTGCCATGCATCCTCAGCGTTTGCGGTGGCGGTGAGTAGGCATGGTGGCAGGTCGCCTCGCGATGGCGTGCATGTCTTCGGGCGGAGTGCCCGTATGGGTCACGCGACAGGGATGGTGACCCTACGGAGGGTGAAGGAGGTTGACGGGACCTGTGCGCGGTAAGGACAATCGATCGTCATGGACACTGAAAATGAAATCTTGGCACCACATGAACGTTATTGAAGCTGTAATGCACATGTCGCTTTACGCGAAGGCTCCCCATCCTGTCCTGGTGGTTGACGGGGTGCCGCTTGAGTTATGGTTGAAAGAGGCAGATTGCTCGGCTGTCTTTGGAGAAGATACTGTGGGTGGCCTTGTCCCGGCCCAAGGGTGGCTTATTGATGAGTGCGATTTGCAAAATGCCTGGTATCTTTTGAATCCAAAAAATGAAAATTCGTCGACGATAGTGCCAATCATGATCTGTCCAGATGATATGGATATGAATTGCACTGTTGCGGTGGTAGAGCAGCTGGTTGATGAAGAAGCGGTGAGTTGGGCGAGAATCGGACGTGCTATCGATGTGAGAAATGGTATTGTTGTTTCGGTTGAATGGGTAGCGGGAAATAAAAGAGCAGTATTTGACAAGACGGCTTTTTCTGCGGCGGTTGATGAGTTGAGGCGTCTGACAGAGGAGGTCTGGAGCTAGCTTCTGGCCACAGTCGCAAAGCTGGAATTGAGCGCCTTGCGGAAAACCAGTGATTCCTGGTCGGTCGAGGTTGCCAATCCTTACCCAAACAACCCCCCCTCATCCAACAACTCAAACGCCACCTCCGGCGTCCTCTCCATCCCCCGCCGAATCGCCGCAGGAATCGCCTGCCGTGTCTTGCTGCATAACCCGCGCATGGGCAAGACCTCGATCTGGATGCCGCGCACTGTACGCACTTCGCTGGCGCCGGGCTCGATGCGCACGCGGATGCCAAGCTGCTCATACATGCGCTGCTCCACATGGCGCAGGTCCTGCAGGCTGGTGATCTGCTCCAGCCGGTGTAGCAGGCGCTTTTCCTCTTCCCTGGTGAGTCGCAGGATGCGCTGGTCGGCCATGGAGTCGGCTAGCAGGGCGTCGTGCTCGCAGATGCAGGCGCCCGGAGGGCAGGGGACTCGGATCGGAATCTGAACGGGAAAGCTCATCGATGCCCAAGGAAGATCCGCCCCGGCCGGGACGGTGCAGGCCATGCTAGTTCAAGGCTGCAGCGGGGCCAAGGGGAAAGTCCTGGGCAGCTTCCATCTCTGCAATGTGGCTTGCCTGATACCGCAGGATGCGGAGGGCGGGGCAGAGATTCGGTGTGTCTGCGAGGCCGAATGCAGGCTTTGAGAAGCAGCTGTTTGGCAAGGTGATGAAAGGATGCAATCCGAAGTGGGAATCCGCATCGTCCATTGCGCGAATGATTCAAATGCAACTGATAAGATGCCCGCGCCCAAGTCGGGCAGGAATGAATCAATTGAATAAGGGAGCGGAACACATGAAGAAGCTGATCATTGCAATGGCCGCTGTGCAGATGGCATTGGGCGTTGCCGCCGCACCTGTGGCCAATCGCGACAGTGCGATAAAGGCGTGCCTCAAGACATTCCCCGATGCCGCTTCGCCCGTGGACGACAAGATGCGAACGTTTGCACAGGACGATCGCATCAATCTTGAGTTCAACTACATGGGCGCAAAGCTGGTGTGCTCCGTGGGCAAGACCAGTGCGGAGGTGGAAGAGGCCAGCGTGATGGGGCGCAAGTTCTCAAAGGCTGATTTGAAATCCTCGCAGGAAAAGCGCCAATCCAATGAACAGGCAGTGGGCCAGATCGCCGGTGGCAATTGGAAGAGCTTCGTGGCAAACGCGAAGATCAGTACATCCAAGAAGCTCCAGAATCCCCAGTCTGCACGCTTCAAGGACTTGTTTATCAGCAACGTGGATGAACAGCCCACGCTGTGCGGAAAAATTGATGGCAAGAATGAAGCCGGTGCCTATTCCGGCTATCGCGCTTTCTATTCGAATGCTGCCAGTACGCTGGTGGCCGCAGAGACTGGCCAAAGCCCGATGTTCAAGGCGATGGTGGATGAGTTCTGCAGCTCTAAATTCGCAGACGCTGAGTAACGTGAAGGTCGAACGCTACGGGTCAGACTGAGTGCTCACGACTTCTGACTCCTCCCATAAAGATTCTCCAACCCCGCCCACACCCTGCGCGTGAGCGGCTTGCTCTGCGCCGCAGGCCGGCGGTAGAGCCGCACGTTGATGGGCACGTCCTTGTCGGGCCCGGCCGCGCGGGCCAGGCGGCCCTCGGTCAGGTCGGTCTTGACCAGGGTGAGCGGCAGCCAGGCCAGGCCCAGGCCCTGGTGGACCATGGCGTGCAGGGAGTCGGCGAGGTCGGCCTCGTAGACGGTGCGCAGGCGCGTGGTGTCGCACAGCTCGTGCAGGTGGCTGCGCAGGATCTTGCCCAGGGACATGCTTTGCGCGTAGTCCAGGTAGGGCACCAGCGGGCCGCCGCCGTGGGCGGGCAGGGCGTATTTGGGCAGTTGCGGGACCAGGGGGATGCTGACGGGGATCAGCGTGTCCTGGCCCACGGGCAGCCAGGCCAGGTGGTGGCCCTGCAGGCTGCCTTCGATGGCGGGCTGGGCGTGGCACATGAGCAGGTCCACCTTGCCTTGCAGCAGCATTTCCACGCCGTAGTCCAGGCTGGTGGTGACCACTTTCCAGCACAGCTGGGGCATGGCCTGGTTGAGGGCGGTGATGATGCCCGGCAGGACGGTGTGCGACAGCGTGCGGCCGGCCGCGATGGTGATGGTTTCGTCGCGCGTGCGGTGGGGGCGCTGCAGCAGGCCGTGGGTCTGCTCCAGGATGCCCAGCACTTCATGGGCCGAGGCCAGCAGCGTCTTGCCGGCGGCCGTGAGCGTGGTGGATTGGTGGCCGCGCTCGACCAGGGGCGTACCCGCCCATTCCTCCAGCGCGCGGATGCGGCGGCCAAAGGCAGGGTGGGTGATGTGGCGGCGTTCGGCGGCCTTGTAGAGGCTGCCGGTGTCGGCCAGGGCCTGCAGGTCCTGCAGCAGTTTGAGGTTGAGTTCGTGCATGGGTAGGGTGGGCGCAGGGCTGTGCTGATCCGGCACAGCGCCGCCGCAATCGGCACAGCACCAAGGCGGGGCATGCCTAGCATGGCGGCATGCGAGAGAAGCCCTGTTATGCCTGAAGTTTGCCTCAGGAAGATGCAAAGCCATTTCATTGGCGGTGCGCAGCGCACGGTGCGGGATCTGCCGATCCAGCACAGGGAGGTGGTGCGCAATGGCGGCGAGCGGCCGCTGGACATGAATGGCAGCTATGCCGTGGGCCAGATGTATGCCATGGAGTACCGGCTGGCGCATCCGCGCAGCCCCCTGCCGGTGCTGCTGTGGCACGGCGGCGGCATGACCGGGGCGCAGTGGGAGTCCACGCCCGATGGGCGCCAGGGCTGGCTGTGGCGGCTGTTGGAGGCGGGCCACGACGTGGTGGTCTGCGATGCCGTGGAGCGCGGCCGCGCGGGCTGGGCGATGTTCCCCGAGATCTATGCCGAGGCGCCCGTGTTCCGCAGTGCCGAGGAGGCGTGGCAGCTGTTTCGCATAGGCCATGGCGCGCCTTCGGGCGACGGTGTGGGCGAGCCCTTCGTTGGCCAGCGGTTTCCGCATGAGAATTTTGGCGCCCTGGTGCGGCAGATGGTGCCGCGCTGGCTGGGGCATGAGGCCATGGCCATGGCGGCCTATGACGCGCTGCTGGAGCAGTTCGGCCCTTGCGTGGTGATGGGCCACAGCCAGGGCGGTGGCTTTGCCGCGCATGCGGCCATCCGCAAGCCGCACCTGGTGCGTGCCGTGGTGGGCGTGGAGCCTACGGGCATGCCGGTGGTGCAGCAGGAGCAACAGGGGCAGGAGGGGGCGGATGCCTTCGCGCCTGCCTCGGCCATCCCGCACCTGGCGGTGTGGGGCGACCATTTCGCGCACAGCCCGCAGTGGCAGAAGTACCGCGCGCAGACCGATGTGTATTGGCAGCTGCTGCGCCGCCTGGGCGGCCGCGCCGAGGTGCTGGACCTGCCGACCGCAGGCATCACCGGCAATTCGCATTTCTGCATGCTGGACACCAATGGCGACGAGGTGCTGGGCCGGGTGCTGGCCTGGCTGGAGCGCCTGGGCCGATGACTGGCGGGTTACTGGCGGGTCACTGGCCGATGACTGGCCGATGCTGGTCCCGAAGAATTTCAACGAGGAGAAAAATCTCATGCAACGCCGCAATTTCATGATCCGCAGCCTGTCTGCAACCACGGCGGCCCTGGCCCTGGGCGCCCTGGCGCCCGCGCAGTCGGCCCTGGCGGCCGATGCCGGCTGGCCCACGGCCGAGCCCATCCGCCTGATCGTTCCCTTCCCGCCGGGCGGCACGGCCGATGTGGTGAACCGCCTGTTCGCGCAGCAGCTGGGCAAGGTGCTGGGCGCCTCGGTGATCGTGGAGAACAAGGCCGGTGCCGGTGGCTCGCTGGGCACGCGCTTCGTGGCCGACGCCAAGCCGGACGGCTATACGCTGCTGGGCGCCACGTCCAGCACGCACGGCACGAATCCGGCCGTCTACACCAAGCTGCCGTATGACGCCGTGAAGGATTTCACGCCCATCACCCAGGTGATCACGGTGCCGGGCGTGCTCAGCGTGCATCCCTCGGTCAAGGCGGCCAATCTGAAGGAGCTGATCGCGCTGGCCAAGGCGCAGCCGGGCCATCTGTCGTATGCGTCCTCGGGCGCGGGCGGTCTGGGTCATCTGGCCATGGAGCTGTTCAAGGCCAAGGCGGGCGTGCAGATCATGCATGTGCCCTACCGCGGCGCGGGCCCGGCCTTCACCGATCTGATCGGCGGCCAGGTGTCCATGCTGTGGGAGCCGCTGCCGGCTTCGCTGCCGCACATCAAGTCCGGCAAGATCCGCCCGCTGGCCGTGGCCACGGCCCAGCGCAGCAGCGAGCTGCCCGATGTGCCGACCTTTGCAGAGTCCGGCGTGCTCGGCTATGCCGTGCAGGCCTGGAACGGCCTGCTGGCACCCAGGGGCCTGCCCAAGGACATCCGCGACAAGCTGCACAAGGCCAGCGTGCAGGCCCTGGCCGATCCGCAGCTGCGCCAGCGCCTGGCAGAGCTGGGCGGCACGGTGGTGGCCAATACGCCGGAGCAGTTCGGCGCGGTGATCCTCAAGGATGTGACGACCTGGAAGCAGGTGGCCTCTTCGTCGCAGATCAGCCTGGACTGATGCGGCGGGCACCGGGGAAAGCCCTGTGTCCCGGCGCCCACGGGTGGCGGGGCCAGGCGTCGTGACGGTGCCATAGTCCGGGGGTGGCGGTCCGGGCGCGTTGCCTGCGGCCGCGCACAAGGCCGCGAACAAGGCGGACCGCCTGACCTGCCGCTCTCAAGCCATGGACATCAACCTCATCCGCAATTTCGTAGAGATCGTGGACGCGCGCAGCCTCAGCGCTGCGGCGCGCAAGCGCGACATCACGCGCTCCAAGGTGAGCAAGGAGCTCAAGGCGCTGGAGACGGCGCTGGGCGTGACCCTGCTGCACCGCACGACGCGCAGCTTTTTGCTGACGGCGGCGGGCGAGGTCCTGTACGAGCATGGGCGCAGCATCATCCAGGAGGTGGAGGCCGCGCAGGGCGCCATCGACGCGCTGCAGCATGTGGTGACGGGCTCGGTACGGCTGAGCATTCCCACGGGCCTGGGCGAGCTGTACCTGGCCGACATGCTGCTGGCCTTCCAGAAGCGGCACCCGCAGGTGCGCATCCGCGTGCTGTTCTCCAACCGGGTGAGCGATCCCATGAGCGCCCAGGTGGATGTGGCCGTGCGCGTGGCGCGCGACGTGCAGGAGCACCTGGTGGCGCGCGATCTGGGGCCGGTGGGCTTTGGCCTGTATGCCAGCAGCGCCTATGCCAAGGCGCGGCCGTTCCACGACCCTGCCGAGATTCCCCACGGCGTGCTGCTGACGCCGCCCGGCGACGGCAAGACCTATGCCGTCTCGGTGAAAAAGGGGCAGCAGGAGATTGCGCTCAAGTGCGAGCCCTGCATCACCAGCGAGCATTTCCCCTTCCTCAAGCAGTCCATGCTCCGGGGCAGCGGCGTGGCCACCTTGCCCAACTACATGGTGATGGACGAGCTGCGATCGGGCGCGGTGCAGCGCGTGTGCCCGGACTGGACGGTGTCCGGCCTGGGCGACAGGCTGTACATCATCACGGCCGAGGACCGGCGGCCCTCGCATGCCGTCAAGGTGATGACCGAGTTCCTCAGGGCCAGCCTGCTGCGCTTCGTGGAGCAGGCCGAGGTGTCCGGCCCTTAGGCCCTTAGTTCATCACCTTTTCGGTCTTCAGTTCTCCAGCGCAATCGCGTTGTCCGCGATCACCTTGCGCCACATCTGGCCGTCAGCGGCCAGGAAGTCGTCGAGCTGGGCCTGGGTCTGGGGCTTCCTGGCGGCCAGGGTCTGGTTGCCCAGGGCACTGGCGAACTCGGGGTTGAGCATGACCTTGTTGACGGCTGCCTGCAACGTGTTGCGCGCGTCCGCGGGCGTGCCTGCGGGCACGGCAATGCCGAACCAGGTGGAGGCCCTGAAGCCCGGCACGCCCGATTCGGCAATGGTGGGCGTCTGCGGCAGGAACTGCGAGCGCTCCGGCCCGGTGGTGGCAATGGCCACCAGCTTGCCGGCCTTGATGTGGGGCAGGGAGGTGCCGGCCACGTCCACCATGAGCTGGGTGTCGTTGGCCATGAGGGCGGTGAGGGCCGGCGCGCTGCCGTTGAAGGGAATGTGGGTGGCGGCCACGTCCAGGCGGGACTTGATCAGCTCGGTGGTCAGCTGCAGCGGGTTGCCCAGGCCGACCGAGCTGTAGTTGAGCTTGCCCGCGTGGGCCTTGGAGTAGGCCTTGAGGTCGGCCACGTTTTTGATGCCGGTCTGGCTGTTGGTGACCAGCACCAGCGGGGCCTCGGCCAGGATGTTGGTGAGCTTCAGCTCCCGGTCGGGGTTGTAGCTCAGCTTCTTGTAGAGCAGCGGGTTGAGCACCATGCTGGCATTGCTGGCCAGCAGCAGGGTGTAGCCGTCGGCCGGCGAGCGCGCCACTGCCGATGCGGCAATCATGGTGTTGGCGCCCGGCCGGTTCTCCACGACCACGGACTGCTTGAGCTCCGTGGACAGGTGCGTGGCCAGGGTGCGGGCCAGCACATCGACCGAGCCGCCCGGCGCATACGGGGCGATGAGCTTGATGGGCTTGCTGGGGTAGTCGGACTGGGCGAACCCGGGGGCTGCGGCTGCGGTGGCCGCAGCGGCAAGCAGCAATGCGATGGCCTTGTTCATGCGTTGTCTCCTTCTCTTTCGGTGTTGGCGGGTTCAGATCTTGCGCTGCGTCGCGCCCCAGTGGGCGTCGCGCAGCTTTCTTTTGGCGATCTTTCCGTTGTCGTCGCGGGGCAGGCGCTGGAAGACAAAGCTGCGCGGCAGCTTGTAGGCCGCCAGCCGGCCGCGCAGCCATTCTTTCAGTTCCGCTTCGGGCAGTGTGCCTGACTGGCCGGGCTCGACCAGGGCCAGCAGCCGTTCGCCGTACTCGGCATCGGGCACGCCGATGACAGCGCAGTCTGCTATGCCGGGGTGCCTGAGCAGCTCGTTCTCTATCTCGGCCGGGTAGATGTTCACGCCGCCGGAGATCACCATGTCCGAGTCGCGGTCGCAGACGTAGAGAAAGCCTTCTTCGTCCAGGTAGCCCATGTCGCCCAGGGTGATCAGGCCGCCCTGGTCCATCTTGCGGCGGGCCTCTTCGTTGCCCTTGTAGGTGAAGTCGGCATAGGCGGGCTGGCGCACGTAGATCAGGCCGACCTCGCCCGTGGGCAGGGCCTGGCCCTGCCTGTCGAGGATGCGGACCTCGGCATCCTGCAGCGGCAGGCCCGCGCTGCCCGGGTGGGTGAGGGCGTCGGCCGAGCCGATGAAGGTGACCAGGCCCGACTCGCTGGAGGCATAGGTCTCGTTGATGATGGGCCCCATCCACTCGATCATGGCCTTCTTGACCTCGGGCGCGCAGGGCGAGCCGGTGGAGGCGATGAAGCGCAGCGAGGAGATGTCGTAGCGCTCGCGCACTTCGCGCGGCAGCCGGAGCAGGCGCACGTACATGATGGGCACCATGTAGGCGGTGTCGATGCGGTGCTCCTGCACCAGCTGCAGGAAGCGCTCGGGGTCGAAGCGCTGCTCCAGCACCACCAGCTCGCTGAGCATGAGCGCGTTCTGGAAGTACAGGCTGGGCGCGCTGTGGTAGATGGGCGCGGTCAGCAGGGTGCGCGCGCCGGGCCGCAGGCCGTAGGCGGTGGCGATCAGCGCCTGGTTCACGGCCAGGCGCCGGGGCAGTTCTTCCACGGGAAACGCCTTGCGCAGCACGCCCTTGGGGCGGCCCGTGGTGCCCGATGTATAGGCCATGTGGCCGCGCGGCGCGACCAGCGGCCCGTCGTAGGGGGCCTGGGCGGCCAGCCAGGTTTCGTAGTCCTGCTCCGGCTCGCGTGCGTGGGCGACGCGCCGGGGCAGGTCCGCATAGAGTTCGCCCTTGAGGCCGTCGAGCAGGTCCTGGCTGGTGATGAGGGCGCGGGCGCCGCTGTCGGCCAGGATGTAGTCGATCTCCGTGGCCGTGAAATGCCAGTTGATGGGGCAGTAGTAGATGCCCGCAATGCGGCAGGCATGGACCACGTCGGCGTATTCGATGCCGTTGCGCAGGAAGACGGCCAGCACGTCGCCTTCGGCCAGGCCCAGGCTGCGCAGGCCCTGGGCCAGCTGGCGGCCGCGCTGCTGCTGGGCGGCGCCGGCCAGCGTGCGCTGTTCGAAGACCAGGGTGGAGTGGGGCGTGGCGGCGGCGCTCATGTGGGCGTGGCCTCCTGCTCCCCATCGTTGACGTTGGGCTGGTTGGCGGCCTTGGCCATCTGCCGGGCGCGCGCCCAGTCGGCATCGTCCCAGGCCTGGTATTCGGTGAAGTAGGCGCCGTTGGCCAGGGCGTCGCCGCCGTCCAGCGTGATGGTCTGGCCGTTGAGCCAGGTGTTGCCCGGGGCCAGGATGAAGGCGGCCATGTTGCCGATGTCCTCGCCCGTGCCCAGGCGGCGCGTGGGGTTGTCCAGGCGGCGGCGGTCGGCCGAATCCTCGTTGCCGTCGATCCTGGGGCGCAGGCGCTGGCTGGCGCCCTGGGTGGGAATCACGCCCGGCGCAATCGCATTGAACCGTATGCGCTTGGGACCCCATTCCACGGCCAGCGATTTGGTCATGGCGTCCAGCCCGGCCTTGGACATGGCCGAGGGCACGACGAAGGGCGAACCCGTGTCCACCCAGGTGACGACGATGGACAGCACCGAGCCCGGCAGCCCTTCGGCGATCCAGCGGCGGCCCACGGCCTGGGTGACGTAGAAGGTGCCCCGGAAGACGATGTCCGAGATGGCATGGAAGCCGTTGATGCTCAGGTCCTCGGTGCGGCTGACGAAGTTGCCGGCCGCGTTGTTGACCAGGCTCGTCAGCGGGCCGTGTTCGGCCCAGATGCGGTCGATGACGGTGTGCACGGCCTCGGGCTGGCGAATGTCGAGTTCATGCGCAAAGGCCTGCGCGCCCGTGTCGTTGTTCAGCATCTCGCAGGCCTGCTGCACCACGGAGCGCCGCCGGCCGCACAGGTGCAGCTCGGCACCCAGTTCCGCCAGCTTGGCCGCCATGGCCAAGCCCAGCCCCGTGCCGCCCCCGGTGATCAGGACGCGCTGGCCCTGGAATAGATTGGCTTCGAACATGCTTGTCTCCTTTTGCTTTCACTCTAGGGAGACAGGGGCGGCTGGCAAAGGAGGGTGGTGGAACGCGGTTGGTTCCGTGGTGGAAACAATGGGCTTGTGGCTTGGGGCTGTGACCGCGGCTTGTCAGCGAGTGCAGGGGGCTCATCTCCCCCTGCCGGGTGGTTGTTTTTCGAGGCCGGGTCTCGGCCCGGCAGCCGACTGCCCTTTCTTGATTCGCCAAGAAAGGTCAGATCAAAGAAGGCGACCCGGATGTCCGCGACCCTCCGCTTCGCTGCGGGCAACCTGCGTCGTGGCGGTTGCGGGGTTCGCTGCGGAACTCGCTGCGTTCACTGCGTGAACTCCGCTCAGACAACCGCAGCGAGTCAGTTCACGAAGCAGTCCTGTCCTTCGGCAGGACTGCAACCCCGCAACCGCCACGACGCAGGCGCGGGCATACGGGCTAGGGCCTGCAGAGCAGGCCGGGGTTTCAGGGCGCTGGCCTGTGTCCCGCCTTGCCCGCTGCGCTGCGCAGGTCGGCCACCTGGGCGGCTGTTACGTCGGCGGGCTGGCCGCCCAGGGTGGCGCGCGTGTAGTTGGCCAGGGCGGCGACTTCGCCATCGGTCAGTTCCTGCATGAAGCCGGGCATGCCGGGCAGGGGCGTGGGGCCCTGCTGGGTGGCTGGGTGCTTGGGCAGGCCGACGAGGATGGCCAGCACCAGGTTGCGGGCGTCGGCCTGGCGCACGGTGCTGTTGCCCTTGAGCGGGGGCATGGTGAGGCTGCGGCCCAGGCCCTCGCTGCCGTGGCAGCTGGCGCACAGCGCCATGTAGTGGCCCCGGCCCGCGTCCAGCGTGCCCGCGCCGTTGACCGCGCCATTGCCGGCGCTGTCGCCGGTGCCGGAATCCGTGGGCGCTGCGGCCGGCAGGGGCTGGGGCGCGGGCGGGTTGTCGCCCAGCAGGAAGGTGGACAGCGCCGTCATGTCCTCGGCCGTGAGGTACCGGGTGCTGTTGGCAATGACCTCGTGCATTTCATCGAAGGCGCTGCCGTGGGCCGAGAAGCCCGTCTGCAGGAACTGGGCCATGCCCTCGCGCGTCCAGCCGCGTGCGGCCAGGGCTTCGGCGGTGATGCCGGGGGCCGTGAACAGCGACAGCGTGCCGCCCTGCAGCCAGCGGTCCTTCTGCATCTGGCCGAACATGCCGCGCGGCGTGTGGCATTCGGCGCAGTGGCCCATGACATTGCCCAGGTACTGCCCGCGCAGCCAGGCCGGGCTCTGGCCCTGTGAGCCCACGGGCAGGGGCGCGCTGGACAGGAACAGCGTCTTCCAGCCGAACATCAGCACGCGCAGGTTGAAGGGGAAGGGCAGGGCGGGCTTGGTGTTGGGCTGGGCCACGGGCCGGATGTTCATCAGGTAGCCATAGATCAGGTCCGAGTCTTCGCGGCTCATCAGGTGGTAGGAGGCATAGGGCATGGCCGGGTAGAGCTGGCGCCCGCCCGGCGCCGTGCCGCGGGTGACGGCGGCGTGGAATTCCTCGGCCGTCCAGCGGCCTATGCCGTGGTCCGGGTCGGGGGTGATGTTGGTGCCGTAGAGGGTGCCGAAGGGCGTGGGCAGGGGCTTGCCGCCCGCAAAGGGCTGGCCTTCCCGGGCGCCACCTATGCCACCCACCCCGTCATGGCAGGCCATGCAGTCGGCGGCGCGCGCCAGGTACAGGCCCTGGGCCAGCTGCTGGGGGCTGCGGTGCACGGCCTGCGGCTCGCGCTGCGGCACATGGGGCCGGTTGCCCCAGACGGCGGCAATGGCAAACAGCACGGCCAGCAGCAGGAGGACGAGCAGCAGCCCGCGCCAGCGGCGCCTGGGCCTGCGCGGTGGCGGGGGGCGGGCACCGCTGTAGTCGGCAGGTGGCGCGGCGGTGGCGCCGGTGGCGGCGGTGGGGGTGGCTGCGCTGGGGTCGGCGGCGGACATGGCGCTCATCCTTTCAAGGTCAGCCCGGGCGTGTTCAGGACCAGGTCCTTCACGGCCGCGTAGTAGCGCACATAGCCGGTGCAGCGGCACAGGTGGGGCTGCAACGCCTCGCCCACGACCTGTTCCACATCGGCCGCGCGGATGGGCGCCTTGGCCAGGCGCTCGACCAGCACCGTGGCCGCGATGACGAAGCCCGGCGTGCAGTAGCCGCACTGGAAGCTGAAATGCTCCAGGTACTTTTGCTGCACGGGGCTGATGGTGATGACCTTGCGCGGCTGGCCCGAGGCGCCGGGCGAGGGCGGGGGCGCGGTGTCCGCGCCGGCCGGGTCGGCAATGCCTTCGATGGTGCGGACCTTGCGGCCCTGGAAGTAGTGGGCGCCGGTGATGCAGGTGCGCATCTCGCGGCTGCCCTCGGGCCCGTCCACGATGACGGTGCAGGCCCGGCATTCGCCGATGCCGCAGCCCAGGCGCGAGCCGGTGAGGTTCAGGTATTCGTGCAGGAAGTCGATCATGGGCATGCCTTCGGGCACGTCCATGGGGCCAACGGTCTGGCCGTTGACGGTCAGCGACAAGGGGCGCGGGACAAGGCTCATGGTGCGAGTGCCTCCCTGATCTTTTGCGGGGTCACGGGCAGGTCGTGGAAGCGCTTGCCAATGGCGTGGTGCAGTCCGTTGACGATGGCGGCGACGATGGGAATCATCACCACCTCGGCAATGCCCTTGGGCGGATCGGTGTCCGACAGAGGTGCCAGCAGCTCGGCCGTCTGCTTCCAGACCGCCACCTCGCTGCCGCGCGGCAGGTGGTAGCGGTGGAAGTTCCAGTTGCCGTCGCCGGGGCCGCCCTCGTACAGCGGCATGGTTTCGTACAGGGCGTGGCCTATGCCCATGGCGATGCCGCCTTCGAGCTGGCCGTGCACCAGTTCGGGCACGATGGGCCGCCCGCACTCCATGATGGAGTGGTGGGCCAGCAGCTCGACCGCGCCCGTGCCCGTGTCCACCGCCAGCTCGACCAGGGCCGCATTGGCGCTGTAGTAGGTGACGCCCGCGTTGTTGCGCTGCATGGGCGGATAGAACAGATTGCGCCGCGCAATCATGCGGTAGCCGGCGGCACTGCGCCGCGCGGTGAGAGAGGCCTCAACGGGCGTGGCCGCCTGCGGCGTGTCGCTGGTGTCAGGGGCCGGCGTGACGGCGGCGGCATCGGGCGCGCTGCCCAGGCGCACGGCCAGCGCGTCCAGCGGCCGGCGCGCGCTGGTGCCCAGGATATCGAAGTCGGCCTCGGCCCATTGCCAGCGGTTGAAGGTATGGCCCACGGCGCCCGTGACCAGCTGCATGGCATGGGCCTTCTGGGCCAGGGCCTGCAGGGACAGCGGCTGCATGCCGTTGGCCGTGAGCATGCCGTTGACCCAGCGCGCGTCCTCGCGGCGCACCACGTAGGGCGCCTTCTGGCCGCCGCCCGTGCCCTGGCTCCAGATGGCGACGGCGGCCGGCCACAGGCCGTGCTCGAAGACCACGCGCGCCGTCTCGCTGGTGGCGTGGCTGTAGTAGTAGGCCGAGTTGCTGGCGCTGGCCGGCGAGGCGTAGACCGGCGTCCACAGCGGCCGGGTGGCGAAGCGGTCCTGGTCGGCCTGGGGCATGGTGTAGTTGTCGCCCTCGGCCTTGAGCGGCAGCTCGGGCCAGTCCAGGCAGGCGGTCTGCAGCTCGTCGGCGGGCTTGCCGAACCATTGCACGCACAACTGGGCCTGCGAGGTGCCCATGCCCGTGCCGATCTCGGTGCCCGAGTGGTGCAGCAGCACGCGGCCCTGGGGCGATATCTCGATGCGGGCGAAGGCCGCCTCGCCGCCCGTGCCGAAGTCCTTTTGCACGCAGGCAAAGCCCACGCCGTAGCGCTGGCCCGGGTGGCTGGCCTCGTAGGCGGTCTTGCGCTTGGCGCGCTCGGTCCACAGCGGATGGCGGCGGGCGCGCTCCAGCACCTCGTCGGCGCGCAGTGCGCCGGCGGCAATGGCGCCCTGGGTGTTCTTGGCGCCCGAGGTCAGCACGTTGCGCAGCCGCAGCTCGATGGGGTCGATCTGCAGCAGTTCGGCGATTTCGTCCACCATCATCTCGGTGGCCGCCATGCTCTGCAGCGTGCCGTAGCCGCGTGCCGAGCCCGCGTCCAGAGCGCGGCTGGCCAGGGCCACGGCGGTGATGTCGTTCTTGGGAAAGTAGTAGATGGACTGCGCCGCCGTGCCGCCCACCATGGCGACCGAGGGCGAGAAGTTGGCCCTGCCGCCGCCATTGGCCGTCATGTTGGCCACCAGGCTCTGGAAGAGGCCGGTCTTCCTGTCGATGGCCATGGTGTAGTCGATCTCGAAGGCATGGCGCTTGAGCGAGGACTGGAACTGCTCGAACCGGTCATTGGCCAGGCGCACGGGCTTGCCGTCCGCATACAGCGCGCAGACCAGGCCGTAGTAGGGCATGGGCGCGTGGTCCTTGGAGCCGTAGCCCACCGTGTAGCACGGGTGCACGAAAAGGTTCTTGAGCGGGAACCTGCTGGCCTGCACCATCTGCGCTGCCCATTCGGCCACTTCGTGCGGCGACTGCGTGGCCAGCACCATGTGCAGGCTTTGCGTGGCCGCGTCATACCAGCAGTTGGCGTTGTCGGGTTCCAGCGCGGCCGTGTCCACCGATTGCGTGGCGTAGTGGCGCTGCAGCACCAGCCAGTCGGCGGGCGGCGTGGCCAGCTCCTGGGCGATCTGCTCGGCCGCGCGCAGGCCGCGTGCCGTGACCGCGTCGGCCTTGGAGATCTGCGGCCAGACCAGCGGCTTGCGTTCGGCGGGGAACAGCGGGGCATCGCGCAGGCTGGAGAACACGTCGTCGTCAAAGGCCGTGGCGCCGCCCTGGCGCACATAGCGGAATACGCCCCAGGGCGGACGGTCCAGCGCGCCCGTAATACGGCCGTAGCGGATGACGCCGGCCGTGGCCTGCAGCCTTTCCTTGGCAAAGCGAAAGCGCGCGAAGTCGTGGTAGATGAGGATGGCCACGGCCTGGCCCAGGTAGGCGGGGGTCTTGCCTGCGGGCAGCAGCATGTCTTCGCCATAGAACTCGGGAAATGCCAGGCCGTCGCGCGCCAGGTCTTCGGCGGTGACCACGCGGTCGGGCGCCAGTTCGCCGTCCAGGGAAGACAGGTCCATGCCGTCGAACAGCCGGTCGGCCAGCGTGGTGCGCACGATGAAGGCATGGGATTGCTGCTGGGGCCAGTGCGGCATGTCGCGTGCGCGGATGTCGCGGGCGAAGACCTTGGCGCCCATGACCTTGGAGCGGCCATCGAGCCGCATGCGCGGCAGCTGCGTGGCCGGCTCGCGGGCCACGCTGCCCAGGACGCGGTCTTCAAAGAGGGCTGCATAGGCCTGGCTGGCCAGCGGCGCCACCCAGACGCTGACGCCTGCGATGCTGGCAGCCTGCAGAAAGCCGCGCCGCGACAAGGGAGCCGCGCCGGTCTGGCTGCCGGCGCCGGAGTGTTGTTCTGGGCGCATGGCGCTCTTCTCCTGTGGGGTTGAGCCCACTGTAGGAGGGCGCATGCCGCGCGGCCTGTCAGCAAAGGCTGCTTCTGGCGTCAGCGCGGCGGCAGCGGCGGGTGCTTGCCATCGTCAAAAGCAGGAGCGGGCCAGGGCCGCCAGGCCGCGACGGCAGCGTGCCGGCCGCACTGTCAATCAGACGCCGGCGCAAGAAGGGCCTTGCCGCAGTGCTCCGTAGCGCCGCGCATAGCCCGGCAGGGCAAGGGCGTGTCCACATTCAGGCATAGTTGAGGGTTGTGCAGAAAGTAGTGAAGTCCTGGGCATAACCGGAGCTTCTTATTACTTTATTTTTTTATAGTTTGCGTTTTTATACGCGCAACCTATATTTGCTCCCACTTCCCAACAATGCGCAGCGGCGTCCCCAGGCCGTCCTGCGCCGCGGCGTTTTTTCATGATCGAGATTCGGGATCTTTCCCTGACCTACAAGGGCCCCACCGGGCCCGTCCATGCCTTGCGGGGCATCAACCTGCAGATCGAGTCGGGCGAGGTGTTCGGCATCATCGGCCGCAGCGGCGCGGGCAAAAGCTCGCTGGTGCGCTGCCTGAACCTGCTCAACCGCCCCACCTCCGGCCAGGTACTGGTGGGCGGCCGTGACCTGATGCAGCTCAGCGATGCCGAGCTGCGCACGGCGCGCCGCGACATCGGCATGGTGTTCCAGCATTTCAACCTGCTGTCCTCGCGCACGGTGTTCGACAACGCCGCGCTGCCGCTGGAGATGGCGGGCATGTCGGCCGACGACATCAAGAAGCGCGTGGACCCGCTGCTGGACCTGGTGGGCCTGAGCGCGCTGCGCGACCGCTATCCGGCGCAGATCTCGGGCGGGCAAAAGCAGCGCGTGGGTATTGCGCGCGCGCTGGCCAGCCACCCCAAGGTGCTGCTGTCGGACGAAGCCACCTCGGCCCTGGACCCCGAGACCACGCGCTCCATCCTGGACCTGCTGCGCAAGGTCAACCGCGAGCTGGGCCTGACCGTGGTGCTGATCACGCACCAGATGCAGGTGATCAAGCAGATCGCCGACCGCGTGGCCGTGATCGACGGCGGCGAGATTGCCGAGCTGGGCCCCGTGATCGACGTGTTCACGCGCCCGCAGCAGGCCATCACGCGCAGCCTGATCGACGAGATCGTTCCCCAGCAACTGCCCGAGTCGGTGGCCGTGCGCGTGAATGCGCTGGCCGCCCAGCTGGCGCCGGGCCAGCAAGGCCGGCTGCTGCGCCTGTCGTATGCGGGCGAGAGCGCCTACCAGCCCATCCTGTCGCACCTGATCCGCGAGCTGGGGCTGGACCTGTCCATCCTGCATGGCCAGATCGACGAGATCCAGGAGCAGACCTTCGGCTCGCTGGCCGTCTTCGCCAGCGGCGACGCGGCAAAGATTGATGCCGCCGTGGACCATCTGCGCGCCACCGGCGTGCAGGTGCAGATCGTTTCCACCAGGGATTGAGCGATGTTTGAGAATTTTTCGGAAATGATGCTGGAGCTGTTCGTCAGCTCGCTGTGGGAGACCATCATCATGGTCGGCGTCTCAGGCCTGGTGGGTGGCCTGATCGGCATTCCCCTGGGTGTGTTCCTGCGCCTGACCGACCACGGCGGCGTGCTGCAAAACGGCCCGGCCAACAAGATCGTGGGCTGGATCGTCAATGCCCTGCGCTCCACTCCCTTCATCATCCTGCTGGTGGCCATCATCCCGCTGACGCGGCTGATCACGGGCTCGTCCATCGGCACCTGGGCGGCCGTGGTGCCGCTGACCATTGCGGCAGCGCCCTTCGTGGCGCGCCTGGTGGAGACCGCGCTGCGCGAGGTGGACAACGGCCTGGTGGAAGCGGCCCAGTCCATGGGCGCCACCACGGGCCAGATCGTCTGGAAGATCCTGCTGCCCGAGGCGCTGCCCGGCATCGTGGCGGGCCTGACCATCAGCTTCGTGAGCCTGACCGGCTACTCGGCCATGGCCGGCGCCATTGGCGGCGGCGGCCTGGGCGACCTGGGCATCCGCTACGGCTACCAGCGCTTTTTGCCCGACGTGATGCTGGCCGTGGTCATCATCCTGATCTTCTTCGTGCAGGCCATCCAGAGCCTGGGCGATTGGGCGGTGCGCAGGTTGAGCCACCGCTGATCCAACGGCCGCAGTGGCAGCAGCGGCAAGGAGCCGCGAGATTTTCCAAAAGAGGGATTCCATGAAAAAACGCGCCTTGCTCCAGTCGCTGGCCCTGGCTGCCGTCCTGCCCCTGGCGGGAATGGCCGCGCTGCCGGCCCATGCGGCCGACGGCTCGGTCACCATCGGCGTGACCTCGGGCCCGCATGCCCAGATCGCCGAGGTGGCCAGGAAAGTGGCCGAGAAGAACGGCCTGAAGGTGAAGCTGGTCGAGTTCGGCGACTTCATCCAGCCCAACGCTGCCCTGTCGCAGGGCGAGCTGGATGCCAACATCTACCAGCACCAGCCCTTCATGGACGCCCAGAACAAGGACCGTGGTTACAAGCTCGTGCCCGTGGCCCGTGCGGTCAACCAGCAGATGGGCGTGTACTCCAAGAAGATCAAAAGCCTGGCCGACCTCAAGAGCGGTGCGCGCGTGGGCATCCCCAACGACCCCACCAATGGCTCGCGCGCGCTGATGGTGCTGGCCGCGCAAAAGCTGATCGAACTGAAGACCGGCGCGGGCGCCCGTGCCTCGGTGCTGGACATCACGGCCAATCCGAAGAAGCTGCGCTTCGTCGAGCTGGAGGCCGCCCAGCTGGCGCGCTCGCTGGACGACCTGGACGCTGCCGCCGTCAACAGCAGCTACGCCGTGGCCGCAGGCCTGTCGCCGCAAAAGGATTCGCTGGCGCTGGAAGCCACGGACACGCCGTACGTGACCGTGCTGATCGCCACGCGCGCCGGCCATGAAAAGGACGCGGGCCTGCAGGCCTTCGTCAAGGCCTACCAGTCGCCCGAGGTGCGCCAGTTCATCGACACGCAGTTCAAGGGCGCCTACACGGCGGCCTGGTAAGACCATGGGCGCCCTCGCATCACACCAAGTTTCCGACGCGGACTTCGTGGCCGCCATCGGCGTGCAATGGCAGCGCCGCCCGCTGGCGCCCGAGCCCGGCCTGGCCGCGCTGCTGGCGCAGGCCCAGCTGGACGATGGCGGCAAGGCCACCGTGGTCCAGGCCGTGGGCATGCTGGTGGTCGACGAATGCGTGGCCCATGGCTACCACAGCATGGATCTGGTCGTGCTGCACCCAGGCACGCCGGGCCTGGACGAGGCGCTGGAGCGCTTCGACAAGCCCCACACCCATGCCGATGACGAGGTGCGCTACATCCTCGAAGGCGAAGGCCTGTTCGGCTTTTTTGATGCCCACGGCCAAGAGCGCGTGCTGCGCGTGCAGCCCGGCGACTACCTGCGCATACCGGCGGGCGTGGAGCACCGCTTCACGCTGACCGCCACGCGGCGCATCAAGGCGCTGCGCCTGTTCGCCGATACGGCGGGCTGGGTGGCGCAATATACCCAGCGGCCCGCCGCTGCCATGGAGGTGCCTGCATGAGCCTGCCTGTCCCGACACTGTTCCAGACACTTGACGAGGCGCTGTTCACGCGCGCCCAGGACCTGCTCGACGAGGAATGGCTGGCCAAGGATGCCGACCTCGCTCCTGTGCTTCCCGTGGTGCTGGCGCGCGGCGTGGGCCAGGACTGGCACAAGGCCGGCACCTTCCGCCACCACCTGGCGGGCGTGGCCCGTTCGCTGGCACTGTGGCGCCAGCCGCGCGACGTGCGCCTGCTGGGCCTGCTGCACAGCGTCTACGGCAACGCCTTCGTGGACCTGGTCAAGTTCGACGCGGGCAGCGAGCGCGGCCGCCTGCGCGAGCTGGTGGGCGAGGGCGCCGAGCACCTGGTCTACCTGTTCTGCACCATGAGCCGCACGCAGTTCATGCAGAAGATCCTGGCCGGCGACCTGGCCGAAGACGGCTCCATGGCGCTGGAATCCGCCGGCCGCAGCCAGCGCCTGAGTGCCTATGAAGTGGCGGCCTTCACCATCGTGAGCATGGCCGATGCCATGGAGCAGTGGTTCAGCTGGCAGGAAGACATCTACTCGCAGTTTCCGCTGGTGCAGAACCAGCGGCAGCAGGGCGTGCACTGGGCGGCCTCGCTGTGGCCCGGTCCCATGCGGCCTGCCAGCCGCATGCTCAGCCAGATCAGCGACCTGGGCCGTGCGCTGCAGCACCCGGCGCTGCGCGCCCAGTTGCCGCTGCCGCCGGTGTTCGACCATTGCAGCCGGCAGCTTTCGCCCGGCGACGAGGCCGCTGCCGTGTCGCTGTACTGGTCGGTGATCCAGCTGGACCAGCCGCTGGTGGACCTGGACGCCGCCACGGCCGTGCTGGAAAGCGCCGTGCGCCTGAACCCCTGGGTGGGCGAGCCGCAGATGGTGCTGGCCCAGCTCTACCTGTCTGCCGGCCGCGCCGACGACGCCGCGCGCGCAGCCGCCAGCGCGCTGCAGTGCTTCAGCGGCTGGGGCAATGCCTGGGACAAGCGCGTGCAGTGGGACGCCTGGATCGCCTGGACGCGCATCCTGCTGCAGTCGGCGCAGCAGGGAAGCTGGCCTGAACGGCTGGACAAGCTCAACAACCTGGCCCTGAAGGGCTGAGATGCAAAAAAGCCTGGCGCGAGAGCCAGGCTTTTTTGTGGTGGGAGCGCGCCCGCGCCTTATTTGGCCGGCGCCGTTTCGGCCTTGGCGGCCGGCGCAGCGCTGGCGGGCACGGCGCCATCCTCGATCGCCTCGGGATGCATGGGCCGGCGTGCATAGCGCTGGGCCAGCACGGCGCAGACCATGAGTTGCAGCTGGTGGAAGACCATCAGCGGCAGCACGATGGCGCCCACGGCGCTGGACTCGAACAGCACCTTGGCCATGGGCACGCCGCTGACCAGGCTCTTCTTGGAGCCGCAGAACACCAGGGTGATCTCGTCCTCCTTGGAAAAGCCCAGGCGGCGCGCCGTCCACGACGTGATGACCAGCACCAGGGCCAGCAGGATGGACGACAGCAGCAGCAGGCCCAGCAGCGCAGGCAGGGGCGTCTGCTGCCACAGGCCGCTGATGACGGCGGCGCTGAAGGCCGTGTACACCACCAGCAGGATGGAGCCCTGGTCCACAAACTTCACGCGCTTGGCATGGCGCGAGATGAAGCCGCCGATCACGGGCCGCAGCAGATGGCCCAGCACAAAGGGCAGCAGCAGTTGCAGCGCGATCTTGCCGATGGCCTGCAGCGCGTCGCCCCCTTCGGCGCTCTTGTGCAGCAGCATGCTGACCAGGATGGGCGTGATCACGATGCCCATCAGCGTGGAGGCCGAGGCGCTGCACACGGCGGCGGGCATGTTGCCGCGCGCCATGGCCGTGAAGGCGATGGCCGACTGCACCGTGGCCGGCAGCGTGCACAGAAAGAGCACGCCCATGTACATCTCGGGCGTGACCAGCGGCTCGAGCACGGGGCGCAGCGCCCAGCCCAGCAGGGGGAAAAGCACGAAGGTGGCCGCGAAGATGGTCAGGTGCAGGCGCCAGTGGCCGATGCCGGCAAAGATGGCCTCGCGCGAGAGCTTGGCGCCGTGCAGGAAGAACAGCAGGCTGACCATGAGCGTGGTCGCCACCTCCAGCCATTGCGAGACGGTGCCCGAGGCGGGCAGGAAGCTGGCCAGTGCCACGGTGGACAGCAGCATCAGCGTGAAATTGTCAGGGGCGAAGCGGGGGCGTGCCATGGGAAAACTCTCTCCAACTAACTATCGGTTCGTGCAGCCAGGCTGCAAGGCCCCGATTGGACGTCACGGCCATTGAAAAGAGAAATGGATTTATCTGATGGTTTTATAATTTTTCCGTATGAATATCAGCCTGCGCCAGCTGCGCGCCTTCCTGGCCGTGGCGGAAAGCCGCAACTTCAGCCGCGCGGGCGAGCTGATGGCGCTCACCCAGCCCGCCGTCAGCCGCAATGTCACCGAGCTGGAACAGGCCCTGGGCGTGCAGCTCTTGCACCGAACCACGCGCGAGGTGGAGCTGACCGATGCCGGCCGCCTGCTGCAAGGCCATGCCACGCGCGTGCTGGACGCGCTGGATGAATGCCTGCTCGAAGTCAGCGGCCTGGCCACCCAGCGCCTGGGCAAGGTGCGCGTGGCCAGCAGCCCCACGCTGTCTGCCCACCTGATGCCGCGCTGCATTGCGCGCTGCCGCGAGCAGGCGCCGGGCATCGAACTGCTGTTGCTGGACCGCATCCAGAGTGATGTGCTGCAAAGCGTGCGCAGCGGCGAGGTGGACTTCGGCGTGGTCATCGACCCGCAAGGCCGCGACGACCTGCACTGCGAAACCATACTCAGCGAGCCCTTTTGCCTGGTCTGCCCGGCCACGCACCGGCTGGCCCGCAAGCGTCAGGTGGCCTGGAGCGACCTGGCCGGCCAGCCGCTGGTGCTGCTGGACCACGCCTCGGGCAGCCGCCGCCTGATCGACGCCGCGCTGCAGGCCCACGATGCCGAGGCCGCCGTGGTGCAGGAAGTCGGCCACACCACCACCATCTTCTGCATGCTCCAGGCGGGCCTGGGCCTGAGCGTGGTGCCGGAACTGGCCGTGCCGCAGGCATGGCGAACTCCCGCGAGTGGCGCCACCACTCCCGACGCCCTCGCCAGCCGCCCCCTGCTGCCGCGCGTGCAGCGCGACATCATGCTGGTGCGCCGCCGCCAGCGCGAGCTGTCGCCGGTGGCGCAAAGCGTGTGGGATTTGATCAGGGGGGAGGCGGGGCAGCTGTGAGGCTGTGGCCACAAGCCGCCGCATACGGCCTGATCGCCTCGCGCACGCGGTCCAGCACCAGCGCGTGGGGCGAGGGTGCCAGCCGCCCGGCGCGCACGGCCTGGTATTGGGCGGGGAGGAACTGGCTGAGCATGTTCTCGGGCAGGGCGCAGGCGGACAGGTTGTCCAGCAGCCGCGCCACGGCGGCGTTCACCGCGGGGTCGGCCCAGTAGTAGCGGATGCGGTCGCTGTAGCTGTAGATGCGCAGCAGCCTTTGGGCGCCGGGATCCGGCTGCTCGCCGCGGTAGTAGCGTTCCCAGCTGGCGGGGCGGCCCAGCATGGCGGACTCCAGCACGGCGGGCAGGTGGGAGCGCTGGTGCGCGTCGATGAGCTGCTCTTCGATGGAGGCCAGCGCGAACAGCACCTCGCGCAGCGCAAAGGTGGCGCCGGGGCCGACCTTGAGGATGGCAAAGCCGTCCTGCACCAGCTGGCGCAGGGCCTCGGGCCGCTGGTAGTCGGTGGAGTGGGCTTCGAAGACCAGTTGCGGGTGCCGGCGCAGCAACTGCTTGAGGTCGGCCGCTTCACCGGGCGCGTAGTCCACCACGCGCGTGTGATCGAACTCCACGCCGGGCTGGACCACCATGGCAATGATGCGCGGCCAGACGGGGTCCAGCCCCTGTTGCGCGAAGACTTCACGGTGCACCTGCAGCGTGCGCTGGGCGTCGGCGCGGGCAGTGACTTGCACATGCTCCAGCGCATGCGCGGCGCCGCCGGGCACGGGCACTTCGGTGCCGATCACGTAGACGGGGCCGGGCGCCGGGCAGGTGCTGCCGCGCTCGGCCGCCTGGCAGAGCAGGGCAGCGCGGCGGGCCACGGTTTCGTCGTCCAGCGCCTGGGGGTCGTCTGCGCAGGCCATGCTGGCGTCCAGGTGCAGCTTCACGAAGCCGGCCGCCGCATAGGCGTGTACCAGATCCTGCGCCAGTTCCATGGCCTCGGCGGCAGGCAGGTGCGTCCACGCCGTGGGGCCCAGGTGGTCGCCGCCCAGCAGCACGCGGTCTGACGGCAGGCCGACGCGGTGGGCGATGGCCAGCACGAAGCGGCGGAAGTCGGCGGGCTGCATGCCGGTGTAGCCGCCGAACTGGTTGACCTGGTTGGCGGTGGCTTCCACCAGCAGGGGCGTGCCATCGTCCAGCGCCTGGTGCATGGCGGCCTCGATGACCAGGGGATGGGCCGAGCAGATGGAGTAGATGCCGAGTGCGCTGCCTGTTGCGCGCGCATCGCTTGCGGCTGCTGGCGTTTGCGTGGAGCGTGACTGCGCCAGGCGGGTGAAGTGGGTGAGATGGGTGAGATGGGTGGGGTGGGTGAGGTGGGTGGGGTGGGTGAGATGGGCGGGCATGGTTTCAGCCCTCCATCACCGCATGCCGCAGGTGCTGCGGCTGTTGTGCCAGCAGTGCGTCGAGCCCCGCAAAGCCGGATGTTCCCTCCATCGGCCCCTTGCTGGAGACGGCCAGCGCGCCGGCCGCATTGGCGTAGCGCAGCGATTGCAGCGCGGTCTTGCCCAGGCGCCGGCAGGCGATGAAGGTGGCGCCAAAGCAGTCGCCCGCGCCCGTGGGGTCGGCCACGTTCACGCGGAGGGCGTCGAGGTCGATGCGCTCGTCGGCACTGAAGTAGCTGCAGCCGTCGGCGCCGCGCTTGACCACGATTTCGCGCACGCCGCGCGCGAAGATCTCGGCGATGGCGCCGGCCTCGTCGGCCGAGCGGGCCAGCTGCGTGACCTCGTGGCCGCTGGGCAGGAAGATGTCGGTGAACTCCAGGATGTAGGCCAGGGCTTCGCGCATTTCGGGGATGCGCAGCATCTCCTTGCGCACGTTCGGATCGAAGGACACGGTGCCGCCCTGGGCCTTGACGATCTCGATGGCCTTCTTCATGGCATCGATGATGCGAAACGAGAACAGCGACGAGCCCATGACATGGAAGTGCGCGCAGTCCTTGAGCACGGCCTGGTTGACCTGCTCGGGCTGCAGCTGTGCCGAGGCGCTGTTGGTGATGTTGAAGATGAAGTCGCGCTCGCCGCTGTCGCGGTAGGTGACGAAGGCGCTGCCCGTGACGGCGCCCTTGCACACGGCGATGGCGCTGGTGTCCACGCCGTCGCGGCGCAGGCGGTCGATGTTGAGCCAGCCAAAGTCATCATCGCCCACGCAGCCGATGATGGCGGCCGGATGCCCCAGCCGGGCCACCTGGTCGATGAAGATGGCGGGCGCCCCGCTGGCATAGGGCCCGGCCAGCGGCCCCGGCGCGCGAAAGCTCTGGCCTTTTCGCTCGGCCATGATTTCGACGAGGATCTCGCCCATGGTCATGATGGATTGCATGCTCTCCCTCCCTTTGGAATCAAACCCCGTGCGCCGTTCGCTGCACTGCCGGCCCATGCGTCAGCGCCTGCGCCTGCTGTGCACATCGATGCACACGGCCACCAGAATCACGCTGCCCTTGACGATGAGCTGATAGAAGTAGGGCACGCTCATCAGGTTCATGCCGTTGTTGATGACGCCGATCATCAGCGCCCCTATCAAGGTGCCCGCAACGCTGCCGTGGCCTCCGGCCAGGCGCGTGCCGCCCAGCACGGCGGCGGCAATGGCGTCCAGCTCCCAGCCCATGGCCGCGTTGGGCTGGGCCGAGTACAGGCGGGAGGTGAGCAGCAGGCCGCCCACGGCCGCCATCAGCCCCGACAGCATGAAGATGGCGATCTTGAGGCGCCCCACCCGTATGCCCGCATAGGTGGCCGCCTCGGCATTGCCGCCTGCCAGATAGGTCTTGCGGCCAAAGACGGTACGGGCCAGCACGAAGTGGTTGGCGGCCAGCAGTGCGGCCAGGATCCAGATGGGCACGGGCATGCCCAGCCATTCGCCGTTGCCGATCCACAGAAAGGCCTCGTTGTCCACCGGCGCCGGCATGCCGCCCGAGACGATATAGGCCAGACCCCGGAAGATGCCCATGGTCGCCACCGTCACGATGAAGGACGGCAGATGCAGCAGCGCCGAAAGCGAGCCGTTGAGCGCGCCCAGCAGCAGGCCGCACAGCAGCACGGCGGGCAGCACCAGGGCGGGCGCCAGGCCCTGGCCCAGCATCAGGCCGGCCACGCTGCCTGCCAGGGCGACCACCGATCCCACCGAGAGGTCGATCTCGCCCAGCAGCAGCACATAGGTCATGCCGAAGGCCACGATGGCGATGATGGACACCTGCAGCAGCACGTTGCGCAGGTTGCCGGCCGTCAGAAAGGCCGGCGACAGCAGAGAGAACAGCAGCACCAGGGCGGCCAGGCCCATGAGGGTGCCGGCGTGGCGCCGCAGCGATCGCCAGCCACCTCGCAAGCCGTCTCGCCAGGTTTCCTGGCTGTCCGGGATGCCTTCGGCGGCGTCGGAGGCATTGGAGGAGCCAGGCGTGGTGATGCTCAGTTCGGAAGGGGTCATGGCAGTCCTGCTCCGGTGGCGTGCGCCATCACGGTCTCCTGGCGCAGATGAAGGGTGTCCAGGCTCTGGACGAGGCGCTTGTTGCGCATGACCAGCAGCCGGTCGCTCAGGGCCAGTGCCTCGGGCAGTTCCGACGACACCAGGATGACGGCCGTGCCGGCCGCTGCCAGCTCGCGAATCAGGGCATAGATCTCGAACTTCGCGCCCACGTCGATGCCGCGCGTGGGCTCGTCCAGCACCAGCAGCCGGGGCCGCATGGCCAGCCACTTGGCGAACACGATCTTTTGCTGGTTGCCGCCCGACAGCTGGCGCACGGGCTGGTGCAGGCCGGCAACGCGTATCTTCAGCCGCTGCACGCAGGCGCGGGCCAGCGATTGCTCGGCGGCCTCGTCGGTCAGCAGTGCGCCGCCGCGCCCGCTGTGCATCTGCACCATGCAGATGTTGTGCTGCACGGACTGGTCCAGCACCAGGCCTTGCTCCTTGCGGTTCTCGGTCACGAAGGCCATGCCCTGGCCAATGGCGTCGGCCGGCGAGCGCAGGCGCAGCGGCCGGCCGTGCAGGAGGATGCTGCCCGTGCAGCGGTGCATGCCGAACAGCGCATCCATGACATCGGACCGGCCCGAGCCCACCAGCCCGAAGAAGCCCACGATCTCGCCCGCATGGACCTCGAAGTCAATGCCTTCGAAGCGCCCGGCCAGGCCCAGGCCGCGCACCTGGAGCAGGGCGCGCGTGCTGCGGTCAGGGGCGGGGCCGCGCGGCGGATAGATGTCCTGCATCTGGCGCCCCACCATGAGCGCGATCAGCGCCCCGATGTCGGTCTCGTCCCGCGCCAGGGTGCAGATGGAGCTGCCATCGCGCATGACGGTGATGTCATCGGAGATGCGCATGATCTCGTCCATGCGGTGTGAGACATAGATGATGGCGCGCCCCTCGGCCTTGAGGCGGGCGATGAGGGTGAAGAGAATCTGCGCCTCGCTGTCGCTGAGCGAGGAGGTGGGCTCGTCCATGATGACGATGCGCGCGGGCTGGCACAGCGCCTTGGCGATCTCCACCAGCTGGCGCTGGGCCAGGGACAGTTCGGCCACCTGCGCGTTGGGGTCCAGGTCCATGCCCAGGCGGGCCAGCAGCGCGGCGGCGTCGCGGCGCAGTGCGCGGCGGTCCACGCAGCCGGCCCGCTGCGGGAGCCGCGCGGCGAAGAGGTTGTCTGCCACGCTGAGGTTGGGCGCCAGGCTCAGCTCCTGGTGCACGATGGCGATGCCGTGGCGCTGCGCATCGGCGGGGCTGGCCAGCTCGGTGCCGGTGCCCTCGATCAGTAGTTGGCCGCCATCGGGCCGGTGCACGCCGGCCAGGATTTTGAGCAGGGTGGATTTGCCGGCCCCGTTCTCGCCCAGCAGCGTGTGCACCGTGCCTGCGCGCAGGCGGAAGGACACGCTTTTGAGCGCCTGCACGGCGCCGAAGGATTTGGCCAGCGCCCGGGCCTCGAGTATGGGGGGCGGCGCAACGGCGTCGAGCAAGGCACGGCCTGGGTGGCTGTGTGCAGTGGGGCCTGGCATGGCGGGCTCCGCAGGTCCATTTACCTGGTGGCAGCCGTGTACACGCCGGGCAGCACGGGGTGGAATTTCTCCACCGGCTTGCCCTGCAGCAGCTGCGCGGCAATGGCCACGGCTTGCAGTCCCAGCTGGTCGGGGTACTGGCGGATCACGCCCACGAAGGCCGGCTCCCGGTCCACGGCCGCGCGCGCCTCGGCCATGCCGTCAAAGCCGACGATCTTGACCTGCTCCAGCTTTCTTGCGCCCTTGACGCTGGCCAGTGCAGCCAGGGCCGCGTCGTCGCCAAACCCGAAGATGCCCGCGAGATCGGGGTGGGCCTGCAGCATGTTCTGCGAAGCGGACAGGGCCTCGGCGCGTGTGATGCCGGGTTGTACCGAGACGATCTTCATGCCGGGGAAGGTGGCAATGGCGGCCTTGAAACCCTCCACGCGATCGACCACGGACTGTATGGACGGGTAGTGCAGCACGCCGATCTGGCCCTTGCCGCCCGTGGCGCGGCCCATGAGCTGGCCGGCCAGCACGCCGCCGGCGCGGTTGTCGGTAGCCACGTGCGATGCGACCTCGACCCCGCTGGCCGCAATGTCCACGGTGATCACGGGAATGCGGGCGGCGGCAGCCTTGAGCACGGCGGCCTTCACGCCCCGGGAATCGACGGGAGACAGGATGATGGCATCGACCTTCTTGCTGACGAAGTCCTCCACATCGGAGATCTGCTTGCCCAGGTCCTGGTTGGCAATGCTCAGGTCCAGCTTCAGCCCCTGCCGCGCGGCTTCCTGCTGCATGGCCTGGGCCAGCTCCAGGTAGAACGGGTGCTGCTGCGTGAGCAGGGACACGCCGATGGTGCGGGCAGGGCTGGGGCCGGGGCCCGGCTGTGCAAGCGCCGGGCTGGCCGGCAGGCCGAATGTGAATGCGCCGGCCAGCATGCGCCGTAGAAACGTGTTGCGGTCCATGGCTGTCTCCCTCCCTCTGTCGTTGTGGAAAAGCTCAGGTTCTGGCGAATTCGATGTGGCCCTCGGCCTTGCGGGTGGCCTGCAGCCGGTGGTGCGCCAGCAGATCGAAGGCGCCCGGCTCCATGTCCTGGTGGGCGCACAGGCCGTCGATCTGGGCGATGTCGCAGACCGGGTGCCCGCCCGTGGTGCTGTCCAGATCCAGGGCCAGCGCCACGGCCTTGGTGCTGTGCTCCACGGCCGCCGAATACAGCCGAGCCGCGCCCGGGTCGCGGCACAGCAGGCGGTTGCGGTCGTCGATGCCGCAGATCTCGAACAGGCAGATGTCCAGCGGCCGGGCCCGCAGGCCCGCTTCTGCCCCCGGACCGATGAGGCCGGGCTCGTCGCCGGCCAGCGCGCCGCCCGTGACGTGGATGGCGCAATCGAGAAACTGCCGCGCCGTCGCCACCATGGCCAGGTCGTGCAGCGTCAGCGCAATGCCCTGGCGGCTGGCCAGCAGTGGCAGCACGCGGTGGGTGATGCGTCCGCTGCCCAGGAAGACCGAGGCGTCGTCCTCGATCCAGCCCAGCGCGCCCTGGGCCACCTGGGCCTGCGCCGGGCCTTGCGCGGCGGCAGGGGCGCCGGTTGTCTCGGCGGCTGTCTTGAGCAGGGCCGGGTTGTAGCGCGCCTTGCCGAAGGCGCGCACCACATAGCCTTGCTGCTCCAGGTAGTGCAGGTCGTTGCGGATGGTGACGGTGGAGACGCCGAAGAGCACGCTCAGCGCCTCCACCCGCACCTCGTCGGTCTTGCGCGCCAGCTCCACGATCTGCAGCCTGCGCTTGAGTGAACTGTTGCCTTGGTCCTGCATGGATTCTTTCGATTCGAAAGTTTTTTATTTCGTATCGAAAGTTTCCCTGCGTGCAAACGCCACGTCAAGCGCTCCCCGGGTATTCACCGGGGCGTCCGCTTCTGGGAGGGCTATCGGCTGGCCACGCCCAGGTTCACGACCACCGGCCGCTGCAACTGTGCCGTCCAGGCCCGGTAGGTCCGGTGGGCCAGGGCGTTCAGCACGGGAATGCGCAGGTCCAGGTGGCGCAGGATCTCGCTCTCGGTCTGCGCCGCGGGGCCGCGTGCGCGCAGCAGCTCGTCATGGCCTTCGGTGCACCAGGCGGCCACGCTGGCGGCGGTCACTTCCATGTGGCCCTGCAAGGCCCAGTGCCGGCCGTGGCGAAAGCCCTTGTTCAGGCAGTGGCTGCCGTACATGGTGCGCACGGCGCCGCGCGGGATCTCGAAGGTGTCGTAGTGCCAATGGAAGATCGTCGCCTCGCGCGGCAGGTCCATGACCTGCTGGGCGGCGGCCGTTACCCAGATGCGGCTCCAGCCAATGTTGGGGCAGGGGTTGCGCCAGACCCTGGCGCCCATGGCACGCGCCAGCATCTGTGCGCCAAAGCAGTGGCCGAGCACGGGGATGTCGCTGCGCAGCGCATCGGCCAGCAGGGCCTGTTCATCCTCCATCCACGGCAGGCCCTCGTTCACGCTGTGGTTGCTGCCCAGCACCACGATGCCGCTGTAATCGGCGGCGTGCACAGGGGCTGTGCCATCGAGGGCGGGCTGCAACAGTCGGTAGGGAATGCACTGCTGCTCCAGGTGTTCACGCAGAACGCCGGGGCCCTGGGCGGATTCGTGCTGGAGGATGGCGACAGGTCTCATGGCGGCGCGGCTTCATCGGGAAGCCATTTGTTGTGAGGCCTTGACTCTAGGCACGGCTGCCTCAAGGGCGGATTGTGTTTGCGCACAACGCCATCAAGGCCGCATCAAGGCCGCCCCATGCCTTGCGCAGGCCCAACGCAAAAAGGCGCCACGGCCGTGGCGCCTTTGATGGTGGCAACTACGTCAATCGTGGTGCCGCCCGGAGCGCTGCGGGCCCGGCTGCCTGCCACGGCGGCGCAGTCCCAGCGCCGCCGCGCCCAGCAGGAGCAGGGAGGCCCAGGCCCCGCCCACGGGGATGGCTGCGACGGAGTCGCTGCCTGGAACATCGTCCGCGCCAGGCGTGGTCTTGGTGGTGGTCGCAGTGCTTGAGTCGACATCGCCCGTCGCCTGGGTCTGGGTGACCGTGATGGTCACCGATCCCTTGGGCAGGCCGCTCACGTCTGTGGCAGGAGTGGTCCAGTGACCATTGCCATCGCAGGGCACGGTCACCACCACGGCCTTGGGTGCCGTGCCGATGGTCACCGTCACGCTGCCGCCGCCGGCCGTGCAGGTGCCAGAGAGGATGTAGCCGCCCTGGTTGCCCGCGTCTATCGGGGGAGGATTCACCACCGTGACCGAGGGCGTGGTGGGCGGCGTGGTATCGACCTTGGTGACCGTGGCATCGGCCGTGCCCGAATTGCCGGCGGCATTGGTCTGAGCCACATGGATGCCCACCGTGCCCGCAGGCAGTGCGCTCACGTCGGTGGCGGGGGTGGTCCAATCGCCATTGCTGTCGCAGGGCGCAGTGGCCACCACCGCGTTGGGCGCCGTGCCTATGGTCACCGTAACGCTGCCTGCGCCGACTGTGCAGGTGCCAGAGAGGATGTAGGCGCCCTGGTTGCCAGCATTGATCTGGGGCGCGGTGCCCACTGTGACCACAGGCAGCGTGGTGTCTGCCTTGGTGACGGAGACATTGGCGGTCCCTGTATTGCCCGCCGCATCGGTCTGGCTGGCCTGGATGGGCACCGTGCCCGCAGGCAGCCCGCCCAGGTCGGTGGCGGCAGTGGTCCATTGGCTGTTGCTGCCGCACGCTGCGATGGCTTCCACGGAGTTGGGCGCCGTGCCGATGCGCACCCTGACATCGCCATCGCCGGCCGTGCAGGTGCCCGAGACGGTGTAGCTGTGCTCATTGCCGGCATTTATCGCGGCTGCGTTGTCCACCGCGACCACGGGTGCCGTCGTGTCCGTGGCTGCGGCCGTGGTCTTGGTGGTGATGACACTTCGCGTGCCGGTGTTGCCGGCCGCATCGGTCTGGGTGGCCGTGATGTCCACCGGACCCAGGGGCAGGCTGGCCACATTGGCAGCGGGTGCCGTCCAGGCTCCGGCTGCATTGCAGGCCGTCGTCATGGTCACGAACTTCGGGGCCGTGCCGATGGTCACCTTCACATTGCCATCGCCCGCGGTGCAACTGCCTGCGACGATGTAGGCCTCCTGGTTGTCTGCATTGATCACCGGGGACGTGGTGATGTCTACCGCAGGTGGCGTGGTATCCCCTTGCGCTGCGGTGCAGTCGGCAAGCGAGGCTTGCGAATGGCCCAAGACGAGGTTGACGTCGGCGAGGGTGGGTATTTTCGCGCCAATGCGCAGGGCATTGACTTCCATTCCCCCATCCACGGGAGTTTGCTCATTGAAAACGATTTCCAGGATTCCGGTATTCAGTCCGGTATTGGGGGATGGATTCAGTGGAATTGGGACAGGGATACCGAGCACGGAGATGCTCAGGTTCTCGATGGTCGCGGCCCCGGTGGGCTGGACGGCGCCATTGACGCAGGTTGCCTGCACTTGGGACTGCAGCACATCAGCCTTGATGGCCACGACGCCAGCGATGGACAGGTTGATGTCACTGATGCCTGCGGTTGTTTCGACGCGGTTTTGCGCCAGCGAGCTCCCGGTGCTTGCCGAGAGCACACCCGCCTTCAATGAAATCAAGCTGTCGGTGGCGCCCCCGATGTCTGCAGCAAGCATTTTCCCGGAGACATTGAACGCCGGCGGCGCACTCTGCAGTCCGGTATCTACCAGCGGGATATCCAGCCCGAGGTCTACCAATGAAACGCCGGCCTTCACTTCCAGCGCATAGCCGCGACCTTCCCCTGCCGAGGCGGCCCATGCGGTGCCACCTGTCCCAAAAACGATTGTGCAGCTGACTGCCATTGCTGCCGTAAAGCCGGCCAATTTCCGTCGATTTCCCGCGCCACGCTTTTGCATGCCATCGCCCTTTCATGAGTTCCTGAATTGAATGACCACAAGCCGATGAATGGCTTGCCTGTTTTCAAAAGCGGAATCTAAAGGGTTGATTGCGTTTTGTAATGATCTTTTTGATGAAAATCGGATTTTCAGAGTCGTCCTAGGATTATTGAGGAAATGGGATTTATCCTAGGAATAGCTTATTTGATCTCGGATGTTTCTGATTGATTATGAAAATACCGTTTTTCAAGAGCTTCTGAGAAGTGTCCTGGCCGGGTTTTCGAGGCGCCTGGCATGCCCCCGCAATTTGTCCTGCGCAGCAATTCGCCTGTGGCCTTGCCGCAGGGTTGGACAGGTGCGGCCCAGCACGCAGGGGGCCGCAGCCGGGGTGCGTTACGGCTTGGGTGTTTGCCTGCCCAGGCGCAGCTCGCTGACCAGCACCCCGCCCACGATCAGCGCGGCCCCCAGAATTGCCAGCCCCGGCAGCCGGTCGCCTGCCATGCGTCCCACGATGCCGGCCCAGACCGGCTCGCTGGCATAGATCACGGTCGCACGCGTGGGCGACAGGGACTTCTGCGCCCAGTTCATGGTCAGCTGGATCAGGATGCTGGCGCAGGCCATGGCCACCGCGGCGGACAGCCAGACCCAGGAGAAATCGGGCACGGATTCGCCCGCCACCGGCATGGCCAGCAGCGCCATGACGCCGGCCGCCAGCAACTGCACCGTAGTCACGCGCCGCGCATCGACCTTGCCCGCGAAATGCCCGATCAGCAGCACCTCGGCCGCAATCGCCAGCGTGCTCAGCATGGTTGCCATCTCGCCCACGTTCAACTCCATGCCGCCGGACTCCGGTCCCGCCACCAGCATCAGTCCCGTGAAAGCCAGGCCAATGCCTATCCAGCTCATCAGACGCGGCGGCTTGCCCATCACCAGCCATTGCACAAGAGGCACCAGCGGCACATACAGCGCCGTCAGAAACGCCGACTTGCTGCTGCTGATGGTCTGCAGCCCGAAGGTCTGCAGGCCATAGCCCAGGAAGATGCTGGCGCCGATGGCGATGCCTGCCACCAGCTCGGTGCGCGTGAGCCCGGCCATGGCCTTGCGAAACACCAGCAGCCCGATCAAACCCGCCGTGACAAAGCGCAGGCCCACAAAGAACAGCGGCCCGCTGTGCTGCATTGCCAGGTGGACCACGAGAAAGGTGCCGCCCCAGACCATGGTGACGGCGATCAGGGCCAGCTCCTGCCGGCTGAGCAGTGGCGTGCGTGAACTGTGAGAAGATGACGTGTGCAACATATTGCGCAGATCATATGAGAAATATATTGCACAGCGCTGGCGAGCGCTCCGATGTCCTGGCTTTTGTCAGCGAAAACCTGCGCCGCCTGCGCCAGCGTGCAGGACTGAGCCAGGCGGCCCTCGCCGAGGCCGCAGGCCTGAGCCGGCGCATGGTCGTGCAGCTGGAAGGCGGCGACACCAACATCAGCCTGTCCAGCCTGGATCGGCTGGCCGACGCGCTGGGCGCCAGCTTCATAGAAATCGTCAGCGACCCGGCCGCGCAGCGCCTGCGCATGGATGCCATGGCCTGGCGCGGCACCCGGCCCGAAAGCCAGGCCATGCTGCTGGGCAGCGTGCCTGCCACGCGCGAGGCTCAGCTGTGGTCCTGGTCCCTTGGGCCCGGCGAACGCTACCAGGCCCAACCCGACCCGGAAGGCTGGCATGAAATGATCGTCGTGGTCGAAGGCCGCCTGCTGGTGGACCTGAGCGAAGGCCCCATGACCATCGAGGCCGGCGACTACGCCATCTACGGCAGCGCCCAGGACTACGCCTACGTGAACCTGCATGAAGGCGTAACGCGGTTCATTCGCAATGTGATTTCCTGAGGGGGAGCCTTCTCCTCCCGGTCCATGCTCGCTCCAGCCCGGCCGGCTTCGGCCCGTGCGCTGCGCGCGCCAGCCGTATTGGCGGGTACCTAGAACAGGGGAGGCCGGCCCTTGTTGCACTACGTACGCCCCACGGGCGACGGAGCCCCTTTCTGGTCGGGCACAAGCGCCTGCAGCGTGCACACCTGCGTGGCCGACGGATGGACGGCCATATCGGCATTGGCCGTGGGCGTGCCGCACTGGCGCCGCGCCGCAGCTCAGGAGCGGCCGGCGCATTGGGCAGGAGAGCCGTCGGCCACTATGCCGTCGTACCCATGGGACCGACGCTGCGCCCGCTGGCGCCAGTAGCACTCAAGTAACAGATATTGAAAATAGATACTATTGAATTTTTTGTTTCAATAGTTAAGATGCATCGGTTTTTGTCAAAACCACGGCCGGTAGCGACCGGGCGTGAAATTCAAACATCGGCATCAGAGGGAGATTTGCGTGCGCCACGTTTTTGCGATTCGGGCGTGGTCGGCGCTCGCGCCTGGACTGCAGGAGCCTGCCCAGTGGCGGCAGTGGGCACGTCAACCCATCCTGCCGCAAGGGCAGGTGCATCCGGATCTTGCCCATGTTTCACCCATCGTCCGCAGGCGCTTCGGGCGATTGGCGCGATGCGTAGTCATCCCTGCCGACGCCGTTCTGGCGCAGGCTGCAGTGGCCGATTTGCCCGTGGTCTGGGCTTCGCGCTACGGCGATGCCGAAAAGTCCCTTGACTTGCTTCAGGCGCAGGCCCTGGGGCAGGCTTTGTCTCCCACGGCATTCGGCCTGGCGGTGCATAACGGCATTGGTGCCCAGCATTCCATTTTGCGAGGCATGCGTGCCAATGCCTTGTGCGTGGCATCCACCAATTGCGCGCCGGAAGCGGGCATGGTCGAAGCATTGGGCTTGCTGCACGAAGGCGCGCCGCAAGTCATGCTGGTCTGTTACGACGCGCCACTGCCTGCTCCGTATGACGGCTTCCATACAGAGCCCCAGGTGGTATTCGCCTGGGCGGTCTTGCTGCAATGGGCAGCACCCGGAGATTCCGGGTTCCTGTTGAGCAGGCAGCCCGGGATGGACGCCGCGCAGCCGGAGCCGGCCCGCGCGCCGCATTTGCAGCATTTACCGCACGGGTTGCAGGTGTTGCAGTTTCTGCTGCACGACGGCCAGGCATCCCTGGCAGGCCCGCAGCGCCCGGCACAGCGCCGTGGTGCAGGCGGATGGCGATGGGAGCGCGCTCATGGCTGAGTGGCTCAATCGTCAGTGGCGCCTGGCGGCCACCGGCCTGTGCTTTGCCGTGTTCGGCCTGGGTGGGCTGGTGGTGCGCTGCGTGGTCTATCCGGCCTTGCTGCTGGCCATCCGCCAGCCGCAGTCGCGCCAGCTGGCGGCCCAGTCGGTGATCCATCACAGCCTGCGCTGGTTCGTAGCCCTGATGACGGGCGTCGGCGTGCTGTCCTATGAAGTGCACGGCCGTGAACGTCTGCAGCGGCGCGGCCTGCTGATTCTTGCCAACCACCCGTCGCTGATCGACGTGGTGTTCCTGATCTCCTTCGTTCGCCATGCCGATTGCATCGTCAAGGCGGCGCTGGCGGGCAACCCTTTCACGCGTGGCCCCATCCGGGCGGCCGGCTTCATTGCCAACAGCCGTGGCGAGGGCCTGCTGCAGGACTGCCTGCGCTCGCTGGCATCCGGCAACAACCTGATCATCTTTCCCGAAGGCACGCGCACACCGCTGCATGGCCAGGTCCGGCTGCAACGCGGCGCAGCCCATGTTGCGGTGAAGGGCTGCGTCGATATCACGCCGGTGCATATCCACTGCAGCGTGCCCATGCTGACCAAGGGCGCGCCGTGGTGGCAGGTGCCGCCGCGCAAGCCCCACTTTTTCATCGAAGTTCGTGACGACATCGGTATCGAGGCCTTTTGCCAAGGGGCGGCCAGCGACTCCGTGGCGGCCCGGCATGTCACGGACCACCTGTCCACACAACTATTCAAGGAACCGTTCCGTGCCTGAGCTTGAGCAAGAAATCAAAGAACTCATCATCGAGTCCCTGGCGCTGGAGGACATCACGCCGCAGCAGATCAATGCGGGCGAGCCCCTGTTTGTCGAGGGCCTGGGACTGGACTCCATCGATGCGCTGGAGCTGGGCCTGGCGCTGCAAAAGCGTTTCGGCGTGAGCCTGTCCGGGGACTCGGAACAGACGCGCCAGCATTTCCGCAGCGTCCAGGCGCTTGCCGCCTTCGTGGCGGCCCAGCGCACGCACTGAGCGCAGACCGCAGCAAAGACATTTTCATGAACAAAGAAACCATCTACGAACGCATCGTCGAAATCCTGACGGAAACCTTCGATATCGAGGCGGAGCGCATCACGCCCGAAGCCCGGCTCCATGACGACCTGGACATCGACAGCATTGATGCCGTGGATCTGATCGTCCAACTGAAGCCTCTGGTCGGCAGGCGGCTCAATGCCGAGGCCTTCAAGTCGGTGCGCACCATCCAGGACGTGGTGGATGCGCTGCATCAGCTGATGCAAGAAGACAGCGCCGTCGCCTGAGGAACACGCCTGCCATGCGCAAAACCGCGACAGGCCTTGTGCTGCTGGCCACGGTGCTCTATCCGCTGGCCGTCTATGCCGCGTTGGGGCGTGTGGCTGCGCACTGGATTGCCGCCGCATTGGTGGTGCTGGCGCTGGCGCGTGCCTGCAGCAGCCGCGAAGGATTTTGGTGGGTGGTCGCTGCGGGGGCGGCGGCGCTGTCTGCCGTCTCGTGGTGGCAGGGCAATGGCCTGGCGCTCAAGTTCTATCCGGTGCTGGTCAATGCCGTGCTGCTGGCCGGCTTTGGCTGGAGCCTGTGGTTTCCGCCGTCGGTGGTGGAGCGCCTGGCCCGGCTGCGGCAGCCTGATCTGCCTGCGCCGGCCGTGCGCTACACCGCCCGGGTGACGGCCGTTTGGTGCGTCTTCTTTGTCTGCAATGGCGCGGTGGCGGCAGGTACGGCCCTGTATGGCAGCGACGAGGCCTGGGCCTTGTACAACGGTTTGATCGCCTATGGGGCCATGGGGCTGCTGATGGCGGTGGAGTGGCTGGTGCGCCAGCGTGTGCGCAGGCGCCATGGACATGTGTGAGGCAAGGATGACGGCCACAAAGAGCGAACAAGGTCTGGCACTGGCATGGGTGGCATTGGCGCAGGTGGCACTGCCGCAGTCTAGGGACGCAGGGCATGTGGTGGCAAGGCCGCAGGATGCGGCGGTCACGCACGCGCAATGGGTCGATGCTGTCCGGGCGTGGTGCGCGGCCTTCCAGCGTGTGCAAGGGGCGGAAGTGGCCTTGTACTGCGGCAATCCGCTGACCTTTGCCGCTGCGCTATGGGGTGCATGGCACGCGGGCAAGACGCCGGTGCTGGCCAGTGACCTGCATGCGCACACGCTGTCGGCGCTGCTGCCCCAGGTGGTGGCCTGCGCGGGCGAGTTGCCCCAGGCCCTGGTGCCTGATGCCGCTGGCGCGGACGGCGTGGTACTGCAGCCCCTGGACATGCACAAGGCGCGCGTCGTGCTGTTCACGTCCGGCTCCACGGGGGTGCCCGAGCGCATTGAAAAGCGACTGTCGCAGCTGGATGCCGAAGTGCAGGCCCTGCAGGCCGTGTTCGGTGTCGGCATGGCGCAGGGGCCGCACGTGCAGGTGCTCTCCACCGTCGCGCACCATCACATCTACGGCCTGCTGTTCCGGATTCTGTGGCCGCTGGCGGCTGGCCGCGCCATGGGCACGCATCTGGCGAACTATCCCGAGGATCTGGTGCAGCCACTGCAGCAGGCGCCGCGCAGCCTGCTGGTATCGAGCCCCGCCATGCTCGGCCGCTTGCCGGCGCACCTGGACTGGTCGCAGGCGATGGAGCGGCTGGGCGGCGTGTTTTCCTCCGGCGGCCCACTGGCCGAGAGCGCCTCGCAGCACACGCTGCAACTGCTGGGCCATTCGCCCACCGAAGTCTTCGGCAGCTCTGAAACGGGCGGTATCGCCTGGCGCCGCCGCGCAGAACACGGCGAATCCTGGCAGGCCCTGCCTGGCGTGGAGCTGCGCCTGTCGGACAGCGGGCTTCTTGCCGTGCGCTCGCGCCATCTGCCTGATGCGCAGCTTTGGTGGGAGACGGCCGACCGTGCCTTGCCCGGCACCGACGGCCTGGGCTTCGTGCTGCAGGGGCGTGCAGACCGCATTGTGAAGATTGCCGAAAAAAGGGTGTCTCTGACCGCCATGGAGCGTGTTCTGGAGACCCATGGTGGAGTCCGGCAGGCCAGGGCTGTGGTGCTGGAGCAGCCGCCCGGCGCCAGCGGCATCGCTGGCGGCGCGCCGCAGCGCGTGGGCATGGTGGTGGAGCTGTGCGAAGCGGGCTGGCAGGCGTTGCAGCAGCAGGGCCGTCGCGGCATGGGTCAGGCGCTGCGCTCGCTGCTGCAACCCTGCGTGGACCGCGTGGCCTTGCCGCGCCACTGGCGTTATGTGGAGCGCATGCCCATGAATGCGCAGGGAAAGACTACGCATCACAGCCTGCTGACCTTGTTCAATCCCGTGATTCCCTTGCCGGCATGGCAGGAGCGCAGCGCGCAGCGCGCCACGGCGCAACTGCTGGTGCAGCCCCGGCTGCGCGTGCTGGAGGGGCATTTTCCCGAGGCATCCCTGGTGCCCGGCGTGGCGCAACTGCATTGGGTGGTGAGCCTGGCGACCCAGGCCTTCGGTCTGGAGCACGGATTTGCCGACGCGCAACTGCTCAAATTCCAGCAGCCCATCCTGCCCGGCGATACGGTGCAGATGCAGCTGCAGTGGCAGCCCGAGAAAGGCAGCCTGCAGTTCGAATTGAGTTCCGCGCGGGGCGTGCATGCCAGTGGCCGCCTGCTGGAGCGCAGGCCATGAGGGCGCCTGACTTTCGTCCCACGGCCCTGATCCCCGTCTACAACCACCCCGACACGGTGGGCGTGATGGTCCGGGGCTGCCTGCACGCCGGCCTGCCGTGCCTGCTGGTGGACGACGGCTCGGAGCCGCGCTGCGCCGCCGTGCTGGATGCGCTGGCAGCGCAGCACGCAGGGCAGGTCCAGGTGCTGCGCCTGGCAAGCAACCAGGGCAAGGGTGCCGCCGTGATGGCCGGCCTGCGCGCCGCGCTGGCCCAGGGCTGCACGCATGCGCTGCAGATCGATGCCGATGGCCAGCACGCCGTCAGTGACATTCCCGCCTTCCTGGCGCTGGCTCGTGCCCACCCGGGGAGCATGGTCTGCGGGGCACCCGCCTATGACGCCAGCGTGCCCAAGGCGCGTCTTTATGGCCGGTACCTCACCCATGTGTGGGTGTGGATCAACACCTTGTCGTTGGACATTCGCGATTCCATGTGCGGCTACCGCGTGTATCCGCTGAAGACCACGGTGGCGGTGCTGGACCGCGCCCGCATGGGCCGGCGCATGGAATTCGACACCGAAGTGCTGGTGCACCTGCACTGGCGCGGCGTGGCCTTCGTGACCTTGCCCACGCCCGTGACCTATCCCGCCGATGGGCTGTCGCACTTCAGGGTCTGGAGCGACAACCTTCGGATCTCCGGTATGCACGCGCGCCTGTTCGGCGGCATGCTGCTGCGCAGCCCGCAACTGTTGGCGCGCCGACTGCGAACGCGGGGGGCGTCATGAGCGGGCCTTCCACACGCAGCCCGCACCACTGGGCGCAGATCGGTGAAAGCACCTGCGTGGGCGGCATGTGGCTGCTCTACCAGCTTCACCGCTGGCTGGGCCGCTGGCCCTTTTTGCTGTGCCTGTATCCAGTCGTCGGCTACTACTGGCTCACGCGCCCGGTGGCGCGGCGCGCTTCCCTGCAGTACCTGCAGCGCCTGCAACAGGCGCATGGCCTGTGGCCGCGCGGGCCGGGCTGGGTGCACGGCCTGCGGCACTTTGGTGTCTTTGCCCAGGTGATCCTGGACAAGCTGCTTGCCGTAACGAACAGCTACCGCACCGAGCACGTGCGTTTGGAGGGGCAACAGCCCTTGCTGGACCTGATGGCCCGCGGGCAGGGGGCCGTGCTCGTGACCGCGCACATGGGCTGCGTCGAGCTGTGCCAGACCCTGGCCCGGCAATGCCCTGGCCTGCAACTGACCATCCTGGTGCATACCCGGCATGCCGAGCGCTTCAACCGCCTGCTGCGCCGCATGGCGCCGGACAGCGGGGTGCAGCTGCTGCAGGTCTTGGACTTCAACATGGCCACCGCCATGGCACTGGCCGACCGCGTGGCGCGCGGGGAGTTCATCGCCATTGCCGGTGACCGCGTTCCTGTGCATGAGAGCAAGACCACGCAGGCCCTGTTTCTGGGCCATGAAGCGGCCTTCCCCTGCGGGCCCTACATCCTGTCTGGCCTGCTCAAGTGCCCGCTGTATTTCATGGGCTGCGTGCATGAGGGGCGGGGCTATGCCGTCGAGTTCGTGCCGCTTGCCGCCCAGGTTGAACTGCCGCGTGCGCGGCGCGCGCAGGCGCTGGCCGGCTATGCCCGGCTTTACGCCCAGCAGCTTGAACGCCTGCTGTGCAAGGCGCCTTATGACTGGTTCAACTTCTTCCCGTTCTGGGAGCAGGGCATGCCTGCACCTGCACCCACGCATCCTCTCAACCATGGGTAATTTGCCCTTCACGCGGAGCCTTCATGGCCACTGACCAGGAAATCGCCTCGCGCGAGCGGCTGAGCTACGAGATCGAAGTCACGCCGGCGTTCTACGACATCGACGTGATGGAAATCGTCTACCACGGCCACTACGTGCGCTATCTCGAACTGGCTCGCAGCGCCTTGCTGGCCCACTTCGACTACGACTATCCCCGCATGCGCGACTCCGGCTACGGCTGGCCCGTAGTGGACATGCGTCTCAAATACGTGCGCCCGGCGCTGTTCGGACAAAAGCTCCGGATCAAGGCCACCATCACCGAGTGGGAAAACCGCCTGCGCATCGACTACCTGATCAGCGATGCCGCCACGGGCGAGAAAGTGAACACGGCCCACACCACCCAGGTGGCCGTGGACATGCGCACGCGCGAGATGTGCTTTGTCTGCCCTCCCGTGCTGTGGGAACGGCTGGGGGTGCAGCCATGACTTCCCGAGGGACGCGCCTGGCTGCATGGGGCATGGCCTGCGCCCTGGCCTGCACCTTGTCTCTTCCGGCTGCCTTGCAGGCCGCGCCTGCTGCCGGTGTTTCCGGCGTTGGCGACGGTTCCCAGACCCCCCCGGCCACCCAGGTGTCACAGCAGGCTCTGCTGGCCCAGGTGCGTGAGCGCGTGCAGAGCGCGCCTGTGGTGCGTGGTCAGTTCACGCAGCTCAAGACCGTGCAGGGCTTCAGGCAGCCGCTCAAATCCTTGGGCGACTTCGTCGTAGCACGTGGCAAGGGCATCGCCTGGCAGGTGCGCCAGCCCTTTGCCTCGACGCTGATCGTCAGGCCAGACAGCCTGCTGTCGCGCGGCGCCGATGGCAGCACGGCCGTGCAGATGCGCGCGCAGGACGAGCCCGTGCTGCGCACCATCAATGCCATGCTGTTTGCCGTGGTGTCGGCGGACCTGGCGCAGCTCACCCACTACTTCGAGGTCAGCGGCCAGGTGCAGGGTGCCGGCTGGAGGCTCCACCTGGTGCCGCGCGACCCCGTGCTGGCCCAGTGGCTGCAGGCGGTGGACCTGAGCGGCCAGCAGTTTGTGCAGTCCGTGCAATTGCAGGAGGCGCGCGGCGACCGCAGCCAGATCCAGATGGCGAACCCCGTTGCCGAGCAGGCGCTGCGTGCGCAGGATGCCGCACTGTTTGACTGAGCCCGCGCCATGAGCACCTGTCCATCCCCCGCGCACGATACCGGCAGCCAGGACCGTCCCGGCCTTCTGTGGCGTGCAGCCGCATTGGCCTGGCTGCTGGCCGTGCTGGTGGTGGCCGTGCACCAATGGCATTTCTGGCATGGCCAGCGCATGGACACCGATGTGCTGGCACTGTTGCCGGTCAATGAACAGGCGCCCGAGGTGACGCGCGCCACGCAGCAGTTGGCCGACCAGTTGTCGCGCCAGGTCACCGTGCTGCTGGGTACGCCCGACTGGGCCGGCAGCCGACAGGCTGCACAGCAGTTCCGGCAAAGCCTTTCACGTCAGGCGGCCGTGCCGCTGCGCGAGCAGGCGCTGGCGCAGCAGGTTTCCATGCAGGCGGCCCTGGATTTCTACCAACCCTGGCGCCAGTCCCTGCTCACGCCGCAGCAGCGCGACCGGCTGCAGCACACGCCGGGCGAGGTCCTGGTGCAGCAGGTCCTGCAGGACCTGTACCAGCCCGGCCTGCAGGCGCGGTTGACCGACTGGATTCGTGATCCCCTGGGCCTGTGGACCCCCTGGTGGACGGCGCGCGCTGCGCAAAGCCATGCGCGGCCGCGCGACGGTGAGCTGTGGGTTGCCGGGCAGGGGCAGCAGTGGGTGCTGCTGCAGTACGCGCTGTCGGGTTCGGCGTTTCGCCTGTCGGGCGAACCCGTGCTGCAGGACGCGCTGCAGCAGGCCCTGGCCGATGTGCGCCGGCAGTGGCCCGATGCGCAACTGCTGATGGCCGGCGTACCGCTGCATGCCGAGGCAGCGGCCACGCAGGCGCATGGCGAGATCAACACGATCGGCTGGGGCTCCCTTGCCGCTGTCCTGCTGCTGGCGTGGCTGGCATTTCGCGCCGTGCGCCCGATGGCCCTGGTGGGCCTGTCCCTGCTGATCGGCACGGCGGTGGCGCTGAGCGTGACGGCGGCCCTTTTCGGCCAGGTGCATTTGCTGACCCTGGTGTTCGGCGCCAGCCTGGTGGGTGTGGCCGAGGACTATGGCATTCACTACTTTGCTGCCCGGCAGGGCGCCCCACGGCGCACGCCGCATGCGCTGATGCGTTCCCTGCTGCCGGCACTGTGGCTGGCGCTGGGCACCAGCGTGATTGCCTACCTGGCACTGGGCGTCGCGGCTTTCCCGGGACTGCGGCAGATGGCCGTTTTCTCCGTGGTGGGATTGGCCGCTGCCATGTTGACCGTGGTCTGCTGGTTCCCCTGGCTGGACCGGGGCCACATGCCCGCCAGCCCCGCTGCACGGCGCATAGGCCTGAGCCTGATGGCCTGGCCGCGATGGCGCGCAGCGCTGCCGGGTTCGGTGGTGCTGGGCGCCGCCATGGCGGCCTGGCTGGCGTGGGGCGGGCGCCTGAATATCCAGGACGATGTGCGCCAGCTGCAAAACGGCGCGCCTGCCCTGGTTGCCCAGCAGCGCCAGGTGGGTGACATGCTGGGCCTGCCCAGCCCGGCCCAGTTCTACCTGCTCGACGGGGCCAGCGACCAGGAGCTGCTGCAGCGCGAGGAGCTGCTCAAGCAGTGGCTTGATGTGCTGGTGCAGCATGGTCAGCTTGCCGGTTACACGGCTGTGTCCGACTGGGTGCCTTCTGCCCGTCGCCAGAGCGAGGATCTGGCCCTGGTGCGCCGTGTCGAGGACCAGGTGCTGCAAGGGATCAATGCCCAATTGGGTGAGTCTTTCAGTGCGCCTGCCGCCAAACCGGTGCAGCCCCTGACCGTGCAGGCCTGGCTGGAGCAGTCCATCTCCGCGGCGGCCGGCCCCCTGTGGCTGGGCGAGCGCGATGGCCGTTGGCGCAGCATGCTCATGCTGCGCGGCGTGGCCGGTCAGGCCGCACTGCCGGGGCTGGCGCAGGCAGCGCAGGGGCTGGAGGGCGTGGTCTGGGTTGACAAGCCCGCCGAGATCTCCGGCCTGCTGCAGCGCTACCGCCTGTCGATGACGCAACTGCTGGTGCTGGGCCACAGCCTGGTGCTGGCCGCTCTGTGGCTGCGCTTTGGCCGCAAGGCCTGGCGAGCCTGGCTGCCCACCGTGCTGGCCAGCCTGGCGGTGGCGGTGGTTCTGTCCGTCTGGGGCCAGCCCTGGCAGCTTTTCAACGTGCTGGCGCTGATGCTGTTGCTGGGCGTGGGCATCGACTACGGCATCTTCCTGCAGGAGCACGAGGACGATCCCCACGCCTGGCTGGCCGTGGTGATCGGCGCGGCCAGCACCTGGCTGTCGTTCGGCCTGCTGGGCCTGTCCCAGACGCCGGCCTTGCGGGCCTTTGGAGTCACGCTGATGCTGGGCCTGCCGCTGGTGCTGGTGCTGGCGCCGCTGTTTCGCGCGCCGCCGCAGGCGCCTGCCGGCACCCCTCTCTGAAAAAGACACCGTACATGCAACGTACCGAACAGACTGAAATCCTGATCATTGGCGCCGGTCCCTCCGGCGCCGTGGCGGCGGGCCTGCTGCGCCGGCAGGGGCGCCGGGTGCTCATCCTGGAGAAGGAAGAGTTCCCGCGCTTTTCCATTGGCGAGAGCCTGCTGCCGCAAAGCATGGCCTACATCGAGCAGGCCGGCATGCTGCAGGACGTGGTGGAGGCGGGCTTCCAGCACAAGAACGGCGCGGCCTTCGCGCGGGGCGATCTGCGCACGGCCTTCGACTTCCGTGACAAGTTCTCCTGCGGATGGGGCACGACGTACCAGGTGCAGCGCGCCCATTTCGACAAGGTGCTTGCCGATGCCGCCCAGAAGGCGGGCGCCGAGATCCGCTATCGCCATACGGTGACCGGCGTGGACGTGACAGGCGCCCAGCCGCAGGTCACGGCCCGCACGCCGCAAGGCGAGGAATATGTGGTGCAGGCCCGCCATCTGCTGGATGCCAGCGGCTTTGCGCGCATCTTGCCGCGCATGCTGGGGCTGGAGCGGCCCTCCGGTTTTCCCGTGCGCGCGGCCCTGTTCACGCATGTCGAGGATCGCATCGCGGCACAGGACATGGACCGCGACAAGATCCTGATTTCCGTGCATCCCGAGCACCGGCATGTGTGGTTCTGGACCATTCCGTTTTCCAATGGCCGCAGCTCGCAGGGCGTTGTCGCCACGCCCGAATTCCTGGAGCGCTATGCGGGCTCCGAGGTCGAGCGCCTGCGCGCCATCATTGCCGAGACGCCCAGCCTCGCGCAGGTGCTGCGAAATGCCCGGTGGGACACGCCGGGTCGTTCGCTCACGGGCTACTCGGCCAATGTGACGGCGCTGTGGGGCCCGGGCTATGCCTTGCTGGGCAATGCGGGCGAGTTTCTGGACCCGGTGTTCTCCAGCGGCGTGACCATTGCCCTGAAGTCGGCCAGTCTGGCCGCCGACTGCATCGCCCGCAGCTGGCAGGGCGAAGCGGTGGACTGGCAACAGGACTATGCCCAGCCGCTGCAGGCAGGTGTCGATACCTTTCGTGCGTTCGTGCAGGGCTGGTACGACGGCAGCTTCCAGGATGTGATCTTCCACCCGTCGCATGCGCCGGACATCCGCCGCATGATCTCGTCCATCCTCGCCGGCTACGCCTGGGATGGACGCAACCCCTATGTGGCCGAGCCAGAGCGCCGCCTGAACGTGCTGAGCCAGCTTTGCCAGCCTGCGCAGGGGGTGATGGCATGAGGCGGCTGCGTCTTTTCCCGGCCTTTGCGCGCCAGCGTGCGCCAGCCTTGTTTGCGGCGTGCGCTGCCATCATCACGGCCAGCACGCTGGCAGGCTGCTCCACCGCACCTGCGGCGCGTGCACCGCAGGGCGATGCCACGCCGCCGCGGCTGGCATTGCCGCCGGCTGCGCTGGGCTGCGAGCTGGCGCTGCAGCAGCATCTGGTGGTACAGGCGCCTGGCCAACCCGCGCAGGAACTGGACGCGCTGCTGGAGGTCGATGCGCAGACGGTGCGCCTGGCGCTGGTCCACCTGGGGCAGCGCGTGGGCGTAATCGTCTGGGATGGGCAGCAACTGCAGGCCGAGCTGTCACGCTGGTGGCCGGCGCAACTGGCGCCGGCGCAGGTGCTCGGAGACATGCAACTGGCGCTGTGGCCGGTGGACGCCATTGCGCGGGACTTGCCCGCGTCCTGGATGCTGCAAGAGGTCGGAACACCCAGCGGATCGGCCAGCGGATCGGCCAGACGCCTGTCTCACCAAGGGCAGACGCGCGTCGAGATCCGGCCTGCCGGCAGCGACGGGTTCGAGATCGTGTATGCCGCAGGTGCCTGGCAACTGCGCGTTGCCTCGCCGGGCGGCATGCGTCCCTGTGCCAATGCAGGGGAGGGCGCATGACCGTAATCACCCCGACGGCACAGGCCGTGTTTGTGCAAACCCTTTCAGCCACCAGCGCCTTGGGCGCCGATGCCTCCAGCCTGCGTGCCGCATTGTTCGCCACCCAGGCCCCCGACAGCCTGCAGTGCAGCGACCGCTACAGCCCGGGCCGGCATCTGCCGCTGGGCTGCCTGCCGCCCCACGTGGTGCTCCCCACGCTGGACTGGGCACCGCCGCCGCAGCGATCGCGCAACAACGCCCTGGCATGGCACACCGCCCAGGGCGTGCGCGGCTCGGTGGAGCAGGCCTTGTCGCGCTGGGGCCCGGCGCGTGTGGGCGTGGTGGTGGGCACCAGCACGGCAGGCCTGCAGGAGGGCGAAGCTGCTGCCGCCCATTGGCAGGCACAGGGCCGGTTCCCGCAGGACTTTGACTACGCCTTGCAGGAAATGGGCAATGTGTCGGAGTTTCTGGCCCAGCACCTGGGCATCCAGGGGCCGGCGCACACCCTCTCCACCGCCTGCTCCTCCGGGGCCAAGGCGTTGGCATCTGCCGCGCGCTGGCTGCAGGCCGGCCTGGTCGATGCCGTGCTGGCCGGCGGGGTGGATGCGCTGTGCGCCTTCACCGTGGCAGGTTTCAGCGCGCTGCAGGCCGTGTCGGACAAGCGCTGCAACCCGCTGTCTGCCCGGCGCAGCGGCATCAACCTGGGCGAGGGTGCGGCGTTCTTCCTGCTGACGCGTGAACCGGGTCCCGTGCGCCTGGCCGGTTGGGGCGAGACCCAGGATGCCCACCACATGTCGGCCCCCGACCCATCCGGCCAGGGCGCCATCCAGGCCATGGAGCAGGCGTTGCGGCGTGCGGCCATGCGGCCCGGTGACGTGGACTACATCAACCTGCACGGCACGGCCACGGTGCACAACGACGCCATGGAAAGCCTGGCCATACACAGCGTGTTTGGCGAAGCAACGCCCGTGAGCTCCACCAAGCCGCTGACCGGCCACACCCTGGCGGCGGCCGGGGCGCTGGAAGCGGCCATGGCCTGGCACCTGCTGCACGACAACCCGCAGGGCCGGCTTCCTGCGCACTGGTGGGATGGCGAGCAGGCGCCCGAACTGCCCGCCCTGGCCGTGGTCCGCCCGGGTATGGCGCTGGGGCGTGCGCCCCGGGCCGTGCTCAGCAATTCCTTTGCCTTTGGCGGCAGCAACTGCGCCCTGCTGCTGGCCGCTGCCTGAGGAGCCATCGAGATGAACGCATTTCTACCGATTGAAAACTACGTGCCCCATCGCGGCGTGATGCTGCTGCTGGACTGGCTGCTCGATGCATCCGCCGACAGCGCCCATGCGCAGGTCACCGTGCCGCGTGATGGCCTGTTTCTGCAGGACGCTGGCATGCCTGCCTGGGTGGGGCTGGAGTACATGGCCCAGACCGTGGCCGCCTGGGCTGGCTGGCAGGCGGTGCAGGCCGGGCGACCCGTCAAGCTGGGTTTTTTGCTTGGCACGCGCAAGTTCCAGGCGGCCCGTGCACATTTTTCCCCGGGCAGCGTGCTGCGCGTGAGCGTGCTCTGCGAACTGGTGGGTACCAATGGCCTGGGCATGTTCGATTGCCGCATCCAGCCCCAGGGCGAGGACAGCGTGCTCGCCCAGGCCCGCATATCCGTTTACGAACCAGACAATGGCAGCGCATTCATACAGGCGCTGGAGCAAGAAGGAGTTGGACAAGCATGAGTGCAATCGCCCAACCAGCCACGGTGCTGGTGACAGGGTCGAGCCGGGGCATAGGCCGGGCCATCGCCCTGCGCTTGGCGCGCGATGGTTTCGACATCGTGGTCCATTGCCGCAGCGGCCGCGAGCAGGCCCTGCAGACTGTGGCCGACATTGCCGCGCTGGGCCGCCAGGCCCGCGTGCTGCAGTTCGATGTGGCAGACCGCTCTGCCTGCGCTCAGGCGCTTGAGGCCGACATGGAACAGCACAGCGCCTACTACGGCGTGGTCTGCAATGCCGGCATCGCCCGGGACAATGCCTTCCCTGCCATGACGGGCGAGGAGTGGGATGCCGTGGTGCATACCAACCTGGATGCGTTCTACAACGTGCTGCACCCGGTGGTCATGCCCATGGTGCGCCGCCGCAAGCCGGGACGCATCGTGACGCTTGCCTCGGTCTCCGCCCTGATGGGCAACCGGGGGCAGGCCAACTACAGCGCGGCCAAGGCCGGGGTGATCGCTGCGACCAAGTCCCTGGCCGTGGAGCTGGCCAAGCGCGAGATCACGGTCAATTGCGTGGCGCCCGGCCTGATCGACACGGAAATGGTCAGCGAGGAAGTGCTCGAACATGCCTTGGCGCTGATTCCCATGCGCCGCATGGGCACGGTGAACGAGGTGGCTGGTGCGGTCGCCTTCCTCATGGGCGGCGAGGCCTCGTACATCACGCGCCAGGTCATCTCCGTCAATGGAGGGATGGTGGGATGAGCGCAGCAAGCAAACGGCGTGTGGTCGTCACGGGCGTGGGCGCCTTGAGTCCCCTGGGCCACGACTGGTCTGCGGTGCGGGAGCGACTGCGCACCGGGCGAACGGCCATCCGGGTGATGGAGGAATGGGCTGCCTATGAGGGCCTGAGCACCCGGCTGGGCAGCACCGTGCCATCCTTCGATCTGCCGGCGCACTACAACCGCAAGACCATGCGCAGCATGGGCCGCGTTGCCCTGATGGCCACGCGCGCCAGCGAGCTGGCGCTGGCCGATGCCGGCCTGCTGGGCAATGCCTTCGTCAAAAGCGGGCACATGGGCGTGTCCTATGGGTCTTCTGCGGGGACGCCCTCGGCCATCGGCGACTTCGGCCGCATGATGGCCGACAAGAGCACCGAGGGCATCAACGCCAACACCTACATCAAGATGATGTCGCACACGGCGGCGGTGAACATCGGCGTGTTCTTCGGAACCACGGGCCGCGTCATCACGACGTCCAGCGCCTGCACCTCGGGCAGCCAGGGCCTGGGCTATGCCTTCGAGGCCATTCAGAACGGCAAGCAGCTTGCCATGCTGGCCGGCGGGGCCGAGGAGCTGGATGCCACGCAGGCGGCGGTGTTCGACACCCTGTTTGCGACCAGCGTCAAGAACGACAGCCCCGAGTGCACTCCCCGTCCATTCGACGCCCGGCGCGACGGCCTGGTGCTGGGCGAAGGAGCCTGTACCTTCGTTCTCGAAGAGCTGGAGCATGCACTGGCCCGGGGCGCATGCATCCGGGCCGAGTTGATCGGCTTCGCCAGCAACTCCGATGGCACCCATGTGACGCAGCCCAACGCCGCCACCATGGCCCAGGCCATGCGCATGGCGCTCGAAGACGCGGGGATCGAGCCCTCGGAGGTCGGCTACGTCAACGCCCACGGCACGGCCACGGACCAGGGGGACATTGCCGAATCGCAGGCCACCCGCGAAGTGCTCGGCAGCCAGGTGCCCATCAGCAGCCTCAAGGGTTACATGGGCCACACGCTGGGCGCCTGCGGCGCGCTGGAAGCCTGGATGAGCATCGAGATGATGCGTGAAGGCTGGTTTGCAGCCAACGCCAATCTGCAGCAACCCGATCCGCGCTGCGCCGATCTGGACTACGTCATGGGCGAGCCGCGTGCCTTGCACACCGATATCGTCATGAGCAACAACTTCGCCTTTGGCGGCATCAACACCTCATTGATTTTTCGACGTTGGAAGCAACAGGAGCCAGTGAAATGAAACAGACGAGAACCGCCGCCATTGTCCTGGTCCTTGCCCTGGCCGCAGGCAGCGCGGTGGCGCGAAGCACGGACATCTATGAACCCCCGGCGGTCATGTGGACCGCCTCGCCCGAGACTACGACGCAGCAGTTGCACGATCGCATCGTGGTGGCGGCAAAGTCGCTGGGCTGGATGGTGATCGGCGACGAGCCGGGCCGCCTGGAGCTGCACTACGACAAGCAAGGCAAGCACCAGGTCAACATCGCGGTGCACTACGACACAGATACCTACCGGATCAGCTATCTGCACAGCGTGAATCTGAATTACTCGGAAGGCGATGGCAAGCGGGAGATCCATCCCAACTACAACCGCTGGGTCCGGAATCTGATGAAGAAAATCAGTACCCCGTAGTCCATCGCTGTCCCTGTTCCAGGCTTTTTTACAGAGAGGGAGTTTCCATGAGAAAGATGATCTTGGCAGCCATGGCGCTGGTGGCCGCAACGGCGGTACATGCCCGCAACGAAGCAGTGATGCTGCCGCTGGCCGACGTGGTGAAGCTCGGCCTGGAGCAGGGTAAGCTCGACGGCAGCGTGAGCTTTCACCTGTCCGGTGCCAGCACGCCTGCCATCTCCGAAAAGCTGGGCGATGACGTGTCCAACAAGAAAACCAACGGCGTGGGCAAGGACGATGCCACGGCCTGCAACTGGGCAGCGCTGTCTGCCCTGATCGCCTTCGAGGCCAAGGCCAAGCAAAAGGGCGCCAACGCCGTGGTGGACCTGCACAGCTTCAACAAGAAGCAATCCACCCGGGATCCAGTCAATTTCGAATGCCGTGCAGGCAATGTGATGGCCGGCGTCACCTTCAAGGGCACCTATGCCCGCGTAGGCCGGTGATTTGAGCGCGCCGGCCGCCTGCGCCTTGCTGGTGGGTGCGCAGGCGCCCTTGTGGGCAAATGCGCAGTCGCTGGCTGCGGGCTGGCTGACGGACTCGGAGCGGGAGCGCCATGCCGGCATGCGCGAGGCGCGCCAGCGCGAATTCATCGCCTGCCGCTATGCCATGCGCCTGCTGCTGGCCGGCGGGCACGATGCCGCATCGACCTGGCGGCTGGCAGCGCCCCGCAATGCTGCACCCCACGTGGAGCAAGGCGGGGAGGGTGGCATTTTTGGAGCGCAGTCCCATTTGAGCCTCTCGCACAGCGCCGGCTGGCTGGCCTGCGCCGCCGCACAAGGCCCGGTGGGCGTGGACATTGAGCGGCGGGCAGAGCACCGCCAGCGCGATGTGCATGCCATGGCCGAGATGGTGTGCTCCCCGCCCGAACGCGCATGGCTTCAGGCGCAGGACGGAGCCCGCCTGCAGCACAGCCTGGTGCAGCTGTGGAGCCTGAAGGAGGCCTATTTCAAGAGCCTGGGCCAGGGCTTGGACTTTGTCCGGATGCGGCAGCTTGCGTGGGCACCGGCCTCCGCTGCGCTCGACACGGCCCGGCAGCCCCTGGCCCACGGCCGCCTGTGGCAAGGCCGGGATTGCGATGCACAGGCCGTGTGCCTGGCGCTTTGCATGCCTGGGCCCCTGCCCGAGGTGGCTATATCAGGAAGCGAAGAAGTGCAGTGGCAGCCCGCTGCGGATTGGCAACTTGTCGTGCTGGCCTGATGGCACAAGACACATGTCCAGCTGCAGAAATCCTGACCACCGGGGTGGTTTCGCCGTTAGCTTTGCGTGTTAACGAACGATTACAATGAGTCAGTTTGTCGTCAAGCGCACCGCTGAATTTGATGCATGGCTGTTTGGCCTTCGGGACACGGTGACGCGTATCCGCCTGGCCAAGCGTCTGGACAAAGTACAGCGCGGCCTGTTTGGCGATAGCAAGCCGGTGGGTGACGGGGTGCATGAGCTGCGCGAGGACTTCGGTCCTGGCTGGCGCATGTACTACGTGCAGCGCGGCGACGTGCTGGTAGTTATGTTGGGTGGTGGCGACAAGGCAACCCAGCAGGTGGACATTGCGGCTGCAATTGCCCTGTCCAAGACCCTGGAGAACTGACCATGACCAAGATTGCTGACCTTCCCACCTTTGACATGGCCGAGCACCTGAAAACCGATGAGGACGTGGCTGCCTATCTGTCCTTGGTGCTGGAAGAAGATGACCCCTCCGAACTGGCCCATGCCCTTGGCGTGATCGCACGCACGCGCGGCATGAGCGAGATAGCCAGTGCCAGCGGTCTGACCCGTGAGGCTTTGTACAAGGCACTGCGGCCGGGCAGCCAGCCTCGGTTTGACACCATCCGTCGCGTCTGTGGCGCTCTTGGCGTGCGTCTGGTGGCTCAGCCTATCCGCACCTGATCATTGTTGCCGGAATGCACTCAGAGTGCCCAACGAAAAAGCCCCTGGCTCTTGCGAATCTGGGGCTTCTTGTTTGGTGCCGGAGAAAGGAACCGAATAGCTGTGTTGGTATGTGCTTGTCTTGCATAAAGTCATACAAATCAACAATTTATGATCGTTTCAAAGAGCGGCATGTGCAGCTGAAATACATGTTTGCACAACGTTTGTCCCCAATTTTCGCCACTTTTCCCCCATGGCGAAGCCCAAGAAAACTGCCTCCGGCACCTACCGAATACAGATCGACGTGAAGGGGGTGACCGAGGAGCAGTTGCAGCGCGTGGCCGAGCAACTGCCTCGCAAGAGCCGTGGCCGACTCGACATGGTTGGCGCCGCTTTGCCGAGGGCCGATGGCAGATGGAGCGCCGCATGCAGATCCTGCGCAGCCTGCCGCAGTACAGCCGCCTGGTGGACACGCACGCCGGCTTCATGCCCTGGGTGCTGGCGCAGGGCATGAAGAATGCCCGCGTCAAACTGACCGATGTGCTGCTGTGGTGGTGCGACCGCAAGTGCCCAGGCTGTGGCGGCATCAAGCTGGGCAAGATGGCGATCTGCGAGACCTGCAAGGGCTTTGGCGCCCGTGAAGTGCCGCACGAAGCCGAGGGCCTGCTGATCTCCGAGCACATTGGCGAGCATGTTGACCGCGCCCGCTGCGGCACCATCGCCGCGCTGAAGCTGATGAAGGGCCTGAAGGTGGTTGCAGCCCAGACGGTGAGTCTGGCAAGACATTGAAGCGATGGGGTAACACGCCCCTAAAGATCACTAGCCCGCTGGCAATGTCCGCGGGCTTTGTTTTTCCGGATACAGAGCGAATGAATGTTGCGAAGGGGGGAGAGCGCCTTCCCTTACGCCGCGCCGGCTGTCTGGACCACAGGTGCGAGTGAGCAGCAGGCAGTACAACGAAGGTGAGGCGAGGTGCTTCCATCTTCCTCATCTCTGGGGAGAGCGCCATGACTTCATCGATTTCGCTTAAGTACCTGCTGGGACGGCCCGTTGACCCGGATCTTGCTGAGCAGGCCGTTCAGGGGCATGGTGTGCCCTCGCAAGATCCTGATCCCTCGGCGCAGATCCGGATGACCAAAGAGGAGTCAGTCCGGGAATCAAAGTCAACCATGGTGGCCGGCTTCATGATGCTTGGCGCAGTGATGGGTGCGGGAGTCGGTGCCGTAGCTGCTGGCCCTGCAGGCATTTTTGTTGGCGGCGCCCTTGGAGGCTTGATAGGCGCTGGAGCCGGAGAGGCAGCGGGTATGGCGACCGTAGCGCGTGAGGCCTGAAGGCGCGTCCTACCTGCCATAAATTCTTCTTGATACGCTTCGTATCCCTCCCCTGCTGGCTCCGTCCAGCAGTTACCTACCCTGGCTTGCCTTGGTAGGTTTTTTTTTTGCAGTGACCCCGCTGACGCTGCCTGGTCAGTTGCGGTCAAGCTGGGCGAGGTAGTGGCAGATATCAATCCGCGCGTCATACACCGCAGACAACCAATTTCCCGCTATCGGATGAGAGCCGGAGGTTGGCTTCAGGTGCAGAGCTGCCTCATTGACTGCAGGGGAAAAAAATGCAGCAACTGCGCAAGCTGGGTCCTTCCCGGCGCGACGCGTGGCAGCGGCATCGGCCTTGAGATCTCTTTTGAGCGCGATGTATTGGTCCCTGATCTGTTCGACCCGTGCGGTGACCGTTTTGTTGTCGCCGATTGCGCGCAACAGTAGTGTGCAACGCTCCTCGTAGCTGCGTAGCCGCAGCCGGATGGCGTTTGTATCGGCGTGGTCGAATGGCTCGGTCATCGGACCAGTCTATAGAGAACGTTAAGTGACTCATCCCAGACCGGGGGAGTACACATGTTCGCACAGTGGTTGCGCCAACTTCTGGTGGCTTGTTTTGTTTCCGCCCGAACCAGCCGGGGGGGCACGCTGCGGGGAGCTGGTCAGCAAACGGCATTCCCCCTGTGGCGTTGGCCAAAAGTCCGAAAGGGCAACCTACACATGGGCTCGGCATCGCCGGGCCTTTCCTGTTTCTGGAGGTGCAATGGACCAGACGCAAAGAAAAGCGCAGCCTGTGAGCTGCGCATTTCGGTGAATGGCACTGATCAGGTGAAGGCTGATCTCGCGCTACTCGCCGAAGCGGCCAAAAGCCTTCTGGACATCTTCAATGCTTTGATCGATGTCTTTGGCGGCCGAGTCGAGGCTTGTTCCATCAACTTCGATTGTGACCCCGCATTCCTCACAGGGGAACTTCGGATTTAAGCGAAGCTCACCGACCGTCTTGCTGATCTTGTGACCACATTGAGGGTAGCCAAAGTCAATGTCCTGTGAGTCAAGTATTCCCACGTTTCGCCCTCCTGGCGATGGGTTGTTTGGAGGCTCCCATCGTATGCCAGGAGGGCAATCTCATGTGCTCACAGCTTCCGGCGCTGGCGCAGGAGTGCGAATCCGCTGAGGAGCGATCCCAGCAGGATCAGTCCCCACTGATTGAGGGTAGGCACAGCGGCGGCCGAGCCGGGGCCAGGAGGCACGACTGCAGTAGCGGTAAGGGAGGCGCCAAGATCTGCGTTTCGCTGGCCAGAGCCACCAAAGGAACAGGCGGGTGAGCCGCACTTCAGATGTAGAGCGTATTGGACGGCGACTGCCCCTCCTGCATTGGTCATTGGCGCCTGCAAACTGATATGCATGTGCTGATCGCCCGTCATGTCCCCAGAGAGAGGGGCGCTGATCAAAAGGATGTCAGTAGCGGAGCTGGACGTTGAGCAACCGGGCGCGTTGCAGACTTGCGTGTAGACGGCGGCGTCTGTGTAAGCGCCTTGGCTGGTTGAGATGTTGACATCGCTGAACGTGTTGGTGTCAGCGTCGTACTTGAACGAGCCGGTTGCTGTAACTGGAGTAGGGCCGTCGTTCGAGTACACCAAATTCGACAGTGTCCAAGTCATTGGAGTAGCGATAGCTGCTGCTGAAATGCCGAGCAGGCCGAGTGCCAATGCTGTTGGCTTTAACCATTTCTTCATCTGTCCCCCTGTTGTTAAGGGGGCGACCATAACCAAACGTCTGTAGAGCGTCAACGTTCGATTCGATGTGAGTGTCGGAACGGGGACGTCTGCTCGCCCATTTCCGTCGCCACCAGGTGCACCCGGCAAAGCATGCATTGCGCATGGGGTGTAAGGCCTGCGGGTCGGCACCTATCAAGGAGGGCAGATGCTCAAGACGCTCAAAAGCACTCTGCCCGTGCTCGACACCCGCCGCGTGCAGACGATGCAGGCCGGCAGCTCTCGCACCAGCCGATGGATGTGCCTGGGCGTGGCACCGGCTGAACCATTATCGTCGGTTGAGTACTTGTCATATGCTGGCGTGCCGATGTTGGCGAATGGAAAGGAATCCAATGGCGGAAGTGAAGAGGGGTGATGTGGTTCAACTGAAGAGCGGTGGACCTCGAATGACAGTGGCAGACGTGGGTGATTACTCCCCACTGAGGCCAAAGAACGGGGCCAAATGCATTTGGTTTGAAGGAAACAAGAAAAATGAGGACGTCTTTGATGTGGAGGTTCTCACGCAGTCCTCCAGAACGTCCGTTGATCTCATCTGAACTGTCGCCACCTTCGGGTGGCTTTTTTGGAGGGCGACATGGGTCAAAGACCACGCATCGGCGCGCTGCCGTTGCGGATCCAGATGGCTGACACCCGAAAGCTGCAGCAGGCCCCGCGCCTGGGCGCAACTGGCCGAGCCCGAGGGAGAGGCAGACAGGAGGCTCTGCTGCGGATCTGGCTGCGAGACGGACCGCGTTGCGCCTGCTGCAGGGAGCTGATCGACATCACGCCCGGCACGCGCCGGCCCTTCGAGCTGGATCACATCGTCCCGCTGTGGCAGGGCGGCGAGGACAGCGACAACAACCGGCAGTGCCTGTGCGTCACCTATGACGCGGATGGGCGCTGAGCGTGATGCAGCGCAGGCCCGCACGGCTCTGGCGACCGACCGCGAGGCCGCTGCCAACGCCGCGCTGCAAGCATCCGAACGCTATCGACAACGGGAAGGAGCCTAACGTGAACGCCTCGACTTTCTTGCACGCGACACAGACCTGGCCCTGGCGCGCGCTGCGGCGGATGCCGATGCTGCCCGCGCTGCTGCTGGCTGGCTGCGCGGCGACCTCGCCAACTACCTCACCGCCCGCCCACCGTGCCGCCGCCCAGGCTCGCGCCGTTGCCGGACAGTGCGCGCCAGACACCGCAGCCCTCGATCTGCTCGCCGAGCTGCAGCGCCGCACTTATAGCCTGCATGTGACCCCTGATGACGCGTGTAGTCTCTAAGCAGAAGTCAGACCAGTAAATGAACTGACGACTTCAGAGAATCTGACTATCAACGGTTCTCTTAATTTATTTGGCTTTGCGTCGGAGTAACAACGACAAAAAGGCGATTATCGAAGACAAAGCGACTAGTCCAAATTCACCAATGGTTGGTACTGCAGGGATTGTCGGTTTGGGAGGCGTTATGTTTGTAAGGGTGACATTGCCAGTCGATGCTCCGCTTCGGCCATCAGAAATCTCATACTGAAATGAGATGGGATCTGTAGTATTGCCAGAGGGGGTAAAGATGATTTCTCCTGCTGCCGATACTCCGATGCTTCCGCCTGCTATCAAAATGGTTGTTGGAGTGCCACGAGTAATTGGATTTCCATTAATGCTGATGATTTGCAAATTATCCGAATCTGCGTCGGTATCGTTCGCCAAAATATTTAGTATGGTGGGCGAGTTAGGTATAGAGTATTTGTCCGGATTGGCTATCGGCAGATTGTTCTGAATTTTTGGATTGGTATAAGTCTGGAAGTTGTAGAAGCCGACAACTTCACCCGTTGAATCAAGGCCCATCCAGCGAATCTCTTTTATGAAGAGACCAGCCGCAATATCAGAAGGAGACAAAGTTACTCCAAATTTCTGAGGTGGGGCATCAAAAGCGTTTGTGGCATCAGAAACTATTGCGCTCGTTCCATCGCTTGCAAAAATTTGAAGATTAGATCTCTCAAATAAATCGTTCCAATCGACGAAATCGAAGCTGAAAGCGGCAGTTACTGAGTTGGCTAGTTTAAAGGAGATGCCATTCTCCGTGTTCAATGCGGCAAATATTCCTGGAACTGCTGGTGCGCGAGGGTTCCAAAATAGACACTCCTCCGAATAATTTGATGTCCCTGATCCGGAATTTAATGCATGACAATATTTTGAAGGAGACCAAGCAGTGCTTGTATTGGGGCCGTAGGCTTCTACAGTGAAGCCATTCCAAATATCCGGATTTCCTGCGCTTCCTATGGGCTTCAGGTTTACAGAGGTGCTGAAATCTTCGTGGGTGGAGAATGTCCCTGAACCAATGGCAGACAGGAAACCGGCTTGGTCGTCGATGAAGGTTGAAAATGTCGCCGCCTGGCTGCTCGTGACCCAAGAAAAAATCACCAGAAAGGCCAATTCTTTTAGTGTCGGTATTCCAAAACGCATGTTGATCGTCCATAGAGGGAATTTATAAAGACGGGGAGCGTGATGGAAATCATTCTTATTATCAATAAGGGTTTTTGTGAAAGTTTGTCAAGAGGATTTTGGGGGCACTTAGCCTTTGCCCACTACTAGCTAGCGGTATGTAAGAGGCCGAGAGCAGGTTCAAACAATCCAGCAACGATTAACGAAAAAGCGTCTCGGTACATGATTTTTAAGGGTTAATACCTACATCTAAATTCCCTGTAGTTGTTGTGAGAAATGGATGCAACATGGATTTTTGTGTTAATTGCAGGTCAGTTTGGGGTGACATCTCTTGCAGTGCCGAAGTTGGATCTGCAACGCAGGATGACTTTATAAAAAAATGTTAATTTTTGGCATGAGATGTTACTTTTCGATAGCTGTAGGGCATGATGAGAATTGCCTATCGATAACGCAAAACTGAGCATTTTGCTTAAGCAAAACAGGATGGGTTTGTTTTCAAGCGGATGCTTGTTTCGTAAGCTTGCGAATTCCGCTCTGTGAAGTCCTGTATAGCTATTCAAGAGGCTCTCGGCATGGGTAATAGATATAGCTCTCCCGATATTTCTGATATTGACGAACTCTATCCGCTGCAAGGACCTGCCCCTAAAAAGGGGTGGGGTGTATATATAGTTCCATTGGCATGCGGTCCATATATTAAAGCATGTGAATGCTTAGAAGTTGGGCAATGGGGGTTGATTCCAACGACGTCGCTAAGCAGGCGTCCTTTAAATTTGGATGGTTCCCCTATGTCAACGGAAAAAGCGTTCAGAGAAACGTTGAGCAATGATTACGTCTTTGGCCCGTCTTGGCATGCGGGTCGAAGGTGTCTTATCCCAGTGAGCAGCTGGATCGAGAATTACGCTGGGTTATCTGGTCGCAGTATTAACTGGATGTTCCGACGTTCCGATGGAAAGCCTGCAATGTTGGCGGGGCTGTATAGTGAATGGATCGATCCGGTGAGCGGAGAAAAGGTGCCGAACTATACGGTGATCACACAAGATGCCGGCGCGCACCCAATTCTTTCTCTCATGCATAGGCCTGGCAGAGAAAAGAGGTGTGTGATAGTTCTGGAGCGCCAAGACTGGGATGCTTGGCTGCATTGCACTCCGTCCCAAGCAGATTCATTGATTAAGTTGCCCATGATGGGTGCGTTGATGAGCGGGGCAGAAAACCCAGACGAAGAAGCTCTGTTGCCTCTTGAGCAGTTGCGCGCATTAAAGGCCGGCGGTTAATTTGGTGTTTGCTATCCAATCGTGTGGTAATTTATCAAGTTTTTCTCATGTGGAAATCAGCAATAAGTTAGGCTTGATAATCTTGTTGAAAATGGTGAGAGCATGGAATTAAATATTTATGAGATTCTGCTATTCATTGCAATACAATTAATTTGCTTCTCATTTTTCATGATTGTATTCTGGACATACTGTATTGTTATGAAGAAAAAAATAACAGAATCTTTTAATATCTTAGCTTTTTCCTTTGGAGTTGCGATTTCTGTCGTTGCTGCAAAATTTATCACACCGTAGCGGATTTCTATTGAAATTGCCGTACCGCATCTCGTCAAGATTTGCTGCGCATATTTTTTGTTAAAAGACTGAGTGGGAAGATAAAGATCACTCCGCGTCCGGTATCAGGAGCTTATGCAAGGCCGTCAAGCCATGATCTACACGCTGCACATAGATATGCAGGTTTCTGGTTGCTATACGGACCGGATCTTGCATGGGAATGTCGAGCTCTTCGAGTTCCAGGCGGCGACTCTCTCCGGTGCAATCCGAGATGGTTGTTCCGTTGGCAACTTGCTGCGACTAGAGGGATTCCACATCTGGTATGGCCATGTCTCCATCGGCACCACGTCGCTCTATGCCATGCGCCACGACGCTGAGGCGCTGACGCAGCGGCTAGTGAGCCTGCATTCGCAGTTCGGCGGGTAGGGGGAGCGCAGCCCGAACTGTCTTGGTCGGATCTGAAATCCGAGCAAGTTGAAGGCACTTGGTGTGCTGGTGAGGGTACGGAGAGGCCTGAGGAAGAAGCGCCGCTGCGGGCGAGCCAGCTGCAAGCGCCATCGGCTGAACAGATGGCTTGAGCTGCCGAGGCTCAGGCATGCTTTGGCCGCTGCCCTCTATGTCAGGATAGTTGTCGCCTCAGCTTCCCTTTGCAAAGCAGGCGGCACCATAGAGCGCAAGATGAAGCAGATCCGTTACACCCCTGAGCAAAAACTCTGGGCACTCGAGCAAATG
>Ga0105243_10000243_pt1 | contig 62451 bp, 62 predicted proteins | sample KBSM34metaG_FD_81525 | JGI IMG/M metagenome (GOLD analysis project Ga0105243, IMG submission 81525) | Miscanthus rhizosphere microbial communities from Kellogg Biological Station, Michigan, USA - KBS M3-4 metaG | ecosystem: Host-associated > Plants > Roots > Rhizosphere > Soil | place... | reverse complement strand
AGGCCGCGCTCTCGTTCCAGTCCTGCCTGGCGCTGCTCGGGGTGATCAAGGACCTGGCGGCCGAGGGCTCCCAGGTGATCATGGCGACCCACTCCCCCGTGCTCGCCGCCTGTCCCGGCGCCGAGATCTGGGAGCTGACCGAGGACGGCATCGAGCACCCGCGGTGGGACGAGCTCGACCTGGTCCGGAACTGGCGCTCATTCCTGGACGGCCCCGACCGGTTCCTGCGGCACCTGTAGCGGCTGCGCCGCCCGTGCGCGAGTCGTACCCCTACCGGGGTGAAACGCGCGCACGGCAGCGACCCCGAGCACCGTGGCTGCGATCAGGGCGCCGCCCGCCGCGAGGGTGAGGACGTCGGGGTCGGTGAGCGGCTGTCCCCGCAGCGCCTGCCACGACAGCAGCGCCAGCAGGCCCGTGTAGCCACCGGCGAGCACCCCCATCACCGCGGCCCGTGTGCCCTCCTCCCGGAGCCACGCGACGCGCGGGGCGAGCGCAGCCAGCACAACCGCGGCCAGCAGCAGGACCTGCAGCGCGTGCAGCCCGACGAAGTGAGGGATGCGCAGGTCCCCACCGGTGGTGCTCCAGTTGGTGATCGGCATGCCGGGTCGGTCGTCGGTAGCTCCGACGGTGTGCCGGGCGCCGAGCTCGACCATGCGACCGTTCGCGTCGCGCGCCGTTTGATCGCCCTGGAAGCCCACCATGTACGCGATCGCCATTCCGGCCAGCGCGAGCCACAGCCCGGCCTTGATGGCCCTGGTGGTCGGGCGGTCGGCCAGCCGCTGCCGCAGCAGGATCACGGCGATCACGAGGTTGGCGGCGAACAGCCCCAGCACGCCGAACCCGAAGATCGTCTGCCCCACCGAGTTGACGATGTCGTCGGAATTGTTGAAATGGCTGAAGGTTCCGCGTGCCGCCTGGACCGCGACGAAAGCGACATCGGTGAGGCCGGCCACCGCGAAGACGAGAGCCAGCAGGCGCGTCCAGCGACTCCCCCGGTGCGGCAGGTTCAGCAGCCACGCCAGGGTCGCGCCGTAGAGCGCGAAGGCGATCGCGAACTTGAACGGTTTCACCCAGACCGACACCCCCAGCAGTGTGCGGTCGTCGACCACCATGCCGACGGCGCAGGCGAACGCGAGCAACATCATCGCGGTGACCATCACCATGAGGGGCCGCTGCCGGGCGAACAGGGAGCGAACCTGCGATCCGAGGGTGTCCATGCACCGACGGTATGGACGCGGACCCGATCGGCGCGTCCCGCTGCGGAGTGAGATCGGATCCCATACCCAGGTATGAGGGCACGTCGCGGATCTCCCGGGCGAGATCTGCCCGTCACGCGCCCAGCAACGCCGCCGCCTCCGAGCTCAGAGCCACCGCGGGCAGGGCGGTGACGATCAGGTCGATCAGTTCCTCGCGGGCGATCTCGGGATCCTTGAGCCAGCTGATCGTGGCCTCCTCGACGAACGCGATCCAGCCACGGACCGCGAGGGTGATCCTGGGTCCCGGTTCGATGCCCAGCTTCGGCAGCTGCAGGGTGATCCGTTCCGCCATGATCGCCCGGGTCCGCTCGAACTCGTCGCGCATCTCGGGGTCCCCGCTCGCGGTGCCGCGGAGCAGCGAGACGTAGGTGTTCCGGTTCTCCGAGACGTAGTCGACATAAGAGGTGATCGCGGACCTCAGGATCTCGAGCGGCTCCAGGCTGAGGTCTGGTTCGGTGTGGGCGAGCATCTCGACGTTGGTGTGGCGCACGATGGCGAGATGGAATTCGCGCTTGGACGCGAAGTAGTGGAAGAGCAGTCCGCGGGAGACGCCGGCCTGGTCCGCGATCTCCTCGACCGAGACCTGCTCGAGGGGTCGCTCCGCGAGCATGCGCGCGCCCAGGTCGATGAGCTGAGCGCGCCTCTCCTCCGGGCTGAGCCGGGTGCGCTTGGTGACCGCCATGACCATCAGCTTACTGAATTTTTGTCAATAAGCTATTGACTGCTACTCAACAAGCCCCTACTGTGTGGTACATGAGTCTTCCAGTTACAGACACCGCCGTGAAGCCGGGTGGAGCTCCGCGACACGTCGACACGCTGATCATCGGCAGTGGCTTCGCGGGCCTCGGCGCCGCGATCAAGCTGGTACAAGAGGGCAAGCGGGACTTCGTCGTCCTCGAGCGCGGCAGTGAGGTGGGCGGCACCTGGCGCGACAACACCTACCCCGGCGCGGCCTGCGACGTCCCGTCGCATCTGTACTCGTACTCCTTCGCACTGAATCCGACCTGGACCCGGTCGTTCTCCAAGCAGCAGGAGATCCAGAACTACATCAGCACCGTCGCTCGCAAGTACAACGTGCTCGACAAGCACGTCTTCGACTGCGACGTGCAGGAGGCGCGCTGGAACGACGTCAGCGCCCGCTGGGAGGTACAGACCTCGCAGGGCGCCTTCACCGCCAAGATCGTGATCTCGGCCGTCGGCGCGCTGTGCGAGCCGTCGCTGCCGGACATCAAGGGCATCGACGGCTTCGAGGGCGAGATCTTCCACTCCGCACGCTGGAACCACGACGCCGACCTGGCGGGCAAGCGCATCGCCGTGATCGGCACCGGCGCCTCCGCCATCCAGATCGTCCCCCAGCTCGCCGCGAAGGCCGGCCGGCTCGACGTCTACCAGCGCACCGCGCCGTGGGTCCTGCCCCGCGCGGACCGCGAGTACACCACGCTCGAGAAGCTCGCGTTCAAGTACGTCCCCGGGTTCCAGAAGCTCTCCCGCACCGGCATCTACTGGATGCGCGAGACCCAGGTCGTCGGCCTGGCCAAGGCCCCGATCTTCATGAAGCCGCTGCAGTTCGCTGCCGAGCGCCACCTGCGCATGCAGATCAAGGACCGGGACCTGCGCGAGAAGGTCACCCCGAACTTCCAGATCGGCTGCAAGCGCATGCTGATCTCCAACAACTACTACCCCGCACTGACCCAGCCGAACGTCGACCTGGTCACCGACGGGATTTCGGAGGTCACGGCCAACGGCATCGTCGACCGCAACGGCGCCACCCGCGAGGTCGACGCGATCGTGGTGGCCACCGGCTTCCACGTGACCGACTCCCCCACCTTCGCAGGCATCATCGGCAAGGACGGCCGCTCCGCCGCGGAGGTCTTCGAGGCCAGCGGGCAGCAGGGCTACAAGGGATCGGCGATCGCCAACTTCCCCAACATGTTCTTCCTCGTCGGCCCGAACACCGGCCTTGGCCACACCTCGATGGTCTTCATGATCGAGTCACAGCTCAACTACGTCATCGACGCGATCAACACCATCGAGCGCAACGGCATCGGGACCATCGAGGTCCGCCAGGACGTGCAGGACGCCTACAACAAGGACCTGCAGGACAAGCTCGCGCGCAGCGTCTGGAACAACGGCGGCTGCGCCAGCTGGTACCTCGACAAGCACGGCAACAACACCACGCTGTGGCCGGGCTTCACCTTCCAGTTCCGCAACACGACAAAGAAGTTCGACCTCGCTGCGTACCGCAGCGTGGCCACCAAGGACCTGCCCGCGATCACCGGCGACGAGATCGCCGCCGAAATCGAACGCGGGACGGCATCCACTGTCGGCACCGCCGACGACGATGAGAAGGTTGTTGCACAGTGAGCGATTTCGCAGGCAAGGTCGTCGTCATCACCGGAGCGGGATCCGGCATCGGTCGCGCGCTCGCGCTGAACCTGGCCAAGAAGGGCGCGCGGCTCGCCCTCTCCGACTTCGACAGCGTCGGTCTGGCGGAGACCGTGCGCCAGGTTGAGGCGCTCGGCGCCGAGGTCAGGTCCGATCACCTGGACGTGACCCAGCGCGAGGCCGTGCTGCAGTACGCCGAGACGATCGCGGCTCACTTCGGCAAGGTCAACCAGATCTACAACAACGCGGGTATCGCGTACCACGGCGAGTTCGAGAAGTCCGAGTTCAAGGACATCGAGAAGATCATGGACGTGGACTTCTGGGGAGTCGTCAACGGCACCAAGGCATTCCTGCCGCACCTGCTCGCCTCCGGCGACGGTCACGTGGTGAACGTCTCCAGCCTGTTCGGCCTGCTCTCGATGCCCGGCCAGTCCGCATACAACTCCGCGAAGTTCGCGGTTCGCGGCTTCACCGAGTCGCTGCGGCAGGAGATGCTGATCGCCAAGCACCCGGTCAAGGTGACCTGTGTGCACCCCGGCGGCATCAAGACCGCCATCGCCCGCAACGCGACCGCCGGGCCAGGGGAGGACCTCGCCGCCTTCTCCGAGTTCTTCGACAAGAAGCTCGCGCGCACCACGCCCGAGCAGGCCGCGAAGGTCATCGTGAACGGCGTGCAGAAGGGCAAGGCGCGGGTGCTGATCGGCGCCGACGCCAAGTTCCTCGATGCCTGGGTCCGCCTGGTCGGCTCGAGCTACCAGCGTGTGGTCGCCGAGATCGCCGGCCGCGTGATGCCGAAGGGGAAGTAGCCCAGTGGTGTTCCTGCCCCGACCGCTGGTCGCCGCGAACCTCGGCGCGTTCTACCGGGTGGCCCTGCACGCGAAGATGCCGGTACCCGCGGCGCGCGCGCTGCTCGACGCCGGATCCCCGCTGCAGCGGCTCCCGCGCGACACCGTCGTGCGCGAGCTGACCCTGGCAGGCCGCAGGGCCGAGCGCATCACGGTCGGCGCCAGCGAGCGCCGCACCGCCGTGCTGTACCTGCACGGCGGCGGCTACACCCTCGGATCGCCCGCCACCCACCGGTCGCTCGCCGCGTACCTGGCACGGGAGTCCGAATCCGCGGTGTACCTGCTCGACTACCGTCTCGCCCCGGAGAATCCGTACCCGGCCGGGCTGGAGGACGCGGTCGACGCGTACCTCGAGCTGCTGGTCGAGCACGGGTACACCGCCGATCAGGTTGCCATCGCAGGGGATTCGGCGGGCGGCGGACTGTCGCTGGCCACCGCGCGGCGCCTGATCGACGCGCACGACGTGCACCCGGCGGCCCTCGGATTGATCGCGCCCTGGGTCGACCCCGGCGCCCGCGACGCCCCGAAGGATCGCGATCTCGTGGTCAACACGGCGTGGTCGTTCGTCGCGGCCGAGGCGTACCTCGACGGGGGCGACCCGACCGACCCGGGCTTCGCGCCGCTGCATGCCGACATGGAAGGCCTGCCGCCGACCATCGTGCACGTCGGCACCTCCGAGGTGCTGTACCCACAGGTGGTGGAACTGGTGGGCAAGCTGCGCGCCGCCGACGTCACGGTTCGGTTCACCGAGTACCCGAAGCTGTGGCACGTCGCGCATCTGCAGGCGTCGATCCTGCGGGAGGCCAACGACGCCGTGCGCGAGCTCGGCGGCTTCCTACGCGAGGCGCTCGAACGCACCAGGGTCTAGCTCACGCATCGAACGGGTGGTTACCGGGACGATTGCCGAGACGCGAACCCGGTAACCGCCCGTTCGTGCGTCACCGCCGCCAGCCGTCTACCTTCGGCGCCTGCGCACGGCGACCCAGCCGATGAGCGTGCCGCACAACACGACTCCGGCCACCGCCACGGCGATCACGGCGGTCGACGAACTCGAGTCCGAGGTGCCTGCCCCGCCCGCCGCCTCGACCACCACGGTGTCGGCAGCAGGACCGCCGGTGGGCGGGGCGTTCACAGCCTGCGTCGTCGCGTTCTCGCCGAAGATCCCGTTCGCAACCCCGGACGAATACGAGGGACCCTCCTCAACCTTCCCCCCGACAGTCAGGTCCAGCCGGATCGGCACCGGACGCTTCTCGCCCTCCGCCGCAGTCGAGCCCACCTTGACCGCGATGTAATACGACCCGGCCACGGCTTCCTTGCGGGTGTCCAGGACATCGGATGTGCGGTTGTTGTAGCGGATCGGCACCGTGGCGAATGCCCCGTTCGACGGCAGCATCCGGTCGGTGCCGGTGTACGACCCGGTATCCAGGTCGATCTCCTCGCGGACCGGGGAGTACACGGCGGTCTGGATGTTGGAGATGTTCTCCACGCCTCGGCCGCCGTTCTCCCCGTAGTGCACCCGATACGCGAGCCCCTGCCCCCAATCCAGCGGAACCCGGTAAAACACGAACTCGCCGGGCTGCAGGGTGTCGGTGTACCGACCACTGCCGTCGAGCTCGGTGGCCACATTGAAGGACCCGCCGCCGACGACCGGGGTACCCGGACCGGCCTGCTCGGTAGAGGCGATCGGCGGAGCCACGGCGATCGGCCCGGGATCGGTTGCGGCGGGCTCGATGCCGATGAGCAGTTCGATCGGCAGCCGTTCCGGCACACCGTGGGACACCGTGGCCCAGGTCGGCGCGAAGTAGTAACGCCCGCCGCCCCTGCACTTGTCGGCACCGCTGCCGTCGTCCGCGCGCTTCTCGGTCGCCCCGTCGAAGGTCTCGGCCACCGTCAGTGCCGCGCCATCGCTCGAACTCGTCACCTGTTCGAACACGAACTCGTTGCAGTCTCGGCCGTCCCTGCCGTAAACCCGCAGGTTGAGAACATTCATGTCCTCGGTGCTCGAGATGTCGGGCAGGCGGGGAAAGGAGATCGTGCCGCTGAAATAGGCGGTGGCCCCGTCGGGAACATCGACCGCGTAGTAGCGCGTCTCCTTCTGGCCCATGGTGTCGAGGTATTGACCGGGCTTCGCCACCGGGGCGGTCTCGTACGTGGGCGTTCCGGCGATCGGTGTCCCGGCCGCCGTGTAGTTGCGCAGCGCAGCGGCCGTTACCCGTGGCAGCGTCCGCTCCAGCGCGGGTCCGTCGGCGGCGTCGGTGTAGGTGCCGCCGGTGGCCTGCGCCATGCAGGTGAGCTGGGCGCGGGCCTTTCCGTCCACCGCGAAGCCGATCGCGTGCATCACCAGGTCGACGCCTTGCTGTTTCAATTCCCTGGCGACCTCACACGGATCCGGTGGGGAACAGGTGTCGTCGCCATCGGAGACGAGCACGATCGAGCGCGGTCCCGAGTCCGGGAGGGCGGCGGCCGCCTGGCGCATTGCGGTGCCCATCGGCGTCCACCCGCTGGCCTTGATTCCGTCGACCGCATTGGTCAACGCGGCACGGTCAAGGGTGTCGGGCTTGTGCAGCACCTGCACGTCACGACATCCTGCGGACTTGTCCGCCTCGGTGTTGCCTGTGCCGGTGCCGTACACCGTCAGTCCTACCTTCGATTCGGCAGGCGCGGCGCCGACAAAGGTGCGGACGGCGTTCTTCGCGGCGTCCATCATCGTGCCCGCCGGATCGGGACGTTGCATGGATCCGGACGCGTCGAGAATGAGCATGGTCGGCGCATACTGCGGAGCCGACTCGGAGCTCGCCTGCGCTTGGACAGGTGGTGCGGCAATCGAAAGGCCGATCAAGGCCAGCGCCAGCCCTGCGATCAGCTTGGTCGGTAACTCGGCAATCCTCGGCATTGGCCCCCGCCTGCTTTGTGTGCTCTGCTGCATCGGGGTTCGACATTACAGACGCGATTCGGGCGGCCTCATTGCCCACCGATCACCGACAGAGCCGATCCGCCTGGTTGCCGGATCCGCTTCCGCGGCAGCTCACTACGTGCAGGGGATCCTCTCAGCGAGCCGCCCGCCATTCGTCCGCGGCCTGCTCGGGGGTGAGCTCGCCTACGCGAACCCGCTCCGCCATCGACGCCAGGTCGTCCGAGGTCAGCTCGCCCGCAACGACGTTGAGCGCCTTGACCTGATCCTCGGTGAGCACGCCGTTGCGCATGAGGGGCACCACGTTCTCCGCGGGTGCCGAATCATCGGCCTCCAGCTCCGCCTCGCTGTAGTCGGAGACCGAGAGCCCCTCCGGCAGAGACCTGTTCAGCTCCTCGAAGACCTCATCGGGATCGGTGAGCGCCGAGTCCGGCTGGAAGTAGTGCAGGAGCTGCCCGGTGAAGTCCGGCACCAGCGTGATGTCCGCCGCCCCGAGTCCCTCCACGTACTCCGCCCTGGTCTCCGGTGAACCCACCTCGACAGGGGATCCGGTGCCACGCAGGATCCCCGCGTAGATCTCCGCGACGACCTGTGACTCCGCGCTCTCCCCGGATCCGACGGTGATCGCCGCCGGTGCCTGCGTCTGGTCGAGCCGGGAATTGTCCACCGTGCATCCGGCGAGCGCGCACACAACGGCCGCGGACATCGCTGTCATCGCGGCCTTCCTCCACCGAGCCGTCATGGCGCGCCACGCTCCCTCTCCTCACCCAGCGAATGTCCTCCCTATCGTTACACTCGGTGGCCAGCACCATCTCGAGCGGCCGAGAGATCCGGCTTGTCGACGCCGCAGCAACCAGTCCGAAGGGGACGGGTGCTACCGCCGGAACCGATGGAAGGACGCCATGAGGTTCTCAGCTCTCCGCTCCGCCCGCCTGCGCTCGATGGGCATTCCGCAGGCTCCACGCCTGCGCTCGATGGGCATTCCGCAGGGTCCACGCCTGCTCCCCTTCGCCGTCGTCGCGGCGGTCACCTCCCTTGCCCTCGCCGGCTGCGGCGGTGACTCCGACCCGCTCAGCAGCAGCGGAGGCACCAGCTCGGACCCGAACGCGATCATCGTGGGGTCGGCGAACTTCCCCGAGTCCGAGACCGTGGCGAACATCTACGCGGAGGCACTGCGTGCCAACGGCTTCGACGTGCAGACCAAGCTGAACATCGGCAGCCGGGAGACCTACATCCCCGCGGTCAAGGACGGGTCCATCGACGTGATCCCGGACTACACCGGCAATCTGCTGCAGTACCTCGACAAGGACACGACCGCGACCAGCGCCGCCGAGGTGGACGCGGCCCTGCCCGCGGCGCTCGGCCCCGACCTGGCGATCACCACGCCCGCGCCAGGTGAGGACAAGGACGCGGTGGTTGTCACCCGCGAGACCGCCGACAAGTGGCAGCTGACCTCGATCGCGGATCTGGCGCCGCACTCCGCCGAGGTGAAGTTCGGCGCACCCGCCGAGTTCCAGGAGCGCGCGGGAGGGCTGCCCGGACTCGAGGCCGACTACGGCCTCGTCATCAGCCCGCAGAACTTCGTGCCGATCGCGGACGGCGGCGGACCGGCCACGGTGGCCGCCCTCTCCTCCGGCCAGGTCACCGCGGCGAACATCTTCACCACCTCGCCTGCCATCGCCAAGAACAACTTCGTGGTCCTCCAGGACCCGAAGTACAACTTCCCGGCGCAGAACGTGGTGCCGGTGCTGCGCGCCGACAAGCAGTCCGAGAAGCTGGCAGCGGTCCTGAATGCGGTGTCGGCCAAGCTGACCACCGACGAGCTCATCGCACTGAACACCTCGGTCTCCGGCGACTCGAAGACCGAACCGGACGCCGCCGCCACCGAGTGGGTGTCGGCCAAGGGGCTCGACAAGCCGGTGTCGTAGGCGGCAGGCCTTGATCTCTTTCGAGTCGGTCACCAAGCGCTATCCGGACGGCACCACCGCTGTCGACGATCTCGACCTGGTCATCGAGCCCGAGTCCTTCACCGTGTTCGTCGGGCCGTCGGGCTGCGGTAAGACCACGTCCATGCGGATGATCAACAGGATGATCACGCCCACCTCCGGCAAGGTGATCGTGAACGGCCAGGACGTCACCCGCACGGACGCGGTCAAGCTCCGCCTCGGCATCGGCTACGTGATCCAGAGCGCGGGCCTGTTGCCGCACCGGACCGTGGTCGACAACGTGGCCACCGTGCCTGTGCTGCGCGGCGATTCGCGGCGCGCGGCCCGCAAGGCCGCGCTCGAGGTGCTCGAGCGGGTCGGGCTCGACCCCGCACTGGCCACCCGCTACCCGTCCCAGCTCTCCGGCGGCCAGCAGCAGCGCGTCGGCGTCGCAAGGGCGCTGGCGGCCGACCCGCCGATCCTGCTGATGGACGAGCCGTTCAGCGCGGTCGATCCGGTGGTCCGCGAGGACCTACAGGCCGAGATGCAGCGCCTGCAGGCCGAACTGCGCAAGACCATCGTGTTCGTCACCCACGACATCGACGAGGCGGTCCGGCTCGGCGACCGCGTCGCGGTGTTCGGCCCGCACGGCAGGCTCCAGCAATACGCCGATCCGCAGACCGTGCTCGCTTCCCCCGCAACGGATTTCGTCGCCGACTTCGTGGGACGCGATCGCGGGTACCGCGGGCTGTCGTTCCGACCCGCCGACGAGGTGCCGGTACACGAGATCCGCACCGCCGTCGAGTCCGAGCTCGCCGCGCTTCGCCTCGACCAGGGCGAGTGGGTGCTCGTGGTCACCGAGGACGGCGCGCCGCGCGGCTGGATCGACGTCACCGGCGTCGAGGGCATCCGGGCAGGCAACACACTGGCCGAGAGCACATCCGCGGGCGGTTCGTTGTTCACGCGGGGCGGGGACCTGCGGCAGGCGCTGGACGCTGCGATCTCGTCGCCGTCCGGAATCGGCGTCGTGGTGGACGAATCCGGCTCGGTGGTGGGCGGGGTCAACGGATCCGAGGTGATCCGCAAGCTCGCGGACCAGCGACAGGCCGAGGACCGGGCCAGGAACCGGCACTTCTTCAACGGCGAGACGGCCGGCTGATGCGCTGGTTGATCGACAACTTCTCGCAGGTTGTCGACCTCGCGAAGACGCACCTCTACCTGGCGCTGCTGCCGCTGCTGATCGGGCTGGTGATCGCGGTGCCCGCCGGCATCGCCATCCGAAATGTCCCGTGGCTGCGCAAGACCACCATGACGCTCGCCTCGCTCGCGTTCACGATCCCCTCGCTCGCGCTGTTCGTCACCATCCCGCCCCTGCTCGGGCTGAACATCCTCGACGAGATGAACGTGGTGATCGCGCTGTCGATCTACTCGACCGCGCTGCTGGTGCGCGCGGTGCCCGAGGCGCTCGACTCGGTGCCAGAGTCGGTGATCGACTCGGCCACCGCGATGGGCTTCACCCCGCTGCGCCGCGCGCTGACCGTCGAACTGCCGCTTGCCGTCCCGGTGCTGATCTCCAGCATCCGGGTCGTCGCCGTCACCAACATCTCGCTGGTGTCGGTCGGCTCGCTGATCGGCATCGGCGGACTAGGTGAACTGTTCACCAAGGGCTACCAGCGCGACTACCCGGACCAGATCCTGGCGGGGATCATCGCGATCGTCTTCCTGGCGTTGGTGATCGACGGCCTGCTCTACCTCGCGGGTCGCGTGCTGACGCCCTGGACCAGGACCGCCCGCAGCCGCAAGGCCGAGGAGCCGGCCGCGGTCCTGCGCGCGACGGAGGGCCCCGCATGAACCTCTTCGGCTCCGCCTTCGACTTCATCGCCGACCCGTCGAACTGGTCCGGCCCAACCGGCATCGGCGCCCGCATCGTCGAACACCTCTGGTACAGCCTGCTCGCGGTGGCCGTCTCCGCGGCCATCGCGATCCCACTGGGCCTGCTCATCGGGCACTTCCGCAAGGGCGACGCCATCCTGGTCGGTCTGGTCAACTCGCTCCGCTCGCTACCGACCCTCGGCATCCTGACGTTCCTGGTGCTGCTCCTCGGGCTCGGCCTGATCCCGCCGATCATCGCGCTGGTCCTGCTCGGCATCCCGCCGATCCTGGCAGGCACCTATGCGGGCGTCGCGAACGTCGACCCTGTCGTGGTCGACGCCGCGCGGGCGATGGGAATGACCAGGGCACAGGTGCTCGGCCGGGTGGAGGTCCCGAACGCGCTGCCGCTGATCGTCGGCGGGCTGCGCAATGCGACGCTGCAGGTCATCGCCACGGCCACGGTCGCCGCCTATGTCAATCTGGGCGGACTGGGGCGGTACATGTTCGACGGCTTGGCGCTCGGTGACTATGCCCGCGTCCTGGTGGGTGCGATCCTCGTCGCGGCGCTGGCCCTGATCCTCGACGGCATCCTCGCGGTCGCGGTGTGGGCCTCGGTACCCGGCACCGGGAGGCTGCGCCGCACGCCGACGCTGAGCTGAGCCCGCGTCCGGCAAGACCGGACACCCCGAACGCGAAGGGGCCCCATCGTGCGGTGTCAACCGCACGACGGGGCCCCTCGAGCTCTGGGCTGGAGGCTCAGGCCTGGGCGACGCCCTCGGCCTTGGCCGCGGCCGCGACGGCCTCGGCGACCGCGGGGGCGACCCGCGGATCGAGCGGGCTCGGCACGATCTTGTCGACGGCCAGCTCGTCGGCGACGACGGACAGGATCGCCTCCGCCGCGGCGAGCTTCATGCCCTCGGTGATGCGGCGGGCGCCTGCGTCGAGCGCGCCCTTGAACACGCCGGGGAAGGCGAGCACATTGTTGATCTGGTTCGGGAAGTCGCTGCGGCCGGTCGCGACGATCGCGGCGTGCTTGCGTGCGATGTCCGGGTGGATCTCCGGGTCCGGGTTGGACATCGCGAAGATGATCGCCTCGGGGGCCATCGTCGCGATGATCTCCTCCGGCACGGTGCCCGCGGACACGCCGAGGAACACGTCGGCGCCGTCGAGCGCCTCGACGATGCCGCCGGTGCGGCCTGCCGGGTTGGTGCGGGCGGCGAGGTCGGCCTTGATCTCGTTCAGGTCGCCGCGGTCGCTGGACACGATGCCCTTGGAGTCGAGGACGGTGACGTCGGCGATGCCGGCCGCGAGCAGGATGTTCGCGCAGGCGACGCCTGCCGCGCCCGCACCGGAGATCACCACGCGCAGCGCGGTGATGTCACGGTCCTGGACCTTGACCGCGCCCTTGAGCGCGGCGAGCGCGACGATGGCGGTGCCGTGCTGGTCGTCGTGCATGACGGGGCAGTCGAGGGCCTCGATGACCCGCTTCTCGATCTCGAAACAGCGCGGGGCCGAGATGTCCTCGAGGTTCACGGCGCCGAAGCTCGGGCGGAGCCGGATGAGGGTCTCGACGATCTCGTCGGGGTCCTTGGTGTCGAGCACCAGCGGGATCGAGTTCAGGCCCGCGAATTGCTTGAACAGCGCGGACTTGCCCTCCATCACCGGCAGCGAGGCGCGCGGTCCGATGTCGCCCAGTCCGAGCACCGCGGTGCCGTCGCTCACGACGACGACGAGACGGCTGGTCCACGTGTAGCGGTCCGCGAGCGTCTCGTCCGCCGCGATCGCGCGGCTGACCTGTGCCACACCGGGCGTGTATGCGATCGACAGGGCGCGCTGAGAATCGAGGGGGGCGGTCGTCTCGACAGAGAGCTTGCCGCCGACATGGCCCGCGAAGATCTCTTCGTCGGTCAGCTCAACCTTTTTCGGTGTGGTTGCTTCAGACACAAGAGACACGATTGCACTCCTACTCATGCCGCTCCCACTCGGGGGCGGGTTACTGGGAAGTAGCAGCGCCGAGGTGGAAATCGACGCAGCCGCAGGTTTTTGGTCGAGATGGGGGTGAGGCTAACCGAGGGTGCACGATCAATTCCCGATTGGTCTACGGGCCGCTGCACTCAACTCGGAAGCGCGAAGGCGCCAGGCGGGGTGAGCCCGGGCGCGAAATCTGCCGCTGGTGAATCCGACTCTCGCTCCGTTACCGGGGGGTAGCACCGGCGCGAAGTGCAACAAGTGTGCCACCGCGGCCTCACCGCACGCAAATCTCACCGGTGAGTAGCTTTTTTGGTGAGCTAACGCCACCACTGGGTCCACAGCAACAGGCCTGTGACCAAGAACACGCCCACCGAGCCGAAGACGGCCGTGACACCCCGCCGGTGATCGGCCACCCGCTGCGCCAGCAACACCAACACGACCGCGACGATGTGCGCGCCGACCGAGACCTTCCCCGGCCCCGGGAACCCGCGCTGGCCGCCGAGATACGACGTGCCGAGGACGACCACCGCCAGCACCACAACGCCCGCCGCCATGGCACCGCTCAGCGCCCGCAGTCCGCGGGCGACTCCCCCGCTGCTCTCTGCGTGGTCCTCGTACTCGTCGACCGACACGTCCCTACCCACCTGCGATGAATCCGCGGACCGAGTCCGCAATGAGCTGCACCGCGATCGCGGCCAGCAGGAGTCCGGCGATCCTGGCCAGCAGCGAGATTCCGCTCACGCCCAGCAGCCGGATCAGCACCGTGGAGAACCGCAGCACCACGAACAGGATGAGGTGAATCGTCAGAATCGCCAACCCCACGGCCAGCGGGGCACCCGAATGCCCCTCGGCCTGGTTCACGAAGACGATCACCGCGGCGATCGCGCCGGGCCCCGCCATCAGCGGCGTCCCGAGCGGCACCAGCGCGACGTTGACGTCCTCATTGCCCTTCGGCTGATTCGCGTCCCGGCCGGTCAACAGCTCCAATGCGATCAGCAACAGCAGCAGGCCGCCCGCGCCCTGCAGCGCGGGGATCCCGATGTGCAGGTAGTTGAGGATCGCCTGGCCGCCGATCGCGAACACCGTGATGACGGCAAGCGAGACCGCGGGCGCCTGCCATGCGGCCCGGTTGCGCGCCTCCTTGCTCTTGCGGCCGACCAGGGACAGGAAGACGGGGATGGCGCCCGGCGGGTCCATGATCACGAAGAGAGTGATCACGGCCGTCATGTACAGGGTCGTGTCGAAGGACATCAGCACTCCTCCCTCATGCCGAGATCACGTCGATGCCGGTGGCCCTGGCCACGATCCGTTCGAACTCGCTGGGCGCGGTGAGAAATTCGCCGAGCTTCACCGCCTTGTTGACGCCGTGATAATCCGAGGACCCGGTCACGATGAGTCCGTGTTCGCGGGCGATCCCGGCGAGGATCTCCCGATCCGCGGGCAGGTGGTCGTGATGGTCGATCTCCACCCCTGCGAGACCGTCCGCCACGAGTTCGCCGATCTGCTCCATCGCGAGCAGGCGGCCGCGGCTCGCGGCCCGCCCGTGCGCGATCACACTCACCCCGCCCGCGTCGGACACCATCCGCACCGCCTCGGGCAGCGGCGTATCCGCCTTGTGCACGTAGTAGCGGCCACCGGTCTTGAGCAGGTCACCGAACGCCTCGTCGACGGATCCGACCACCCCCGCCGCCACCAGCGCCCGCGCCAGGTGCGGGCGACCGGCCGCGGGCCCCGCCGCAGCCATCACCTCGTCCGGGTCCACCGGCAGGCCGTCGAGTGCCATCCGCTCGGCCATCGCCCGCAGCCGCGACGTCCGCTCGGATCGCAGCCGTCCACGTTCCGCGGCGAAGGCCGCGTTCGTCGGGTCGAAGAGGTAGGCGAGCAGGTGAACCGCGACCGGCCTGCCGTCCTCGCCGCGGCCCTCGCACGACATCTCCATGCCACGGACCAGGCTCAGCCCGGCCGGCAGCGCGGCGGCGGCCTCCGCCCAGCCGGCGGTGGTGTCGTGGTCCGTCAGGGCCACCACGTCGAGCCCGGCGTCCGCGGCGTGCCGCACCAGGTCAGCGGGGCTGTCCGTCCCGTCCGAGGCAGTTGTGTGGGTGTGGAGGTCGATGCGCACCGAGCCATTGTCTCAGGCTGTGGGAAGCGGTTCGACACCTCGCAGCTCAGCGTCCGCCCGATTCCACCGGGGCTAGGATTGACCCCAGATCATCGCCGGGCTCGAGAGGGAGTGGCTGCTGTGCCGTCCATGCCGTCGCTACGCCCGACCCGCAGGTCGCCCGGCATCACCCCGGCACGGATCCCCGTCCCGACCGCAAGGGCCATCGTGGACTGCGCCGTGTACATCGACGGCGAGCGACTGCCGGGGAAGTTCACCCACTCCGCCGCCCTCGCCGAGGTCCGCGCCCGCGGCAAGGGCTTCGCCTGGGTGGGCTTGCACGCCCCCGACGAATATCAGATGGGCAGTGTCGCAGAGGTTTTCGGCTTGCACGAGCTGACAGTCGAGGACGCCGTGCATGCCCACCAGCGGCCCAAGCTCGAGCTATACGACGATGTGCTCTTCCTGGTACTGAGGACCGTGAATTACGTTGAGCACGAGTCGATCACCACGGCCAACGAGGTGGTCGAGACCGGCGAGATCATGATCTTCCTCGGCGCCGACTTCGTGGTCACCGTGCGGCACGGCGAACACTCCGGCCTGGCCGGTGTCCGGGCGCTGATGGAGGCCAACCCCGGTCGGCTCGCGCTGGGTCCGTCGGCCGTGTTGCACGCGATCGCCGACCACGTGGTGGATCAGTACCTCGCAGTCACCGAATCCGTCGAGAAGGACGTCGATCTCATGGAGGAGGAGGTCTTCAGCCCCCGCACTCGGGTCCCGATCGAGCAGATCTACCTACTCAAGAGGGAGATCGTCGAGCTACGCAAGTCTGTGAACCCGCTCGCCAGTCCCCTGCAGCGGCTGAGCCAGGACACCACCACCGGGGTGCCGAAGGAGGTCAGGCGCTACCTACGCGACGTGCAGGACCACCACACCATCGTCGCCGAGCGGATCGCCGAGTTCGACGAGGTGCTCAGCACCCTCGTCGAGGCCGCCCTGGCCAAGGTGGCCGTGCAGCAGAACACCGACATGCGCAAGATCTCGGCCTGGGTCGCGATCGCCGCGGTGCCGACGATGATCGCGGGCATCTACGGGATGAACTTCGACCACATGCCGGAGCTGCGCTGGAGCTACGGCTATTACGGGGTTGTCGCGGTGATCGTGATCGCGTGCGCCGGCCTGTTCGTCACGTTCCGCCGCAACAACTGGCTCTGACTAGAGCGAGGCCGCCCCGCGCGCCGGGTCGCGCACGTCGATCCCGGCCTCCGCCCACGCCTCCCGCAGCGCCGCGGCTCCGCGCAGCCGCACCCAGGCGGCCTCGGTCCCGGTGATCGGCACCGCGGCGAGGAAGCGCACCGGATCGGCCGGCTCGGGCAGCTCGAGGTCCTCGACGTCGCTCTCCCCCAGCAGCACCGCGGTGAACGGGGCGCCCTTCCACAGCGGCTCGCCCACGTCGAGCAGGCCGTCGACCGTGAGGACCACGCCCTCCACCGCGGGCGCGGCGGCCAGGATCGCCAGCGTCTTGTGCACGCCCGAGGCGACGCCGACGCCGCCGCGCAGGGTCAGCATCAGCTCCGCGCGTGGCCCGCGCACCGGGTCCGCGATGGCGTCGCTCGGATCACCCATCGGATGCCGCGAACAGCCGAGCGAGACGTACCGGACCAGGTCGTCGGAGTCGGCGGGAAAGCGGAGTACCTCCAGCGGTTCCAGCCCGAGGAAGGTTACGGAGGCGGCGGAGGGCGCGGGCCCACCGATCCGCTCGGTGAGGTGCGCACGGACGGAGGCGATGACGCTGTCACTCACCCGTTCATCTAACACCCCACGCCCGTCAGGCACCGATCAGGGCGCCGGGGTGAGCGTCACGGTGACGTCCTCGTCCGCCTGCGGCTGCCGGAGGGTGAGCAGCCGGGATTGCTGATCCCAGGCCAGCACCTCGCCGCCGTCGACCGCCACGCCCGCGGGGAAGCCGCGCTGCGGCAGGTAGATCTCGGTGGGCGCCGAGATGTCGCGGTCGGGCCGGAAGGTCAGCTGGAGCCGGTCCGCGGACGCCTCCCACGAGATCGGCGTGCCCGCGACCGCGCGCGGGTACGGCGTGTCGAGTGCGGTGACGAGGTTGCGGGCGGTGCCGTCCTCCCCGTACGGACCCCACGGACCCGGATCGCGCGACCAGTAGCTCACGCCCGCACCGATCTCCGCCGCCGTGGCGTAGATCCGGTCCACGTAGTCGAGCGCACCGGGGAGCGTGGTGTCGAGCCCGAACTCCCCCAGGATGATCGGGGCGTCGCCGAGGGCGGCCGCGGTGCGCACGGTGTTGTCACGCCAGGAGGCGACGGTCGCGTCGACCAGGTCGCGGGAGGTGCCCTCGTAGCCCCCACCGAGGTCCATCGGCAGCGGATAGATGTGGGGGCAGTAGGCGATCCGCGCGTCGCCCTCGCGGCTGTCGGTGATCGCGCCGAGGCCGCTCGGGGTGCCCCAGTTGTTGCCCATCGCCTGCGGCGCCACACAGACCCAGCTGTCCTGGTCGACGGTGCGGATCGCGTCCGCCGACTTCTGGTAGAGCGACGTGAGCGGCCCTGACTCGAAGACGGGGCCCTGCAGGGTGCCGCCGTAGGGCTCGTTCATCAGGTCGTAGGCGACGACGGCGGGATGGTCGGCGAATCGCTCGGCCACCGCCCGCCACGCATTCGCGTAGTGCTCGGAGAGTTCGGGGTGCGCTCCGGTGGTGTTCCAGAAGTTGTCGAAGGCGCGGATCACGCCTGCGTCGAGGTAGTACTGCTCCCACATGTCGTGCGATCCGACCGGCAACCCGTCCATGTACGTGGCCCACGCGGGGGCACCGTTGCCGGCCTTGCCGCCCGGGGTGATCGCGGCCCCCCAGGTGTCCTGGTGCATATCGAGCATGACGTGATAGCCGCGGTCCGCGTACCAGTCGATGCGGTCCTCCACCCGGTCCAGGTATTCCTGGCTGTAGACGCCGGGCTCCGGCTCCACCGAGCGCCAGGAGATCAGGAACCGGACGAAGTTGGTGCCCATGTCGGTGTGTTCCCGCTCGAGGTCGGCCTCGGTGAACTCCGGCATGCCGTCGGGGGTGCTCTTCGCGCTGGATGCCGTGTTGAATCCGCGGAGGACGAGCGAACGTCCCTGGTCGTCGGTGAGGTACGACTCGGCAGGCGCCGGATCTGATCGCAGCACCGCGCCGACACCACCGGCGAGGACGAGCGCACCGGCCGCAACGAGGGACACCACTCTGGTTCGCCGCACAGGACCCACACCCAACTTTCTGCATGATTCTGGACGCTTGGTCCATTCGATCCCGTTAATGTTGCGGCATGTCTGACGCCAGCGCTGCTGTTTCGGTGAATCCGCAGGTCGATGCCGGTTTCCGCGCCCCGTGGCCGGCTGTCGCGACGCTTGCGGCGATCTCGGTCCTGTTCGGGGTCTGGTCGATCACGGGCGCCGTGCTCACCCGGATCCCGGAGCTGCTCGTCCCGAGCGCGATCGGGCTGCCCTTCGGCATCCCGGCGCTGCGGTTGTTCCCGCTGGGCGAGACGACCACCACCAACTGGCTCGTCGATTGCGCCGCGGCACTGGTGATGCTCGCCGTCGTCTGGATGCGGCTGACCGACTCGGCGCGCAGGCACCCCGGCGGCGGGGTCGGGCGCGCCTTCTTGGCGGGCCTTGGCGCCACCGTGACCGGCGTCCTCGCAGGCAACCTGATCCGCACGGTGTACCTGAGCTTCGTGCTGCAGGAGGGACCGGGCGCCTACCTGGCCTCGCTCGTCGGCGGCGCGCTCGTGTCGGCGGTCTGGGGCGCGATCGTCGGGCTGTTCGTTGGCGCGGCCCACGCGCTCGCGCGGCGGATCTCGCGGGGTACGGCGGCGGCGGAAGCGGGCAACGACCTTCCCGCAGCGGGCGAGTCGTCGATGGCGGAGGCGGCTACCGCGCGTCGGTGAACCGGATGTCGTGATCGTCGGCGTCGGGGTGCGCGAACGTCAGCAACCGCTGCGCCTCGGCCTCGAGCGCCGACGTGGCGCCCTTCGCGACCGGGGCGAATGTCGCGATCTCGACTGCCGCCGAACGCTTCTTGGCGGTGACCGTGACGAACCCGGCAACCTGGCCGCCCACCAGGACCGTCGGCTTGATGATCCCGTTCACGGTGAACACCACCTTGCGGTGCTCGTCGGCGATCACCCGACTCCGGTTCGCGTGGCCCAGCAGGACGCTGTCGTAGGGCGCGAGGATCCGTGGCGGCAGGCTTCCTGCCGGGTCAGGCCGCGGGGCGTCGGGCAGATCGAACAGTTCGGCACCGTCCTCGTCGACGAACACCCGCAACCTCGGGCGAAGTCGGTCGAACACCTCCCCCAGCCTGGTCAGGCCGGACCAGGCCTGTGCGTCCGCCGCCGACGCCGGGCCGTAGGCCGCCAGGTAACGCAGGATGATCTCGTCCGGAATCGGTTCGGACAGTGGCGTGTCCGTCCACCGCTCCAGGGTGGTGCAGACCGGCTGACCGGACCTGCCCCAGATCCCCCGCGGGGGCACCTGCACGAGCGGGAGCAGGGCCCGGACCGCATGTGCGAGGGCCACCGGGTCGCGGTCCGGCCAACGCTCGGCCAGCAGCGGCCGAAGGTCGGCCAGGCTCAGCGGGGTGCCCTCGAGGGTCGCCCGACTCCAGTCCGTCAGCGCCGCGAGGTCCATCCCGACGAGGGCGGCCTTGTGCTGGGTGTTCGTTCGCAGGTCCGCGTCCATGATGGGCCGCACCCACGGCCGCAGCGAGAGGGCATCGGCCGCGGTGACGGCGTGCACCGTGCCGCGCATCAGGGCGATCCGTACGACGTCCCGGTTCTCGATCGGCGCGGACAGGTCGGCGGGCCGAAATCCCTTGAGCCGAGCCCACAACGCGAAGTACGGCGCCATCGGCGCCTGCGCCTGCAGGCCGAACAGGTGGCCGACCAACTCGAGCGCGGTGCCGCTCGTGCGGCGCAGCAGGTGCTGACGGTCGAGCGTCGCGCGGCTCAGGGCCCTGCGGGACAATCGTTCTCGCCTGGCCTCGAGCCCCGCTGACATTGCACTCCCCTACCGCCGAAAGACTTCCGTCGCCGCACCAAGGGTAGGACATCGCACCACGAAACCCTCGGCACCGCGCACTCACGCGATGCGGCCGGAACGAAGTTCGGTCACCGCGATGTGAGCGGCCCGTCCGATCGCCCGGTCGACCACGGGCAGCACAGGATCGGCGCGCGCCGCCCGTGTGAAAATGGCTACGGCAACCGGAGTCTCGCCAGGGAAACCCACGACTGCCACCTCGTTGCGGATGGCCCCGATCGTCCCGGTCTTCCCCGCCACGGTCACCCCCGCATAGGGAAATCCCGAGCGGATTCGATGCGGCCAGATCTGTCCCGCCATGACCTCCCGGATGAACTGACCCTGATCCGCAGACACCACACCGTCGGTCCAGATCGCGTCGAGTAGCGACGTCATCTCTCTCGGGGTCGTCGCGCTCGTGAACGCCGGATCGTAGGCGGAGCCCGCCCACGCCTCGTCATTGTCGGCGAGTACCTCGAACGCTTCCCTCGTCGTGTGCGAATTCGCCTCCTCGAGCATGGTCCGATGGATATCCGCTGTGCCGCCGACGATTCGCGTGCGGAGCAGTCCGAGTTCGGCGAGCACCCGATCGATGCCGTCGAGTCCCACTCGTCCGAGGATGAGGTCCGCGGCGGCGTTATCGGACACCGTCATCATCGACAGGGCCAGATCGCGCCAACTCATCACCACCGGGTCCCGGAAGGTCGACACCCCGGTCGGCCCCGGCGTGCAGTCCGCGGGATTGATACGTACCGTCGCTGTCGGGGAGAGGGACCCCACGTCGAAAGCCCTGCACAGGGCAACCAAGAGTGGGAGTTTGTAGACGGACGCCGTCACGACGAGTTCGTCGGCACCGACCGAGACGGCGTCTTCGTCGTCGTCCGCTCGCCGCGTTCCGATGCGCCTGGCGTGAAGCCAGCCGGTGCAGCCGGCGTCGGCGAACACGTCGCGGATCCGCTTCTCCGCGGTCGTGCTCATCGTCCCGCCTTGAGGAGCACCCGGTCCAGTGCGCCTGCCGACAGCGCGAGATCGGCACCCGCCCGCCAGACGATACGAAGGCGCAGCGCAAGTTCCTCTCGCACCATGTCGACCCAGGACACGCCGGGCATCGTTGTCGGCGGAGTCGTCGTCACCCCGAAAGTGCCACCGGCCGCCACGCGGGCGAGCAGGTCTCGCGGCCCCGTCGAGACGACCACGTCCGGGTCAAGGCCACGGGCCCGCCACATGTCCACGAACAGGTCGTGAGCGGGGGGATTGTCCGATCGTGGACCTGTCGACAACGTCAGTCCCCGAAGCATCCGGACCTGCGCCTTCTTCGCGATCGCGGCCGGATGGTCGTCCGGCACGACCACCCAACGCCGAATCTTCAGGATGGGCCCACTATCGAGACCCGTGAGCAGCGCCGGGTGTTCGACCACAGCGACGTCGAGACTCCCTGTTCGGACGCTCTCCACCAGTTCGGTGGTGGTCGCAGTGGTGGTGACGACCCTGGTGGGCCTTGCCTTGTCGGCGTCGCGGAGCGCGCGGACACACCGCACCACCACGTCGTCGCCAAGCGAGTGCGTGACACCCCATCTCACCGCTGCGTCATGTCCGCCCGTGATGCGCCGAGCCTCGTCCTCGAATCTGGCAGCGTCGGAGACCAGGAGCCGTGCTCGCGGAAGCAACTGTCGCCCAGCGTCCGTGAGCCCGACGCCACGAGCGCTGCGGTGGACGAGCTCGGTGCCCAGCCTCTGTTCGAGACGCCGCAGGCCCTGCGACAACGGCGGTTGTGTCATTCCCAATCGTGCCGCGGCATTTCCGAAATGCCCCTCTTCCGCAACTGCGACAAAGAAATTCAAATGGCGGACCAGATCCATGGCCACCATTGAATCAGCCGATCAGGGGGCGTCAGGGGCGCGCGACGAATTGCTCCACACAGAATTGCCTCCTGAACTGGCGAGATAGCATTCTCGACTCGTCTCGACGCTGTGACCGTCTTTGCGCACGGCGGCGCCGACCCCGACATTGGGGTCATGACCAGAAATCGAGTTCATCCGAAATCGAAGCGGGGCAGCATCGGACATCACGGTGCCCGCACCCTCGCTCTCACTCTTCCGCTGCTTCTTGGCGCGTGCACGGCCGCCGCGGATCAGACCGTCCAGGACACTTCGGTGGCCGTGACACCGGAACTGCACTCACTCGACACGAAACTCGACGCGCTGGAGGCCCGCTACTCCACGCGAATCGGGGTCACCGCAATCGATCCCGCGACCGGCCAGATCTACCAGCATCGGGGCGACGAACGATTCGCCCTGTGTTCGACGTTCAAGACGTACGCGGCCGCCGAGGTACTCCGCCGGACGCGGGCGGGCACATCGTCACTCGACAAACCGGTCCTGGTCGAACCCGGTGACCTCGTGGAGAATTCACCCGTCACCGCGGCCGCCGTCGGCACCCCGATGACACTGCGGCAGATTGCCGAAGCGGCGCTGACCCGGAGTGACAACACGGCAGGAAACTATCTACTCGAGGAGATCGGCGGGCCGCCCGCGATCACCTCACTCGCCCGCGAGATCGGAGACGAGAGCACCCGCCTGGACCGGTGGGAGACCGAACTGAACAGCGCGCTCCGCGGGGACCCGCGGGACACCTCCACACCGAAAGAACTCGCGGACGGCTACCAGGCACTGCTCCTGGGGGACGCGCTCAGATCTCCCGAACGCGCGCAACTCGTCGACTGGATGCGGGCGAGCAAGACGTCGGACAAGCGAATTCGCGCCGGTCTGCCGGACGGGTGGACCGCTGCGGCAAAATCCGGCGCAGGCCGGTTCGGGACCGTCAACGACGCAGGCGTCGCCTGGGACCGGGACGGCAACCCCCTGGTTCTCGCTATCCTCACCGACAGCCTGACCAATCAGGAGGATGCACAGGGGAACAATCAGGTGGTTGCCGACACCACCGCTGCGGTGGTCGAGGCCATGACTTCGCCGTGAGTCACCCGTGTGGAGACCCCTGGTGCGGCGGGAACCGTCAGATGGCCAGCTTGGCGAGCAGATCCCGCGCCCGCTCGGCGGTCTTCGGCTCGCACAGCACGTCGTAGCGGCCGGCCACCAACTGCATGGTGGACGCGAAATCACGCTGACCACGCGTGGCGGCGTACGGGATGGTGGTGGAGATCAATCCGAAGATGATGCCGCCGATGATGCCCGCGACCAGCGGGCCGAGGAGGCTGTCGGTGAAGAGTCCGAGCAGCAGGCCAAGGAACACACCCAACCAGGCTCCCGAAACGATTCCGCCACCAATCACTTTCGCCCAGGTGAGCCGTCCGAGAACGCGCTCGACCTGCATCAGGTCCACGCCGACGATGGTGACGTCCTCGACCGGGAAGGCCTGGTCCGACAGGTGATCGACGGCGCGCTGCGCCTCGGCATAGGTCGGGTACGAACCGATCGGCCAACCGGTGGGAGGGGTCGGCAGCGGCCCGCCGCGTCCGGTCCGATTCGGCTGTGCGAGCGGATTGGTCATCGTCTGTGCTCCCTCATCGGTGATTCAGCTCGTGAGAACTGCACTCTCGTCGATGTCCATCTTACTGAGAGTTCGGGTCGAACCGTGTGGTCCGCACCATGCCTGCCGCGCGCCCCTTGCCCGCGACGACCAGCGCCATCTTGGCGCTCGCCTCGTCGATCATCTCGTCACCGAGCATCGCGGCGCCGCGCCCGCCGCCCGCCGCCGAGGTGTGGAACTCGTACGCGTCGAGGATCATCTCGGCGTGGTCGTAGTCGGCCTGACGCGGGCTGAAAACCTCGTTGGCCGCATCGATCTGGCCGGGGTGGAGCACCCACTTGCCGTCGAAACCGAGCGCCGCGGTCCGCCCGGCGGCGCGCCGGAAGGCCTCGACGTCGCGGATCTGCAGGTACGGCCCGTCGATCGCCTCGAGCCCGTGCGCCCGCGCCGCCATCAGGATCGTCATCAGGATGTGGTGGTAGGCGTCGCCCGGCTCGTAACCCTCCGGCTGCTCGCCGACGACAAGGGTGCGCATGTTGATGCTCGCCATGAAGTCGGCGGGCCCGAAGACCAGCGTCTGCACCCGCGGGCTGGCGGTCGCGATGGCGTTGATGTTGGTCAGGCCGATCGCGTTCTCGATCTGCGCCTCGATGCCGATCCGGCCCACCTCGAGCCCATTGGCCCGCTCGACCTGGGTGAGCAGCAGATCGAGTGCCTGCACGTGACTCGCGTCGGTCACCTTCGGCAACAGGATGGCGTCGATCCGGGCACCTGCGCCGGAGACCACCTCGATGACGTCGGCGTGGGTCCACTCGGTGGTCCAGTCGTTGACCCGGACGACCCGGATCTGCTCACCCCATCCGTCGGAGTTCAGCGCATCGACGATCTCGGCCCTGGCCTGTGCCTTGGCGATCGGTGCGACGGCGTCCTCGAGATCGAGGAAGATCTCGTCGGCCGGCAATCCCTTGGCCTTGTCGATCATCTTCCTGCTGCTGCCGGGAACGGCAAGAATCGACCGACGCGGACGCGCGACCTGCATGTGGACCTCCAGTGTGAATTAGCCTGGCCATCATGGCAGCAGTGAGCAAGGTCTTCGTAGCCAGGCTCGCCGGCCTGGTGGTGCTCGGGCCCGACGGAGAATCGATCGGTCGCGTCCGCGACGTCGTCATCACCATCCGGGTCGGCCGACAACGCCCCCGAGTCCTCGGCCTGGTCGTCGAATTGCTCACCCGGCGAAGGATATTCATCCCGATGCTGCGGGTGACGGCCATCGAGCCCGGCTCGGTGACACTGACCGGCAACGTGAGCCTGCGCCGGTTCACCCAGAAACCCGGCGAGGTGTTGGCCCTGGCCCAGATACTCGACAGCCGGGTGCGTGTCGACGACCCCGAACACGACGACCTGGCCGGTCAGGAGGTTCTGGTCGCGGACCTGGGCATCGAGCTGACCAGGACGCGGGACTGGGTGGTCTCCCGCGTTGCGGTCCGCAAGCCCCGAGGCAGGCTCGCCCGCCGCACCGCGATGCAGATCGTCGACTGGCAGCACGTGCAGGGGCTGACGCAATCTCAGCTGGCCCTGCCGGGACAGGGCGTCTCGCAGCTGTTGGCACAGTTCGAGGGCATGCGTCCCGCCGACGTCGCCGAGGCCATCCGCGAGCTTCCCGACAAGCGCCGTCACGAGGTCGCGGTCGCGCTCGACGACGAGCGGCTCGCGGATGTGCTGCAGGAGTTGCCGTCCGACGATCAGACCGACCTGCTCACCCACCTCGAGGTGGAACGCGCGGCCGACGTGCTCGAGGCGATGGACCCCGACGACGCCGCCGACCTGCTGGGCGAGCTGCCCGACGCCGAGGCCGAGTCGCTGCTGCAGCTGATGGATCCCGAGGACTCCGAGCCCGTGCGCCGGCTGCTCGAGCACTCCCCCGACACCGCGGGCGGCCTGATGACGCCCGAACCGGTGATCCTCACGCCCTCGACCACCGTCGCCGAGGCGCTGGCCCGGGTCCGGAACCCGGATCTGACGCCTGCGCTGGCCAGCCTGGTGTTCGTCGTCCGGCCGCCGATCTCGACGCCGACCGGCCGATATCTCGGTTGCGTGCACCTGCAGCAGCTGCTGCGGGAGCCGCCCGCGACCCTGGTCGGCGGGGTGCTGGACACCGACCTCACCCGGCTCGACCCGGACGAGTCGCTGACGGCGGTGACCCGCTACTTCGCGAGATACAACCTGGTGTGCGGACCGGTCGTCGATGACGAGGAACACCTGCTCGGCGCCGTCACCGTCGACGACGTGCTCGATCACCTGCTCCCTGAGGACTGGCGCGAACAGGAAGTGGCCGATGAGTGAGAAGCGGACATCGTCGGAGAAGACGACTGCACTGAGCGCACGTCAACGGCTCGACACACCGCGCGGATCCCGGCTGTTCAATTTCCAGATCGACGTCGAAGCCGTCGGCCGGGTCGGCGAGCGGTTCGCTCGGTTCCTCGGAACCGGGCGGTACCTGGCCATCCAGACGATCGTGGTGATCGTCTGGATCACCCTCAACGTGTTCGCGGTGCGGCTGCAGTGGGATCCGTACCCGTTCATCCTGCTCAACCTGGCGTTCTCCACCCAGGCCGCGTACGCCGCGCCGCTGATCCTGCTGGCGCAGAACCGGCAGGAGAACCGGGACCGCGTCTCGCTCGGGGAGGACCGGGCCAGGGCGGAACAGACCAAGGCCGACACCGAGTTCCTGGCCCGCGAGCTCGCCGCGCTGCGCCTGGCCGTCGGCGAGGTGGCCACAAGGGACTACCTGCGCCGCGAGCTCGAGGAGATCAAGTCCCTGCTGACCCCGCAGGATGAGGAAGAGCCGAGGCCCCCGCGCCGGTAGCACCACCCGAAAGGGCCACCACCTGCGTATCCACTCTGTAATCTGGGTCACATTTCGTGGGTTCGGGCATTGCGAAGGGTGGGCGCATGCGGATCAGGGGTCTCGCGGCCGGGTCGACGGCGACGTTGGTCGCGGTCGGGGCCGCTGCCACGGTCGTGGGCGCCGCGCTCGGCTTCGGACCGTTCGGTACCGCCGCACCCGCCCTGGCCGGGGTCGCGGTCACGACGCAGGACGCCCCCGATCCCGCGGGCACGGTCGGGGTGCTGCCACCCGCGCCCAGGCCGGCCCGCGCACCGCACGCATACACCCCGCCCCCACCGGTCCAGTTCGAGCTGCCGCCCGCGCTGGCGCCCCGCCTGTCGCCGATGCCCGCGGCGATCACGGTGAGCGAACTCGGCATCCCCGAACTGGTGCTCGGCGCGTACCGGATGGCCGAGTCGACGATGGCCACGGAGGCACCGGACTGCGGGGTGACGTGGCATCTCCTGGCCGGGATCGGCCGGATCGAGTCCGGGCACGCGGGCGGCGGCCGTACCGACGCGGCGGGCACCACGCTGACCCCGATCCTGGGACCGGTCCTGAACGGGCACCTCGCGGGAAACCAGGTCATCACCGACACCGACGACGGCGCCCTGGACGGCGACAAGAAGCACGATCGCGCGGTCGGGCCCATGCAGTTCATCCCCAGCACCTGGACGCGGTACGCCGCCGACGGGAACGGCGACGGCACCGCCGACCCGAACAACGTCTTCGACGCCTCGCTCGCGGCCGCCCGGTACCTCTGCTCGGGTGGACTGAACCTGCGCGACAGCGCCCAAGAAGTCCGGGCGGTCCTGCGCTACAACAATTCGATGGCCTACGCCGCCAATGTGCTGGCGTGGTCCGCGGCATATGCGGGCGGCGGGACGCCCGCCCCCGGTTCGATCCCGGAGGTCCGGCCGGAGCCGGCCGAGCCGACGTCGGCACCCGAACCGGGACGCGCCGTCGATGCGGCCGCACCCGTCGCGCCCGCCGCACCGGCCCCAGCACCGGCGCCACTGATCCCCGGCCTGCCCGAGCTGCCGTGCCTGATCTTCTGTCCGCCGCCCGGCGGCACTCCCGCCGCGCTGGCGACGCCGCCTCCCCCGCCCGCACCCTGACAGTCCGGACGGAACGCTCGGCATCCCTTCGCCAGGTCTCGAACGGGTTCACTTTTCGGTCTCGACGCGCCCTCGGCGTGACCTAACTGAAACTATCCAATTTTCTTCGCTGACCAGTGATTACCTCCAGAATCCCGTTACGCAGATCACGGTAAAGTAACGGAAGTATCTCGAATTCGGGTAGCCTCGGCTCCGGTCGATAACAAATCAGTGCCCCGACCGGGACGCAGGAGGATCACCGTGGGTCGCCACAGCAAGAAGAACGATTCGAATCTTCGCCGCAACTCCGTCGTGGCACTCGCCGGGTTAGTCCCCGCCGGGCTGGTCGTCGGGACCACGGCAAGTGCCTCCCCCTCGCTCCCGTTCACGGTCGCCGCCGACTCCGCACCGATCGCCGACGTTCCCGCCGCCCCGCAGCCCGAGGCCGAGCCCGCCGCCGTGGCCACGCCCGCCGCCGAGGCCGCCCCGGTCCTCGCGCCCGCCCCCGAGCCCGCACCGGCGCCCGCGCCCGCCCCCCTGCCCGAGGGACCGCTCGGCATCCCCGGCGTCAACTTCGCCGCCTACCAGTCCGCCGAGAAGCTGCTCGCCAAGGACCTGCCCGGCTGTGGCATCAGCTGGATGCAGATCGCGGGCATCGGCATGGTCGAGTCGCACCACGCCAACGGCGGCAAGGCCCACGACAACGGCGACGTGTTCGAGCCGGTCATCGGCCTGCCGCTCAACGGCAGCCTGCCCGGACAGGCCGTCATCATGGACACCGACGGCGGCGCCCTCGACGGCGACACCGTCTACGACCGCGCGGTCGGCCCCACCCAGTTCATCCCCACCACCTGGGCGCAGTTCGGCGCCGACGGCAACGGCGACGGCAAGATCGACCCGCAGAACCTGTTCGACTCCGCCGCCGCGACCGGCAAGTACCTGTGCGACCGCGGGACCAACATGCGCGACATCGGCTCGGCCACCATGGCGATCCACCGCTACAACAACTCGATGGCGTACGTGGCCAACGTGACCGCATGGGCGCTGGCCTACTCGACCGGCATCACCCCCACCGCGGACGCCCTGCCGCGTATCCACTGAGTCCAGGCCACCTAGGATTAGGGCATGCCAGTAGTGACCGAGTCCGACGTTCGTAGCGCGCTGTCCCGGGTGCTCGATCCGGAGATCCGCAAACCCATCACCGAGCTGGGGATGGTCAAGAGCGTCGCGCTGTCCGACGACGCCAGCGTCGACATCGAGATCTACCTGACGACCGCGGGCTGCCCCATGCGGACCGAGATCACCGATCGGGTCACCAAGGCGGTCGCCGATGTGTCCGGCATCGGCGCCATCCGCGTCGAGCTCGACGTGATGAACGACGAGCAGCGCACCGAGCTGCGCAAGTCACTGCGCGGCGACTCGGCCGAGCCGGTCATCCCGTTCGCCCAGCCCGGCTCGCTGACCCGCGTGTATGCCGTGGCATCCGGCAAGGGCGGCGTCGGAAAGTCTTCCGTCACAGTCAATCTCGCGGCCGCCATGGCCGCCCGCGGCCTCTCGGTCGGTGTCCTCGACGCGGACATCTACGGCCACTCGGTCCCCCGGATGCTCGGCACCGACGCCAAGCCGACGCAGGTCGAGCGGATGATCATGCCGCCGCAGGCGCACGACGTGAAGCTCATCTCGATCGCGCAGTTCACCCAGGGCAACACCCCCGTCGTCTGGCGCGGGCCGATGCTGCACCGCGCGCTCCAGCAGTTCCTGGCCGACGTGTTCTGGGGCGACCTGGACGTGCTGCTGCTCGACCTGCCGCCCGGCACCGGTGACGTGGCGATCTCCGTCGCCCAGCTGATCCCCGGCGCGGAGATCCTGGTGGTCACCACCCCGCAGCAGGCCGCGGCCGAGGTGGCCGAGCGGGCGGGCGCGATCGCGCTGCAGACCCGCCAGCGCATCGTCGGCGTCGTGGAGAACATGTCCTGGATGGAGCTGCCGGACGGCACCAGGATGGAGGTGTTCGGCTCCGGGGGCGGTCAGGCCGTGTCCGACCGGCTCACCAAGGCCGTCGGAGCGAAGGTCCCGCTGCTCGGACAGATCCCGCTCGAGCAGGCGGTCCGCGAGGGCGGCGACGAGGGCGTCCCGATCGTGCTCAGCGATCCCGACTCCCCGGCAGGCACCGCGCTGCGGGATATCGCCGAGAAGCTCTCGGTCCGCTCGCGCGGCCTGGCGGGCATGTCGCTCGGCATCGACACCACGCGGCACCTGTAGGTCCGGCGCTCAACGGCCGCGCCACGCGGCGGCACCGATCACCTCGAGCGCCTCACGCACCGAGATCAGGGTGTCGGCGGCCAGCAGCCGGTCGCAGTACGGGAGCGCCGCGGCCATCGCCCCGACCAGCGGCTCGAACCCCGTCGCCCCCGCGCGTGGGTTGAGCCAGATCACGCGGTACGCCCTGCGGTGCAGGCGGGCCATCGCGGCGCCCAGCTGCTGCGGGCTGTCGCTGTCCCAGCCGTCCGAGGCGATGAGCACCACCGCCCCACGCAGCGCGTTGCCGTGGTGCGACGCGAGCAGGTCGCGCACGCTGCCGCCGATGTGGGTGCCGCCGAACCGGTCGACCACCCTGTCGTTGGCGTGCGCGACCGCGGCCTCGGCGGATCGGTGTGCGAGCACGGCGGTCAGCCTGGTCAGCCGCGTCGAGAAGGCGAAGACCTCCGCGTCGCCACGGGTCACGGCGGCACGCATCAGGTGCAGGTAGACGTCGGCATAGGGCTGCATGGACTGGCTCACGTCGCAGAGCATCACCATCCGCCGGGGCCGGATCACCGGCCTGGTGCGCACGATCGTCAGGGTCTCCCAGCCGGTGCGCCGAGACCGGGCGATCGTCTCCCGGAGCGCGATCCGCCTGCCCGCCGGGTGGCGTCGCCTTCGCCTCGTGCGTCGCCTCGGCCAGGCGACCGATGCCTCGTCCAACCAGCTGCGTAGTGCCCGCAACTCGTCCTCCCTGAACTCCCCGAACGGCCGGCCCTCCACCGCCTCCAGGCGGCCAGGCAATCGCAGGGGCAGGCTCGGCCCCTCCTCGCCGCGGTCGCGGGTGACCCGGACCGCCTCCATCGTCGCCCAGGGCAGTCCGACGCCCTGCGATTGCGTCGAGTCGCTCCCCGCGCGCGACACCAGCGCCGCAATGTGGGAATCGGGCAGCGAATGACGCAGCGCGCGGTGTGCATTCGGGTCCATCGCCAACAGCGACGCCCCGAAGACGCCCGTGAAGACCCGGTCGAAGCCGGCGAGATCGGCCTGCCTGCGCACCAGAGTCAGGCGCGCCGCCCAGTACAGGCGGGACATCGACGTCGGCCGCAACGACGACAGCGCCCTGGCGAACTCGGCCGCGGCGCCCTCGGTCACCGGGATCCGCGCTGCCCGCAGGCGCATCGTCAGCGCAATGGAGAAGGCCGCCAGGTCGATCCCCCTTGCCAGTGCCGGTTCGGCCATGACCACGGCTCAATGTCGCCACAGGAATCGAATGGCCAGCCCGACCACGAGACCGGCCAGCAGCGCCGCCGCGAGTGGGAGCAGCCGCTTCGCGAGGGCCGGTCCGGCCAACCCGAGCAGGTCGAGCGGCTCGGGCTCATGGGCCGGTTCCGGCGCCGCGACGAGCGCACCGGGTGCCTCCTCTGCCTGCGCCGCCGTCTCCGGCTCGCTTGCCTGCTCCCCCGCGGCCAGCTTGGCCTCGAGCGAGGCGGCGAACTGGTTCATCATCTTCTCCGACACCTGTGCGATGACGCCGCTGCCGAACTGCGCCAGCTTCCCGACCACCTTCATGTCGGTGTCGACGGTCACCCTCGTCGCGTCGCCCTCCTCGACCAGCCGCGCGGTGATGGTGGCGGAGGCGTTGCCCGCGCCCCGCGAATCCCGGCCGTTGGCCTCGATCACGGCTCGATGCGCCGCTCGGTCGGTTTCCCTGAACGCCGCCCGGCCGGAGAACTCGCTCGTCACGGGGCCGACCTTGACCTTCATCTTGCCCAGGTACGCGTCGCCGTCGCGCCCCGTCAGCTGCGCACCCGGGAGCAGAGGCGCGACCACATCGAGATCGGTCAGGGTGTCCCAGGCCGTCTCGATCGGCGCGTGCACCGTGAACTGATTTTCCAGCTTCATCGCCCTTGACCTCTCATGTGGTGACATCGGGTGCCGCGCACGGCGTGGCCCGATCGCGTTCGTTGTGGTCGAGCAGCGCGACGATCGAGTCCCGGTCGTCCGGGGTCTTGGCGATCGCACCGAGGCTCGTGACCGCCTCGGCGCGGCCGAGTTCGGTCGCGCCCAGTGCCGCGAGCGCCGACACCCAGTCGATCGACTCGGCCAGACCGGGCGGCTTGTCGAGGTCGAGCCCGCGGGCTTCGCCGACGAACTCGGTGACCTGTTTGATCAGCGCTGTGTTCGCCTCCGGTACGGTGCGCCGCAGGATCGCCACCGCGCGTTCGGGTTTCGGATACTCGATCCAGTGGTAGAGGCAGCGCCTGCGGAGCGCGTCGTGCAGATCGCGGCTGCGGTTGGAGGTGAGGACCACCACGGGCGGTCGCTCCGCGGCGAAGGTCCCGAGCTCCGGCACCGTGACGGACGACTCGCCGAGGAACTCGAGCAGCAATGCCTCGAATTCGTCATCGGCACGGTCGATCTCGTCGACCAGGAGCACGGGTGCCCCTGCGCCCCTGTGCCGCACGCACTGCAGAATCGGGCGCGGCAGCAGGAACTCCTCGGTGAACAGATCCGACTCGTCCAGCCGGCCGGCGCGCGACTCGGCCATCCGGATCGCGAGCAGCTGCCGTTGGTAGTTCCAGTCGTACAGGGCCTCACCGGCACCGAGCCCCTCGTAGCACTGGAGCCGGATCAGCGTGGTGTCGAGCGCGGCGGCGAGCGCCTTCGCCGCGGTCGTCTTACCCACTCCCGGCTCGCCTTCGAGCAACAGTGGCCGCCCGAGCGCCAGTGCCAGGTAGATCGCCGACGCCGTGCCCTCGTCCAGCAGGTAGTCCTGCGCGTCGAAGCGCCCGACGACGTCGGCGAGATCGGCGAACCCGGGCCGGCTCATGGCTCACCGAGAATCCTGCGCCTGCAGCGCCAGGTAGTCGTCCCAGGTGTCGACATCGAGCGGGATCTCGGCATCGACCGGCACCTCCAACACCGGGATCCGGCCCGATTCGAGCAGTTTCCACACCCCCTTGTCGCCGTGCAGCCCCCGCAGCTCGGGAAAGATACTGCGACCGAACCAGAGCGGGTGCCCGCGGCCGTCCCGGTATCGGCAGACCGCACTCGCGTCCGACGTCGCGACGTCGAGCAGTGCCGCGACCGTCGCCGACCGGACCCCGGGTTGGTCGCCGAGCATCAGGACGATGCCCCGCGCGTTCGGGTCGACCTCGTCCAGCGCGCGCGAGATCGTCGAGGCGCAGCCGGAACCGAAGTCGGGGTTGTGCACGACCTGTACCCCGGACAGGTCGACGGCGGCCTCCACCTCGGCCGCCGCCCCGCCGAGGGCCACCAGCACCTGGTCGAGGCGGCACTCGCGCGCGACCCGCAGCACCGCCGCCAGTAGCGGGGCGCCCCGGTACTCCAGCAGCTGCTTGGGCCTGCCGAGGCGGGCCGATCCCCCGGCCGCGAGGACGATGCCGGTGACCGTCACGGGGACCGCTCCCGCGCGTACTGGTCGCGGCACCCGGCGCTGCAGAACCAGTAGGTCTGCCCGTCGAGCTCGACCCGCGGGGTGTCCGCGCGGACCGTCACCGTCATGCCACAGTTCGGATCGGTGACCGTGTCCTGCGCCGCGGCGGCGAGTGCGGCGTCCAGAGCCGGGCTTCGGCGGGCCAGCTCGCCGAGCCGAATGCCATGCACGATCTGCGCGAGGATCGACAACGCGATCTCGGCAGGGGTGCGCGCGCCGATGGGCAACCCGGCCGGGGTGTGGATCCTGGCCCGCTCCGCCTCGTCGAGTTCGAGCTGATCCAGCACGCTCGCGCCGCGGATCCTGCTGGCGACCAGCCCGATGTATCCCACGCCGGCGTCGAGCGCGGACCTGATGGACTCCGCCTCGTTCCCCCCGAGTCCGACGATCACCGCCGCCACCGCGTCGCCGGGCCTGCCGCCCTCCTCGACCCGCTCGATCTGGAACCCCAGCATCCGGGCCAGCTCGGCGACCGCGTCCGCGGCGGGGTTGGTGCCCATCAGATACAGCCGCGCGGCGGGCAGTCGCGGCGCGAGGAAGATCTCCAGTGCGCCCCCGGACAGGCACGGGTTGACGACGACCGTCGCCCCCGGCGCCTCCGGGAACTGGGCCTGGCCGTCCGGCAGCACCCGCAGCAGCACGCTCTCCTCGGACTGCAGGGCATCGAGCGCGGCCCTGCGCACCGAACTCTCGGCGCACTGACCGCCGACGAAACCCTCGATGGTGCCGTCCGGCAGCACGATCGCCTCGTCGCCGGTGTGCGCGGAAGTCGGCGGCTCGGCCCGCACCACGGTCGCGTGCACGAACGGTTGCCTGCGGTCGATCAGCTCGGCGATCCGCGCGTTCGTCTCCATGCCCGCACCCTCCTGCGCTGTGCTGGGTCCTGCCCGGTCTCCGGCCGCGGGCTAGATCGGTGGTGCCGCTCTGCCCTGCATCGCCTCCCACACCCGCGAGGGTGTCAGCGGCATGTCGGCGTGCCGGACGCCGAACGGCTTCAGCGCGTCTACCACGGCGTTCACGACGGCGGGCGGCGAACCCACGGTCGCCGACTCGCCGACACCCTTGGCGCCGATCGGATGGTGCGGCGAGGGCGTCACCGTGAAACCGGTCTCGAGGTGGGGCACCTCGAGCGCCGTCGGGATCAGGTAGTCCATCAGCGAGCCACCCAGGCAGTTCCCGTCCTCGTCGAACGCCATGATCTCCATCAGCGCCATCCCGATCCCGTCGGTGATGCCGCCGTGCACCTGTCCCTCGATGATCATCGGGTTGATCCGGGTGCCGCAGTCGTCCACCGCGAGGAACCTGCGCACTTTTACCTCGGCGGTGCCGGGATCGATGTCGACGACGCAGAAATACGATCCGTACGGGTAGGTGAGATTCTCGGGGTTGTAACAGATCTGGGCTTCGAGCCCGCCCTCGAGACCCTCCGGCAGGTCGCCGGCACCGTACGACCGCATCGCGATGTCCTGGATCGTCACCGCCGTCGTCGGATCGCCCTTCACGTGGAAGGAACCCTTCTCCCATTCGAGGTCGGCCACGGACACCTCGAGCATGCCCGACGCGATGATCTTCGCCTTGTCCCGCACCTTCCGCGCGACCAGCGCCGCGGCCGCCCCGGACACCGGCGTCGACCGGCTGCCATAGGTGCCGAGGCCGAACGGGGTGTTGTCGGTGTCGCCGTGCACCACGTCGATGTCGTCCGGCGGGATGCCGAGCTCCTCCGCGACGATCTGCGCGAAGGTCGTCTCGTGCCCCTGCCCCTGGCTCTGCACCGACAGCCGAACCACGGCCTTGCCTGTCGGGTGCACGCGGAGTTCGCAACCGTCCGCCATGCCGAGCCCGAGGATGTCCATGTGCTTGCGGGGCCCGGCACCGACCGCCTCCGTGAAGAAGGACATGCCGATGCCCATCAGCTCGCCCCGCTCACGCTTCTCGGCCTGCTCCCGGCGCAGGTCGGCGTAGCCGAACATGTCCATGGCCTTGCGCATGGTCACCTCGTAGTCGCCCGAGTCGTAGACCCAGCCGGTCTTCGAGGTGTAGGGGAACTGGTCCGGCTTGAGCAGGTTCTTCAGCCGCAGCTCGGCGGGATCCATGTCGAGGTCGTACGCGAGGCAATCGACTAGTCGCTCAACGAGATACACCGCCTCGGTGATCCGGAACGAGCAGGCATACGCCACCCCACCCGGAGCCTTGTCGGTGTAGACGGCGGTCATCTTGCAGTAGGCGGCCTCGAGGTCGTAGCTGCCCGTGAACACCCCGAAGAAACCGGCCGGGTACTTCACCGGAGCCGCGGTGCCGTTGAAGGCGCCGTGGTCGGCGAGCACGTTCGTCCGGATCGCGAGGATCTTGCCCTCCCTGGTGGCGGCGATCTCGCCCTGCATGATGTAGTCCCGCGCGAACCCGGTGCTCATCAGGTTCTCGCTGCGGTCCTCCATCCACTTGACCGGCTTCCCGGTCACCAGCGAGGCGACGATGGCGCACACGTATCCGGGGTAGATCGGCACCTTGTTGCCGAACCCACCGCCGATGTCCGGCGAGACGACCCGGATCTTGTGCTCGGGCAGCCCGGCCACCAGTGCATACAGGGTCCGGTGGGCGTGCGGCGCCTGGGAGGTGGACCAGAGCGTCAGTTTGCCGTTGACCGCGTCGAAATCCGCTACGGCGCCACAGGTTTCCATCGGCGCCGGGTGCACGCGGGGGTAGACGATCTCCTGGGTGGTGATCACCTCCGCCTTGGCGAACGCCTCCTCCGTCGCCTTCGGATCGCCCGCCTCCCAGTCGAAGACGTGGTTGTCGGTCTTGCCCTCGAGGTCGGTTCGGATCACCGGGGCGTCGGGCGCGAGCGCCTTGCGGGCGTCGATCACCGGATCGAGGATGTCGTATTCGACGTCGATCAGCTCGAGCGCATCACGCGCCGAGTACCGGTCCTCGGCGATGACGCACGCCACCTCCTGCCCCTGGAAACGCACCTTGTCGGTGGCGAGGACCGCCTGCACGTCGTTGGAGAGGGTCGGCATCCAGGCCAGTCCCTGCTCGGCCAGGTCGGCGCCGGTGATGACCGCCTTCACCTTCGGATGCGCCTGCGCCGCCGTCGTGTCCACGCGCACGATGCGTGCGTGTGCGACGGGCGACCGCAGGATGGCCAGGTGCAGCATGCCGGGAAGCACGATGTCGTCGACATAGTTCCCGCGGCCGCGGATGAAGCGGGGATCCTCCTTGCGGAGCATCCGCCCGTACCCGACCGGCTTCTTGTTGTTGTCGAAGTGTTCGTTGTCCGACTCGTCCGTCACTGGTCCGGTCGGTGGATGGTCGACGGTGGTCATGATGCACCTCCGGCGTGCTCGCTGACGCGCGGCGGTGAGGAGGTCTCGGGCTGCGCCGCGGTGGGACCGGTGCCGCGCTCCGGTTCCGGTTCGCGGGCCGCGCCCTCTTCGTGCGCCGCGGCCCACTGCACGGAACGGACGATCGTGGTGTACCCGGTGCACCGGCAGATCTGTCCGGAGATCGCCTCGCGAATGGCCTGCTCGTCCGGATGCGGGGTGCTGTCGAGCAGGGCCCTTGCGGTCATCATCATGCCGGGGGTGCAGAAGCCGCACTGCAGGCCGTGACATTCCATGAAGCCCTGCTGGACCGGGTCGAGTTCGCCGTCGCGTTCGAGGCCCTCGACGGTGCGCACCTCGTGCCCGGCGGCCATCGCGGCCAGCATCGTGCAGGACTTCACGGGCTCGCCGTCCACCAGCACCACGCAGGTGCCGCAGTTGCTGGTGTCGCAGCCCCAGTGGGTTCCGGTCAGCCGCAGCTGATCTCGCAGGAAGTGCACCAGGAGCATTCGGGGTTCGACGTCCTCCGTGACCTCACTGCCGTTGACGGTCATCGTCACCTGCATGTCTTTCGTCCTTCCCTGGTCCCCCGACCTGTCCTCGCTAGTGGACCCGTCCGGCAGCCGTGCGCAGCGCGCGGCGGGTCAGTTCCTTGGCCAGGTGCCGCTTGTACTCCGCGGTACCCCGCTGGTCGGTGACCGGTTCGCAGTGCCGGGACGCCAGATCGCCTGCATAGAGCGCGACCTCGTCGGTACACGGCTTGCCGATGAGGAACTCGTACACCTCGCCGAATCCGGACGGGTCGGCATTCACCGCGGTGAGACCGATCCTCGCCTCTACGACGACCGGGCCGTCCAGCCACACCGCGGCGCCCGCCGCCGCGATCGCCCAATCCCCTACGCGTCTTTCCACTTTCGCGTAGGCATTCGACCCGTGATCACGGAAGGGGATCCGGATCTCGGTGAGGATCTCGTTGTCCGCCGCGGCGGTCTCGTACGGCCCGAGGTGGAACTCGGACATGGCGATCGAGCGCTCACCGCGCGGCCCCTGCAGTACGCAGGTCGCGTCGAGCACCTCGCACACCGTGCTGAGGTCCTCGGCCGGGTCCGCCTGACAGAGCGATCCGCCGATGGTGCCGCGGTTGCGCACCACCGGGTCGGCGATCACCCGCTCGGCGTCCCGGAAGATCGGCCACAGCGCGGCCAGCTCCGCGGACTCGAGCAGTTCCCGGTGTCGCACCATCGCACCGATCCGCACGCCCGACGGCTCCACCGTGATGTGACCCAGCTCGTCGTGCAGCGGGTTGATGTCGATGAGGTACTCGGGGTTCGCCAGCCGCAGCTTCATCATCGGGAGCAGGCTGTGGCCGCCGGCCACCAGTCGGGCCTCGCTCCCCAGCCGTTCGAGCAGTCCGATCGCGTCGACCACGCTCGTCGCTCGCTCGTATTCAAAGGGTCCAGGGACCTGCATCTGATCCACCTCGCATCGCATGGGGACAAATCCAGACTCGACCGGTCCACCGGGGGTGTCAAGCGCCCCGAGCGATCAGCGCAAACGATCCGCACACGACTCGTGCAGGCACCGGTCAGGAGGTCTCGTCGTGGTGGATCCGGCCCTCGATCGCGGTCAGCCGTTCGCCGCCCCCACCCCAGCGCAGCTCGATGATCTCGGCGGCGATGGACACCGCGGTCTCCTCAGGCGTGCGGGCCCCGATGTCGAGTCCGATCGGGCTCGACAGCCGCGCCAGCTCCGCCTCGCCGAGCCCGGCCTCGCGCAGGCGGTGGAGCCGATCGCGGTGGGTACGCCGCGACCCCATCGCCCCGACATAGGCGACCTCGGGCAGCCGGAGCGCGAGCGCCAGCAGCGGGACGTCGAACTTGGGGTCGTGGGTGAGCACGCAGATCACGGTGCGCCCGTCGATCGCCTCGGCGTCGATCTGCGACTGCAGGTAGCGGTGCGGCCAGTCCACGACCACCTCGTCCGCGGTCGGGAAGCGGGCGTGGGTGGCGAACACCGCCCTGGCGTCGCACACCGTGACGCGATAGCCGAGGAAGGCTCCCTGATGCGCCACCGCCGCGGCGAAGTCGATGGCGCCGAAGACGAGCATGCGTGGACTCGGGGCATGACTCGCGACGAACACGCGCATTCCCTCGCCCCGCCGCTGGCCGTCGGGGCCGTAGGTGAGCACCCCGGTCCGTCCCGCCGCGAGCAGACCTCGGGCGTCATCGCCGATTGCGGCGTCGGCGCGCGCCGAACCGACCGTTCCACCGATCCCGTCCGGCCGCACGATCATCCGGCGACCGACCCACGCGGTCTGTGGGTGGTCGATCACGGTCGCCACGGCCACCGGGCGTTCGTGCTCGATGTCCTCGGCGACCTCGGCGAGCTCGGGGAAGGTGCGGCGGGAGACCGGCTCGACGTAGACGTCGAGAATGCCGCCGCAGGTCAGCCCCACCGCGAAGGCATCATCATCGGTGACGCCATATCGCTCGAGCTCCGGCCTGCCGGACTCGACCACGTCCCGGGCGAGCTCGTAGACGGCGCCCTCCACACAGCCACCCGAGACCGAGCCGGCCACGGTGCCGTCGGGGGCGACCACCATCGCCGCGCCAGGGGGCCTCGGTGCCGACCTGAAGGTCTGCACCACCGTGCCGACACCCGCGGTCCCACCCGCACGCCAGATCGCCATCAGTTCGGTGAGGACATCGCGCATCAGACGTCACCCCCCGCGTGGCACAGCTGGTTGCGGGCGCCCTGGGTGGTTCCCATGGCTGGACGCTACGCCGAATGCGCTCGATAGAGTGTGGCTTCCTGGACGGTGGACGAGGCGGGGGCATTGAGCACACTGGATCCGGCTCGGCGGCGGCACGACGAACTCGAGTCCAGGCGCGGCAGCCCCACCTTCTTACTGTGGCTCTGCTTCCGGTTCGCGGTGTTCGTGGCCTGCGCGGCGCTGCTGGGGTACGGCCTGGCCTGTGTCGCCGACATCTTCCGGCACGCCGTCATCGACACCGCGTTCGCCGACGAGGCCCGGTTCGACGAGGCTCCGACGTGGCTCTGGTGGCCGTTCGGGGCGGCCTTCGGCTACGTCCTGTTCGGAGTCGGGATGTCCGACGACCTCGCGACCTTCCTGGGGCGCCACCGCTGCCCCGGCCTCATGGCCGCGGCCGGCTGGGTGGGAATCACCCTCGGCTTCTCGGTGTCCACCCTGAACTGGTGGCCACCGGCGCAGGTCGGCGCGGCCATCGACCCGGTCACCATGACCGAGACGCCGTGGAGCCCGCTCGCCTGGGTGGGCTACTACACCGAGATCTGGATTCCCCTGCTCCTGCTGGTGACGACCGGAGCGGCGGTGTCGCGGACCGTGTCCGGGTTCCGCAGGCAGAACGTCCAACTCAGGGAGCGTGACCGGCTGTTGGAACGCGGGCTACGGGTGCCGGGCATCGTCGCCGACGTCAACGTGCTCGTCGACAGCCCTCAGGAGGACGGCTCGGTGTCGATCGCGGGTATCGACGCGACGGTGACGTTCACCGACGCCCAGGGCGTCACACGGTGGGTCACGCGAAGGGTTCCGAGCCTGCACCGGGCACCGGACCAGGGCACGACACAGGTCCTGTTCGACCCGGAACGCCCTGGCGACGAGGGCTCGATATTCGTCGCTTTCCACCGGGACCCGGCGACCAGCGACTGGATTCCGTTCGACTGGCCCTAGGTGGCGTCGGCGTCGTACGGGGGACGCTCGCCGGAGGCGAGGGGTGTCGATTCGCGTTGCACCGTAGGGGGCAGGCCGGTGCTGGCGGGCCCGCCGCTGCTCTGCGGCTTCGCGTCGAAGTTCCCGGTCAGGATCGAGTCGTCGCCGTCGAGCAGATGCTTGGTGATCATCGAGCGCGGCGTCATCCCCCGCAGCTGCTGCAGATCGGAGAGCGGCTTGCGCAGGTCCTCGAACTCGGGACCGAGCTCGTCCTTGAGCTGCTGCGTCGCGCCGCCCGCGTAGTCACGGACCTGGCGCAGCGACTTCGTCACCCACGAGACGGCACCGGGCAACCGCTCGGGTCCGAGGATCACGAGCGCCGCGACGAGTAGGACCATGAACTCGCCCCAGCCAATGTTGCCAAACACCGGGTCAGCCTACGTGCCCGCGGCGATCCGCGCCGCTATCGGTGCCGAATTCACATCGCATACCGCTGCCCTCCGAGGGAACCACTCAGTCCGAAGCGGGTGTGACCTGGACTTCGACCGTCCGGCCCGCCCGCACCAGTTGCACCGGGACCGGCTGGCCGACGGCCTGCTGGTGCACCGCGACCACCAGCTCGTCCGCGCTGGTCACGTCGCGGTCACCGACCTTGACGATGACGTCGCCCTCGATGATCCCGGCCTGCTGCGCGGGCCCGCCGTCCTTGACGTTGGCCACCTCGGCGCCACTGGTCTGCTCGTTGGTCACCGACCGCGCGTTCACGCCGATCTCGGGGTGATGCATGGCTCCGGTCCGGATCAGTTCCTGCGCGACCGCGGTGACGTCGTCGACCGGGATGGCAAACCCCAGGCCAACCGATCCCCCGCTCTCGCTTCGGATGGCGGAGTTGATCCCGATCACCCGGCCCTCGCGGTCCACCAACGGTCCACCGGAGTTGCCGGGGTTGATCGCGGCATCGGTCTGGACCGCATCGATGACCGCATCGGTGTCGGTGCCCTCGCCGGACAGCCGGACCGGGCGGTGCAGCGCGCTGACGATCCCGCTGGTGACCGTCTTGCTCAGCCCCAGCGGCGATCCGACCGCCACCACGTCGTCGCCGACCTTCAGGTCCGCGGACCGGCCGAGCTCGGCGACGGTCAGGTTTCCGACATCCACCTTGAGCACCGCGAGGTCGGTCTTCGTGTCGCGACCCACGACGCGCGCTGGCGCCTTGGTGCCGTCCGCGAAGACGACGCGGAGCGTCGCCGCGTCGGGGTTCGTCGCGGCCATCGAGATCACGTGGTTGTTGGTGACGATGTAGCCCTCGCCGTTGATCACGACACCCGAGCCGGTGCCGGACTGCTCACCGAGCGCGACCTGGATGGACACCACCGACGGGAGCACCGCCTCGGCGACCTTCGCGACCTGGCCGAGTTCGGCGTCGTCGCCGCTCGACTGCGTCAGCTCGACCCGCTGGCTGGTCAGTGCGCCGACGTTCTCGGCCGTGACCCGGCCGATGATGCCGCCGACCAGGCCGATCGCCAACGCGACGCCTGCCAGCGCGGCCAGTGCCCGCGGCGCGATGCGCTCGCCGAGCAGGACGTCGCGGATGCCGAGTGCGGGCGCGGGCGGCAGGTCCCCGGCCGCGGGGGCATCGAGGGCGGGCGAACCGAGCCGTGCCGGTGCGTCCGGGTCCCGCCACGGATCGGCAGGCGCCTCGTCCGCCGCCTCCTCGGAGTCGCTCGCGGACGGATCGCGCTGGATCGAATCGGTTTCGCCTGCCGGACGGCCGAAGGCCTCGGCGAGCACCGGGTCGGGACGCCGAACGGCGACCTTCGGATCCGCGGTGCGGTCCGTGCCGGGCGCGAAGGAGGAGTCGACGCCGTCGGGCCGTCCGAAGGCGTCGGCGGCCGCGGGGTCGACGGTGGGACGGTAGAGCGGTCGCGGCGCCAGCCGGGGCGGTGCCGAATCCTGTTCGGCTGCTGCATCCAGCGCGCCTGCGGCCGGGGATGTGGGATCCGAGTTCACGCGGCTGTGTACCCCTCGTTGGCGTCAGTCACGGATCCCAGTATCACCGACGCGGTGCGTGGCATCATCACCGACGCGGTGGCGACTAGCGGCGCCTGCGCCACGACGACGCGAACGAGTACGACGTGACCATCGCCGCGAGCACGGCGCCTGCCTTGCCGTCGGCACGCCGGAAGCCGGATCGCTCGGCGAAGCGACGACCGCGGCCCTGTGCTGTTGCGTCGGCGTCCGGGAGCGGGTTGCACATCGGGATCTGGCTCAGAATGCCGAGAAGCGAACTGGGCATGCTGATCTCCGAGGCCTCACGGAGCGCGCCGCGCGCGTGGTGCTGGGCGTCGACCTCGGCAGCGCACTCCGGACACATCGACAGGTGCTGCGCGGCCCGCAGGTAGGCGTTCATCTGCAGCTCGCCGTCGACGTACGCCGCGATCGCCTCACTGGCCAGATGCTCGGTAGAGCTGAAGCGGCGCGGTTTCCGGGCCTGCGTCATCCAACCCTCCTGCACGGTCATGCGAATGTCATCTTCCCTGTCCCCGACACCGCGGTCAGATATTCCTTCAGCGCCTGCCGTCCACGGTGGATTCGGCTGCGTACGGTACCGAGCTTGACTCCCAGTGTGGCACCGATCTCCTCGTATGACAGGCCTTCGACGTCACAGAGCACCACAGCGGCACGGAACTCGGGCGCGAGCGAGTCCAGCGCGGACTGCAACTCCGGATCGAGCCGGGCGTCGTGATAGATCTGCTCGGGGTTCGGACGGTCGGACGGGACCCGCTCGTAGTCCTCGGGCAGCGCCTCCATCTTGATCCGGTTGCGGCGCCGCACCATGTCGAGGAACAGATTCGTGGTGATCCGGTGCAACCACCCCTCGAAGGTGCCCGCCTGGTAGTTCGAGAGCGACCGGAACACCCGGATGAAGGTCTCCTGGGTGAGGTCCTCGGCGTCCTGGGCGTTGCCCGAGAGCCGGTAGGCCAGCCTGTACACCCGGTCGCCGTGCTCACGGACGAGCTCGTCCCATGACGGCATGCTGGTCTGATCGCCGGTGGCGTCAAAGGCGGCGGTGCCGCTCAGATCGGCGGCGTCGGGGCCGCCCGTCGGCACCGACTCGGTGAATTCCGCATCGAAGGCGGGTACGGCGTTGACCATCGAGATTGTGGAAACCTCCTGCTAAGGACAGCTGGTGAGCGAGCACAGGACGATACGAATAAAAGGCACAACCCCCACAATGTCGGGTTTGTTCCCTTCTCGCCGGGTTCGTCCGGTACCCCCTTCCTGGGCGGTCAGCGATCTCGTGTGCCCCTACCTTTTCCGATCCAAATGTGTGAGATGTGTGAGCAACCTGAGGTTCAGCTGAGAATCTGCGGGTCAGCGGCCAAAATCACGTGCGCGCCTCGACTCCACCGCAGCGTGTCGGCTATAACCTCGGATTCGTGCACAACAACGCCGAGCAGCTGCTGGCTCACACCGAGGAATCGGTCCTGGAGGACGCGGTCCTCACGCTCGCACGCGAACGGGCGGAGGATCTCGGCGCGACCCCGGTTCCTCCGTCCGTCGGCGCGCTGTTGAGCCTGTTCACCCAGATGCTCGACGCCAAGACCGTGGTCGAGATCGGGACCGGCGCGGGGGTGAGCGGGTTGTGGTTGCTCGACGGCATGCGTGCCGACGGGGTGCTCACCACCATCGACACCGAACCCGAGCACCAGCGGGCCGCCAAGGACGCGTTCCGGTCCGGCGAGATCGCGCCCGGCCGAACCCGGCTCATCAACGGCTGGGGCCTGGACGTGCTGCCCCGCCTCGCCGACGCCGCCTACGACCTGGTGTTCGTCGACACCTCGCCCGCCGACCACCCGCAGTTCGTCGCCGAGGGGGTTCGACTGCTCCGACCCGGAGGGGTGATCGTGCTGCACAACGCGCTGCTCGGTGGGCGCGTGGCCGACCCGAACCAGCGCGACGCGACCACCCTGGCCGTGCGCGCGGCCGCCAGGGCGATCGCGGAGGACGACCGCCTGACGAAGGTGCTCCTGCCGGTCGGCGACGGGCTGCTCTGCGCGTCGCGTTCGGAGTAGCGCCACCCGCTCGCGCCTGCGTCGGCGAATTTTTACGGCCTCTTGACGGGAGACCTCTTGCCGCACGACTGAACGAGTGTTTAATCTACTAAACATGCGTTCAGCAATGGCCGACTCTTCCACCCCCGACCGGGACATGACCGCCCGTGCACGGATCCGCGACACGGCGATCCGGGTCTTCGGCGAGCAGGGTTTCGTCACCGGGGTCCGCGCCATCGCGACCGCAGCCGGGGTCTCCCCCGGACTGGTGAACCACCATTTCGGCTCCAAGGACGGACTGCGCGCCGAGTGCGACGCGCACGTTCTCGAGATCATCCGGGAGCAGAAGGCTCAGGCCATGTCGACGCCCGGTCCTGCGGGCGCGATCGCGGCGCTGAGCGAACTCGAGCAGTACGCGCCCGTCGTCGCGTACATGGTGCGCAGCTTCCAGGCAGGCGGCCGGCTCGCGGAGTCCCTCTTCGAACACATGGTGGCCGACACCGAGGAGTACCTCGCGATCGGCGTGCGCTCCGGCAAGCTGCGGGCCAGCCGCGACCCGAAGGCGCGGGCGCGGTACCTCACCCTCAACAACGTCGGCGCGCTGCTGCTCTACCTGCAGATACGGGCGGACCGGGAGGGGACGCTCGACTACGCCACGGCCATCCGCGACCTGTCGGACGAGATCACCCTGCCCGCCCTCGAGATGTATGCCGAGGGGATCTTCACCGACTCCTCGCTGCTCGACGCGTTCCTGGCCACCGAGGCCGACGACCCCACCACCCATCCCGACACGGAATCCCCGACCGAGGAGACGCCATGACGACCCCACTGATCGACGTTCGCGACCTGGTCAAGACCTTCGGCCAGATCCGTGCCCTCGATGGCCTCGACCTGCAGGTCGCGCCCGGCGAGGTGCACGGCTTCCTCGGCCCCAACGGCGCGGGCAAATCGACCACCATCCGGGTGCTGCTCGGCAGCCTGCGGGCCACCGCGGGCAGCGCAACGGTTCTTGGCCGCGACCCGTGGCGCGACGCCGTCACCCTGCACCGCGACCTGGCCTACGTACCGGGCGATGTCACCCTGTGGCCGTCGCTGACCGGCGGCGAGACCATCGACATGCTGGCCCGGATGCGCGGCGGCATCGACGAAGCCAGGCGCTCCGAGCTCATCGAGCGCTTCGACCTCGATCCACGCAAGAAGTCGCGCACCTACTCGAAGGGCAACCGGCAGAAGGTGTCCCTGATCTCGGCGTTGTCGTCCAACGCCCGGCTGCTCCTGCTCGACGAGCCGACCTCCGGCCTGGACCCGCTGATGGAACAGGTATTCCGCGAGAGTGTCGCCGAGGCGGCCCGTCGCGGCGTCACCGTGCTGCTGTCCAGCCACATCCTGTCCGAGGTGGAGGCACTGTGCGATCGGGTGACCATCATCCGCGCGGGCAAGACGGTGGAGAGCGGCTCGCTGTCGTCGATGCGACACCTGAGCCGCACCTCGATCAGCGCCGAGCTGACGGGCGACCCGGGCGACCTCAGCCGGCTCGCGGGTGTCGAGGACGTCTCGATCGACGATCACACCCTCCATTGCCAGGTCGACAGCGAGCACCTGGGTGAGCTGATCCGCGTGCTCGGCGATGCCGGGGTGCGCAGCCTGGTCAGCAAGCCGCCGACGCTCGAGGAACTGTTCCTGCGCCACTATCAGGTCGAGGGACCCGAGCACACCGGGGAGAAGGTGTCGGCATGAGCACCGCGACGGTCGCGGGCCCCCGGCATCCGGCCGCGGCGGTCCCGCGCGGGACATCGAATTTCACCGGAACCCTCGGCTTCGTCCGGCTCTTCCTGCGGCGGGACCGGATCGTGCTGCCGCTGTGGGTACTGCTCCTCTCGTTGCCGTTGGCGCCCGTCTACATGGGCAGCATCGAGAGCATCTACCCCACCGAGGCGGACCGTGCGGCCTTCGCGGCCACCATCATGGGAAGCCCGGCGCAACGCGCCATGTACGGCGAGATCTACAACGACAGCCTGGGCGCCGTCGGCATCTGGAAAGCCGGGATGTTCTACACGCTGATCGCGATCGCGGTGATCCTCACCGTCATCCGGCACACCAGGGCGGAGGAGGAGAGCGGTCGGACGGAGCTGCTCGATTCGACCGTCGTCGGCCGGTACTCCGGCCTGACCGCCGCGTTGCTGGTGGCCTTCGGCGCGTCGATCGCGACCGGGCTGATCGGCGCGGTGGGACTGCTCACCACCGACGTGCCACACGCGGGCTCGATCGCGTTCGGGCTCGCGCTGGCGGCGTCGGGGATCGTGTTCACCGCCGTTGCCGCCGTGGCGGCCCAGCTGAGCACCAGCGCCCGCACCGCCCGTGGCATCGCCTTTGCCGTGCTGGGCACCGCCTTCGCGCTCCGTGCCGTCGGCGACGCCGGCCCGTCCGCGCTGTCCTGGCTGTCGCCGCTGGGCTGGTCGCTGCAGGTGCGCCCGTACGCGGGCGACCGCTGGTGGGTGCTCCTGCTGCACCTGACAACGGCGATCGCGCTGACCGCGGCGGCCTATGCACTGCTGCGCAGGCGGGACGTCGGCGCCGGGTTGATCGCCGAGCGTCTGGGCTCGCCCACCGCGACGCGGTCGCTGAGCGGCCCGTTCGGCCTGTCCTGGCGGCTGCAGCGCGGCACGCTGATCGCCTGGACCATCGGGATCAGCCTGTACGCCCTGCTGATCGGCAGCGTCGTACACGGGATCGGCGACGAACTCGGTGGCAGCGACGCGGTCCTGGAGATCATCAGCCGGATCGGCGGAACGCAGGCACTCGAGGACGCGTTCATCACGATCTCGTTCACCATGCTCGCCGTCGGCGCCGCGGCGCTCGCGATCTCCTCGGCGCTGCGACTCCACGGCGAGGAGACCGCGCAGCGCGCCGAGTCCGTGACTTGCGGCGCAGTCGGCCGGACCCGATGGGCCGCAAGCCATATCGTCTTCGCAGTCGCGGGCCCGGCCGTCGCCCTGCTCGCCGCCGGGCTGGTGGCCGGGGTGACCTACGGAATCGCGGCGGGCGATATCGGAGGGAAGCTACCCCGGGTGCTTGCCACCGGGCTCGTGCAGTTGCCCGCGGTCTGGATGCTGGCGGCGATCACGGTGCTGCTCTTCGGACTGGTTCCGCGTTTCACCCCGGTGGTGTGGGGAGTGCTGGTGACTTTCGTCGCCCTCTTCCTGCTCGGCTCCATCTCCGGCGTCCCGCAGTGGGTGCAGGGCCTCCAACCCTTCAGCCACACACCCAAGTTGCCCGGCGCGGAATTCGAGGCCACCCCGCTGGTGTGGCTCCTGGTGATCGATGCGGCGCTGCTCGTCGCCGGCCTGATCGCGTTCCGACGGCGCGACCTCCGGCAGTAGGTTCGCCCGGCTCCCGGCTCCCGGCTCCCGGCTCCCGGCTCCCGGGGCCCGCCGGAGCCGCACCGTTACCCCGAGATGGACAGTTGACCAACTTCCGGTCAACTGTCCATCGCGCGGGCCGGATCCGGGGCAGCATGAGACCTCGTGATCTGCTCAGACCGCCCCCGACCGGAGTCGGGGGGCTTCGCCCCCGCCGACTGCGACTACCCACGCCTCGCCCTGCCGCACGCCTGGGTGGAGCGTGCGCTGTGCCGCGCCGAGCACCCCGATCAGATGTTCGTTCGCGGCGCCGCCCAACGCGAGGCGGCCGCCGCGTGCCGCCGGTGCCCCGTCATCGTCCAGTGCGGCGCCGAGGCCCTCGACAACCGCGTGGAGTTCGGTGTCTGGGGCGGGATGACCGAGCGTCAGCGCCGGGCACTGCTCAAGCGCCACCCGAACGTCGAGTCCTGGGCCGAGTTGATGAGGTCCACCGAGCCGGTGCGCGCGACCGCCGGCTAGATCCGGGTGGCCCTCGCCGACGGCGACGACGCCACCGGGATGGACCAGTTTCGCGAGATCTTCGACGAGTCAGCGCGATATCGACCGAACGTCGGGGCCGCTGCGTACGATCAAATCATCTCGCTGGAACACCTCTCGGAGGCCGACGTGAGCGGACTTGGTATCGATCTCGGAACCACCAACACTGTCGTCGGCACCCCCGAAGACGGCATCGTCCTGAACGAGCCATCGTTCATGCTGGTTCGAGAAAAGGAACCGCACCACGCTCTCTCGATCGGCATCGACGCGCGGGACCTGGTCGGCCGCAATCCAGTGGGGGTCACGCCCGTTCGTCCGATGCGCGATGGGGTGATCGTCGACCTCGAGTCGGCCAGGGCATTCGTCACGGCCGTCATCAAGCGCGCGGCCCCGAGCAGGCACTACGGTCTGCGGCCGAAGGGCGTCTTCGCTGTTCCTGCGGGCGCCACCTCGCTCGAGCGTCGGGCACTGCTCGAGGTCGGGCACGAGGCCGGTCTGCGCAAGGTCGGGCTTATCCCGGAACCGGTCGCGGGGGCACTCGGCTGCGGGATCAACCCGCTCGAACCCCGCGCCCACCTCGTCGTCGACATCGGCGGCGGCACTTCGGAAGTCACCGCATTCTGTTTCGGTGGCATGCTCTCGCATCGCAGTTGCCGACTCGCGGGGGATGAACTGACCAACGCGCTGTCTCACTACCTGCGGACCGAGCACAACATCATCGTCGGCGAGCTCACCGCCGAGCGGGTGAAAGTCGGTGCGCCCGAGACTGCCGAGGGGCAGTCGCTCGTCGTCGAGGGCCGCGACGCCGTGACCGGCCGGGCACGTCTGGTCACACTCGAGACCGAGGAGATCGTGGATGCGCTGCGGCCGACCGCAATTGGGATCGTGCAGACACTGGCCGAGTGCCTGGAGGACATTCCCGCGCAGGCGATCGGTGACGTGATGTCGGAGGGGCTGCTGGTGCTCGGCGGTGGGTCGCTTCTGCGCGGCCTGTCGCAGCTGCTCGAAGAGTCCTTCGGGCTCCCGGTGAAGACGGCCGAGCGCCCGCTGACCTGCGTCGCCGAAGGTGCAACTGCTTGTCTCGACCACCCCGAAGTCGTTGCCGCCTACAGCGACTGATCCGCCCTGATCCGCTCGGCGGCGATAGCCTCGTGCGGGCACGGGATCAGCGGTTCGGCACCGCCCGGGGTTGCGCGAGGTAACGCTCGAGGAGTTTCTTTGCGACGGGCCCGGATGTCGCCGATCCGAAACCACCGCCACGGACCAGCACCGAGACCACGATCTCGGGAGCGTCGAAGGGCACCACCGCGGAGAACCAAGCATTGAGGCCCTTCCCTGGCGCCGACGGATCCTCCGCCGTTCCGGTCTTGGCGCCCGCCGCGACCGGCAAGGTGGCCAGCTGCCCGGCGGTACCGGCTGCGGCAGATGCCCGCATCCCCGCTCGCACGGGGCCGAGTTGGTCCGCGAAGGACAGTCGACGGGGCTCCGCGGTGGGAATGGGCAAGGCGTCCGGCCCGTACGCCGCGGCGAGCTGCGGTGTCACCGTCGAGCCCGTGGCGATGCCCGACGTCCAGCGCGCCAACTGCACCGGAGTCGCGCTTACGGTGCCCTGACCGATACCCATCAGCAGGGTCGACCCCGGATACCAGGTTCCCCCGATGCTGGCGACGTTCTCCGGTGTGCCAAGGAAACCCGCGGACTCGCCCGGCAGGTCGATCCCCGATTCCTCACCCACCCCGAGCTCCGTAGCGGTCGCCGCGATTCGCTCGGGGCCGAGGAGCTCGGCGAGCTGGTAGAAGTAGACGTTATCCGACCACTGGATCGCCCCGATCAAACTGTTCGGTCCCATCGGCTGCCAGTTCGCGAATGTGTGCCCTCCATAGGTGTATGACGCACCGCCTGCGAGTACGGCGTCCGGCGACAGCACGTTGTACTTCGCATTCGCCGCCGCGACGACGATCTTGAAGGTCGAGCCCGGCGGGGCCGCGGACTGGGCGGCGTGGTTGAGCATCCGTCCCGGCCCGGGCCCCTCGGTTTGTGCCGCCAGCGCGACCGTGTCGACCGGAGGGCCGTAGAGGTTGTTGTCGAATCCGGGCACGCTGGCCAGCGTCAACACCGCCCCGGTGCGGGCGTCCATCACGATCGCCGCGCCCATGTCGCCCCCGCTGGTGCGCACCGCGTCGGTCAGCGCGTCGGTCGCGAGCCGCTGCAGCCCCATGTCGAGGTGCAACCGCAGGTCGTGTCCTCGCACCGGGTCCACCCGCTCGCCGGTGGCCACCAGACGCCCAGAGGGAGCGACGTACATGCACTGCCTGCCGTCGGTGCCGCGGAGCAGCGCGTCGTACCGCTTTTCGAGTCCCGCTTTGCCGACCCGTGATCCGAGGGCAAGTTGTGGCCAGCGTTCCATGTCCTGCGGGTCCGCGAGCCCGACGTGCCCGAGGATGGATGCCAGCGATGCTCCGTCCGTGTAGTGCCTGCGCCCGGTCGGGTACACGAGCACCCACGGGATCTGGGCGTCCACGATTCGCCGAGCCTGCTCGGGCGTCACCCGTCCAAGAACGACCTCCAACTCGTCGCCGCCGCTCTCCAGGGTCGCCGCCAGCTGTTCCGGCGCGACGCCGAGCAGCGCGGCCAGTTCGGCGCGCACGGGCCCGTCGTCGCGATCGAACATTCGGGCAACCACCGCAACGGCGTATTCGGGGACGTTGTACGCGAGCGGCTCGCCGTTGCGGTCGAGGATGTGACCCCGCTCGGCGGGTAGGCGGATGCAACGCTCCATCTGCCGGTCGCTCATCGCGCGAAACTCCACACCCCGGCCGCTCTGCAGCTGCCACGCGAACACCGACAGCACGAGGAGCATCGCCGTGACGGTGACGGCGCCTGCCGACACTCCTCGGGGTAGGCGGCGCCGTCTGGACTCGGTGGCCCACAGGGGACGCGTGACGCCGTCGCGGCGGATCGCGAGCACCAGCCCGATCGCAACGAATCCGAGGATTGCGGCCGTGCCCCCGTAGCTGAACAGCGGGATCGGCATGCCGGTGTGTGGCAGAAGCGACAGGCTCTGAGCGATCGAGACCACGGCCTGCACTCCGAACAGCCCACCGATCCCGGCTGCGACGAGGGCAGCTTCCCGGGTCCGCGCCGTTCGGGCGGCCAGCGCGGCTCGCCACACGATGACCATCGTGGCGATCACGACTGCCAGACCGGCGAACAGACCCCATCCGTACACGAGGCTCGCGAAGGCGAGGTCGTGCTCCGATTCGGGAAGGTACTCGGCCCTCAGGTCGTAGAACGGTTCACGCCCCAGACCGAACCAGCCGCCGCTGCCGATCGCGATGTCCGCCTGCAACGCAGCCCAACCCGACCCCTGCGGGTCGGCGTTGCTCGAGAGGAACACGTGAATGCGCTCGAGCTGGTAGGGCCGGAGAAACAGCACGGCAAGGGGCAACGAAGCGATCCCGAGCGCGAACAGCGGGAGCAGTGGCAGCAGCGGCACCCTGGCCAGGATCAGCATGAGTATCACGGTCGAGGCGAGCACCACGGCGGTCGACAGGTCGGGCTGCAGCGCGACCAGGCCGATCGGCACACTCGAGATCAACAGGGTCGCTGCGAACCGGCCGAGGGTGTACCCACCCGCCAAGATCGCCGCGGGGACAAGTACCAGTGCCAACTTGGCGAGCTCGGAGGGTTGAACGGTGAACAGGCCGAAGTTCAGCCAGCGCTGGGCACCCTTGGTCGCGACCCCGATGAGTGGCACCGCCGCGAGCAGGACAACCGAGGCGGCGAACAACGTCCAGCCGAATCGTCGGAGGTTGCTGGGCCGCAGGCGCGAGATCGCGTACATCGCACCGAGGCCGACGGCGGCGAAGAGTGCGTGGCGCACCGCGTCCGTCGACTTCCCTGTCGAGATCAGGTTGAGCAGGCCGAGAACGACGAGGGTGATCGCCGCCCCGACGAGCCAGGGATCGGATTCTCGCTGGTGCGCCTGCATGCGACCACGCCTCAGCAGGTTGCGTTCTCGGCGGGCACGAATGCCGGCTCCGACGCGGCTGCCGCCGGGGCGCTGGTCAGCCCGGCGACGGCGAGCGCGGGGGCGTGCGGCAGGACGACGCTGGCGATGCCGTACACCTGCTGCCCACCCGGCGGCACGGGCATCGTGACGTCATTGCCCGGATGGACGGCTCCGGAGCATCGGTCGTACACGCTCACGTGCCAGGTCACCGCTTCGACGTTCGCCGCGGGATCGACGTGGACGTCGACCCGCATGGTGCACGGTTGTCCCGTCGAGCATTCGCCGTTGGCGAAGGTGGCGGTGACCCGGGTGATCGGCCCCGCGCTGCCAGGAAGACCGGTACGAACCGGACCCGCCTCGGCGGTTCCTTGCGCGGTCGGCGAGGTCTCCTGGTCGGCTTCGGGCGCGGGTGGCGGCGGCGAGACCGGACTGATGTGATTCTGCTCCGACGGATTCACCGGATGGAGAACGGTATCCCAGCCCCGGCGCAGCTCCGACCACGCACCGGGCGCTACCCACACTGCCCCGACGAGCAACAGGATCGTCATCAGGACGAGCACACCCCGGCGACGCGACAGCCGTCTCCGTCGCCGATGCCACGGATTCCCGATGGGTGGATACCAGCCCTTCGGGGCGAGCGACGATCCGACCGCCGGGGCCGGCAGGCTCTGCGAGTTCGCGCGGTCCGTGACCACCCGATCGTCCGAGAGCGTCCGTCCCCTTGTCGCCGAGACGAGCTCCGCGAGCTGACACCGCGTCCTTCCCACCGTGGAGGGGTCGAGCGACGGTGCGACCGCGCCGCGAACCCCGCGGGCCAGGTCGGCCAGATCTGTTGTTCGGTCGATAGATTCGTCCAGCCGGTCGGCGAGCGCGCGATCACGACAGTTCGTCGCGATGCTTCGAAGCAGACTCGCCACCGCATCCTGCACGTCGTGCCAGGACGCCGCACTCCCGGTGCGATCGATCGCGAGCTGTCCCCGGTCGGATACCGTCACCGCCTGGTCGCGGAGGATCGGGTAGCCGTCCCGGCTCCGCACCAGCTCGAGCTGATCGATCACATCGGTGACGAGAAGCGCGGCCTGCGCAGGTTTCAACGTCGCAATCGCGAGCAGCCCGCGGAGAACGATGCGACCGCCGCCTGCCTCGATGTCGATTCGCTGCACCGGCTCGAGGCGGGGTTGCGCCGGCTCGCTTCTGCTCACGGAGAGCCCCAGCACTGCTTCGCTCATCGCGCGTCCCGAAACTCTGGGCCCCCGCGCGCGTGTACGACTGACCGGTACGGGTGGCCGGCGGATCTTGGGTTAGGGCGTACTCGCTGTCGAAATCTATTCTGTCTCTGAGCATTCCATTAGACCAGGCAGACGGGGTTCATGGATTGCGGACGAAGATCTCGTTACTCACCCGAGACGCCGCGGCGAACCGGCGCATCGAACCGTTACCCGACCAGGACGACGCGATTGGGAGAGATGCCCTAGATCCAGACACCCTTGCCGATCGCGACGACACCACCGGGGCTGATCGCGAACCGCTGCCGGTCGCGCTCGAGGTCGACGCCGATGATCTCGCCCTCGCCGACCACCACGTTCTTGTCCAGGATCGCGTGCCGCACCACCGCGCCCTTGCCGACGCGCACGCCCGGCATCAACACGCTGCCCTCGACGGTGGCGCCGTCGTCGACCATCACGTTGGAGCTGAGCACGGAGTTGCGCACGGTCGCGGCGGACAGGATGCAGCCGGCGCCCACCACCGATTCCTGGGCGAGCCCACCCTGCACGAACTTGGCGGGCGCCAGGTTCTCCGCCGCGCCGCGGATCGGCCAGCGCCGGTTGTAGAGGTTGAACACCGGGTGCACGGACACCAGGTCCATGTGTGCCTCGTAGAACGCGTCGAGGGTGCCGACGTCCCGCCAGTACCCCCGGTCCCGGTCGGTGGCGCCGGGCACCACGTTGTCCTTGAAGTCGTAGACATTGGCCATCCCCGCGGCGACCAGCGCCGGGATGATGTCGCCGCCCATGTCGTGGTCGGAGTCCGAGTTCTCCGAGTCGGCGCGGATGGCGTCCACCAGCACCTTCGTGGTGAACACGTAGTTGCCCATCGACGCGAACGTCGCGTTCGGGTCGTCCGGGGTGCCGGGCGGATGCGCCGGCTTCTCCAGGAACTGGGTGATCCGGCCCGACTCGTCGCTGTCGATGCAGCCGAACGCGAACGCCTCGCTGCGCGGCACCCGGATCCCGGCCACGGTGACCCCCGCGCCCGAGTCGATGTGGTGCTGGACCATCTGCTCGGGATCCATCCGGTACACATGGTCGGCGCCGAACACCACGATGTACTCGGGGTCCTCGTCGTAGACCAGGTTGAGCGACTGGAAGATCGCGTCCGCGCTGCCGGTGTACCAGCGCGGGCCGAGCCGCTGCTGTGCCGGGACAGGGGTGATGTACTCCCCCGCAAAACCCGACAGCCGCCACGTCTGCGAGATGTGGCGGTCGAGGGAATGCGACTTGTACTGGGTCAGCACACAGATCCGGAGATAGCCGGCGTTGACCAGGTTGCTGAGCACGAAGTCGATCAGGCGGTAGGCCCCGCCGAACGGCACCGCCGGCTTGGCCCGGTCAGCGGTCAAGGGGTACAGACGTTTCCCTTCGCCTCCGGCGAGCACGATTCCGAGCACATGCGGCTGGCTCCTCACCCTGTCAACCTATCGGCCGCGCCTGACCCCCGCCAGCGGTAGCCCCAAGTCGGCTCGGCGGCTACGTTTATCGCGTGCGGGTTGCGATGATGACCAGGGAGTACCCCCCGGAGATCTACGGGGGCGCGGGGGTCCACGTCACCGAGCTCGTGGCCCAGCTCACGCGGCTCTGCGATGTCGAGGTGCACTGCATGGGCGAGCCCCGCGAGGGCGCCATCGTGCACCGGCCCGATCCCGCTCTGGCCGGCTCCAATCCCGCGCTGACCATGCTGTCGGCGCAGCTGCGGATGGCGCAGGCGGCGGGCGCGGCCGACGTGGTGCACTCACACACCTGGTACACCGGCCTGGCGGGTCACCTCGCAGGCGAGCTCTACGGGGTGCCGCACATCATGACCGCGCACTCGCTCGAGCCCCGGCGCCCGTGGAAGGCCGAGCAGCTCGGCGGCGGCTACCGCATCTCCTCCTGGTCCGAACGCAACGCGGTCGAGTACGCCGATGCCATCATCGCTGTCAGCGCCGGCATGCGCCTCGACCTGCTCGACGCCTATCCCTTCGTCAATCCGGATCGAGTGCACGTGGTGCGCAACGGGATTGACACCGATGTCTGGTACCCGGACTTCGGCGGCGAACGCCCGACCTCGGTCCTGCGCAATCTGGGCGTCGACCCGGACGCTCCCATCGCGGCGTTCGTCGGCCGGATCACCCGGCAGAAGGGGGTCGGCCACCTGATCGCGGCGGCCCACGACTTCGACCCGGACGTGCAGCTGGTGCTGTGCGCCGGCGCGCCCGACACCGCGGAGATCGCCGAGGAGACCGAGCGGGCGGTCGCGAAGCTGTCCGAGGCACGGCGCAACGTGTTCTGGGTCAGGGAGATGTTGCCCACCGCGCAGGTCCGGGAGATCCTGTCCGCGGCAACGGTGTTCGTGTGCCCCTCGGTGTACGAGCCGCTCGGCATCGTGAACCTGGAGGCGATGGCCACCGAGACCGCGGTGGTGGCCTCGGACGTCGGCGGCATTCCCGAGGTGGTCGAGGACGGCGTGACCGGGACGCTGGTGCACTACAACTCCTACGAGCCGGAGGCGTTCGAGCATGCGCTGGCCACGGCGGTCAACACCGTCGCCTCCGACCGCGACCGCGCGGCCGCGATGGGCCGGGCGGGCCGGGCACGGGCGATTGCCGAGTTCTCCTGGGAGGAGATCGCCAAGCAGACCCTCGCGGTCTACCAGGCCGCGAGCGAGGGCTACACCGGGCGTCAGCCCGCCGCAGGGACCGGGCGGTAGCTACTGATCGTGACAGAGGCCGTCACCGTCGAGGTCTCGGGCAGCCGGGCGATACGCTGCGCTCGCGCCTCGTCGCCGAGGTGACGCGCCGACGGGCCCATCGCGATCAGGCTGTCGACATCGGTGCGCGAGAGTGTCATCGGGTACTCGACGGCGACCCGGTCGGCCCGCTCGAAGTACCCGGACATGCTGGCGCCGAGGCGCACCGTCTTGTTCTCGTCCACCCGAACCAGGCCGAGCAGGTCCACGAGTTCACGCAGGTGCCGATCCGTCGGGGTCAGCACGATCAGCGTTCCGTCCGGCCGCAGCACCCGGCGCAATTCCGCGGCGTTGCGCGGGGCGAAGATCGACAGCACATGGCTGAGGGCGTGCGCGCGGACCGGCAGCTGGGTCCAGATGTCGGCGACCACCGAGCCCGCCCGGGGATGGCTGCGGGCGAGCCATCGCGCGGCGGCCTTGGAGACGTCGACACCGATACCCCGCGCGGCGGGCAGCGCGTCGAGGACGGCGGCGAGGTAATGCCCGGTGCCCGCGCCGACCTCGAGCACCGCCGGGTCCACCGGGACATCGGTGGCGCACGCGCGCGCCACCGCGTCCATCAGCGGGTCGAAATGGTGGCTGTCGAGGAATCGAGCACGGGCCGCGATCATCTCGGCGCTGTCGCCGGTGAACTTCGCGGCCCCGGACAGCAGGCTGACGTAGCCCTGCCTGGCGATGTCGAAGCTGTGTCCCTGTTCGCACAGCAGGGTGCGGTCGGCGACGTCCAGTCCGCCGCCGCAGTGTGGGCAGGCGAGCAGCCCGACGACCTCGGCCAGCATCGGTCCGCCTCTCTGTCGATTGCACCGCAAAGACCCCGCGAGCCGAGGTGGCAAGCGGGGCCGTATGCCTGAAGGTTCGCGTCCGGCAACGTGCGCCGCACCGAACCTTGCGAGGAGTTAGCTGGTGACGCCCTTCAGCTCGTCTCCGAGCGCGGCGGCTTCTTCCGGGGTCAGCTCGACGACGAGCCGACCTCCACCCTCGAGCGGAACCCGCATGACGATTCCTCGCCCTTCCTTGGTGGCTTCGAGGGGACCGTCACCGGTCCGGGGCTTCATGGCCGCCATTACCTGCTCCCTCCAGATCTGCGCTGACAAGCTCTGCGCCTAGGCTTACCGTCGGTACCCCGACAGCTGTTGTCGGGGATCACATGTGCCATTCTTCCCTATTGCAAGGAATGCCGGGAACCTGAGTCTCGTTTCCGATCGAATGCGGACCGGAAACCGGGCTCAGCGGCTCACCCCGACCCAGCAATCGAGCAGGTGATCGTCGACCATCCCGGTCGCCTGCATCAGGGCATATGCCGTGGTGGGACCAACAAACTTGAACCCCCGACGCTTGAGTTCCTTGGCCATGGCCGTCGATTCCGCGGTCACCGCGGGCACCTCGTCGACGGTCCGTAACCGGCTCGGGCGTGGCTCGGGTGCGAACGACCAGAGCAACGAGTCGAGATCGGTGTCCGGCATCTCGAGCACGGCCCCCGCGTTCGCGACGCAGGCCTCGATCTTCGCCCGATTGCGGACGATCCCAGGATCGCCGAGCAGCCGCTCGACGTCGTCGGCTCCGAACGCGGCCACCGCCTCGACGTCGAACCCCGCGAACGCGGAGCGGAAGGCCTCCCGCTTGCGGAGCACGGTGATCCAGGACAGCCCCGACTGGAAGGCCTCCAGGCACAACCGCTCGAAGAGCTCGTCTCGACCTCTCAGGGGCACGCCCCATTCCTCGTCGTGGTAGTCGCGGTAGATCCGCGATCCCGACCCGTCGACCGCCCACGGGCACCGGGTCCGGCCGTCGTAGGACGCGTCCTCGCTCATGGCTTCTCCGGCCCGGGAACCGGCGCCTCGCGCAGGCTCGCCAATTCGCCCCGCAGCGAATCGATCTCGCGACCCAGCCGATCCAGTGCCCAATCCACCTCGGCGGCCTTGTATCCGCGCAGGGTCTGCTGGAACCGCAGCGCGCGGACGTCGGCGCCGGTGACGTCCTCGGCCGGGAGCATGGTGGCGGTGGTCCCCGGCGGCAGCGGGGCCATCTCCTCACCGCGCCCGAACACCGCGGAGGCGGCCAGGAACAACAGCCCACCGACCAGCGCCATGATCAGCAGATAGAGCAGCACCGTGAACATGATCCGATCCTGTCACGGCGGTCCGACATGCGCCGCAACCCGGTGACCCGCCTGCCTTATGGCCTGAGCGTGTTCATCGGCGGCCGGTCCGCCAGCGACACCTCGGTGGTCACCGGCACGAACGAGTCACCCTCGGCCAGGAACTGCGTCAGCCCCGCTCCGGAATCCTCGATGCCGCACCGGCGGAGCATGGTGCCGATGATCTGCCTGCTCATCACGCCGAGCTCGACCAGCGGCCGGTTGCGGTGCTTGCGCACCCCCAGGTTCACCTGGCCGATGGCGCTGAGCCCGAGCCGGTCGTAGGTGTCGAGCAGCAGCCCGATCTCCACCCCGTACCCGGGCGCGAACGGGACCGCGGACAACAGCTCCCTCGTCCCCGCGTACTCACCGCCGAGGGGTTGCAGCACCGAGGTCAGCTCGGGCCGCATCGCCGCCAGCAGCGGTCGCGCGACCAACTCGGTGACCCGGCCGCCGCCGTTCGCATCCTCGGTCCCGCTGACCCGCAGCGGCCGCCGGTAGTACCCCTTCACGAGGTGGATGCCGTCGACCGTCAGCAGCGGGCCGAGCAACTTCGGCACGAACTCCGGGTCGGGGTTGATCAGATCGGAATCGACGAAGGCGATCAGGTCGCCCGTGCTCGCCGCGATCGAGCGCCAGAGCACCTCGCCCTTGCCGGGGACCGGCGCGAGGCCGGGCACCGCCTGCTCGCGACTGACCACGGTGGCCCCCGCGGCGGCGGCCCGTTCCGCGGTCTCGTCGGTCGACCCGGAGTCGAGCACGATCAGCTCGTCCACCAGGCTGCCGAGCAGCGGATGGATGGTGTCCACCACCGCGGAGACCGTCTTCTCCTCGTTCAGTGCGGGCAGCACGACGGACACCGTCCGGCCTGCCTTCGCCGCGATCAGGTCGGCGATGCTCCACGCCGGATGGTCCCAGCTGTTCGCCTCCGACCAGACACGCTCACCGCTCGTGCTCGTCCTCATGCCAGCCCCCTGACCGTGCGGGCCGGCGCCCTGGTGCCGATGATCGCGGCGACCATGTCGACCACTCGTCTGGTGGATGCGACCTCGTGGACCCTGAAGACTCGGGCACCTTCTGCGGCTGCCAATGCTGTCGCTGCCAACGTACCCTCCAACCGCTCGGCGAGTTCTACACCTAGAGTCTCCCCGATAAAATCCTTGTTGCTCAGTGCCATCAGGACAGGCCACCCGGTGTTTACAAGAACGTCCACGCGCCGCAACAACTCGAGCCCGTGGAAGGTGTTTTTGCCGAAATCGTGGGTCGGATCGATGAGGATCCCGTCGGCTGGAACGCCGAGATCGCGCGCCCGCTGCGCAGCCGTCACCACCTCGTCGACCACATCCGCGACCACGTCCGTGTAGCGGACCCGGTGCGGCCGGGTCCGGGGCACGGCGCCGCCGGTGTGCGAGCAGACGTATCCGGCGCCCAGTTCGGCCGCGACCTCCACCAGCGTCGGATCGGCACCGGACCAGGTGTCGTTGATCAGGTCGGCGCCCGCACCACAGGCCAGCCGGGCGACGGGGCCGCGCCAGGTGTCCACGGAGATCAGCAGGTCCGGGTACCGGCCGCGGATCGCCTCCACGAACGGCACCACCCGGCGGATCTCCTCGGCGGTGTCCACCTCGTCTCCCGGGCCCGCCTTGACGCCGCCGATGTCGACCAGGTCCGCACCCTCGTCGACCGCCCGGTGGACGGCCGCCATGGCCGCCTCATCGGTGAAGGTGGCGCCCTTGTCGTAGAACGAATCCGGGGTGCGGTTGACGATCGCCATCACCAGGGCCCGATCGGTCGCCACCGGCTTGCCGCACAGGGTCGGCGAGGCCGCGACGTGGGGTTCGGTCATGGGCTTCATAGTGACATGCAGGCACCGACGATCACGGGGTGGTGCAGGCGTCGAGCGCCTCGCCGACCCCGGACGTCACCAGCAGCCCGTCGAGGGCCCGCTGCTGCACGAAGCCGCCGTCACGCAGTCCGTCCAGCCAGCTCAGGAGCCCCGAGTAGTGGCCGACCGGGTCGAGCAGGACCACCGGCTTGGCATGCATGCCCAGGTAGCCCGCAGTCCAGGTCTCGAAGAGCTCCTCGAGCGTGCCGATCCCACCGGGCAGGGTGATGAAGGCGTCGGCCCGGTCCTCCATGATCTGCTTCCGCTGACGCATCGTGTCGGTGACGATCAGTTCGTCGGCATCGGTATCGGCGACCTCCCTGTGCACCAACGCCTTCGGGATGACGCCGATGGTCCAGCCGCCGGCCTCGCGGGTGGCCCTTGCCACCGCGCCCATCATCGAGACGTTGCCGCCGCCCGAGACCAACCGCAGCCCCCGCCGGCCGATCTCGGTGCCCAGTTCCGCCGCGAGCGCCAGGTACGAATCGTCGACCGGCCCGGAGGCGCAGTACACACAGATGGTGCGGATCGGGAAGATCACCACTCCTCCTCGGTTCCCATCAGCTCGGCGGCGTCGACGCCGTGCTGCGACTCGACGACGATGCGCACGGCCTCCTCGACGCTGTCGGTCACGTGCAGCAGTTCGACGTCGCTCTCGGAGATCTTGCCGCTCTCCACCAGCGTCGTCTTGATCCACTCGAGCAGGCCGGACCAGTACTGGGTGCCGAACAGCACGATGGGGAACCGGGTGACCTTGCGGGTCTGCACCAGGGTCAGCGCCTCGAACAGTTCGTCGAGGGTGCCGAAGCCGCCCGGCAGACAGATGAAGGCCTGCGAGTACTTGACGAACATGGTCTTGCGGGCGAAGAAGTAGCGGAAGTTGATGCCGAGGTCGACCCACTCGTTGAGGCCCTGCTCGAACGGCAGCTCGATGCCGAGACCGATCGAGTAACCGCCCGACTCGCTGGCACCACGGTTCGCGGCCTCCATCACGCCGGGGCCGCCCCCGGTGATAACCGCGTACCCGGCCTCGGCCAGTGCGGCACCGAGGTCACGGCCCGCGGTGTACTCGGGGTGATCGGACCCGGTTCGCGCGGAGCCGAAGACCGTCACCGCGCGCGGCACCTCCGCGAGCGCTCCGAAGCCCTCGACGAACTCGCTCTGGATCCGCAGCACCCGCCACGGATCGGTGTGCACCCAGTCGGTCGGCCCACGCTGGTCGAGCAGCCTCGAATCGGTGGTTGTCGTCTCCACCTTGCGATCGCGGCGGAGCAGGATCGGTCCGCGGTGCTTGACCGAGGCACTGCCCCGCTTCGAGGTGTTCTGCTTCGCGGCCCGGCCGGGCGTCTTGTCGGGTGCCATGCGAGCAAGGCTATCCCGACGCGGGTGACCCATTTCACTGGGTAAACGCCACAGCAAGCGATTGCAAAGTAGTTTAGCCTTCGCTAACTTCTTGTTCGCGGTGGCAACGATATGTCCCCGCCCGCCTCGGTCACCCGAGTTGCCCGGTCGAGATTCCTTGTGAGGGGATTGCTTTGAGCGTGAAGAACATGTCCGTGGTGCGCGGCGCCCGCATGGCGGGCGCAACCGCGGTCGCCGCGGTCGCGATCGGCCTGATGTCGACCGGTGCGGCGCATGCCGACACGTTTGTGCCGCTGCCGGACGGGCAGAAGGCCGGGCCGGGAGCTGTCGTCTCCCGCACCGGCGAGAGCGCCCTGATCTCGCCGTCGCTGGCCGCCAACGGTGCCGGCCGCACCGCGTGGGTCTCGGGCACGGTCACCGCCGATGTCACCGGCATCACCAAGGAAACAGAGGCCGGCCCCTCGAACGGTGCGACCAACGACAAGGGCACCAACAACTCGTCCACGCACGGGGTCTCGCGGATCAGCACGGGCTACATCGTGGGCTGCCAGGTCGACATCACCGGCCTCGGT
>Ga0105243_10000239_pt1 | contig 62933 bp, 55 predicted proteins | sample KBSM34metaG_FD_81525 | JGI IMG/M metagenome (GOLD analysis project Ga0105243, IMG submission 81525) | Miscanthus rhizosphere microbial communities from Kellogg Biological Station, Michigan, USA - KBS M3-4 metaG | ecosystem: Host-associated > Plants > Roots > Rhizosphere > Soil | place... | reverse complement strand
TTAAAAGTATTCTGACTTTATGTTTGATTTTAATTTCATTCGTATCAATGAACGCACAACAAAAAAGAAAAATGGAAAACACAGCACTATTAATTATTGACGTACAAAACGACTATTTTCCGGGAGGGAAAATGACACTGGAAGGCGTGGAAAAGGCCGCAAAAAACACGCAGGACATTCTGAAATATTTTAGGGAAAATAATCTTCCCGTGGTTCACATTATGCATATTGCCACCGATGATGGCGCTGCTTTTTTTATTCCGGATACTCACGGAGTGGAGATCAGTTCATGGGTTGCCCCAAAATCTGATGAAAAGGTTCTGGTAAAACATTTTCCGAATAGTTTCAGGGAAACGGATCTGTTGCAGTTTCTTCAGGCAAAAAAGATCAAAAATCTGGTGATTACAGGTATGATGACAGATGTATGTGTGGAATCAACCACTAGAGCTGCATTTGACTTTGGTTTTACCAATACCATTATTGGAGATGCTACTGCAACACGAGACCGGGAATTGAACGGGCAGGTGATAAAAGCGGCAGAAGTACAAAGGTCATTTTTAGCAGGGATCTCCGCATTAGGAAATCTTTACGCCAGAATTGTCAGTACAGATGATTTCTTACATGGAAAATAAGTAACGGATAACAGGGTAATAAATAAAGGTATCAATAATAATTGGTATCTTTATTTTGCTTAAACAGAATAATGCTTGATTTACTTTATCAAAACATCAGCCGGTATATACACTTATCCGAAGAGGAATTCAGTCGTTTTGCTTCTCCATTTGAATATAAAGTCTTTAAAAAGAAAGAGATGATTCTTAAAGAAGGGGATTACTGCTCTTTTGAAGGATTTGTTGTCAGTGGATGCTGTAAAGTATATTATCTCAATGAAAACGGTTTTGAACAGACGTTGTATTTTGCGATCGAAGGATGGTGGATCACAGATATCGACAGTCTCATTAATCATGTTCCCAGCATTCTCAATATCGAAGCTCTAGAGGATAGTGAGGTTCTTATGATTTCTCAAAAGGAGAAAGAACACCTTTATGAAACAATGCCCCAGGTAGAAAAACTTTTTAGAATGATGAATCAGCAGTCATCAGTAGGATTACAGAGAAGGATTCTTTCCTTGACAGGGAAGACGGCTGATAAAAGATATGTAGAATTTTTAAAAAAATATCCGGGACTCGAACAAAAGCTTACCCAACAACAAATTGCTTCCTATTTGGGAATTACTCATGAATTCTTGAGTAAGATCAGGAAAAAAATATCCCTCGGGAAATAAATTGTAAACTCCTTTTATTTTTTATAAAACTGATGTTGATTTATTGTGTTGTAAATCAGTATTTTGTATTTTATATCGGTTATTTCTGAATAGAAGTTTTCAATCACCGGTATAGGTACAATGAATCTGGAATTGCCGGGTTTTAAAAATTGAATTTTTCTTAGTGCATTTTTAGTTATTAAGAATGGTTCAAAATAAGCGAAACGGGCTTTAAAATGACAAAAAACAGCTTTTTTTAATCTCTTTGTAGTTTATCATGCTTATTTTTGCATGTCAAGTATAATTAAATCATGAAGAAGCTCCAAGATATTCTTATCTCAACCAGGACAATGGCTGTTTTGTTACTGGTGTATGCATTTGCGATGGCTTATGCAACGTTCCTAGAAAACGACTATGGAACGCCTACAGCGAAAGCATTAATTTATGAGGCCAAATGGTTTGAACTGATCATGGTCCTGCTTATTCTCAATTTCATAGGAAATATCGGCAGATACAGACTTTGGAAAAGAGAAAAGTGGCCGGTTCTTGTTTTTCACCTGGCTTTTATATTTATTTTTATGGGCGGTGCCATTACCAGATACATCAGTTTCGAAGGGCAAATGCACATCAGAGAAGGAGAAACCTCCAACGAAATCGTAACGGACAAAAATTTCTTTAAAATCCAGATCGAAGAGAAAGGGGATGTTCTTAATTATCAGGATGTACCTTATCTGATGTCTCCACTGCATAAAGATTTCAATGCAACCTATGACTTTCATGGGAAAGAAGTGAAAGTTTTTGCGAAGGAATACATCCAAAGAAAAAAAGACAGTCTGGTTGCTGAGCCGAATGGTGCAGAATACCTTCACCTGGTGTCTACAGCAAGTACGGGAAGACAGAATATTTACATCAAACCGGGAGAGACCAAGTCGATCAACGGAACTTTGGTAACATTCAACAGAGCTATTGAAGGAGCTGTGGAATTCAAAAACGAAGGTGGAAAATTATTCATCAAAACTCCTGTTGATGCAAGTTATATGACTATGGCTACTCAGGCTACCGGAAGTACAAAGAAAGATGAATTCCAGCCTTTGGCAATGAGAAGTTTATACAGTATTAATGAACTGAAACTTGTAGTGCCTGAAGGACTGAAAAAAGGAAGACTTATCGCTATTGAAGGTGATAGAAAGAAAGATGCTAGTGTTCCTGATATGCTTCAGATAGAATTACAGGGTCCAAAAACAAAGCGTTTGGTTGACCTTTCTGTAGAAAGAGGAAATCCAAATGCCTATAAGCAGGTTACCATGGATGGATTAAATATCATGGTTGGATTCGGACCTAAGGTTTACAATACTCCTTTTGCGCTGAAGTTAGAAGATTTCGTGATGGAAACTTATCCTGGAAGTTCTTCTCCAAGTGCTTATGAAAGCCATGTGAAAATTGTTGATGAAGGTAAAGAAACACCTTATAAAATTTATATGAACCACGTTCTTAACCATAAAGGATACCGTTTCTTCCAGTCGAGTTTTGATCCGGACAGAATGGGAACAGTACTTTCTGTAAACCATGATTTCTGGGGAACTCTGATCTCTTATATCGGATACGGATTATTATTCTTAGGAATGTTTGTGATCTTCTTCTGGAAGGGAACTCACTTCTGGAAATTAAATAAAATGTTGGCTGATGCCAGCAAGAAAAAAGCAAAAACAGCAGCTGTTCTTTTACTGTTTTTAAGTATAGGGGTCAATGCTCAGAAAATTGAAACACACGGAACAACCAACGGAAGCAGAGAACATGTACATGTAGAAGGTGACGGGCATACTCATGCTCCGGCTCCATCTGTCCAGCCTCTTGACGGTGCTGCTCCAAAGCAGAATTCTCTGGCAACTCCGATGAATAAAATGAGATCTGTCTCTCCGGATGAAATTATTGCGAGAAACAGGATCAGCGAAGAGCATGCGGATAAATTCGGATACCTTCTGGTACAAAGTTTTGAAGGAAGAATTGTTCCTATCAATACAGTGGCATTGGATGTTTTAAGAAAACTTTACAAGAAAGATAAATTCAAAGGGACTGACGGGAAATACCTTACGGCTAACCAGTGGTTCCTATCCGTAAATACTGATACCCCAAGCTGGACAATGGTTCCCATGATTAAAGTAGGACCGAAAGGAGGGGATGAACTGAAAAATAAGACCAAAGCAGATGATGATGGATATACTTCATTAATGAACCTTTTCCCTGCAGATGCTAACGGTAATTTAACATACATTCTTGAGCATGATTATAACACTGCTTTCCGTAAAAAGCCGGCAGATCAAACAAATTATGACAAAGAAGTAATTTCTGTAAACGAAAGAGTTCAGATTTTCAACGAGTTTTTCAGTGGTCAGTTTATGAGAATTGTACCGGTGAAAAATGACGCTAACCATACATGGCATTCATGGCTGGATCAGAAGTTTGAACCGGATATGGAATCTCAGCAGGTAATGGGACCTTATTTTGCAGAAGTTCTTACTGCTCAGAAATCAGGAAACTGGAGTAAAGCAGATTCGGAACTTGCTAAACTTTCAGAATATCAGCAGAAATGGGGTAAAAGCGTTGTTCCTGCTCAATCTAAAGTAGATCTTGAGGTCTTCATGAATAAAGCGGATATTAACTTCAAATTATTAATATTCTACACCATCATAGGAGGGCTTCTTTTGATCTTAGGTTTTGTTGAATTATTCAAATCACACAAGATTTTAAATAAGGCTATTAAGATCATTATTGCAATTGGCTTAATAGGATATTTTTGTCACTTCTTAGGCCTTGTGGCAAGATGGTATATTTCAGGGCACGCACCTTGGAGTAACGGGTATGAAGCGATTATCTTTATTTCCTGGGTAGGAATTACAGCAGGGCTTGTTCTTTACAGAAATTCCAATGCACTAATTCCAGCAGCCGGATTTATGGTAGCGGTAATTATGATGGGATTTGCTCATGGAGGTTCAGCCCTTGATCCACAGATTACACCATTGGTTCCTGTATTGAAATCTTACTGGTTAATTGTTCACGTAGCAATTATTACCTCCAGCTATGGATTCTTTGCACTATCGATGATCATTGCTGTGATCTCTCTGGTATTTTATATTATTTCAAATAAAGACACCTATAAAATTCATCATGATACCACGTTAAAAGAATTGGTAGTAGTTTCTGAAATGTCTCTTACTATTGGTCTTTTTGCTTTAACAGTAGGAAACTTCTTAGGAGGAATCTGGGCCAACGAATCTTGGGGAAGATACTGGAGCTGGGACCCGAAAGAAACATGGGCTTTCATCTCGATCATGGTGTACGCGTTTGTACTGCACATGAGATTAGTACCTGGGTTGAGAAGCAGATGGGCGTTCCACGTGGCAACAATGTTTGCATTCTGTTCAATGGTAATGACTTATTTTGGGGTAAACTACTACTTAAGCGGACTTCACTCTTATGCAGCTGGAGACCCGGTACCGGTACCGGCCTGGGTATACATCGGAATCGCAACAATGATTACTTTATCAGCAGTTTCTTATTTCAAGTTTAAAAAATTAACAAAGAAGTAAAAGCGGCAGACCTATAAAATCAAAATCCTGGAATTTATTTTCCGGGATTTTTTTTGTACCTAATACAATACAGAGTACAAAATGATATGTGGTAAGAACATTCTTACGATAGTTTGTCTTGCATAGAAATCCAGCTATTGCTTAGCTATTGTGGTCAACTCCGGCAACGCGGATTGGGTACGCTTCATTTTCACTTTTCTTATCCCGCATCCTGCAAAAAAACTCATTATTTATATCGGGCATTCAAAAATTACCTCTATCTTTATGATATCAAAATAATATCAAATTAAAAATTCAGTTATGGAAAAAACATTAAAACCTATGTCGGGTTATATTACCTTAGTAATCTGTCTGGCTTTATTTGTCGCTTCGGTCTATTTCTTTATTTCCGGAGTTGATCAGAGCATTGCCTATGTGATTATTGCGATGTTTTGCTTTTTACTTTCATGCTTCTTCCTGAAAGGACTCATGATTATTCAACCTAATCACTCCAGGGTATTAAACTTTTTTGGAAAATATGTGGGTTCAGTAAAAGAAAACGGGCTGTTTTTTATCAATCCTCTGTATTCGTCACAGAAAATATCATTGCGTTCAGAAAATTTGCAGGGACAAACCTTGAAAGTCAATGATAAAATGGGAAATCCGATTGAAATTGCAGTAGTAATCGTATGGAAAGTAGGAGATACTTATAAAGCTGCTTTTGACGTTGAACGCTATTCGGATTTTGTGAAAATGCAGAGTGAAGCAGCAGTGCGACATTTAGCCATGAGCTTTCCTTATGATAATCTGGAGGACGACCATGCCCCGATTACTTTAAGAGAAGGTGGTGAAAAGATCAATTCTATTTTGGAACAGGAGCTTACAGACCGTCTTTCAAAAGCCGGAATTGTCATTCAGGAAGCAAGGATCTCACATTTGGCGTATGCATCTGAAATCGCAGGAGCAATGCTTCAAAGACAACAGGCTACTGCCATTGTTGCAGCGAGAACCAAAATTGTAGAAGGAGCTGTAGGTATGGTTGATCTTGCCCTGAAAAAGCTTTCCGAAGGTAATATCGTTGAACTTGATGACGAAAGAAAAGCCGCAATGGTAAGTAATTTAATGGTGGTTTTGTGTGGTGAAAAAGCGGCAACCCCAATATTAAATGCAGGCACCCTGTATAACTAGTTATAAAAATTGAATAATTCCAGGTTTATCGAGTTTATAAACCCAGGATATAACCCAATGCATCTTGCATCAAAAACAAGAATAATGAAATCGGAAAAAGCTCAGAACACTTCGGAAAACAAAGGCAAGAAATCCTTTGTCTTAAGGATAGATGAGTCCACCTATAAACTCCTCGAAAAATGGGCCAATGATGAATTTAGAAGTGTGAATGGTCAAATTGAATATCTCCTGCACCAAAGTCTGGTGAATTCCGGGAGAAAAAAGAAAGAATAGGGTAGAAATAACCAGCTTGAAAAAAATCCGTCTTCAATTATGAGACGGATTTTTTTATGGGTTTATTTGAAAAACTTCTTAGAAAAGCCCTTTACTTGCGTAATTATTCAAGATGTTTCAAAATCTTTATTCTATAAAATTTATCTTTGCAAAAAAAACTAATAATCTTAGCTGTCATTCTTGGGCAGTTATATTCATCACAATGCTTTAAAGAATTTAGTCCTTCTAAAACCGGAAGGTATACAGCAGGTATAAAACCGGATGGTACGCTCTGGACCTGGGGAGAAGTAGGGTATGGAGGGCTTGGAAATAATACACAGATCTATCTAAGAAAAATGACATCATTGCTTTTTATCCTAACCAAGTAAAAGATATGCTTACCATCTCTTTAGATTCAAAAATAGAAGGAGTTGAAGTATATGAAATGAGTGGTAAAAAGATTAAAGATTATGCTGATGTGAATAGTTTTCAGTTAAAAATTAGTTTTTCTGAACTACTTCATGCTACATATATTGTTAAAATTAAAACAAAAAATAAAGTAAAGACTGTGGAAATAATCAAAGAATAAGTTTAAATATGTGTTATAATAAAAAGAAAGCAGAGAAAATTTTTCTCTGCTTTTTATTTTATACAACTCTGAAGAGTGTCTGCTCCAAAGTAGAATATGACGAGCCAAATCAAGCCTTTAATGGTAAAGAAAGCAAACCCTGCCCATCCCACACGCTTGAACCACTTTTTAAACTTTGAGTTATTTTCTTGTGAATTTTCCATCGGTGATTGTCAAAAAGATTACCCTACAAAGATAAGCATGTTTATAATTAGTCCAAATAAAAAGCATATTAAAAAATTAAAGTTTTGAGGTTCGCATAATATTTTTATCTTTAGAGAGAACGAAAAGTAAGATTTTATGTCAAAAAAAGTAAAGGATTTCGGAATCGAAAAAACACTCAAAAACCTTGGTATTAAAGAAGAAAATAAAGGGACTTCAGTGGGCGGTAAATATTTCGCTTCAGGAAAGACGATAGAAAGCGTATCTCCTGCAGACGGGAAATTAATTGCAAAAGTAAAGACTTCCGGAGAAAGTGATTATGACAAAGTAATTGAAACGGCTCAAAAGGCATTTCAGGAATTTAGGCTGATCCCGGCTCCTAAAAGAGGAGAGATTGTGAGGCAGCTAGGCTTAAAATTAAGAGAATATAAAGACGATCTTGGAAAACTGGTTTCCTATGAAATGGGTAAATCTTTGCAGGAAGGACTTGGAGAAGTGCAGGAAATGATCGATATCTGCGATTTCGCAGTAGGACTTTCAAGACAGCTTCAAGGATATACCATGCACTCAGAAAGGCCTGGTCACAGGATGTACGAACAATACCATCCGCTTGGGGTAGTGGGAATCATCACTGCATTCAACTTCCCGGTAGCAGTTTGGTCTTGGAACACAGCATTAGCTTGGATCTGTGGTAACGTTACCATCTGGAAGCCATCAGAAAAAACTCCGCTTTGTGCCATTGCATGCCAGAATATTATGAATGAAGTTTTGAAAGAGAATAATCTTTCGGAAGGAATTTCAAGTGTATTGGTTGCAGACCACGAAATCGGACAGAAACTGGTAGATGATAAGAGAGTAGCTTTAGTATCTTTCACAGGGTCTACAAGAGTAGGAAGAATGGTTTCTTCTAAAGTAGCAGAAAGATTCGGAAAGTCAATCCTTGAATTAGGAGGTAACAATGCAATTATCATTACCAAAGAAGCAGATCTTAACATGTCTATCATTGGAGCTGTTTTCGGAGCGGTAGGAACTGCAGGACAAAGATGTACTTCTACAAGAAGACTGATTATCCACGAAGACGTATATGATGAAGTAAAAACAAGATTGGTAAAAGCTTATGGCCAATTGAAGATTGGAAATCCATTGGACGAAACCAATCATGTAGGACCACTTATTGACGTTGATGCGGTAAACCAATATCAGGAATCTATCAAGAAATGTAAAAAAGAAGGTGGAAAATTCGTTGTTGAAGGTGGCGTTTTATCTGGAAAAGATTACGAATCCGGATGCTATGTGAAGCCTTGCGTTGCTGAAGTGAAAAACTCTTATGAGATTGTTCAGCATGAAACTTTTGCCCCGATTTTATATTTGATCAAATACAAAACCCTGGAAGAAGCCATTGCTATTCAAAATGATGTTCCTCAGGGATTATCTTCAGCGATTATGACTCAAAACCTTAGAGAGGCAGAATTATTCCTTTCTCATGCAGGTTCAGACTGTGGTATTGCTAACGTAAATATTGGAACTTCAGGTGCTGAAATCGGAGGTGCTTTCGGTGGAGAAAAAGAAACCGGAGGAGGAAGAGAATCAGGATCTGATGCTTGGAAGTACTATATGAGAAGACAAACCAATACTATAAATTATACCGCTCAACTTCCTTTAGCACAAGGGATTAAATTTGATTTATAAAAGCTTTACTTAAAGCACACAAAAAAACAAAAACAAAAATTAATAACCTGAATGATAGTAGTTTCATTCTGTGATGCTCTAACCATTCATTTATTAAATCACACATCAATTTATTATGGAACAAACATTAGATATAAAGGCAAATAAAGTAAAAGAAACAGTAGGAAAACACGTTTTGGCGGATGGGTTTGACTTCGTGATGGACATTGAAAAATCTCACGGATCATGGCTTTACGACAAACTTACAGACAGAGAATATCTGGATATGTTCTCTATGTTTGCATCAGCTTCCGTAGGATATAACCACCCTTATCTGGTAGAAAGATCAGAATGGTTAGGCAGAATGGCTGTCAACAAACCTACTTTAGCAGATGTTTACTCCGAAGAATATGCTCATTTCTTAGAAGTATTTGAAAGAGTAGTTATTCCTGAAGAATTACAATATGCTTTCTTTATCGAAGGCGGAACTTTAGGGGTTGAAAATGCTTTAAAGGCATGTTTCGACTGGAAGACCCGTAAAAACTTTGCAAAAGGACTTCAGACTGAAGCCGGAATCTGTATCCATTTCAGACAGGCTTTCCACGGAAGAAGCGGTTATACTTTAAGCTTAACCAACACTTCAGATCCAAGAAAATACCAATATTTTCCTTTATTTGACTGGCCAAGAATCCTAAATCCGAAATTATCATTCCCGATCACGGAAGAAAATCTGGAAGAAACCATTAAAAATGAAAAGCTTGCTTTATTACAAATTGAAGAAGCTATTTTGATGAATCCGGATAAAGTGGCTTGTATCATCATAGAGCCTATCCAGGCAGAAGGAGGGGATAACCATTTCAGAGACGAATTCTTATTAGGCTTAAGACAGCTTTGTGATCAAAATGAAATCTTACTTATTTTTGATGAAGTTCAGACCGGTATTGCCATTACAGGAAAAATGTGGGCTTTCCAGCACTTTACTGCAAAACCTGATATCATTTCTTTCGGTAAAAAAGCACAGGTTTGTGGAGTTTTAGCCAATAAAGAAAAATTTGATGAAGTTCCTAATAATGTATTCAGAGAAAGCTCAAGAATCAACTCTACTTTCGGAGGTAACTTTATCGATATGCTTCGTTTCCAATTGGTAATGGAGGTTATTGAAAAAGAAAATCTTGTAGAAAATGCCAGAGTCGTAGGAGACTTTTTGCTGGATAGCCTGAAAGCTCTTGCTGAGAAATATCCTGAGAAAATTTCCAATGCAAGAGGAAGAGGATTGATGTGCGCCATTGATCTTCCATCAGCCGGAGACCGAAATAAAATGATGAATGAACTCTTCAATGACGGATTGATCATTTTACCATGCGGTGACCAGTCTTTACGCTTCAGACCTCACCTGAATGTTACTAAAGAAGAAATTCAGTTGGCACTGGATAAAATAGAAAACAATATTAACAAAATTTAAAACTAGGATTTGTAATTTTCAAAAAATCATTGTATATTTAGATACTCAAACAATATAGAATATGGAAAGAAGCACGAGAGTATCGGTTTTTGAAAGTGATAACCCTTCAGAAATTCAGTTGGTTAAGTCTAAATTGGATGATGCGCAAATTACAAACACAGTTGAAAATAATTATCTTACATTTACCACAACTCCCACGGCTACGTCGTTAAAAGTAATGGTAGATCTGCAGGATGAAAAAAGAGCATTTGAAATTGTAGATGCTTACCTTCAACAAAGTGAAAATCAATAAAACAATTTCATAATTTTAAATTTTACTACTTCGAACCGAAAATTAATTTTAATTAGTTTTCGGTTTTTTAATTAGCTGCTAATTATTAAAAAAAATAAAAATCATCAAAGGATTAAAAGAACAAAGTCTTGATTTTTAATCCTTTATTTCAAAAATTAAAGAACAATGAATCCAGAAATTACACTCAGAAAAGCGGAAATTGAAGACAGAGATATTATTTGGGGAATTATCCAGCAGTCTATTGAAAGAAGAAGACAGGATGGCAGCACACAATGGCAAAATGGATATCCTAACCTGGGAACGGTAGAAAGTGATATTGCCAAGGGTTTTGGATATGTTCTTACAGTAGATGGCGAAATTGCAGTCTTTGCTGCTTTGATTTTAAACGATGAACCTGCTTACAGTACCATTGAAGGAGCCTGGCTGAGTGATGGAGAGTTTGTGGTAGTGCACAGAATTGCAGTAGATGAAAAGTTTGCAGGCCAGGGAATGGTGAAAAAACTTTTCGACCATATTGAAGATTTTACAAGATCCCATGAAATTCAGAGTGTAAAAGTAGATACGAATTACGATAATATTGCCATGTTGAAAATTCTGGAAGGCAAAGGATATTCCTATTGTGGAGAGGTGCTTTTGAAAGACGGAATGAGAAAAGCTTTTGAGAAGATTATAATTTAAGCCAAAAGTTAAATCAACTTTCATTGAATTTTTAAAAGAAACTGTATTTATAATCTCTATCATCTTTGTTCGTTTAGTTCTGAACTAATTTCTACTTTTGTTTAAATTTTTATAACATGCACCAAAGTATAGAAATTGATGAAAGAATATTTCAGGATGCTGTAAAGTTTTATGGCTTTCTTTTCAACATACCCCCATTAGCCTCAAAAATCTATTCCTACCTTCTTTTTGACTATGAGAAAGTAGGAATTACTTTTGACGAGTTTGTGGAAGTACTTTCTGCGAGCAAAAGCTCTGTGTCCACAAGTATTTCATTACTTCTCAATATGCAGCTTATCGTAGACCACAACAAGATGGATGAGAGGAAAAGGTATTTTTTCACCAATGATGAATATAAGAAAATCCGATTCGAAAAAGTTGTCCAAAAGATGCAGGATGAATTGAAACTATTAGATGATTTAAACAATTTTAAAAAAAATAAAGACGATGAATACAACGAAAGAATAGAAGCCTATAAAGCACTACTTAATAAAAACATACAAAATATTCAGGAATCTCTTAATAAACTATAAAATGAATAATAAGCTAGTTATACTTTCCATTGCAGCGTTTTCACTGACTGCCTGCAAAAAAGAAGCTCCGAAACAGGATGGTGCCAAGCCTTATCCTGTTATTTCTGTGGAGGCAAAAAATATAGTGGGTTATCAGACGTTTCCGGCTACCATTCAGGGTAGGGTAAACAATGATGTGCGTGCAAAAATACAGGGTTATATCACCCAGCTATTGGTAGATGAAGGACAATATGTTACTAAGGGACAGCCTTTGTTTCGTCTGGAAACCAATATTCTGACTGAAAATGCAGCAGCATCCAAAGCAGGAATTGGTGCCGCAGAATCTACTATTGCAGCGGCTCAGGCTTCAGTAAATGCAGCTCAGCTTGAAGTCAACAAGCTAAAGCCTCTGGTTCAGAAAAATATCATCAGTAACATTCAGCTACAGACAGCTCAGGCCAACCTGGCTCAGGCTCAGGCACAGCTGCAGCAGGCCAATGCGGCAAAAAGACAGGCTGTGGCCAATTACAAAGGGGTAGAGGCTAACATCGACTATTCTATCATCCGTGCGCCTATTTCAGGGGTTATCGGTAAACTTCCATTGAAAGTGGGGAGCTTGGTAGGACCGTCTGATCAGATTCCTCTGACTACTATTTCTGATACCTCTCAGATCTTTGCCTACTTTGCGATGAATGAGAAAGAGTATTTTGATTTCCTTGAAAAATCTCCAGGAGCTTCTATGCCTGAGAAAATTAAAAACTTACCCATGGTTGAGCTTCAGCTAGCCAATGGAAGTCTTTATCCTGAAAAAGGAAAAATTGAAGCCATTACCGGTCAGATTGATCCTACAACAGGAACCATTCAGTTCAGAGTTGCTTTTTCTAATGCTCAGAAACTTTTAAGTAATGGTAACAGTGGAACCATCAGATTCCCACAACGATATGATAACGTATTGGTTGTTCCTGAAAGTGCTACCTATGAACAACAAGGTATTGTTTACGTATATAAAGTAGAAAAAGATACCGCTAAAAATGTTGTAATTAATGTGATTGACAGAATCGACAATATGGCTCTTATAAAATCAGGAGTTAATAAAGGAGAAGTCATAGTAGCTGCTGGTATCGGAGGTCTTAAACCGGGAACTGCCGTGAAGCCGAAACCAATCAAAATGGATAGTCTTGTTCAATCAATAAAACCGAAATTCTAATGATAAAAAACTTTATTAACAGACCGGTTTTATCTACCGTAATCTCAATTTTGATTGTGATTCTCGGTATTTTAGGACTTGTCTCGTTACCGGTTACACAGTATCCGGATATTGCACCACCTACGGTGAGTGTTTCCGCCAACTATACGGGAGCCAATGCTGAGACGGTGATGAAAAGTGTAGTGGTACCTTTGGAAGAGCAGATCAACGGGGTGGAAGGTATGGATTATATCACTTCCAGTGCTGGAAATGACGGTTCTGCCCAGATTCAGGTTTTCTTCAAACAAGGAATAGACCCGGATATTGCAGCAGTAAACGTACAGAATCGTGTGGCCAGAGCAACCCCTTTATTACCTTCTGAAGTAACACGTTCAGGGGTTGTAACGCAAAAGCAGCAAACCAGTGCCTTGATGTATATGTCTTTCTATTCCGAAAATAAGGATCTGGATGATGTTTACCTTCAGAACTTTTTGAATATTAACATTATTCCAAACCTGAAAAGGGTAAATGGTGTAGGAGATGCCAACGTTTTCGGAGGTAAAAACTACTCGATGAGAATCTGGTTGGATCCTGCAAAAATGGCTGCCTACAGTGTAACACCTACAGATGTTACCAATGCGATCAACGAGCAGAGTAGAGAAGCTGCAGCGGGTTCTATTGGCCAGAACAGCGGAAGCTCTTTCGAGTATATCATCAAGTATGTAGGTAAATTCAACGATAAAGAACAGTATGATAATATCATCATAAAATCTCTTGCAAACGGACAAAACCTAATGTTGAAGGATGTGGCCAAAGTAGAGCTGGCAGGTCAGTCATACACAGGAATCGGGGAGAATGGAAATTCACCTTCCATCAGTATGGGGATTTTCCAGACGCCAGGTTCCAATGCCCAGGAGATTATTAAAAATATCAAAACGTATCTGAAATCAGCTGAGGGAACTTTTCCAAAGGGGGTAAAGTATACTTTTAACTTTGATACCAACGAATTCCTGGAAGCTTCTATTGAAAAGGTAGTACATACCCTGATCGAAGCCTTCATTCTGGTATTTATTGTAGTGTATATTTTCCTTCAGGACTTCAGATCTACACTGATTCCGGCCATTGCGGTTCCGGTATCTATTGTAGGGGCGTTCTTCTTCCTGAATCTTTTCGGATATTCACTAAACTTGTTAACTCTTTTTGCTTTGGTACTGGCTATCGGTATTGTGGTGGATGATGCCATCGTCGTCGTCGAGGCCGTTCATGCCAAGATGGAGCATGGTATTTCCGATGCTAAAAAAGCGACGGTAGAAGCAATGGATGAGATTACAGGGGCTATTATTTCTATTACTTTGGTAATGGCAGCGGTATTTATTCCGGTGACGTTTATTACTGGGCCTACAGGGGTATTCTACCAACAGTTTGGTATTACGCTGATTATAGCCATCATCATTTCAGCTATTAACGCATTAACCCTGAGTCCGGTTTTATGTTCATTATTCTTAAAACCTCACGCAGAGCATCATGCAGAGTACAAAAACTTAAACCTGTTACAGAAGTTCTTCTATAAGTTTAATATTGCTTTTAAAACAACTACTGAACGTTACGGAAGAGGATTTGTGTTTCTGTTAAGACATAAATGGGTAACCCTGATTATTTTTGCTGTTACCGGAGGGATCTTATTCTGGGCAAGCAGCAGTATGAAAAAAGGGTTTGTACCTACAGAAGACAGAGGGATTATCTTTACAGATGTTCAGCTTCCTCCGGGAGCTTCTATGGAAAGAACTTATAATGCATTGAAAACACTTCAGGCTAAAGCATTAAAAGTTCCGGGAGTACAAAATGTAACGATTTCTACAGGACGAGGATTCTTATCCGGAAACGGAAGTAACAACGGTCTTGCCTTTGTTAAGCTAAAACCATTTGAAGAAAGAAAAAAAGACGGACAGACTTCTGAAGATATTACTAAAAAATTATTTGGAATTGTAGGATCTGTTCCTGATGCCAAAGTTGTATTCTTTCAACCGCCAAGTGTACCGGGATTTGGTAACAGTGCAGGTTTTGAAATGGTATTGCTGGACAAATCAGGTGGAGAATATGCTGATCTGGATGATAAAACCAATGAATTTATCGGTAAGCTGATGCAGAGACCGGAAATTCAATTTGCTCAGACTTCATTCAATACAAAATATCCTCAGTATCAAATGGACATCAATGTTCCGTTAGCAAAACAGCTTGGGGTTTCCGTAAGTGATATCCTGGCTACTATGCAGGGGTATATTGGAGGTGTCTATACTGCTGACTTTACAAAATATGGGAAACAGTTCAGAGTAATGGTTCAGGCTCTTCCTGATAATAGAAAAAGTATTGATAACCTGAACGAGCTGTATGTAAAAACAGGTTCTGGGGTAATGTCTCCGATCTCACAGTTTGTTACGCTTACAAAAGCATACGGACCACAGTCGGTAAGCCGTTATAACCTGTTTACCTCAGTGAAGGTAACGGGGGCAAACTCTGAAGGATATAGTTCCGGAGATGCCATTACCGCTGTACAGCAGGTTGCCAATGAAACCCTGAATCAAAACTACGCAGTAGAATTTACCGGGTTGACCAGAGAAGAATTGAATTCAGGATCTCAGACGCTTCTTATTTTTGGGCTTAGTTTGATCTTCGTTTACTTTATCCTTTCTGCGCAGTATGAAAGCTATATTCTTCCACTGATTGTTATTATTTCTCTTCCTCTTGGGGTAATGGGAGCTTACTTCGGACAGAAGATTATGGGCTTGGAAAATAATATTTATTTCCAGATTGCCCTGATCATGCTCGTGGGACTACTGGCGAAAAACGCGATTCTTATTGTCGAATTTGCTGTTCAGAGAAGACATCATGGTGAGACGATTGTCATGTCTGCCATCAATGCAGCTAAAGCCAGAGTAAGACCTATTCTAATGACATCTTTTGCCTTTATCTTCGGTTTACTGCCGTTAGTTCTTGCAAGTGGAATCGGGGCAGTGGGTAACAGATCAATTGCAACAGGAGCCGCTATTGGACTATTGATAGGAACTATTTTAGGATTATTTGTAATTCCTGTTCTGTATGTGATCTTTGAAACACTACAGGAAAAAATTAAACCTCTCAAAAAAGAAGATATCAATTTAGCAGAATAAAAATAATGATTTAGAAAAGAGAAGTTAGACACTGGCTATCCGGCTAAAAACTAACTTCTCATTTCTGGATTCTAACTTCTAATTTTAAATAATGAAGAGTTTATTAAACATCATAAAAGGAATAACTTTTTCAGTTTTCATACTGGGAGCCATTACATCCTGTATGGCGAGAAAAGATTATGAAAGGCCGAAGAACGTTGTGGACGAAAAGCTTTTCCGTACAGATATGCTTCCTGCTGACAGTACCAATATTGCAGATATTTCATGGAAGGAAATCTTTACAGATCCGGTACTTCAGGGACATATCTCTAAAGCTTTAGAGAATAACCTGGATATCAGGATTGCTTTACAAAGCATCAGTTCTGCGGAAGCTTACCTGAAACAAAGTAAAGCTGCTTATCAGCCTACCGTTTCTATTGGTCCTAACTATACTTTCCAGACTCAGTCTATCAACACGCAGTTTGGACAGATCATTGGAGACCGAAGATATGTTAATCAGTTTGATATTACAGCAAGTATTGGCTGGGAAGCGGATATTTGGGGTAAGCTGAAAGCTCAGGAAAAAGCACAGCTGGCTACTTATTTAGGTACAGTTGCTGCGCATAAAGCAGTAAAAAGCAGTCTTGTTGCTTCTATTGCTTCTGCGTACTATCAGCTGTTGACTTTCGATGCTCAGAAAAAGATCATTACAGAAACTATTGACGTACGTGAGAAAAACTTAGAAACGACAAAAGCTTTGAAAATTTCTGGAACCGTTACAGAAGTGGCGGTACAGCAAAGTGAAGCCCTTGTTTTTAATGCAAAGTCTCTATTGATTGATATCGATACACAGATCCAATCCCTTGAAAATACAATGAGTCTTCTCATGGGGGAACCTTCTCATGCTATTGCAAGATCTACACTGGAAAACCAAAATCTTCCTATTGACTTAAGATTAGGATATCCGACTCAGTTACTGGCTAACCGTCCGGATGTTATGAGAGCAGAGTATAGTCTGATGAATGCTTTTGAGTTGACCAATTCAGCTAAAGCTCAGTTTTATCCTACTTTAAAGATCACCGGAAGCGGAGGGCTTCAGTCTGTAGATATCGACCACCTGTTCAGTGTAAACTCATTGTTTGCCAATGTAGTGGCAGGGTTGGCTCAGCCTATTTTAAATAAGAGACAGATTAAGACAAACTATGATGTGAGTCTTGCTAATCAGGAAACGGCTTATTTAAACTTTAGAAAAACTGTGCTTACTGCAGGAAAAGAAGTTTCCGATGCCATCAGGGTATATTCTGTACAGGATTCTTTTATTGAATTAAAACAAAAAGAATTGGATGCCTACAAAAAATCAGTTGACTATTCTCAGGAATTGGTAAACTATGGTATGGCAAACTATCTTGAAGTTTTAAATGCAAGTGTGAATTCACTGAATGCGGAGCTTAATATCTCCAATGCACGATACAATAAAATGAAAGCTGGCGTAGAGCTTTATCAGGCTTTAGGCGGAGGCTGGAAATAATTTATATATCCTTTAAACAAAAAAAGAGTTGCAGTTTTCCTGCAACTCTTTTTTTTGTTTATATCCCGATTACCACCATTCTCCATTAAAGAGCATGTAGGAATCCGGATCATCCGGGCAAAAGCCGATACCACATTCAAAAAAAGTAGCCAGGCCGTTCGTTAAGGCCAGTAAAAAACAGATTCCAAAAGCCAGATTAGCTAATACCTTGAAACCAGGAGTAAGCTGATGATTTTCTTTTTTTTCAAATTGACCTGAAGACAGAAGCAAAAGCGCAATAGCCAGTATGCCGGAGAGAAAGGCAACAAGCGCCCAGCTATAAAGATGCATCCCCAATACAGGAGTTCCAAAACCATGGTCAGTGGGGCTTGGGCATACGTGGAGTAATATCTGTCGATAAGAAATTCCAGCTCCCAGCAACGCGCTCAGGATAGACAATCCATAGTGTGCTGAACTAAATCCAAATCTGAGATTTAAAAAGAGCCCAAACATAAGTCCAAAGAAACATAGCCGTTGTAATAAACATAAAGGACATGGATATTCATGCATTACAAACTGAAAATAATAAGCACCTGATAAAATAGCGGAAACGATTATTATTCCCAGGAAATTGATGTAGGCAATATTTTGATTATTCATAATAATGTTTTTTAAAATTGAAGATTCAGTTCATTTGTTATATGATACTTTGCTACTACAATAACAAGTAAAATACTTACTACGAATAAAATTATTGCCGGTTTTCTGCGGTTTTTCCAGCCTAGCCAGAATGCTAGCGCGAATGTTAAAAAAGGTAATGTCATCATAATGTGAATTTTTATTTGTTAAATATAAGAGAAAAATTTAATTTGGATATATGTATTTAACTACGTAGTTTTGTACTTTAAAATTCAAACACTATGAAATTGCAAATACATCCTATAGGAAATTCTTATTCGGAACAGGCTATCGATCTCATTCTTACGATTCAGCAAAAAGAGTTTAATGTTCCGCTTACAATCCATGACCAGCCGGATCTTTTTGAGATTGAAAGTTTTTATACCGAAGCCGGAGGAAACTTCTGGGGAGCTTTTATAGACGGAGAACTGGTAGGAACTATTGCATTGGTCAAATTTGATGACAGGGCAGGAGCGATCAGAAAAATGTTTGTGAAAAAAGAATTCCGGGGAAAAGAACTGAATATAGCACAGGAATTGCTGGAAATTTTAATTTCTTTCTGTCGAGAAAACGGAATAGATGATTTATATTTGGGAACCATCACAGTATTGAAAGCTGCTCAGCGGTTTTACGAACGGAACGATTTTGAAAAGATTGAGAAAGAAAAACTTCCGGCTCAATTTCCATTGATGGGTTCCGACGATATTTTTTATCATTTAAATACCACCTTATGAATGTCATCAATGAAGCAGGGATACTTGCTATTTCAACCAGGCTGCACCGTCTGAGTGAACAATTAAGAAAAGATGGGGCTATGATCTACAAAGCATTTGGGATAGATTTTGAACTCAAATGGTTTCCGGTCATCTTTACCATATACAAGAAAGAAACAGCAAGTGTGGTTGAAATTGCTAATGAAATTGGGTATACCCATCCTTCCACTATAACTCTGCTTAAAGAACTTGAAAAGCTCAAAATTTTGGAATGGAAAAAAGATATCAGTGATGAGCGTAAAAGGCTCTTTCTGTTAACGGCTAAAGGTATTGAGCTGGTTGAAAAAATGAAACCTGTATGGGAATTGGTCGCCATAGTATTGAGTGAAATCGCAGATAATGAAAATAATCTCCTAAAAGCCATTGATGAAGCTGAAGAAAAAATTGCCAATCAGTCTTTTTACCAGAGAGCAATGCAGATTAAGAATTCAAAATAAAAAACTGACCGGCTGTAGGGGGTATGATTTTATTACTACAGTCATTTTTTCAAGGTCGAGCAAATATTATAAAACCCGCCAATTCTGGCGGGTTTTATTGATGTATAATTTGGATAATTCTGTATTAGAATCTGAAAGTGGCTGCAACAGACCAGGTTCTTCCAAATCCAAGGAATCCTGTATTGCCGTCAGCTACGCCCTGATAAACTCTTCCAGCTTCCTGGTATGTTTTTCCGGCATCCGGACCATTGGCAATTTTATCACCTGCAAAAATATTGGAGCTTAGCTCAGAAATATAGTACTTATTGAATAAGTTGTACACATTAGCTCTTAATGTCAAAGATTTTTTCTGATCGATAATGAATTTATAAGTAGCCCCTACATCAAATAAATGATAGCTTGGTAATTTTACAATCCCTTTTTCTCTTGCTGCTTCAGTAAGGAAGTTGATAGGGTTGAATTGCGCATAAAGCTTGTCATAATATTCCCAGTTAGCATCAATGCTGAAAGCTTTGGTAATATTATAATCAGCCCCGATGCTTGCTGTTGTTTGTGCAGCATCTCCTACCTTCAGATCTTTGATGTTGATGATTCCTGTTGCTCCGGATACTTCCTGGTTGCTCTGAACATCCATGATGTTGAAATTTGCATTTCCTTTGTATTTCCAGTTCCCTAATGATAACATCCCTCTAAGTCTAAGGTTAGAAAGCGGTCTTGCCTTCGCTTCCAATTCAACTCCCTGGTGTACTTGTCCAACATTCAAGGCGTTGTAGAAATAAGCATTTCCAAGTTTTAATTGAGAGAAATTGGCAACATCTGCAGCACCGGCATTGAATGTTCTTGAAATGAATCTGTCATCCCACTGTGTTCTGTAAGCGTTGATATTAACATCTACATAACGGGATTTGAACCCATATCCTAACTCTACAGAGAAGATTCTTTCATTCTTCGCATCATTGTAAATATTCTGGTTTGATGGGAATAAAGCATTAAATAAAGGCTGTCTTGAAATCACTCCTGTATTGAAAAATACGTTATGATGCTGGTCGATATTATAATTGGCACCTCCTTTTACAATATATCCCGTTTTGTGATACCATTTGGTTTCCTGATTTCCGGGAGTGTACAGCATATAGTCTATTCTCTTGTAATACTGCTCGGAAACTGATGCCTGCACAGAGGCACTTAGCTTTTCTGAACTGTATTCAACCATTCCATACATACCCGCCCATTTTACCAAACCTTCATTGTATATAGATACTTTCTGAGCATTATTAAGCTTGGTAAGAGGTTCTGGTTTTACAGTTTGGTCTACATAAGATCCCTTTGGAGCATTTACCGTATTGGGAATATACAATGCATCAGAACCCAACATATCAGTCACGATATCATAAAGTGCTCCTTTATACGTCTTAAGGTCGATTCCTCCGTTAAAAGTCCAGTTGTTCTTTTTGTAATTAAGATCCGCGATTGCTCCATACCAGTCATGAGAATTAATACTCTGCTTTCTCACAATACCGCTGGTTCCGTTTAATGTCGACACATACTGTCCGTTATGATCAGCCGGAGAACCTGCAGGAGCGGTAAAGGTTGATTTCTGGAATGAATTTCCATTATAATCGGTTACCAGACCTCCTCTGTTGTAACGGTAAATCATATCCCAGTTGATAGTACCGTCTCCGCCTTGTCCGTAATTCATGAAATTCATGGTTTGTCCGTTAGCGTTTTTGATAGAACCATTAAGTCCGGTACCACCGCCACCACGTCCCCAGGAGCCATAAACAACTGTGGAAAGCTTCAGGGCATCATTAATATTCCAGTCCCAGTTAAGTGACGCAATAGGTTTGTGATAGAAATTAGGAGCTAAATTGAAAGAAGAACCATTTAGCATTCCTGTTTGTGGATTGTATCTTCTTCCGTAAGTTTCAAACTGTTGTAGAGTGGCTACATTTGCCCCGGTGGCAGAAGATCTTCTTGTGTCGTGTACCTGTGGTGCACCCGTCGCAATCAAGTTGAAGGCATGTTTTTCATTGGGCTTAAATCCTGTAGAGAAAAACCATGAATATCCTTCTCCTTTGGTTCCGTTGATATAACCGTCACCTTGCCAACGGGAAAGTAATACTGTAGTTCCCCATTTATTTTTTAATCCGGAAGAATACATAGCTGATACTCTGGAGTAGTTATCGTTACCTGCTTCCGCCTTTATCATTGCTTTTTGCTCAGAATCGGTAGCTTTGGTTACAATATTTATCGTTCCTCCTACAGACGGCACTACAAATTTAGAAGCTCCAAGCCCTCTCTGAATCTGAATATTGCTCGCAATATCTGCTAACCCCGTCCAGTTAGACCAATATACAGTACCTCCCTGCATATCGTTAACAGGCTGTCCGTTGATGATAACCGCAATGTTGGCACCATCAAAACCCCTCATGTTAATTCTGCTGTCTCCAAATCCACCACCTACTTTGGTGACGTACACGGATGGAGTAGACTTCATAATTTCGGGAAATTCTCTGTTCCCTAATTTTTCCTGAATTTCAGCTGCCTTAATGGTGGAAACTGCAACAGGTGTTTTTCTTTCTTTGGCTGTTTGGGAAAGGTTCCTTCCCACTAACATCACCTCATCAATAGATTTAGATTTTTCTAAAGAATCCTTCGTACTCTGTGCATAATATATGCCGGCCGTTGGTAGTACAAGCGCTATAAGTAGTCGCTTTTTAAAAATAATGCTCATGAAATAAACTAGCGTTTTTGAGTTTAAGGCTGCAAATATGGATATTTATTTTTTAATAGAGTATTAAATCTTTATTACGGGATTTCATAAAGAAGGGAATATGGGGATAACGGCTATTTTTTGTGAGTTAATACAAGTGCTTCACTGATTTCATTTACAGGCTATTAGGGTGTGAATACGCAATTTGTTAAGTGTGGTTGTATTTGTTGTTAAAAATTTTAATCATATGATCTTTAATTTGTGAAAATGATCTTTTGGTAAATAATCTGTGATAAAGCGCTTATCTTTATCCGTAAGATAGATCTTTTTTAGAAAAATCAGCTTTCATGCAGGCTGTTTATCCATCTTTTGTATTAGGATTTTATGGTTGATCTTTGTCATGAAAAATTTCTTTTCCGTATCATAAAATTTCCTTTTCGTATCATCCGATGGTAAGCATAATACTATTTTTGAAAGAATATAATCTGTATTACTATTATTATGAAAAACTCGCTGTTATTCTTACTGCCTTTCCTGATCCCGGGTTTATCATTGGCTCAACAATATCATCCGCTAACTGCCCAGGAAGGAGAAAAAAGGCTGCTGCCTCAGTTTCAGGTTACGGGTCATATTCCGATTCAGGATATGACATTTGAAGAAGTAAAAAGAGATCGTAAAATTCAGGAAGAAATGGCCTGGCCGGAACTGAAAAACAAAGACAGTATTGAAGTAACACGGTCTAAAATTCCTGGACTGAATGCAAAAGATCCAGAAATTCCGGTAACGATTTATAAACCCAAAAATTCAAAAAAGCTGCCCATATTTCTTTGGTTTCATGGTGGTGGTTTTGTATATGGAACCGCAAAATGGGATCATCAGCGATGTGCAGATTATGCATTGAAAGGAAATGCTGTGGTTATCAATATAGAGTACCGTTTCGCTCCGGAAAACCCTTTTCCGGCAGCCCTTCATGATGCGTATGCTTCATTATTATGGGCCTATAAAAATGCTGAAAGTATAGGTGGAAATCCAAACCTGATTGCTGTGGGAGGCTCCAGTGCGGGAGCTGGTATTTCCGGAGGCCTGGCCCAATATACCAGGGATCAGAAAGGTCCTAAAATCAGTTTACAGGTTCTGGAAATTCCGCCGGGGGATTTCAATATGGATTATCCGTCGGTCATTGAATTTAAAAGAATTCGGGGGCTTAAAGGTGACGATTTTCCGGTTTTAAAAGACTTTTACATAGGAAAAAATGGGAATCCACAAGAGAAATATGTGCTGCCCGGAAATACTAAAGATCTTTCCAATCTTCCAGCAACGGTTATTTTTCTTGCAGGAACAGATCCTTTGCGGGATAGTGGATTGGCGTACGCTGACCGGCTGATAAAAGCAGGTATTTTTACAGAATTACACCTCTTTGCAGGTTATGCCCACGGAATGCCACTCCCGGAAAGCATGGAGATCACGCTGAGAATGATGAAGCAGTTTCTTAAGTAATCAGGATAGAAATGAGGAAGGGAAATCTGAATTCCGGACAGTCAGAAAAAACAATATTCCACAGATTGAGATAAAGAAGAAAAATTTTCCTTACTATTGGTGTAAATAACGCAGTATCATCAGAAATATTGAAGGCTATTATATTATCTGACTGCGATTTTCTTATAAGTTAAAATTAAAATAATGCAGTACCCACACAAAATATCTTTAATTGCCATTTTATTTTCTTCCATTGCGTTTTCCCAGACGTATAAAACTTCTTCAACAGTTTTATCCGGAAAAGAATTCCCGAAAATAGATGCAGAGAGAAAAGCTGAATTTCAGGTGTATTTTCCTGATGCCAAATCTGTAATTTTAGATGGAGGTGATGGAATGAAAAGTATAAAATCCTCTGCTTCCAAAGGTGAAAATGGCTTTTGGAACATCTCTACCAGCCCTATGGAAATAGGTTTTCATTACTACTGGTTTAATGTGGATGGTCAACGTACAAATGATCCTAATACCCAGCTGTATTTTGGATACAGCCAACCGACCAGCGGAATTGAAGTTCCTTCGGGAGAAGATTTTTTCCTGGAGAAAAATGTAAAGCACGGAAAAATTGTTAACGACAGTCTGAGGTCAGAAATAACCCATGGCACACGGAAATTTAAAGTATACCTTCCTCACAATTACGGATCCGAAAAACTTCCCGTTTTATATCTTTACCATGGTACCGGAGAAGATATTACCGGCTGGGAAAAACAAGGCTACATCCTTCACATCCTTGATAATCTTTTTGCAGAAAATAAGGCTAAGAAAATGATAGTGGTCATGGATTATGGCGTAGCCCTGAATCCTGAACAGGAAAAAATGCCGGATAACTATCCCAGAACTGTTCTTTCTTCTAAAAATCTTGACAAAATTGTTATCCAGGAACTGATTCCCTATATTGAAAAAAAATATAAAACCTCTGACAAGAAAGCTATTGCGGGACTTTCCCGTGGCAGTTATCAGGCCATGCTGATTGGGGTTTCCCACCCGGAGGTATTCTCGGCCATCGGGGCATTTAGCCCGGTAATTTATGAAGGAACCGAGGCAGAGCCTTTTAAAGAACTCCCGATCGGAAACTTATTAAAGACTAAGAAAAAACCTTATTTCTTTATAGGAATTGGGGAAAAAGAAGATGTGTTATTTTTTAAATTTAATGAGGTACTAACGACTTTTTTACATCAGAATAATTACCCTTATTTCCAATATAAATCTCCGGAAACCCGTCATGAATGGCTGACCTGGAGAAGATCACTTTATCAGTTCTCACAACATATTTTCAAGTGATAAAACATGATATTTGTCATGTTTTATAATTTTATTAACTTGCATCCAATAAATTACCGTTTTATGGAATTACTCCTTCCTTACCTGGAGCCGGATGGTTTTAAACAGGGTCTGATTCAGGATTACAGATTTTGTGACAAAGATTTCCTGAACTCTACTGTTCTGGAGATGCCTGAGGATTTGGGAAGCGGGAAGCTTATTCTTTTCAGTAAGAGAAATTTTCACTTTTTCCGGGGGAAATGGAACTTTCATGAAGAAACTATTTTCCATTCTCCACATAAAGTAGGAGATAATGGAATGATGGATTTCCGCATCAATAAAGAAGGAAAAATCAGCAGCAATTTCATAAATGATGAAAAAAAGTTCGAGCACAATACTACTGATATTGATGGGGTAAGAATTTTTGTTCCTAAAAATCTTTTTTCAAAAGATAACGGACTGCTGAAGGAGAAGCTGGAAAATGCACAACGCAATTACCTGAGCCAGGAAAAACTGAAAACTATTTTCGATACCCCATTTGATGATGCATCCTGCAGTATTATCCTCGAAAGCAGAATTCTGGAGTTCTTAAGCTACTGGATTCATTATCTTCTTTCTGATGAGAAGACCTTTGAACACAAAAAGGCATTTGAGGACAAAATAAAACTGGCAAAAGATTTTGTAGACACCAATGCATTCCAAACTTTGGCGATCAGGGAAATCAGCAGATATTGTGGACTCAACAGCAGTGATCTTAAAAAAGGATTTAAAGATTATACCCGATTGCCTATTCATCAATACATCATTAAAGCCAGGATGGAAAAAGCACGATCCATGCTGCTGGAAACCGAAAAATCAGTAGGAGAGATCAGTGACTGTATTGGATATAATAATCGTGGGCATTTTTCTCAGCTTTATCTCCGTCATTTCGGAAAACTTCCTTCCGAAGAACGCCAGTAAAACTTAAACACTTTTCTATGGAATGTTGTGAATGTTGTCTATTTCAACGTTTGCAAGAGGTTGTATTTTTATACGCTTTGAAAAAATTTCTTTTTCGTATCACGGAATTTCCTTTTCGTGTCAGCATCTGTTCAGCATATCATTAATTTGGAGTTAAGATTAGTTCATATGAAATATCCTTTAATCAAGGCCCTTTTCATATCAATATTAACTCAATATGAACAAAACTATGCTGAACTTATCAATTTTAGTGGAAGAAAGCGCAAGAAGGAACCCTGAAAAACCTGCCTTAAGCCTTGGAGAAACTACGATCAATTATAGAATTTTCCATGAAAAAGTCTGCCAGGCTGCCAATGCATTTACAAAAAAGGGAATCGGTTACGGGGACAAAGTTGCTTTGCTCTGTCCTAATATTCCTCAATTCCCGATTATTTTTTTCGCCATATTAAAAACAGGAGCAACGGTTGTACCCTTTAGTATTTTTCTTAAACCTGAAGAGATTGCTTATCAGCTTTCCGACTCAGACAGCACCCTGTTTTTGTGTTTTGCAGGAACTCCGGAAATGCCTGTGGGACAATTCGGAAAAGAAGGCTTTGTTCAAAGCGGATCATGCAGAGATTTTATCAGCATAGGGCATCTGGCCGAAGATATCCTGAATTTTGATGATTTAATTAAAGATGAAGAAACCGATTTTGAATCATATATGACCTCATCGGAAGACACAGCGGTCATTATTTATACTTCAGGGACTACAGGGAGACCCAAAGGAGCAGAACTTTCGCATATTAACCTTTTTACGAATGCAGAAGCCAGTACCACCATAGTTGGGGCGGCTGAATTTGAGGCTCAGCTTGTCGTTTTACCATTATTTCACATCTTTGGCTTGACGGTGATGTTGCTTGCAGGAATCCGGAAATCGCTTCATCTTATCCTGCTTCCAAAATTTTCTGCCCAATCAGTGTATCAGCTGATTACCCGTTTTGATATCAGAATTTTTGCCGGCGTTCCCTCTATGTATTGGGTGCTTCTGAATGAAGAAGATACCGAAGAAAATACCCATAGTATTAAAAAACTGAGAATCTGTATTTCCGGAGGAGCTTCTCTTCCTGTAAAAATCATTGACGAATTTGAAACCCGTTTTGAGGTTCCTATTATTGAAGGATATGGAATGTCTGAAGGTTCTCCTGTGGTGACATTCAATCAGCTGGCAGTGGGGAGAAAGCCTGGCTCGATTGGAACTCCGATTTGGGGTGTTGAGGTAAAGATCGTGGATGATCAGGGCAATGAACTTCCGGTTGGGGAAAAAGGAGAGTTGATCTACCGTGGTCCCAATGTGATGAAAGCCTATTACAAAAGACATCAGGAAACTGAAGAAGTTCTGAAAAACGGATGGATGTTTTCCGGAGATATTGCCGTAAAGGATGAAGACGGTTTTTTCTTCATTGTTGACCGTAAAAAGGAGGTGATTATCAGAGGCGGCATGAATGTTTATCCCCGTGAAGTGGAGGAGGTGATGATGAGGAACCCTGATATTTCTATGGTTGCCATTATCGGCATCGATGATGAAAAACTGGGTGAAGAAATTAAAGCTTTCGTGGTGAGAACAAAAGAAAGCAAAGCTTCCGAAGAAGATATCACACTGTGGATAAAAGAAAGAATTGCCAAGTATAAATATCCGAGAATCATAGAATTTATTGATGAGCTGCCTTTAAGTGCCACAGGAAAAATACTTAAAAAGAATTTAAAAAACTAACTGAAATGAATTATTTTAAAATTGCAGTGCTGTCCATTGTATTAATGGCCACAAGCTGCGCAACACAAAATACAGGAAGCACCAAAACGGTTTCTGTAACCCAAAAGCAAGAAAAGCTTACTGACATAAAATACGGCACACATGAAAGGAATGTGATGGATGTTTATCTTCCTGCCGACAGAAGCCCTAACACAGCATTTCTTATTAGCATTCACGGTGGAGCCTGGACACAAGGTGACCGAAAAGACGACGTTAAATTGGCCGAATACCTTCTCTCACAGGGAATTGCTGTTGCCAGTGTCAATTATCGGTATGCTAATCTTACAGACACGCATCTTCCGGAACTTCTGGATGATATCGACCATGTTGCCAAATACCTTTCTTCCCATGCCGGGGAATGGAATACCAGGAAAAATGGGTTCTCCATTTCCGGAGGAAGCTCCGGAGCCCATGTTTCTCTGATGTATGCTTACACAAAAAATCCTCAGATCAAAACCATCATAGAGATGTGTGGCCCTGTAGACTTTACAGATATTCAGACGTTACAGCATGTGAAAGCGGCCAATCTTTTGAGCGTTCTGGATAAAATGTCTGGTAACAAAGTAGTCTGGAATCCCGGTGATGCTATCCCGGAAGCTTATGCTAAAACCAGTCCTGTACAATTTGTGAATCAGATTCCCACCATGATTATTCATGGGGATAAAGATGAAGTGGTTCCTATCCAGCAGGCTTATATCCTGGAAAAAGCCCTGAAAGCAAAAGAGGCTCAGTATAAATTGGTTATCGTTCCCGGAGCTGGACATCTTATTACAAAATTACCGAAGGATGAACAGATTGTTTTCACCAACGCGGCGGAATGGCTTAAAAAATATGGTATAAACTAACGATTAAAGTATATGAAGACTCAATTTTCACATAGAAAAATGACGGTAGCTATACTTTTTCTGACGGCCTCTTCTCATATGATAGGGCAGAAAAAAGAAGCTGATACCGCAAAAACAAAAGATATTGATGAAGTGATCATGACCGGGGTTTTTGACAAAAGGACAAGAATGAATGCACCCATTGCGATCTCCGTTCTGAAAAGCGATGTCATTGAGAAGCAGGTACCCGTGAGTGCTGCAGATCTATTGAAAAACGTTCCCGGAGTATATGTCAATTCGTCATTGGGGGAGATCAGGAATAATGTAAGCTCAAGAGGGATCAGTGCGGGATCTTCAGATGGTACGTTTGCTTATGAATACATATCTATGCAGGAAGATGGCCTGCCGGTAACCAATACTACTTATTATAATTATGGACCGGACTTTTTTCTAAGAGCAGATGCCACGATTTCTCAGATTGATGCCGTAAGGGGAGGTCCCGCTTCTATTACTGCGGCCAATGCACCAGGGGGAATTTTCAATTATATCTCTAAGACGGGTGGAAATAAGTTTGGAGGAGAAATCCGGGCTAAGTATGGGGTTCAGGGAGCAGATAATTCCGGGTATCACAGACTTGATGTCAACTTTGGAGGTCCTTTGGGAAATAACTGGTTTTTTAATATTGGTGGATTTTACCGGTATGATTTAGGGGCCAGATATGCAGGGTATCCGTTTAATAATGGAGGCCAGGTAAAAGCAAATATCGTAAAAAAATACAGTAAAGGAAGTCTGAAGGTATTTGTAAAGTATCTTGATGATAGAAATGGCTATGCCCAATTGGTACCTACAAGAAATTATACAAGTCCCGAACCGGCAGAAGGATTCAGCAGCAGCTCATCCCTGTTGATTCCGAAATTACAGTATAATTCTCCGGATTTTATTCATGGTGGGAATATAGATTATAATTCAGGCCGCCTGGTGAGTAACAAATACCGGTCTGTAGGTTTAAACTGGGACCACAACCTGGGAAATAACTGGAAGTTGTTTTTGGCTAGTAAGTATTCTGATAATGAGGTAGCACAGAACAGTGTAGGAAATTCTTTTCTTACATCGCTGGATGATATGACCTCTTATTTTTTGGTTGGCGGACTGGGAGTGGGGACTTATTCCTTTAAGGATGCCCTCACAGGACAGGAACTTGCCAGTGTGAATTCTACACTGGGGGCCGGAGGATTACCTGTTTATCAGATCACGAAGAATCAATTGCCGGGTCAGTCTATTCAGAATAATTCATTTGTCATGTCAGCGCTTAATTTTTATGAAAATAAAGTAAAGGAATCCATGAACCAGCTGACCATCAATAAAAAATGGAATACTATGAATTTTTCATTTGGCGGTTATTATGGGTACTCGGATGTATGGCGCTTCTCCGGAATCAATGGGATAGGACTTACCACCTTAGAGAACCGGCCAAGAATGATGACTTTAAGTTTAACGGGAGTTACTACTTTAGATTTTACAAAACCCGGTGTTTATCAGCTGACGAATAATGACGGTTTTGCACAGGCAGCCGGCAGTACAGGAGATTTACTGGAGTTTAAAGCAAAACAGCAGCAGGGAGCCGTATTTTTCGGACATACCTGGGATATTACAGATCACCTGACATTGGATTGGGGAGTCCGTTACGAAAAGGTATGGATCAAGGGAGATAATACCCGAACCTATCTGTTTTCAGATAAAAACGGAGGTACGGATGGCAATATTTATACCTTATACAATAACAACGCTCTTTCAAAACTTACCAACGTTGCCTACAGCAGACAGCTGGAAAACTTTTCCTATTCTGCAGCGCTGAACTATAAATTCAATAATAATGTTGCCCTATATGCCAGATATTCTAAAGGCAGTAAGTCTCCGGATCTTGACATGTTTTTTGCGGCCAACAGACCGGAAACCATAGGGTTACTTGATCCGCAATCGAGAAAAACACAACAGGTGGAAATGGGATTTAAAACTAAAACAGCCTATTTTGATGCTTTTGTAACTCCATTTTACAGTTTACTGAGTAATGTACCTTACAGCTTTATGGCAGATGACGGAAAAGGTGGGTTCTACACAACGCCTTCCTTATATAATAAAAATGAAACCTATGGAATAGAGCTGGAAACCAATATCAGACCGTCCGATAATTTCAGTATCAGGGCTGTGCTTACCTTACAGGATCCAAAAGTGAAAGAAGGGTATCTATGGAATTTAGGAAGTGCACCCGGCCCATCAGATGATACTGTAATTTCATATTCGGGAACTACTATTGCGTATACCCCAAAAATTATGGCCAATATAACTCCTAATTTGAAAATTGGTAAAGCATTTGGATTTGTAACCTGGAGTTATATGGGAAAAAGAGAGGGGAGTAATACCAATATCTATAAATTGCCGGGGTTTTCACAATTTGATCTGGGAATAGGATATAATTTAAATGAGCATCTCAGTATGCTGGTCAATGTGAACAATCTATTTAACAAATATGGTGTGATGAGTTACCAGCGACCGGGAACTCTTCAGCAGCAGCTTGCCGGGTTTGAAAATTTCACTCAGGCAGAGTATGCTTCTGCAGTCGCCAACGATACGCCTTATTTCACGATTGCAATTCCTCCGACTTCAGGATATCTTACCGTAACGTATAAATTTTAATATAATGAAAAAGTCTTTAAATATATTTTTTGCGATTTTGTTCTTCATCATTTTGGTGGTGTTGGTGATCCCCATGATTTCGGTGTATCTGAAAGCTCCCATGCTTTTAAGCGGGTATAGCAGTTCGTTCACCATGCAGTTCAACTCACAGTTTGTTATTTTGAGCCTGGTACTCCTATGCATCTGTTTTCTTTTTTATAGATATGGAAAATACTGGCGTAACTTATTGAAAACTAATTTAATTCTTTCGGTATTGTTTTGTATTGCCCAGATTTACTTTACTGTAGTTATGTTTTCTACCGCTAAAAAATACAATACCCAGGTTTCATTTTCTCAGGGGTTGAAAAGTTCTGAAGTGCCGGTAAAACCTACGGAAACGTATTCTTATCTTACTATTTATAACGAAGAACAGCATATAGATGTTTTCCGCCCGGAAACAAAATCTTCAGGACCTACCATCCCGGTTATTCTTGTTCATGGCGGTGCTTTTATCGAGGGGAACAGAACTCAGGTCGGGTATGCTGCCAATTGGTTTAAAGATCATGGATATACCGTTTTCTCTATCGATTATCCTTTAGGAAAGGAAGATCGGCACAATTGGCAATCTGCTGTTAATTCAGTCGTGACTTCAATGGGATTTGTTGTGAAAAATTCAAAAAAATTCAATATTGATCCGAACAAAATAGTTTTGGTAGGCGGTTCTGCGGGAGCAGCACTGGTAATGCAGGCAGATTTAGGGCTAAGGAAAGGTTTTGCCCAATCTTATGACTCACCTCAGCCTCCGGCTCCGGCGGCCGTTATTGCTATTTATCCACCTGTCAGCCTATCCGAACTCTGGCAAAAAATAGATGAGAAAAAGAATATCGACCTGAAACATGCCGCCAGAAAATATCTGGGAGGATCTCCCACCGAATTCCCACAGCGTTATGCCCAGCTGAATTTAATAGACCAGCTTTCTGAAGGGATTTCCCCAACATTTATTATTGCCGGTGAGATCGATCATGTCGTCAATGTAGAAGCGACCAGAAAATTTGTAAAAAAAACGGAAGAGCTGAAGCTTCCTGTTTCTTATGTGGAGATTCCTTATGGTGAACACGTTTTTGACGCAAACTCCAATGCTATTGCCGGACAGATTGAATGGAATAAAATAGGGGAGTTTTTAAAGAAAAATCATCTGGAAAACTGATGAGATCAGGTTGTTCCATTCCTTTTTTCTAGAATTTTCTTAGGATATCAGAAAATAATAGACATTTAGAAATTGATGACTTCCATATAATGATAAAAAATCCTGTAATTATTGAAAATTACAGGATTTTATAGTTTTAAAAGTATTGTTGATGAGGTTTTAATCATCTCCTTAGTGGAGAATACGGGATTCGAACCTGCGACCTTTTGACTGCCAGTCAAACACGCCAATCTGATTATTTTGTTTGGGAACAATTTTTTTCTCTCTCATCATCTGTGATACTATGATGGATTGGCGAGATTGACTGAATTAAGATATGATGCAGTTAGTTGGCAATTTTATAACCATACAGTGAGCTGACTACTACCTGATATACAGTTCCACTGCTTACTGCTGCTGCAGAAGCTAAACTTACTGTTTCTCCTGCATTTAAATAGGTAATACATGAAACATTGGTACCTACGAGTGTGCCGGGGCTGGGCTGGTAGGACTGTACTAATATATTATTGGGAGTCGTATTGTAATTTTTTATAAGGTATAAAATTGCCCAGGCAAAAGCCGAATTCCCCGGAAGGGAGCCATTATCAAATTGAGTTGAACCATAGAACATGTAGTATCCCTTTGTAGGTGCGGTGAATCTGCCGTTTGATGTGTTTAGTACACCTGCTGTGTTAATTACAGTACCCTGTGGATAATTAAGTTCTGAAACAATATAAGGCCCGGTACTGGCAGGCAGTGATTGCCGCGTGGTCGTACTTATTGCAGAGAAAGGATAGGTAGTTTCTGCCGCAGGCAAACTATCCGAACTTGATAATAAAATAAGTTCCCAGGTTGTTCCCGCGGTTGTTCCCTTGCTTATGAAAAATGCATAATAACCTGGGGGAATATTAATAGAAGATACGCCTGCGCCACTTTGATTATCGATTAATTCTGATCCGTCTGCCGTTACAGAGAGCTGTCCTGTTCCTGTATTTTTGAAGTGATATATTCTTCCAATAAAATTTCCGGATCCGCTTGCTGCAGCAGGCAGAGCTAAAGTACCGTTGCTGTTACCGCTGTAAGCTATATAATAATCATTGGCATCAACAGGACCGCTTGTTGCTGTGGTTTTGTAGGCTGCCGCAAATGATCCATTGACGGTTAGTTTGCTGCCTGGACTAATCGTATTTATACCTATATTTCCTGTTTGAGAATGCATAAAAGCACCATTTAAAACTACCAATAATGGCAGGAATAACATTTTTTTTCTCATATTTAATAAGATTGATGAACTAGGGTAAAAAAAATTACTTGTTTTTAATAATCGGCAAGGGGATGCAGAGAGGGCTGTTTAATGAACTGTCGGAGGAATGAGGGATTTGGAGCAGTTCAGTTTTCAAATTTATGTATTTAGAATCATGTTGTATGGTTTTCCTTAATTTTGAAATTTTACAAAATCAAGGTAGAAAACTGGATTACCTGCATTAAAACTACTTGGAATTACACCGTTGGTTTTAACTGCTAGAACAGTATAGGCACCGGGAGTGGAAAAATATAACACACGGTTTTGATCTCTTGGAGCCATAAAAACGGGCGTATTAGAAGTACAGTAGCTTTTCCAGACATCCCCGATCCCGTTGATGTAGAATGTATAGTCATTACAGTCAGAATTTATTGCAATACCACTACGGAAAAAATACCATCCTCTGGCTGGAATAGCCACTGAAATTCCTGTTGCCAAGTTTCCTCCACCCGTAGATCCGGTAAAAGGATTAACCAATGTTCCCGTATAAGACGTCCAGTTATTGGCAAATGCAGTGGTAACTGTAGATGACCAGGTGGCTAAACCGTTGGCATCACTGGTCAGTACATAACCCAGCTGCTGGGTGCCGTCTTTAATCTGCAATGCACCGTTAGTAGTACCGTTGTCTATAACGATTTTAGAATTGGCTGCTCCTGTAGGAACAGTATTGGTTCCTATCAAAACCTTTCCGGTTCCGTTGATACTCAGGTTGTTTCCTGCAGTAGCAATATCTGTTGGCTGGGATAGACTACCTCCTAATTTAATATCAGTACCTGACATGGTGAGACCGTTACTGGCGGTGTAATTATTTGTCGAAGAGCTCATGGATACAATTTCCCAGGTAGAATTAGCACCAGTAATTCCTGTATTGATCAGCTGAGCACTTTGGTTTGCAGGGACTAAAATGCTGGTATTTCCATTGATTGTTTCCGGTACTGCAGGATTTACTGTGATGGTAAAATTTGTATTATTCTTAATGGTGTACATTCGTCCCTTGAAATTTCCCAGTCCGCTGATGGCAGCCGGAAGATTGAATACTGCATTAGCGGTACCATTATAGGAAACATGAAAATCGGCTGAATTCAAATTGTATGATGTTGTATTTATTGCGGTATAATTAGCCGCTACAGATCCATTAATGTCTATTGTAGATCCTGGGTTTGGGGTATTTATTCCTATATTTCCTGCCTGCGAAAAAACAATGGAGGAGGTTAATAGCCCTAATAATTGTCCTAGTCTGGTAATTTTTTTTAGCATTTTATTTTAATTTTAGAATCCTAACTTTCTGAATATAAATTATGTAAAGCATAGTATATCAACAGTACTTTACTCTGATATATTAACTTTAGATTAAATGTTGATTACAGTATTGTGAATTTCGTTATTTTTTGAGCTAATTTTTAAATTAATTTCATTGATAATGTAAAAATATAGAAATAATTCTACGGAAAATAATGCATTTCGTAGAAAAAAATAAAGAATATTGTAGAAAATTTTCTACATATTATGATTTATAGGTAAATCATGCTATATAGGTTTGGTACAGCTTAATGAGGTCTGCTAAATTTTTTGTTTTAAGTTTGATATGAATCCTTTTTTTATAGGTACTGATGGTAGGCATCTGGATATTCATTTTATTCGAGATTTCTAAATTGCCGTTACCCTGTACCATTAAAATAAAAATCTCATATTCCCTCACAGATAAATTTTTTATAGAATCTAAGGGTGACTGTTGAAGCAATTGCTGTACAATAGACGGGGGATAGTAAAACCCTTCCGAAAATATTTTATTGACAGCATCAGAGATTTCCTCAGATTTGCTTAGCTTACTGATGTATCCATTGGCGCCTGCTTTTATATACTGTACCGCTACCTCTTCTTCATAAGCAGAGAATATCAGTATTTTTATGGTGGGGTCCAGTGTTTTAATTTCGGAGATCATTTTTTTGTTTTTGCTTTCCGGCATGTTGATATCCAAAATAACAAGATCATATTTCTTTCCGGAAATTTTTTCCAGAGCTTCCGGATAATCTTCAGCCTGGTCTATTACGACACCCTGGATTCTTGATTCTAAAATCATGCTTGTTCCTACCAGAACAATGTCATGATCATCAGCAATAAGAATATTCTTAATCATCTTTTTTATTTGTTAAAATCAGTTTAAATGAAGTTCCTTTTAATTTATTTTTTTTGAATACAATTTTTCCTTCGATCATTTGAAGCAGTTGCAGGACAAGGTGAAGGCCCATTCCATATTTTTGAAGTAATAATTTTTCGTTTTCAATATTATCCTGAAGTTTTGTATAATATTCTATTTTCTTTTCATCCATTCCGATGCCCGTATCTGTTATCAATAGGATGATGGTATCGCCTTCCACACTGCTATCTATGGTGATGGTACCATTCTTAGTGAATTTTACAGAATTATCCAGAAGGTTGTGGATAATTGCAGACAGTATATTCTTACTGATCCATACCCGTATCGCCTTGTCTACATTGTTGATAATTACAGTATGATGGTTTTCTGCTATGGCATTAAAAAGCACCCTTTTTTCATCTATCAGATGATATAAGGAATAGAGTTCTGTTTTGTTGGATCGGTGGTGTGTATAAATATCCGCATATTCTTTTAAGGTAATGGTGAAATTGTATAACTGATCTGAGGACTTGTAAATAGAATTCAGGATTTTTTCACTTTGTTGCCCGCTTAATTCATTCTGATTCAGGGCCTCTTTTGCTGTAAGCGCAATAAATTTCACGGGGGTTGTAATATCGTGGGTAATAGTTCCGATAAGCTTTTTTTGCTGTTCAATTTCTTTATGAAGCTTTATTTTTGTAATCTTCAGCTTTTCAACAGTATCGGAAAGACTTTTCGTACGGGAATTGACTATTTCTTCCAGTTCATGATTTTTCTTTTTCAGAAAACGTATTCTCCACCTTACCAGTATGTATAATAAGAGCAGTATGATGGACGAAATAAATAATTTAAACCATAGCGTCTGGTAAAAATAGGGAGGAATGATAATTTTGATTTTTTTATAAATATATTTTCCATCGTCTGAAACCAGAATCCTTACTACAAAAGAATGATTTCCATAGGAAAGATTTGAAATGGAAAATTTTCCGTCCTTTCCTATAGGTTCCCACCGGGAATTAGGCATTCCGCTAAGCTTTGCTTCTACAACTAGATTGTCAGGGTTTGAATAATAGGGTATATCAATGAAAATATCAATACGATTGCATTCCGGCTTTAGATTCAGTACTTTATCGAAATACTGTTCTTTGTTGTCAATAATAGCCCTTTCTATGTAAATGTTTTCCGGATAATAGCTTTTTATTTTCATCGGATCGAAGAAAACCAAGCCATCTAAAGAAGGAAGTACAAATTCCCCATTTTGCAGCCTGGTACCACAGACATTACTACCCCCATTGAATTCGTTGGTTTTAAAGCCTGAATCTTTTGAAAATCGATAATAATTAACTTTGAATTGTCTGTTCTGAACATATTGAAGCAGCTGGCTTTCAAGAACCTTGTAAAGCCCGTTGTTGGTAGGAATCCAGAAAAAACCGTGTGAATCTTCCAAAATGGTATGGGAAGAAGAAATATTGTTATTGGCATCATAGGGCATTTTGACCAGACGATTATTTTTCAGTAGATAGAGCCCTTTTCCTAAAGTGGTTATCCAGAAATTACCATCTTTTGATTTTATAATACTGCGAATGGATAATTCATTACCAGGATTTAAATTGAGTATTCTGTTTGTTTTCAACGATACCTTATATAATCCCTTTATGGTTCCTACCAGGATGTGATCCTCATCAAACTTCAGGAATTTAGAAGGCTCATTATTAAAAAAAAACCTTTTTTGTACAGATTTGAAAGACAGATCTTTATAGATCAGAAGGTTTCCGCTGTATTCGGTAGTTCCATCTTTTTTTTGATATACTTCCAAGGCATAATACCTGTTGGCATCAAAAAAAAAGTCTATCAAAATGAAATTTTTCTTTGAAATAGTTTCCTTATAAGATACTTTTTTCTGATATATGACCAAATCATTTGCTTTGCGGGCAATAAGATTTTTCTTCTCGTCATAAGCCATGAAGAACGGAGTGATGTTTTCAAAGCTTTTATTCTCTACGAGTCCGTTATGACCATAGCTCTCTCCAAAGGTTGTAATGACTGAAGATTTAGTGTAGGGAAGGGTGGCGTAAAAAACTGATTCTGGTCTTGATGAATGTCTCTGAAGTGTAGTGAAATCCGGAAAGCTGATCACCTGCAGACCATTGGTGCTGCTTCCTAGATAAAGTTTATGGTAAGATTTGTCATAATATATGCTTATTATATTTTTTGTAATATGGTCAAGCTGTACCAGTTTTGATATATTGAATTTATTTTTTTCGTACAGGCAGCTGTAAATACTGTTCCTGTTGACTATAAAAACCTGATTATTAATTCTGCTCCAGTAGATTTTACTATGTATATCAGTCAGTAAAGGTTCCTTATAATAATCGACAACTTTTCCCTTTTCTATTTTCTGGATATTTTTTGCCTGATCGTCAATAAAGAATATTGAGGCATTGATTACAAATATTCTGGCAGTGCTCTTATAGAATGCTTTGATAGTTAGATTCTCTTCTTTTTGAGAAGCATCATCAATGTACTTCAGAGAATTTTCTTTTATAAAATAAGTGCCTTCTGCAAGCTGAAAATAAAGACTCAGGCCTGGGGATGTAGTATAGCTGTAATTGGAGCCATACAAAAAGTAATTGATATTATCTTTAAATATAAAATGTGATTTTTTTTTAAATAAGTTGATGACCTTAGGGGACTTCCGGTGTATAAGTACTGTTCTTCCGTAATCTGCTGTAGTATAAATGCTGTCTTTTTCGGGATGCCCGTAGAAGTACATAAATCGCTGACTGTTTAATGGAAGATTCTTGTAAACCAAAAATTTCATTCCATCATACCTCACAATTCCGTTTTCAGTGGTCAGCCATATAAAGCCGTATTTGTCTTTTATAATATCTTTTACGCTGTTCTGTGGAAGACCATTGTCTGTATTATATAACTGTATACTATAGTGTTGAGTGTAAATAATAGAAAAAATAAAGAGAAGAAGAACGGAAGTATATTTTTTCACAAACTTTTGTTTAATTTTTTCACAAAGTTATTACCAAATATGTAATAATAACAAAAATAAAAGGTTTTTTATCCATCATTGATAAAAATGCATGAATAATAACATTGCCTTTACTTAACATTATCATGGTAACGCGATGATGGTTTAAATTGTAGATCATATACAGAAGCGTAATTTGGATAAAACATAAGTTTGTAAAAATATTCCAAAAATTATTTGCAGGTATCATTTAAATACTTACTTTTGTACCGCTTCAAAAAAGGGGGATTGGCGCAGTTGGCTAGCGCGTTTGACTGGCAGTCAAAAGGTCACGGGTTCGAATCCCGTATTCTCCACTTCGTGTAATTGAAGAAGTCTTCAAAATACACTAAAAGCTGATTAATCCTGCAAAATTCATTTTTGCAGGATTTTTTTATGTTAGCAATCGTATAATTTTCAAATAAGCTCATAAAGTTTGTGGCAAAATCGTGATAATTAATAAATTTTGAAAAACAAAATTTAATCCGATTTAATTGATTGATTACCAATGGTTTATTTGCTTTGATGATTGAATTCAAAGGATCTTTACTTCGACTCTTATAAACTTTATAGTTACCTGTTTGAGCCTTTTTTATCGTAAATGTTTCGGTTTAAGATTCAGTGCTGCACTTTCTACAACTTCCTCTATGCGCTTTTGTCTGGTTTCCTGTTTTCTGACGAGGATAATCCAGGCCAATATTATTTTTTTTGTTGATTTGCTCAAACTTAGAAAATAATCTTTCGAGCCATTGTGTTTTTCGAATGCCATTTCTAAGTCGTTCGGAATTATCACTTCTTCTATTTCATCCAAGATTGTCCAATATCCGTTCTGTTTCGCAATCTCAACACTTTCGTAGCCCTGTTTTGTCATTCTTTTGCTGTCAATAAGCTGTTGAACTTTTTCTTTGTTGATTTTTGACCAGTTGCTTTTAGGTTTACGTTTGGCAAAAAACTGCATAAACGAGATGTCGTTAATCTTTTTCCTTGTGCTGTCAATCCAACCGAAGCAAAGAGCTTCGTCAACGGCTTCACTCCAACTTAATGATGGCACATTCGACTTTTTTGTATAACAGACAAGCCAAACAGATTGGCTGGATTGATGGTTTTTTTCTAACCATTGTCTCCAATCTGCTTGACTTTGCGGACAATATGTATCTATTTCTTTGTTATGCATTCTGCTGTGCTAACCATTTTAAAATTGATCCGTTTGTCTCCTCCGGTTTTTCCTGCTGAATCCAGTGACCACAATCCAGACTGACAACGTCCAGATTAGGAACGATACTTCTCAGATTTTCAGACTTTGGAATCGTATCCTGTTCTCCATATATCATCAGAGTCGGCTGATGAATGATTGGCTTTACGTTCGCCATAAGGTGCCAGTTTCTATCAAGGTTTCTGTACCAATTTATAGCTCCGGTAAACCCGGATGATTCAAAGGCAGACACGAATACAGACAGTTCACTGTCTTCCATTAGGGGCTTGCCAAAAGGTTTTTCTGCTCTTGCAAGATTGAGCATTAGCATTCCCGGAGCAGGTGGAGCGGGAGGTATATCTTTGCGGAATATGTTACGCAGGAACCGGGATGTGTTTTCATTCATTATAGCATCTGCAATTCCCACGTGCTTATTGAAATGAACAAAATAAAAGTCTTCTCCAAATAGGGTTTCCATAAATTCAATCCATGGTTGCTCTCCGCGCTCCTGATAAGGTAGGGCTAAGTTTATTATCTTATTGACCCGTTCAGGATACAGTAGTGCCAGATTCCACACAACATTAGCCCCCCAGTCATGACCGACAAAGATGGCATTCTTGTATCCGTAATAATCGAGCAGCGCAATAAGGTCACCAGTCAGGTGCTCTATATCATAATCAGTTACTTCGGTTGGGCAAGATGAGTTACCATAGCCACGTTGATTTGGGACAATGACATGATAACCTGCTGCGGCAAGAGCTGGTATCTGATAACGCCAGGAAAATGCATGTTCCGGAAAACCATGACAGAGAACGATCGGTTTCCCTGAATTTTGTTTTCCTGCTTCAAATACTTCTAATATCACATTATTAACTGAAATCAGGGTAGGCTTTGGAAATTCGATTTGATTGGATGTTGTACTGGATGGTATGTTTCTCATGTTTTTATTGCTAAATAAATTATTATGAGGCAAATTTAAATCTGATTAGTGACAGCATCATGTCAGTAGCCAGAAGTACTTTAGTGATAATGATCAAAAAACTGAAACAGCTACTGGGTTTCTGTGTTTAATTATAGCAGCTGTTCAGTTATCTCTAAAAACAACTTTTACGTATAAAAATTGATTCAAGACAAAGTTAGATGTAATAACCTGGCCTCAGTAAACCCTTTTATTCCATTGTTATTGTATTTTATAACTAGAATTGGTTTAATAGGATTGATTTCTTTAGAGGGAATACTGTATCAATTATTGTTTTTAATTATAGTTGCAATCGTATAATTTTCAAGTAAACTCGTAAAGTTTGCGGCAAAATCGTGGTACTTTGAAAAGTAATAGACGAGTTCTTACCCTAGAAATTAGTGGAGCTTAGTAAGATTCAATATATCTGTTCTAATTATCTATCTAATTAATTGAATCGTAGAACTACTACACTTTTTTAAATTTAGTGTAATTCCTTTTGATGTGAATTTTGAAGGTGTTATATTGCGGGAAATAAATCACAAAAAAAATTATGGAAGAATATGAAAATCAATCCGATAAAATAATTCGGTTACATTTTTAAAAAGGAATTTTCTCTAATAAAAATTCCTCCCGTATTAACTCAGGCCAGTCTTAATGTACTTTTGCAAGAGACCAGCAAATTACCTGATTGTCCTTCTGATTTAAAAGGTCTCACCTTTAAAAAGGTTAATATCGAAGTAATCACAACTGAAAAAAAACATATCATGTTTCAAGAAGGAAAGAATCTTCCCAAACCGGGAGTAGATTCAGTCAAGACAGATTTTGCGAGCAAAATCCAAGAAAAGGCGAATATCCAAGAGGTAAAAAAAATTGCTTCCAAGGTTAAGAATTCTGTAAATACAGGAAAGCAGTTCCTGAACCAACCCTTAGTACCAACCCAACCAAGTATAGTTCAGGAAAAAGTCTGGGCAAAACAACCTACCTCAAAGATTTTTAATGCTCAGGCAATACCCGAAAGTGATATTGTCGGAATCAATAGAGTAGTACGGCTAGACATACATGTCGAGGGAAAACCAATTAAGTATTTCAAACATTTTAAGCTTTCCCAGAGTGCAGTAAAGCATCATGAATTTGATCTTATACTTGCCCATGATACCTTAGGTGATGCAGAAAACCATAATCTTGAAGAGGCTCAGAACTTTTTAGGAAAAAGAATTACTGTTGTCTTTAAATACAAAGATGTAGACAGTGGACCGGAACGAAATTTCGTCGGGGTTATTACTGAGGTGGGTTTCAGTCAGGAAAAAGGAAGTCTTGGCAATCTGGTATTATCAGGGTACAGTCCAACGATCTTGTTGGATGCTGCACCACACATTCAAAGTTTTGGAGGAGCACAGCCGATCAGTTTAAATTCAATTGCTAATGACATTATAAAGGAGGGACTTGGGCTAGGTAAATATGATTTCAGGGTTGATGCCCGCCACGGCAATGTACCTTATAGCTCACAATATGAAGAAACGCACTATAATTATCTTGCACGAATAGCAGAAGCTTATGGTGAGCAGTTTTTCTACGATGGTGAGGTTTTGCATTTTGGGCAGTTACCTCCACAGGAGAAACCGGTAAAACTTACCTATGGTAGTAATTTGAGTGATGTCAAAATCAAAATGAAAGCGCAGCATGTCAACCCTTCTTTCTATGGTTATAATAGCAGCAAGAATGAAAAATTCAAAGGCGGTGACGCGAAAATTAATCATACTTCTGACATTGCGAAACGCGCTTATGAAATTTCAGAGAGAACATTTCAAACCCCATCACTAAGAGTGGCTCCAATAAAAGCATCATCATTTATGGATATTGATGCCTCTCAAAAAGGAACGGCTGGAAGCAAAGCAGCAGAAGTATTTATCACCTCTGGAAATACAACAGTACCTTTTCTGTATCCGGGCTGTATTGCTGATATTGAAATGCGGAAGACAGATAGTAATGAAACATCTTACTTTACAAAATTAATGCTGATAGAAGTGACTCATGAAGTTGATGCCCGCGGGTATTACGATGGATCATTTCAGGCCATAGCATCTGATACCGGATTTATTCCCAGACCAGAATTTAATACACCAGTGGCTGAACCACAGTTTGGTAAGATTATCTCTAACACAGACCCGCAGAACCAAGGACGTGTCCAGGTTCAATTGGACTGGCAGGGTGGACAGGATACTACAGAATTTATCCGTGTCATGTCTCCTGATGCAGGAAGCAGTGACAAAGTTGGTAAGAATCGGGGATTTATGTCTATTCCAGAAGTAGGGGATCAGGTTATCGTAAACTTTGTTCATAACCATCCAGATCGACCATTTGTTATGGGAGGGATGTATCATGGCGGTATTGGAGAAGGAGGTGGCACAGGTAATAATATTATGTCATTTAGCGGTAGAAGTGGTGCTGAACTGAAATATGACAATGGAGCAGGTTCTATGAATTTGAAAGATCAAGGTGGCGCCAATATGCATTTTGACGGAGCAGGAAATGCAACAACCAATGTTAATACTAATCATATAACCAATGCAGGAAATACAACTGTAATTAATGTGGGAGCAACCAAAAAGCAGCCCGCACAATCAATCATTAAAGCTGATAGCAAAGGAAATGTTACCATTGACGCCAAGACCAGTATTACTTTTCTGGTTGGAGGAAATCAGATCAAGATCAGTAAAGAGGGGGTTATTACTATTGCTAGTCAGGGAAAGGTAGAATCCACTGCCGAAAATGGAGAAATCATTGTAAAGAGTTTGACCAGTGATGTTACCATAGAAAGTGCAGCAGCAAAAGCAAGTATCAAAGGGGCTACAGAGACGAATCTTGGAGGGGGAGCTACAACCAATACAACAGGTGGAACCGTAAATATTAATGAGCTATGAGCCTGCATGTTAAAACCATAGAGGAGACTAAAGAAACCATAAAGAATAGTAATAGTTCAGGAACGGTTTACGATGTTTCTGGTATAACACAAACCAGAAACGGGATCACTTTCATAGAAAATACCTTTTCAGCAAAGGTCACCTATCAGGAGAACTTGATAGGTCCGGTGAAAAAAGTCAACTATAAGGTGGAGGATCTACACCAGTCATGTAGCGGTTTGATCTTTCAATTTGCGGCGTATTTTAATGATATCACCTCAAGTCTGGAACTCGCAATAAATGAAGGTTATGAAGTTGAACGTATTTTAAATCTATCGGAAATATCCCAAAAATGGCATTCGGAAAAAAAGATACTTGCGGAAAAATTTAAGACGATACCTAATCTTGACAAGCTGCTCGAAAACTATGAAAAAAGCATAGACAACGAAGAAAAGCTTCGCAATAGTATTTTTTATACTGGAATTGCTCAACTATTTTTTCCCCGGATCAAGCAATTGTTACAAGTTCCGATGGAATCAAAAAAGTTTTTTCGGAAAAGGAATCTACAGGGGTTCTACTTTGGAATAAAGGTTCCTATAAAGGAGGAACTAAGCGTGGTAGAAAATTATAATGATAAAATTACCGCCCATATTGTTGGAAGTCTGGATGTGGAGAGTATCGAAGACAAGGAACATTTTCTTAGAGCATTTAGAATGTTATACGGTGAGGGTATAAAAATGGAGGATATTACATTTTGGTCAAAGGAAAAATATACGATGTCCAGAGAGCTTGTATATGAAACAGGCGAGATAGATCAGTACCTTGAAGTGAATGGAGTTTACTTCAAGAAAGACAAGTTATCTTTTAAACCTAGCCATAATGAGCGATGAAAATAAAAAATATGTTCCCGAGGGAGTATTTTTGGTATGCGATATGGGAGCTACGCCTTCGCAACTCATCGCAACCCCTAGAAAAGTAAATCTGTATGGCCCAATGATGGCAACAGACGCCGATAATAAATTTACCGTAAATATCCTTCCATTTGGAGCCTGTAAAAAAATTGGTGGTCCATGTGTTTTTGCCAGTGTTGAATGGACGAAAACAAAATCAGGAAATGTATTTACCAATAGTCAAAAACCACTTCTGGAAGATTCTGAGGCTATATGTACTATAGGACAAGGTAAGATTAAGATATTTTTTGATAAATATGAGGCTGATCTGGCCAATGAGAATAACAATGAAAGTGGCTTTGTTTCAGAGGAAATATCTTCAAACATAATTGGTGGAATACTTACCAGTCCTTTTGGCAGTATTGTCGATCTATTTTGTGATGATGACAAAAAATTTACCGAGGGAGTTGGTAGGGGATTCAAACAAGGACTTGAGGGAACCTGGAATTTCCTTACGGATGATATGTGGAAAGGCGAAACCTGGGTTGGACTTGGAAAAATGGCCGTGATTGGAGTGGCATATTCTGGGCCAACGGGACCTTTACTGGGAGATACCAATCTGCAGGCAATAGATCAGGTCTTTGGTTCTGATTTCAAAAAGACCAAAGATGCTTTGGTAGAAGGAGTAGGTAATACCGTAAATAATGCTATTGAGGATGTAAAGAGGGGAGAAACCGGTGAAGTTGGTGAAAGTGTTGGGCAGATCTACTATGCGGTTGTGGAAGCGGTTGTAGGAAGTAAGGGGGCAGGTCTAGTTGCAAAAGGATTAACAACTGGTGCTAAGGCTTTAATTGGAGCAGAAAGATTAGCTTCTTTATCAGCTAAAATCGCTAAATTTGCTAATGCCCTGAAGCAAGGTATGCTCTCTGTGGTGAAGGTGGGTAAAAAGATAGATCCAGTTACCAAAAGATTAATAGAAATAGCTGAACAGGCAAAAAAAGAGGCGAAGCTAAGTCCGGCCCAAAAGGCCTCTATTCAGCGTTCACTTGATAGGGCCAAGAATGCAAAAACACCCAAGGAAAAAGCATTTCATGAAATGCAGGCTAGTAAGAAAGAACAAATGTATAAGGGAACACAAATTGATACAAGGTTTAAGCAGCTTGTTGAGAATGACCCGAATTTATCACATTTGGAAACTACGGGACGTGGAAAATTTGGTCCGGATGTTTATGATCCGAAAAATAAAAAATATTGGGATTTAACCACTGAAAAAGATTGGGAGAAAGGAACCCATCAGAAAAAATATGATGAAGATTTTGGAGAAGGAAATGGTGTGTTTTGGGATTAATTATTAAATTTGAATACTATGAAAACAGATTATATAAATAAGACTTTAGAGCTAAAAACAAAATTTTCAAATCAAAACTTTGTGGATTATGATTTCACAAAAACAAATTTCAATATGTCTATATTTGAAAATACTAATTTTGAAAACTGCTTATTTGAATCCTCAGTTTTAAAAGGTTCTAGAATTTTTTATGAATCAAATTTCGAAAATTGTGTTTTTAAAAACATTAATTTATCACAAACAACTTTTGGCAGTCATAAGGGAGTTTATAAAAATTGTATTTTTGAAAACTGTGAATATAAAAGTAAAGACTTTAATTTTACACAGTTTATAGATTGTAAATTTATAAAAGCAAAATTTACCACTGTCAATTTCAATGGCAGTAAATTTCGTGATTGCATTTTTGAGGGTAAATTCAAGGATGTTACATTTAACGGTATCTACGATTCTAATCCAGATTCCAAAGCATGTTTATATAAGTGTGATTTTTCCAATTCTAATTTCGGAGATTTTGTAAGTTTCGAAAACTGCGATTTATCAACTTGTACACCACCAAAAGGCAGAACCTTTACAGAAATTTTATATCTTGTTGATGCATCAAATCCTGCATTATTAAGTACTGGAACCCCTGATCGGATTGTAATTACAGATGTATAATCATTTCATTGCTTTATAGTGATGACAAGCTTTTATAATCACCTAACTTCTGATTAATTGAGTGAATACATCCGTGGGATCTTCTCAAAAGAGGTACAAAATAAAAAATACAGGATCTTTTTCAATGTCAATTGATATCCTTTGTGAATAACCCTTTTGTCTACTGCTAAAATGGGGCGGCTTGAACTGTATATTTTAATCGAATATTACATTAATAAGAGGTAATTAAAAAGGAGAATTCGATATCATAATAATAGATGAAAGAATTCTAAAAACTGTTCAACAAAGAAGCGGAGTTCTTTGAAATGTTTATGTTAGTAAACGGACATTAGCCATTATTTAGCCAGAAAACCACAATTGAAAAAGCAGGAATAAAGGATGTAGATAAGATGCAAGAGGGAATAAAGAAAGAAAATCCGGTACCACCAAAAGAAATTCTAAAAAATCCTGCTTAACTACTTGTTATTCAATATAAAATCGTTATATTAGAGATAGTACTCGTATAATTGTGGGGAATAGTTTAAATGATAATATATAGAACCGCTAAAAATGGAAATGAAACGAAACATTATTTACATGTTTCAGATGTGGATGGGAAAATCTTTGGTTTCTTAAATTTGAGCCCGGAAGATGAATGGGATGATGACAATAAATTCCTGTATGAATGTTGTGGTCGTCTTAACTTGATGTATGGTAGTAGGTTCAAGGAATTTACTCTTAAACATTCAAGAATTTAAAATTACAGCCTTCTCTTTGAGAGGGCTTTTTGTTATATTTGTGGAAAAGCTAAAATTATGGAAATATCAGTAGAGGGAATTGTTGCACTATGTGGTGGTAGTTCTGTTATTATTTCAGGATTTGTATCATGGGTTAGTCAACTTTATTTGAATAGAAAGAACGAAACGTGGAGATCAGAAACAGAAACAAAATTAAAAATTCTTGAATATCAACTTTCTGAGAAATCATCTATTCTAAATAATCTAATTGAAGTACAAAAATCTAATTATAGCTTTAGCCAAGAAAGACGAGTTAAGTCAATTGAAGATGTTTGGAATTGCGTTAGTGATTTCAATTTTTATTTCCCAGTCGCTATCATAGAACTTTATAGAATTTATTCTGAGAAAGAAATTGAAAAATTCTTAAATACAAAACCAGAGGCTAAAAGGTGGAATGATTTAATTGAAGGGTTAGAATTGATAAACAATGATCAATTTATAGAATTTTACAAAGATTTTCAAAAGAAACTTGCTTACAGTCGTCCATTCCTTGGCGAACAGCTTCATTACAGTTTTTATTCGTTCAATCTTTTTTATAGCAGAATAATCTTCCTAATTACAAATGGTGTAGGAAGAAAGAAAATTACGCATTGGAAGAATGATAAAACTATTCAAAGACTATTCAAAGAACGATTTACACAAGAGGAAAATGACAACATTTTTAAAAACGATTATGAGTCACTAAACATAGCAATAAATTTGTTAGAAGCTAAGATAATGACTGATATTAACCAAGTTTTAAATGGAATAATAGCTACTAATATTACAAAAGAACAGATTGAAATAATTAGAGAAGGAGAAGTTGATAATTATAAACTCGTAAATGAAACAGCCCCTTAATTGTGGCTTATTCTTGTATATAAGGATTGAAATAGCCGTTTCTACGTGCGGTAATTCTTTTAATTGATGTATTTATACTGTCAATTGTGTTTTGATCTAGTAAATAACTTATGCTGTTGTTGTTTTTTAGCAAGGATCCGGCAATAAATTCCGATTTAATGTCGGGGGAAACATTATTATAAATCGTAGCCCTCGTAACAAACTGAATTTTTGCCTGTCTATCTGTGTCGGCATCTATATCTATATCGGACTTTGCAATATTACTAATCATGTATGGAGGAATTGTTGTCTTATAAATAATTTGACCTTCATATTTATCTCCACATGAATAACAAGCAAACCCCAGTAAAAAGATAATTTTTTTCATTTCATTAATTTTGGTCAAAGAAAGGAAAACATTGAGCAGAATAATTATGGGATTCCGTAAAAACTATTTATTTATAGTCAACTCTTTTCCTTTAAGTGCGAAAAAAAGGTTTTGTAATTCGTGAACTGTTTTCAATTCTACATATTCGCAATTGTTAAGATATAATATTTCGGAAAAATCACCTTTTTTATCCCATAATTGGAAGCCTTCATTTTCATAAGTTATGGTGTACTCGCTCTCAGGCATAAGTGTAAAACTAAATCTTCTTAAATGCTCTTTGGTTAATTTCAATCCTGCTATTCCTTGAAGGTAGAAATCAGAGTCGCTCATGATTTAGAATTGTATATTTCGTTTGCTTTTTCAATTGCTGAAATAGTGGCTAATTGTCTTGTTGCAAAACCTTGGTCACTTCTTAGAGGTTTGGCCATATTAATTTCCCAGTAAAAATGAAAACCATCATAGTAGGTGTTGTTGATCGTCAGTACAATGAATACCGAATCCAGCCATTCAATTATTAAGGTAGCCTGGAATTTATCAGCAAGGCTATTAAAGCCAGTATCCGGATGAAATATTATCTCGTCTTTCATCCATTTTTCGAAGTCTGTTTTTGCTTTTCCTGTTAGCATAATTCTATTTTCATAACCTCCTATAATCAATTTTTCAGGTAAATATAAATGATAATAATGGTCTATAGATATAGCAGCTGACAAAAATTAACATCTTAACAAAGTAGGACGCAATCAGGTAATGTCATTTCAAAAAAAACAGCATTAATCTAAGGGTAAGAAACTAATTTATCCTTGTTTTTTTTATCAAAATCCTATAAAAAAATGGGTCAACTGATAGAATTCGGTTTTGTTATGGAGATGACTTATTTCATATGGACAACACTCCATACTCTTGTTTCTTAATGGTTGTGTTTGAGTCTAAGCTATTTACAGTTTTTGCTTAATATTGTTTGTTAATACTAATTAGAATAATTAAAAATAAATAAGTCTTTTCCTTTGGGAATCCATAGGGAACCTTTAATTTTGCTGTTTATAATAATTATAAATAATGAAATTATATCAGCGTATTTTTATCTTTCTCATTTTTATTCTTTCAATTTCTCTTATCCGGGCACAGGATACTGGTTTTTCGGTTCAGGGAGTTGTACAGGATCACACAAAACAGGGGCTAAGCGGTGTGAACATTTTTGTTGAAAACACAAAAATTAAAACACAAACCGATCAAAACGGAAATTTCAGGATGAGCTACAAAAAAGGAGAAGCTGTATTGATCTTCAGCCTGGATGGGTACAAAAAGCTCAGAAGGAAAATGAATTTCAGCGGCGAAATATCTCCGGTCAGTATTCAGCTGGTTGCGGACCAGGCGGCTGTAGAAGAGGTCATAGTACACGGAAAAGGTAAAGTGAAAGCACTGCAGGACGGTGCTTTTACTGTGAATGCTATAGATGTGGCTAAATTGGCCAATACCACAGCCGATCTTAATCAGGTTCTGAACAGAACTACAGGAATTAAAGTTCGCCAGCAGGGTGGTATAGGTTCCGACTATAACTTCTCTATCAACGGAATGTCTGGTAAAGCCGTGAAGTTCTTTATAGATGGTGTTCCTTTGGAAATGCTTGGAAAAGGGGTAGACCTGAGTACGCTGCCAGTCAACATGGCAGATCGTGTAGAGATTTATAAAGGCGTGGTTCCTATTCATCTGAGTACTGATGCAATGGGTGGAGCAGTTAATATTATTACTCCCGGAAGCAGCAGAAATTACCTGGATGCCGGTATAAGTGTAGGATCTTTTAATACACAGCGCATCAATCTGAACGGACAGTTTAAAGATGATAAAACGGGGGTTATCCTGCGCATCAACAGTTTTTATAACCACTCGGATAACAACTATCTGATGAAGGATATGAAAATCTGGAATGCTGCCAAAAATGAATATGAGTTTAGAAATCTAAAACGTTTCAACGACAGATATCAATCTGTTTTTGGGATGGCTGAAGTGGGAGTTGAAAACAAAAGCTGGACAGATTCTTTTTTTGTAGGAATGTCACAATCACTTTTCGATAAACAGATACAGACGGGTTCTAACCAGGAAGTAGTATATGGTGGGGTAAAGCAAAACGGAGAAGCTTATAATTACTTTATGAAGTATAAGAAAGCGAACCTCTTCAATGACCGTCTGGATGTGAATGTGTATGCCGGTTTTTCTAAAAGCGTCCAGAAAGCAACCGATACCCTTATGCGTAAATATAGCTGGGATGGTAGTTTCGAGCCTTCTGCTACCAGTGAAAAAGGGGGAAGAAGTATAATAATGCAGCATGAAGACCGCCTTTATTCACAGGTAGGGGCTACTTACAGAATAACTGAGCATCATAAGCTTATCTTCAATTATGTACTCGATTATCTTAAGAATACCACATTCAATCAGCTTGAAGAACGGAAAGAAGATGTACCTCCGGCGAAGATGACCAAGCAGATTTTGTCTATGGCTTATCAACAGGACTTTTTCAATAAACACTGGACAAATATTTTATTTGGTAAATATTACAGTGTAGGACTGCAGAAAATGGTTTTCGATCCGGTAACCAGAACTGATTATCCGGCAAAAGATAATTTTAGCAACTGGGGATACGGTTTTGCAACCACTGTAAGGATTACGAGAGAACTGGGGATAAAAGGATCATTTGAACGTTCTTACCGTTTGGTAGAGCCACAGGAAATCTTCGGAGATGGGGTTGCTGTAACCAGTAACATGAATCTGAAGCCTGAAACCAGTAATAATGTAAACGTTGGTTTGTATTATAATCATCATTGGGGGCAACACGCTTTCCGTATAGAAGGTGCCGGATACATACGGGATACAAAGGATTTTATCTACACGGTTCCTAATTTGTACAACAGTACTTTCAAATATGAAAACCTTTCCAATATCTTTACCCGAGGACTGGAAGGAGAGGTGAGTTACCAATACAAAAGACTCCTGAATGTGCTGATGAACGTGAGCTATAACAAAGCTTATGACAATACAAAATTTGCCAACAACAGTGAAGATGTAGTTTCAGCAACTTACAAAAAAGATGTTCCCAACCAGCCCTGGTTATTTGGAAATATGAATGTAAGCATTGGTAAGGACGACTGGTTGCAGAAAGACAGCCGTGTGGAGCTTTACTACGGACTACAGATGACCGAGTGGTTTTACAAAAACTGGAAATCCTATGGAAATCCACAAAATATTCCGGTGATTCCCAGACAAACTTTGCACAATATAGGGATCAGTTACTCCATGAAGAACGGAAGGTATAATTTGGCCTTCGATGTAACCAACCTTAGTGATGCGCTGGCTTATGACAACTTCAAACTTCAGAAGCAGGGACGTGCTTTCTACATAAAATTCAGATATCTACTTAAGTAAAAAACCATGACACAATATTTTAAAAACAGTATATTTTTACTGCTCGCATGTTTATCCATCATTAGTTGTGAACGCGAACCAGGCTCTGGAGGCTCCGAAAGTGGTGAAAAAGACTATCAATATTTTCTGCTTTCCGCATTAGGAAGCTGGCCGAATACCGTACATTATATGACGGCTACCAACGACCTTACCAAAGGCGAAATGGATATTACCAAAGAAGGAGACGAGATCAACTCCAAAGGAACCTATTCTTATATTGTTAAAAACGGGTTTATCTATAACTATAAAACAGATCAGGGAATCTTCAAAAAATTTAAATATACTCAGGATCGGCTGACGACTGTAAAAGAAGTTCCTTTTACCTATATCAGTGATATATCCAGCTATGTATGGATAGATGCTAATACATTGGTTATTGTAGGAGAAACAGGCGATGGTCAGCATATACGTTATACTGTTTTCAATACTTCAGACCTTAGTATTATCCGTCAGGGTGAGATTGAAGGATTTCAGCCTTTCCCAACGGCTTATAATTTTTATTCGCTGGGTGCTATGACCTATATAGATGGACATATCTATTTGCAGTATAGCTTCCGCAATGGTAAATGGATCACTCCGGATTATTATAATTTTGCGGTAATCGATTATAAAACCTTCAAAGTAATCAATTCGGTAACTGACAGCCGAAGCTCTGGTGTGGCTAATGGATCACCTTATTTCAAAACTACTTTTACCAAGGATAATGAAGCCTTTTACTATACCTGCTTTCCACGTGTAGGAGCAGGATCAAATAAAATTTATCTTTTCAGGGCTCTTAAAGGGGCAACTTCGCCAGATCCAGGGTATCAGATTAATCTTACCGATCTGGTAGGAGGTAAATCTCTGGAAACCGTGATCGAGTATATGGGGGATAATAAGATGGTGGTTCTCTACCGTGATCCCGCATTAGGGAATGCCTATAATGGCCGCTATGCTATTATAGATATCGAAACCAAACAAGTAGTGCGGGTATTGGATGAACTGCCGGGAGATGAACCATATGAACAGGGGATGTTTGTTCGGAATAAAAAGTTATACATTGCTGTCAATGCCAATAAAGGGGGGAACTATGTATGGATCTATGATCTGCAAACTGACAAAATAAGTAAGGGAATGAAGCTTCCGGATAAGATTTCCGGATTTGCCCGTTTCGATAAGTTTTATGACTGATCATAGCCTATCAATTTCGTTGAAAATATAGCCTATTAATTTGATTAAAAAGCTGTTCTCAAAATTATTGAGAACAGCTTTTTTTGTTTCTGCTTAAACCACCACAGCTCGGTTAGAATAACGACAAGTAATGTAAACTTTTTGATACTACTAAGAGCCAAGCCTTGTCAAGGTTACTAACCTTGACAAGGCTTTATGTTCTAAAGCTTGTAATTGAATGACAGGGTTACCACTCGACTGTCCAGATTGTATTTCTGTCGGATAGTAGAGCTGAAGTTATCTCCTGTTACACGGTAATTATTGGTTTTTAATAAGTCTGTCACTGCTAGTTTTAATGTTGCTTTATCCTTCCATAATGTTTTTGAAACTCCCAATGTCAGGTCAAAGTAAGCATCGCGGATAAACAAACCAATATTTGATTTCGAGAAATATTGGGCGTTAGCCTCTGCTTTTATACCTTTTGCAATGCTGAAACTGTTTTGTGCATTGAGCGTAAAGGCAAGTTGTGAACTGTTTACCGCGTAATTCTGATAATTGCCTTTGTACTCAGTATTGAATACATTAAGCATGGAGGTAAGCGACCAAAAGTTGAAAAGTTTTGTAGTAGCCGTTATATTGGCACCATAGACATAAGACTTGTTCAGATTGTCCTGAGTTTTCACCAGGATTCCTGTATCCGGCTGGTAGTTGTATACTTCCGTCATTACGTCGTTTGTGACACTGAAGTAAGCTGATGCTATAATGTATTTCCCCCAGGTATACCCCAATTCTGTGGCGTGTGTAAACTCAGGATTCAGGTTTGGATTTCCTTGCCAATAGTTGAACGGATCATCATAAAAACGGAACGGATTGAGGTCAAAGTGGCTCGGCCTGTTAATCCTTTTACTGTACGAAGCATAGAATCCATGCTGATCATTGACCTGGTATTTGATGGATGCACTTGGGAACAGGTTCGTATAATTTCTTTTTCGCTGTTCCTGGGATGTTTTCTGGTTGATATCCGTGTCGGTCATTTCTGTTCTCAATCCCAGTTGGAAAGTCCACTTCGTCAGATTGAGCTTATAATTGGCATACAATGCGTGGATCTGTTCTTTGTAAACATATTCGTTACTTGCCTGATTATCATGTATCCATTCTTCACCTTGCTGTATAAAATACTCTGAAGGGTTATTATTAGACTTTATAGTAGATTTCAGTCCTGTTTCCAGACTGTGTCTTTCACTAAAAGGGAGGGTAAAGTCTACCTTAGCATTGAAGACTTTCAGGCGGGAAGCGATATTTCCTCTTCTGTTATTAAACTGCTCTGTTCCTTCATTTACCAGTGCCTCTGAAAACTGATTCTGGTGGGAAGTGAAACGCGAAGTTTCGTATTCCAGATCTATATCTACCTTATACTCTTTATCATTGAAAATGTGTGTTCCCTTTAGATTATAGGTGTAATCGTACCAGTTTTCTTTGCTTTTATTATCTGAGACGACCTGAGCAAACAGATGGTCTGCAGGTTGAAATATACTGTTTTCACCTTTCGAAAAATCTTCATATCGTCCTATTTTAGCATCGAATAAAGCACCGATACTTGTTTTGTCACTGAAAGCATAATCCGCTCCGAATTTAAAGTTATTGGAGGTTAAAGGCTCATTCGTTATAGAATGCTGATCTGTTTTCCGCGTCATTTGCTGAGGCTGTTTCTCATCGTAGAAAACCTGGCTAAAGTCCCGTCTTTCTTGCTCCCCACGAAAAGTATAACTATAGTCCCCATGCAGAGAGAGTTTCTTATGGGTATAATTAAGGCTTAACCCGGTATTAAGTCTGTTTTTTCGGCCTCTTCCGCCGTTCAGATAATAGGTGCCGCTAATTCCTTCCAGGGAGCTCTTTTTCAGGACAATATTAATGATACCTGCATTTCCTGCAGCATCATATTTGGAAGAAGGGTTGGCAATAATTTCAATATTCTTAACCAAAGTAGAATTGGTAGAGCGCAGCAGGTTAGCAAGCTCCTTAGTCGACAGGGAGCTCAGTTTACCATTAATCATGACACTGACTCCTCTCTTACCGCGTAACGATAATTCGCCTTCCTGCGAAACCACTACACCTGGTGTTTTACCCAACAATTCCAATACAGTAGTTCCATCGGATAGGACACTGTTTTCTACATTAAAAATCATCTTATCGGCTTTCTGCTGAAAGACCGCTTTGTTTCCTTTGATAACGATGCCGCTAATTTCTGAAGTTTTTTCTGTCTGCAAAGAATCGTTTTGGCTTTCCGTTTGTCCGTAGGCATTCAGGCTCGCCATTAAAGGTAGCCATATATAATGTTTCTTCATGATAATGGATTTAGGTTGTTGTTTTCTTTTTATTTCTTCGGCCCCACCAGATCATAAATCCGGTTACCGGCAATGAGGCGCAGAATAGACTCATGATAAAAGCCAGTATTTTGCCGGGCATTCCGAAGAAGGCTCCCACATGCAAGTCATAGGTAGCATCTGTAGCCCTTTCAGCCATAGGTTTGTCTTCGTGAGGACGGCTAAAGAGAATCTTCCCCGAATGTTCATCGAAGATCATCATGGAAGATTCGGCATAGGTGAATTCTTTTTCCTTGATCCAGATGCTTAGGTTATCGTGTTGGTGATCTGCCTCAGCATGATCTTCCAGATCAATTCCAAAGGAATAGGCTTTCGGGTAATGGGTTTTTACCTGTTCTATGATGCGGTCTATCGTTGTTGTAGTTTCTACAGATTCCGGAGCGGTAGTTTTGTACTGGCTGTAATCCGGAGTTGCAGAGGAAAAGCCGTTCAGTAATGCATATAACCACAGTTGGGTAATACGGAACGAATACATAATCCCGGTAATGGCTACAACAATGGCCAGAAAGGAAGAATAAAAGCCAAGGATGTTGTGTACATCATAGTTTTTGCGTCGCCAGCCTTTTACCTTTTCCCAACGGAACCATAGGCGCTGTTTGCTCATCTTTTTATTCTTCGGCCACCACAGGATAATCCCGGTAATCAGCATGATCACAAAGATAATCGTGGAGACCCCCACAATAGTACCTCCAACTTTATTGCTCAGCAAGAGTGAACGGTGCAGGATCATGCAGATAAAGAAAGGATTGTTTTTTACATCGTATATCTCAAGGACTTTTCCGGTATATTGGTTTACATAAACGTTTTTATAGATAATAAAAGTATTGAAGTGGTTCCAGCCATCCCGGTTAACTTTAAGAAGACTGAATTGGTAGGAGCGGGCGGGGTCTATAGGAATGGTAACCTCCTCTGTTTTTACGATCTCATTTTTCAACTGGGCATTGACCAGGTCTTTTAGCTCTCGGATAGGGATAGGCTTCTTATGCTGAATATCTTTTTCCCCATGGAAGGTATGTTCCTTACGCAATGCAGCCGTAATATCTTCATTGAAAACAAAAAAAGCCCCTGACAGAGAAACAATCAGCACAATAATGCCGGAAAGCAGGCCAAGCCATAGATGAGCTTTCAGAATATATTTTTTGAAGGTTCCCTTTGACTTCTTTTTACCGGTCTGCTGCATTTCTATTGTTATTTAGTCTTATTAAAAATAAATGAACTGCAAATATAGCTTTATTTGTATAATTCCAAACATTGGGAAAGCGTTATTTTACCCGGAAAACCTGATTTTTATTAGGATTTAAGAGGTTTGATCATACAACAGGGGCGATTAATTTCTAAAAGGAGAGATTAAAGGACGACAATGTGTGTATCTACGTAAGTGCGAAAAAGAAGTTTTTTGTAATTCATAGGTATATTGTATTCCCTACTACAGAAGTCTATAACTTTTAAATTATTTATTTAGAAGTTAGAGCTTTTGCCTGTTAATAGATTGATAAAAACTGAAGCAGCTGCTACTCATTTTTAAGGACTGTGAACATTTTGTAACAGCTGCCCAGTCATTACATACATTACATTTGATACACAAACTTAACAAAGACTTAGAGAGTTGGGAGTATACAAATCATTCAGGAACTTGCTGGTTTTGTTACCACCGGAAGTTTATCATACGACTTATCTTAATTTTCTTTTCAGATAATAATAACGGTATAAAATACTGTCACTCCAGACTATAAAAAGAAGAAATCCGGAGGTAAATAATAAAGTCTTTATATAGAATACTTTGTATAATAATCCGCCTATAATGCATCCACAGAAAAAGCATAGGATAATGGCAAGTTTCAAAAAAATGCTTTTTTTAATCTGCCGATGTCTTGCACCTACGTTTTTAAAAAACAGTTGTGATAGGTCAATTCCCAGATCGGTAAATAAACCTGTAAGATGAGTTGTTCGCACTACTGACAGAGATACTCTGGTAACCAAAGAGTTTTGGATTCCCATTGCAAAAAGAAGTATGTAAGCAATACTATCCTGTGAACTGATAAGCTTCATTTCTTTAAAACCCGATAATCCTACAAAGGTGAGAAGTCCGGTTTCTATGAGAATAGGAACCAGATGCGGGCGCTTTTTATTATGAGCTGATAAAAATTCAACAATAAAGCTGGAGATAAAAGAGCCCATTAGGAAAAAGAATATGAAAAGCAGATATATAAAAGCCGGGAGGTGTTTCTTAAATAATATTTCCTCGGAAAAAAAAGCAAAGTGTCCCGTTATATTGGTAGTGAGGATCTTTACAGATAATACCCCTACAATATTTACTGTACCCGCTACAAAAGAAAGAGCTGATGCAAGTTTTAAATTATGGAAATAGGTTCTTCTTTTCCCTTTATGCCGAAACATCTGTTCTGTATTATTTAAAAATAAAAGCCTTCAATTTTGGAAAGAAGCATCATTATATTTAAGCTCATTTCTCTAAGAAAAAAGTATTACTACAAAAAAGATTGTAGTAATACTCCCAAAAAAATATATAATATCCAGACCGCATATCATGGGCAATACTGCCTTAATTGCTGATTTGTCAGTTGTGTAATCAGAAGGTCTATAGAATCTTAGTGATCTATCTGCTTTCTGAATTGGGGTAACCTGCTGTCATTAGACAGGCACCATTCATTTCGGAATTGATTATACTGTTTTCTTCCAGAAGTTCAGTAATCCATTACAGTCGGTACCAACGATATCAAAACTGCTAGGAATCTCATCCCATTTACTCCAATACGTAACCAGGCGGGTTCCTACAGGAGTTTTATCAAGTTGTTCTTTTACATAGTCGGAATAAGCATAATATAGATCTTTCTCCGGCATTACCGTATTGTCGATTAAACATGTTGTATCTATGTTTTCATAAAAAGAATTAAAAAAGTAGAAGGCATCATAATCCAAAAAAGAAATTTCATTGATATTGGCATGGATAAACTCTACGTTATTGATTTTATTACGGGAAGCTATTTTTTTTGAGATCTTCGTGAGGGAAGCTCTTTGTTCGACACCGAAAAACATCCCTTTGGTAGAGGCTGCTCCCACCAGGCAAAACTTTCCGACACCGGCACCAATATCCAAGATTTTAGTATCAGGCTTCTGAGCGAGATATTCGGCGGCCAGTCTGGCAACAGCAATGGGGGTCCAATGACGGCTTGCCAGCTCTTTTATATGACTAGGGTAAAGTTCATTAAAAGTGCTGTCTTTAACATCAAGATTTAATTTGAGATCATTAAAAATCATTTGATAAGTTGAATATATTCTTTATTAGTCAAAAACTCACTGGTGCAAATATCGGCTGAAATACTTAAAAACCAATAGCTATAAGGAGCTATATTGATATGTGAAGGATTTTCGTTCAGCATGATATTGACATCCGTAATGGTAAATTCATTGGGTAAAATAAGGGGGAACGTTTTGTGAGTTCCATAAACAAAGCCCCATGTTTTTTTTTCTTCTATGGTATTTTCCTCCAGATTGAATTCAATGAGATTGATCTCACCTATTTCCTTCTGGGCAAAATCGGTAATGCCTATGCAAAAATCATACAATCCTATTTTTCTAAGCCATAAGTGATTTTCAGTATAATAAAGATTTTTAGGAATAAGCATAGGAATCAAATCTGTTTTTTATGAATGCTATTTCTTTGTGATCAGGTTTTCCATTATTGACCAATCAAGGAGGCATAAGACTTGGCTCTTAATAACCCTTCTGTATCAAAAATATTTTCGATTCTGATTTTGATCATCCAGCCTTCTCCATAGGGGTCCGTATTCACAAGTTCCGGGTTAGCTTCCAGTTTGGGATTAATCTCCAGTATTTCTCCGGGAACAGGCAGGAAAAGGTCTGATACGGTTTTTACGGCTTCCACACTTCCAAATACCTCATGCTGTTTTAAATTTTCCCCCAAGGTCTCGATTTCAATATAAACAATATCACCTAATTCATGTTGCGCAAAATCGGTAATTCCAATATAGGCTGTATTATTTTCTAATCTTACCCATTCATGGTCCTCCGTATACAAGAGGTTTTCAGGAATCTTCATTTTTTTATAATTCTTTATTTAATTGATGTATTCAGCAGGACTGGCCCTCTGTCTAAATTTCATAGCCTGCAAAAGACTTTATTTGTGCTCTTAGTAGGATATGTTAAAGTCAATGTAATTGCTTGTGTAAAAGTAGATCGTTTAGCTGAGACTTACGATGATCTAGATCGTTATAAAATTTGATTTAAGTCAAATTGTATAGCTGAAAATTGCGTAATTTTGTTGTAACCTATGATTTCAAAATTTATCTTTAATAATCAATACCTTTTTGACGAACTGCCGGACAGTGATAAAGAACTGCTTCAGGGCGTGATGCAGAATAGGAATTATCGCAAAAATGATGCGATATTTACTGATGGAACTATACCCAGTGGTATTTTTTATTTAAAAGCAGGAAAAGTAAAAAAGTATAAAGTAGATAATGAGGGGAGGGAGCAGATCATTTATATTTACAATTCAGGGGAGTTTTTCGGGTATTCAGCTATTTTGAGCAATGAATGCTATGGAGATACCACACAGGCTCTTGAGAATTCGATCATCTCATTTATTTCAAAAGAAGACTTTCTCAAGTTACTTGATACTTCCGTAGTATTTTCAAGATTGCTTTTAAGAAGCCTAAGCCATGAGTTCAGTGTGATGGCAAACTTGATGACGGTATTGTCACAACGTACGGTCAGAGAAAGGGTAGCACTCAGCCTCCTTATTTTGCATAATAAATATACAGGGAGCGGAACAGAGGACCCTGTATTCATTACCCTGTCCCGTGCAGACTTAGCCAATATGGCTGGTACGGCAAATGAAACATTGGCCCGCATACTTCATGATTTTAAAAAAGATCAGCTTATCTTAATGGAAGGCCGGAAAATACAGGTGCTCAATTTTAAAATGCTGACACAGATAGCCAATTTCATGTAAATGATTCCAATTTTTTTCAATAATATAATACCCCGACTTTGATTTTCATGCTCTGGCAGTTTAACTTTTATAGATCTTATATAAAGATCAGCATTTTTCCTCAAAATTTTCCTTTCCCTACAATTTAGTAAGTAAACAGGAAAAATATTTCTTTTTATGAAATTTGTAAAAAAAAGAAATGGAAATTATTAAAACCGTTATTTATTGGGTGGGCTATGCCTATTATCTGTATGTTTTTGGGTATGCTTCTTTGTATAAAGTCTTTCAGAAGACCTCCATGATGCAAAGTATGAAGTCTTTGGGGTTCAATACCCCCTCGACCATTCTTATAGGAGTGTTGGAATTATTAGGAGTAGTGTTGTTGGTGGTAGGCCTGTTTAAACCTCAGTTTAGAAATATAGCAGCGCTGTATTTATTTCCCTTTGCAATAGGAGCTTTCACAGCTCACATGGCTCACAATGAATACAATCATTATTATAATTCTTTACTGATGTGTATTATTTCAGTTGTCTTGCTGGTACTCGATAAGAACTTTAAAATTATGGTCTGAGAAGTAATAAAAAGATCATCTCAAAATTAAGATAGCCTTTTTGTTTGAGCCACGAATGTGCGAATGTCTTATCCGTGTATTCGTGGTTTATAATTCACAGGCTTATTCATCCTGTTTTTCGAGGGCCTGATCTCCCCAGCGGTCCATCAAGTCAAGGATTTCTTTCAAAGACTTTCCTTTTTCTGTCAGAATGTATTCTACCTTAGGAGGGAAACCTTCATATTCAATCTTTTCTATCAACGCATCATTTTCAAGCTCTTTTAACTTCGCACTGAGTACCCGCTCGGAAATGCCAATAAGCTTTTCTTTAAGTTCAGAATACCGAAGCTTTGGGTAGTTCAGCAGATAGGTAAGGATATTAATTTTCCATCTTCCCCCTATCATGGCTAAAGTAACAGACAGTCCACAATTACTTTTCCAATACATTTCATTGTGATTATTTGTTGAATTTTCTTTTCTGGTGGTCATGGGGATAACTGCTGGTTTATATTTAAAATCTGGTCAAGTAGAATGGAGTATACCTGTATTATTAAGCAAATGTACAAAAGGAGATTGAAGTTTTATTATAATTGATGGACAACAAGATAAGCAGCTTATCAATGAATTAAACTGCTGAACATAAAAACATCTGGCGCCCTTCATAACCAATTTGACTGCTTCTTAACCCTGTTTTTTCTAAAAAAAGAGCCCCAATAAAATATTGCGGCTCCTCATTGAAATCAATTATATATATTATAGACTTTTTGAACGGGCTACCGAAATAAGGTAGACAAGGTGTGCAAACATGCTTCGTTTTACAGATTCTATTTTGATATCCCCGGTAGTCTGATTAATGGTAGTTACCAGGTCGGTGTTACATTGTCCGGAGAATGATCCGCTTCCCAGATAATTGGCCATGTTGGCGCTAGGATAGGAGATTCTTGGATAATCGGGAGGGATCTGATTGGCTACAGGTGCTGTGCCGGCAAACCCTTTATTGTCGATAAATCGGGCTGACCAGGTTCCTAAGAACTGTCCGTTTCCTGTATTAATGCCCTGTCCAACTACGATTTGGGTATCCACAGCATTGGTAAAACCGGCACATGAACTGTAATGATTGACAATAACAGTACATGAAGAGGCATTATCTGAAGGCTGGAAGCACTTTCCTTCATAAATAGTTGACCGCTGTTCAGTAGGGGATGTAGAAGTGTTGAGTATAGCTTTGGGAGAAAAAATTTCTTCAGGGGACATTAGGATTAGAACACCCTGTGCATCTGCCGAAACAATTTTTTTATCAGGATTTGCCAACCCTCTTACTCTTACCTGTCCATTTACATCTAATGTCTGAGTAGGAGTTGTTGTGTTAATTCCCACCTGAGCACTTAAACTTCCATAAAAAGCAAGTGCGGTCAAAAAAATAGTTTTTGTTTTCATGTTATTAAATTAAATCTATCTAATTTTTCACTAAGATAGGAAATATATATAATTTAAAATATTAATTATGTAAAAATATATAATACAGTAAGTTAATAACTGGATAATATTTAATTAAGAATAAATTAAACTTCTGAGCGAAAGATTAGCTCAAAAATTTTGATCCCTGACATTGTTTGAAAAATATTTGTATTTTAGCCGAAATATGTTGTTTTT
>Ga0105243_10000238_pt1 | contig 63019 bp, 65 predicted proteins | sample KBSM34metaG_FD_81525 | JGI IMG/M metagenome (GOLD analysis project Ga0105243, IMG submission 81525) | Miscanthus rhizosphere microbial communities from Kellogg Biological Station, Michigan, USA - KBS M3-4 metaG | ecosystem: Host-associated > Plants > Roots > Rhizosphere > Soil | place... | reverse complement strand
CGAGACGAAGGCGAGGCGCCATCTCGTCATACAGGTAGGGAGGCTGACTGATCCATAACCGTTGGCGTCGGGTCTTGGGCGCCAGGAGGTCGCGGCAGATGACGGCAATCTTCCCGAACTCGCCTGTACCGACGACACCGTCCAGCTCGGGAAGCTCTTTGAGTAAATCGCCTTGGTAGCGTTGGGCCAGGCAGCCGGCGGCAATCAGGACCCGGCAGGCACCCGATTGCTTGAGCTTCGCGTGCTCTAGGATCGTGTTGATGGACTCCTGCTTGGCCTCTTCAATGAACCCGCAGGTATTGATAATGACGACCTCGGCCTTTTTCGGATTACCGGTCAGCTCGAATCCGTCGGCCGCAAGCGTGCCCAACATGATTTCGGAATCGACCTGATTCTTCGTACAGCCGAGATTGACGAAGCCCACCGTCGTCTTTTTGCCGGACCCCGACGGTGAGGCGGTCTTTTTCTTGTGACCCAATTGAATAAGCGCTTGACTCATACGCTCGTCAGTCTACGAGAGGCCCCAAAAGACTGTCAACGAGCCCCTTGCAGGCAAGAGGCCGATTCCCCTATCGTGCGAACGATGATTAGGACGTTTCAAGGCATCACACCTACCATTCCAAGGTCCTGCTTTATCGAGGACACTGGGATCGTGATCGGTGACGTCGTCATGGGCGAGCAGTGCAGCGTATGGTTTCACGCCGTGATTCGGGGGGATGTCCATTACATCCGCCTCGGCGACCGGACCAATGTACAGGATCTCTGCATGTTGCATGTGACTCACGATACCCATCCGTTGATCATCGGCAGCGACGTCACGATCGGCCACCACGTGGTGCTGCACGGCTGCACCATCAAAGACCGCGTGCTGATCGGCATGGGCGCTATCCTCATGGACGGTGCCGTGATCGGCGAGGATTCGGTGGTCGGTGCCGGAGCGCTGGTCACCGAGCGTACCGTCGTTCCCCCGAGGAGCCTCGTGCTCGGCTCGCCGGCGAAAGTCCGTCGCCCGGTCACCGAACAGGAATTGTCATGGATTCGAGAATCTTCCGCCAACTATGTGAAGTACGCAGGCCAATACATGGATGATTCGCGCAGCCCCAGAACCGGTTTTCACCCATGAGCCCGTTCCTCAGGCCGTTGCCCTCCGCCTTGTGCCGATCCTGAGCACACAAATAGGATCCCCCACCAACGTGGTTTGAAACTGCCGCCGCTCGACCAGGTACGGAATGCCTTTCCTGTGGCACCAATCTGCGATCCAGTTGACCTCCTCCACGGAGGTCGTCACGACTGCCGGCAGGTGGAGTTTGGACATGCAGCGATTGACGAGCGACCGCACGAGGTGGCGTTCCCTGACAAAGACGCCGGGATTGAACGTCAATGGAACGGCGCGGCCGTACGCCAGCTGCGCGAGATGCGGAAAACGCTCAGGATCGTTCAAGACGCTCACGAGCCACAGATGATCAAAGGGCCCGCGAATAGTGCCGGCATCCATCGCATGAAATCGTAGAGGAAGCCCGCGACAGGCCCGATTCAGCGTGGCGACTTCGGAGGAGCGCAGATTGCAAGGCACCACGGTTCGACGCAATTCGAGCGACTCGACGAGCAACACCGGCAACTCTGCGACACCCGCCCCGACGTACAGACTGCGCCCGCCCGCAGCAAGCCGCGTAAGCAAGGCTTCTCCGATACGCATGCCGAGACGGCGACAGGGCTCTCGTTTGGTTCTCCAGAAAACATCTCCACCTTCATAACAGTAGATGCTGGCGAGCCGCCGATAATCGAGGCGCTCAAACACTGCGGCGATCGCCTGGCGTGTGGCGGGACTGATTCGTCTTGACCGTCTCATCGACGGGTCAGCCCGGCCAGGTCTTCAATGCAGCCGACGACGATCTCACTGACTCCCTCGAGAAAATCCAAGTCCAAGGTGTCGACGGTGTCGCTGGGCTGATGATAATGGGGATTGCGGAAATCTGCCGTGTCCGTGAGCATGACAGCCCGATAGCCCTCGTCCCAGAACGCGGCGTGATCGCTCCGGCGCACATCCGGCAGGCTTTCTCCGCGCGCGGGGACGGCCAGGGCGAGGGTGGGCGTGGTCGGCGCGACTCTCCGGGCATTGCGCTCAACGGCGGCAACGAGTTCCCGCGAAGCCTCGTTGCCCACAATGCCGAGGAAATTCCCGACGGTCGGAACAGCAATGGGGACACCGGGTGGCGTGCGCTGGGAGCCGGCGTCTCGGCTGGCATAGCCAACGCATTCGAGCACGATCGCGCCGTCCAACAGCTGACCGGTCTGTTTGAGCCCAGAAATGAAGGCCCGGCTGCCCAGCAGTCCCTGCTCTTCGAGGCAAAACGCCGCGAGCCAGACCGGCCGCGCCACCACCAGATGCCTCAGCCGATCAGCCGCTTCAAGCAAGACGGCTAATGCACTGGCGTTATCGTCAGCCCCGGGCGAGGCCATGACGGTGTCGTAATGTGCGCCGATCAGCAGCGGCGGCTGCGCGTCCTTGGCCGGCCGTCCAGGCGGCGATTTGATGCCGAGAATGTTGAAGTAGGACTTTCCCAGGGCTCGAAACGGTTGCCCGCTCGTCGTCCATCCGTATTCGGCAAACCGTCCTGCCAGATACTCTGCAGCCTGATTGAGTGCGTGGGGAGCGGACTGCGGGTGGCGCTCTCCCACCAAGGACCGGAGATGGCGGAGAATGCTGGTCCGACGATTGGACAAGGGAAGGTCAGCGGTGCTAGGCCGTGATTTCGGTACCGATGCCTTTGCGCGTGAATACCTCAAGAAGAATGGCATGCGGTATGCGGCCGTCGATGATGTGGGCTTTGCCCACTCCCTGTTCCAGGGCGTCCAGGCACGCGTGCACTTTGGGCAGCATGCCTTCGGTGATCGTGCCTTTCTTGACCATCCGCTGAACGTCCTTGCGTGAGACGGTGGACAGATGGCGTCCCTTGGCATCGCGAATGCCCTTGATATCCGTCATCATGACAAGCTTTTCCGCGTGCAATGCTCCGGCGATCGCTCCGGCCACGAGGTCGGCATTGATATTATAGGTGTTGCCCTCCCGGTCGGTCCCGATAGGAGCGATGACCGGAATATAGTGGTCGCCCTGCAGCTTAAACAATAGGCTAGGATCGACCTTCTCGATATCTCCCACGAAACCGAAATCGCTCTCGGCGTCATCTTCATCGAGATCCCGTTCCAGACTTTCCGCCCATGCCCGCGCCGTCAAGGGCTTCGACAGGATCAACCCTCCGTCTTTTCCGCTGAGACCGACGGCGCTCCCGCCGTGGCGGTTGATCAGATCCGTGATCTCCATGTTGATCTTGCCCGCCAGCACCATCTCAACTATCTCCATGGTCGCTTCGTTCGTGACGCGCACGCCGTACAAAAACTTCGATTCGATGCCGAGGCGGTCGAGCATCTCGTCGATCTGCGGGCCCCCTCCATGGATGATGACGGGATTGAGGCCGACGTACTTCAACAGGACGATGTCCTGCGCGAATCGCTCCTTCAACGAAGACTCGGTCATCGCATTGCCGCCGTACTTGATCACGATGGTCTTGCCGCGGAAGGTACGGATGTACGGCAAGGCCTCGATGAGCACGTTGGCTTTCCGAATCAACTTGTTCATCGTCGGCTCCCCAGAGGGTCGATTACCCCATTGCCAGGCGCGACCATAGCACGATGAGGCACTTGAGGCCCAGTGAAATTCGGGAGAGCAGCGCTGTCACCGCTTCTCCCCCTTGGCGGGTCGAGGATCGGCCGGCCGGCCGGCCCTCGGATGGGCTCGATCATACACGGCCAACAACTGATCGGTGGCCACGTGTGTGTACCGTTGCGTCGTCCTGAGCGACGCATGCCCCAACATCTCCTGAATGCTGCGAAGGTCGGCGCCCTCGTCGAGCAGATGCGTGGCAAAGGAATGACGCAGCGCGTGAGGGCTGACCGCTCCGCCCGCGAGCCGGCTCGAATACCTATTCACGACGCGAGCCACGCTCCGGCTGGTCAACCTTCCACCTCGCTGGTTGCAAAACAACGCCCGAGGCGGGACTCCGGCGGATGGCAACGGAAGACTCAGGCGGTAGCGTCGGATCGCGTCTAACGCCATCTCGCCGATGGGCACAATCCGCTCCTTCCGTCCCTTTCCCTGCAAACGGACCAGCCCTTCCAGCTCGCGGACGTCCCCGATGTCGAGCGCCACCAGCTCGCCCACGCGCGCCCCAGTGGAATAGAGGGTTTCGAGCAATGCGCGGTCCCGCAACGACCAGACCGTCAGCCCCGCGGGGAAAGTCATCAGGGCATCGGCATCATCTTTCGTCAGGACACGGGGGAGTAATTTGGGTTGTTTGGGCGTGCGCATCCCGTCGACCGGATTGTCGTTCACCATGCCGCGACGCGAGAGGTAGCGGTAAAAACTTCTCACCGCCGCAAGCTTTCGCGCCAGCGAGGACGGTTTGTTGCCTTTCTGATCAAGCCATTGGAGATATGCCCGGACGGCATCCGAGGAGAGCGAATTGGGATCGATCGGAGAAGACACCAGCCTACGTGAAAGGAGAAACCTGTGGAGCTGCCGTAAGTCTGACGCGTAATTGCGGAGGGTTTCCGGTGAAGCCCGCTGTTCGGCCCGAAGAAACCCTATGAAAGCCCTGATCGGCTCATCCATGCGGCATGGTCCTCTAGCGCTCGCTGCGAAATGAGCTGTCGCTTTTGCTCCTTGTCTCTGACCCTCACGGAGAGGGGCGGGAAGAGTCCGAAATTCATGTTCATCGGCTGAAAGTGCCGCGGGTCGGTGCCGGTAATGTACGACACGAGACAGCCGTGAGCCGTTGTGGGAGGAGGGGTAACCAACGGCAGACCGCGAAGTCCGCGGACAGCGTTGATGCCGGCAAGACCGCCCATCGCCGCTGAATCCGTATAGCCTTCCACGCCAACCAATTGGCCGGCGAAGAACAGGGTGCCGCGGTCTTTGAACTGCAGCGTGTTCCGTAAGAGGTGTGGTGAGTTGATGAATGTATTGCGGTGCAGGCTGCCGTAGCGGAGAAACTCCGCCTGCTCCAGTCCGGGGATCATGCGAAATACACGCTTCTGCTCACCATACGTCAAGCGGGTCTGAAATCCTACCATGTTATAGCAGGAGCGGTGGGCGTTTTCCGTTCGGAGCTGCACGACGGCATACGGCCGGGTGCCGTCCGAAGTCTCCAGGCCCACAGGCTTCAACGGACCAAACTGCATGGTCTGTCTGCCGCGCTCGGCCATGACTTCGATCGGCAGGCACGCTTCAAAATAGGGAATCTGTTCAAACGATTTGGGCTGGACCTTTTCCGCCGCCAGCAGGGCCTCATAGAAGTGGTGATAGGTCGGCTCATCCATCGGGCAGTTGAGATAATCGTCGCCGCCCTTGTCATACCGTGACGCCCGAAAGGCCACGTCCAGATTGATAGACTCCGCATCGACGATCGGCGAAATTGCGTCATAAAAATAGAGGTGATTCGATTGCGTCAGTCGCGCGACAGCCTGCGAGAGTTTGTCGGAGGTCAGCGGACCGGTCGCCACGATACAGACAGCGTCGGTCGGAATGTGCGTGATTTCCTCTCGAAGAATGCGGACATTGGGATGTCCCTCGAGCGCCTGGGTAATTTTCAAGGAAAACTGCTCCCGATCGACCGCGAGCGCCGATCCGGCCGGCACCCGTACTTCGTCGGCAATCTTGATGATGAGCGATCCCTGGCGCCGCATCTCTGCTTTCAGAATGCCTGCGGCATTCAACGGGTCGGTGGAGCCGAGTGAATTCGAACAGACGAGTTCGGCCAACCCCCCCGTCTTGTGCGCCGGGGTCGCTTCCTTCGGACGCATTTCATAGAGCGTCACCTTGGCTCCCGCGTTGGCCGCCTGCCAGGCCGCTTCCGAACCGGCCAAACCACCGCCGATAATCATGATGTCTTCGCGCATCTGTAAGGGACTCCCGAGAGAGCTGAGGTGAAGAAAAGACATTGTAGAAATCGTCTTTTGGAGATGTCAAGGCAAGCATGCCTCGACACTCGAAGTGTCAGAGCCTGCGCGCGTTGAACCTCGCCAAACCCTCATGCTAGACTCGCGTCGATGGGCGATTAGCTCAGTGGTAGAGCGCTTCCTTCACACGGAAGAGGCCACAGGTTCGATACCTGTATCGCCCACCATCTCTTCAAGTACTTGCGAGACCCCGGTATTCCCACCAGAGGCGCGATTTTCAGAAGACAGGGCCTGCAGTGTTCGTGTCATCCGCACGTGAAGACAAGACTGCTCTGCGATGAAAGGACTCGAGAATGAGTGACAAATTGTTGAATATCAATTTGGATGATCTCACAGCGATCAAGATCACTTGTGGGCACTGTCATGCGTCGGCGGAGTTTCCCGTGGCGCGGCTCCAAGGCGATCCACCCGAACGCTGCTTTCATTGCCGTGGAGAGTGGTTTGCCGTCAACAGTCCGCAGGCCACGGCGCTTGAGCACCTGTTCCGCGCGCTGGGCGAACTCCGTAGCAGTGCCGTGTCCGAATGGCGAGTGCAGTTGGTGATGAAGGATCCCGGGTTCCAGCGGACAGGCGTATCAATCTAGTATCCACTTTGCGAGGGCTCGGCCGCTGCCCACGAGGGTGGAGCTTAGGGACGGGGTAAGCTATATCTCCTCAAAATCTCATAGAAAATCCTCATCTTAGAGGCCACTGGATCGCCTGTTGTGGAAACCCGCCGTTTTCTGGACAGAACCGTGGCCCTCGGCTACACTTTCCTCAGTCAGCATGCATCGCTTATCGCCATTCGAGTCAGGACGCGAGGGAAGAAGTATGAAAACAAAACTGATCGCGGTGAGTCTGTTTCTGATCGCCGGTTTGGTCGGCTGTGCCGGCCATCAGCAAACGGCTGAGGGTGATATCGGCTATGTGGCCCCTGCCAGCATCTATAGCGTGATGGACAGTACGGCCCTCGTCTACACGGACGTGTCCGCCGGCTCACCCTTAAATGACAATCCCTGGCGCTGGCTGGGGTTTCTCTTGCATCCCGTGGGACAGGTCCTCGACTATGGCTTCAACAGGCCAGTGTACTCCCTCACGGGCAGCATGCCCTATCTCTTCGGGTATACCAGCGAAGACGCGATGCTGCATGACCAGCGTCGGCATTCTTCGCGCTATTAATCGACGCCCAACTTCGTCTTCCGACACGCCGCGTTCGTCCCTGCGAACGCGGCGTTGTTGTGTCAGGTCTGGCAAACCCCTCCCTCTTTCGGTATTCTGCTTCTCATCCACATGATGGCCATACCTCGACACCGGGCGCTTTCATTCGCACTAAGCGCGTTCATGACCCTAATTGGCCTTTTGCTGACAGGCTGCGAGACCCCGAATCCCCGCCACCAGAATCTCCCGCCCTCGGAAACAGACTTGGTGCTGCTCAAACCAGGCATCCTCTGTCAGCGTAAGGCGGCATTTCTTCAACAGCACCCCCACTCCACGCTCGTGACCAAGGCTTGGGGATCGGGACAAGAACTCATGATCCCGGCGGACCGCAGCGCGTCCCATGGGGATGAATCCTATTTTTTCGATGAGGACGGCACTCTCGTGGGAACGCTCTTCACGTTTTCTTCAGGCCTCGATCTCGCGCCGTATTCAGTCCTCCGCCATACGCTCACTCTCCTGAAGCCCACCCTGGAGTTCTACTTGACCGTTGCAAACTTCTCTGGGAAATCCAACATGGATTCCAGTTCGCTGTATGAAACCGGTGACGAAAAAACCACGACGCAATATCTTGTCATCAGCGCCCGCGAGCACCCGACCTTGCTCCAAGCCTCCGTCACCATCGATCCATACGTCAGATTGTTTTCGCCGTATCGCCGGGAGTTCTTGAACCGTTTGCGTCAGCCGACCGGGAACCAACCGGGACAGCAGGTGGACAGTCAAGGCGCCGAGGACAAAGAGCCGTTCCTGTCGCTGCAACAATTCGCCCGCGGGCAAACGGCGCAACTCTCCTATTGCGGCGTCCAGCAATACGAGATCTCAGCCGATGCCTATCGCAAATCCATCGAGAGCGGATTCAACAATAAGGTATGGCTTGCGGAAGCGCACCACAAACTCGGCCAGTCCTTGTTCGGGTTGGGGCAGTACGAGAAGGCCAAAGCAGAGATGCTTCAGTCGCTGGCGATCAGGCCCAATACTCCGGAGATTCTCAACAATCTCGGCTCAACCCAGCTGAAATTGGGCGACAAGGCGGGAGCCTTGGCGTCATTTGAAAAGGCTGTCACCCTTCGACCGAATTACGCCATTGCCCGCTTCAATTTGGCCGAGACGATTGAACCGACGAATCCCAAGCGCGCGCTGTCGGAGTATGAGACGTACCTTGCTCTTGTGGAGGGCATTCCAGAGGAAGCGGACCGCATCGCCCTTGTGCAGCAACGGGTCAAAAAGCTCAGACCCCAGAAATAGAAAAACTACCTGCGGACTTTTTCTTCCTGCTCCTGGAGAGTCTTGCAGGCGATACAGAGCGTGGTCACCGGGCGGGCTTTCAAACGTTGGTAGGGAATCTCTTCTTCGCAGCGTTCGCAAATGCCGTAGATGTTCTTGTTCATCCGATCCAGCGCCTCATCGATCTTCTTCAGCAGTTTCTGCTCCCGTTCCTTGATCCGCATGGAAAAGTTCTGGTCCACTTCGGCGGAAGCCTGATCACTGACGTCCGGAAACGCCTCCGGCCGCTCGCGCTTGGTGAGACCTTCGCCGGTCTCATCCAGAATGGCTTGACGCTGTTTTTCCAATTCTCGTCTGATGGCGCTGTATTTGCCTCCGGCTGCCGGCTTGCGGGCTCGCTTGGCCGCAACAGATGTCCTCCGCGCCGGCCGCTTAGCCGAGTTCCGTGTTTTCATTCAACACCAGTCACAGGAAAAATGAAGGTGAAACTATAACAGGGCCTTTGAAATGTGGTCAATGGAAAAGGCGCCTGCCGGCTTAGAGATCGCGGCGGCCTTCGATGGACTTCAACAGGGTGACTTCATCGGCATACTCGATGTCCATGCCGACTGGAATGCCGTAGGCGATCCGGGAAACCCGCACGCCCAGCGGCTTCAATTGATTGGTCAGATAAATGGCGGTGGCTTCACCCTCGATGGTAGGGTTGGTCGCGAGAATGACCTCTTGGACACCGCCGAGTTTGACGCGATCGATCAGCTCTTCCGCGCGGATATCCGAGGGGCCGATCCCGTCGAGAGGAGAAAGAGCGCCGAGTAAGACATGATACAGTCCGCGGTAGGCGCCAGCCCGCTCAACGGCATACAGCGTACTGGGCTCCTCCACGACGAGGATTCGGGTCTGATCGCGCTTCGGATCCAAACAGTACTCGCACAGTTCCCCTTCGGCGATATTCCGGCATTGACGGCAAAACGAAAGACCGTCTTTGACAGCGCGGATGGCATCGGCCAGCCGTAAGGCCTCCTCCCGTTCGGCCTTGAGCAGATGAAAGGCCAAGCGTTGTGCCGTCTTTTGCCCGATCCCCGGCAGCCGGACGAGTTCTCTCACTAAGCGCGCCAGCAAACCCTGTTGATCAACAGCCATCGCGACGTTGTCAAAAAAGGCCGGGGATGTTCATGCCGCCGGTCACCGATTTCATTTGGTCGGCCATCATCTGTCGCGCCTTCTTTAACGCGTCGTTCGATGCTGCCAACACGAGGTCCTGCAACATGTCGACGTCTCCGCTCTTGGCAGCCTCTGGATTGATTGCGACGCTCACGATCTCCATGCCGCCGTTGGCCGTCACGCTGACCATGCCGCCGCCCGCCGTTCCTGTCACGGTTTTGGTAGCCGCCTCTTCCTGGAGTTTGGCCATCTGCGCTTGCATGGCCTGCGCCTGCTTCATGAGGTTGGCCATGTTGCCCAATGGATTTTTCATTCTTGCACCTCTTGTCGATTCGGGATCGTTCTGACATCGGCGAGTTCCGCCCCGAAGATTTCCAGAGCTTCCTTAACGACCGGATGCGCCTTTGCCCGTTCCAAGAGCACGAGCTTCTGTTCCTGTTCTTTTGCCGTCCTGATCTGCGCCATCGTGGGACCAGGTGGATCCGTGTCCGTCAGCTCGACGACGCGGACCCTGACCGGCTGCCCGCTCATCCGTTCACACAAGGAAGTCAGTGCGTGAATATTGTCGGATTTCTCGAGCATGGCCCGAGCGACGGTCGCCTGCTTGCCAAAACCGATCGTCACGGCGTTGCCCTCGATAGCGACCAACCGTCCCATTTCGAGAAACGGTGCGATGTTGGGAAAACTGTGGCCGACCTCTTCTTGCAACCGCTCCCAATCCAAGGTCACGGCCTGCGGCGTTCGGGCCCCAGTCGCTCCGGCGGGACGCGTCGCCGGTTCCGAAGACGGCGGTTGGATCGTCTTGGCGGCAGCTCCGCCGGGCGCAGGCCTAATTGCTGGCGCGGCTGCAGGAGGGGCGGTCGAACGGAACGGCTTCGGGGCAGCGCCCACCGGCCGCGACGTCGGGGGCGTTTCAGATCGGACAGCAGCCGTCTGAGTCGGACCCGAAGAAGCCGCGCGGGCCGGCTGTTCAGGAGCGACGGCCTCCTTTCTGAGCAGCCGCGTGGCCTTGACCGCTGCCGTTTCCAGGACAAATCGGGGATGCGCACTGAATCTCAGCGCGTCTTCGGCCTGGGTGAAAAGCGCGAACAGCTGTTGAATGTGCTCCGGCGTGAGCGAACCCTTGTCGGCCGCAAGTTGCGCCAAGTCGTCGGCGGAGGCCCCGATGAGGGCAGGCCACTCTTGTGATGCAGTAACCGAGACCACCAGCAGATTGCGCAGGTATTCGACCACGTCGGCACAGTAGGCACGCAGGTCGTGTCCTCCTTCGATCAGTTGAGAGAGGCTGCGGAGGGCCGCAGCGCTGTCCTGCGAGATAATGGCCTGGATGAGTGACCGCAGCAATTCCTGAGGCACCGCGCCCAGCAGAGTTTCGAGTTCGGCATGGACGATGGACTTGCCGCCAAAGGCCACGGCCTGGTCGAGCAAACTCAGACCGTCGCGCATACTGCCTTCGCTGGCCCGGGCCAATGCGGCGAGACTCCGCTCTTCGAGCTTGATGCCATCTTGCTCGGCCACGTGGCGCAGACGGGCGATGATCTCCGTTTTGGCAATCCGGCGGAAATTATAATGCTGGCAGCGGGAAAGGATCGTCGCGGGAATCTTGTGGATCTCGGTCGTCGCGAAGATGAACACGACATGGGGGGGCGGCTCTTCAAGCGTCTTGAGCAACGCATTAAAGGCGGAATTCGATAGCATATGGACTTCGTCGATGATGTAGACGCGGTAGGCCCCCTTAAAAGGGGTGAACTTGACGTTTTCCCGAATCTCGCGGACGTCATCCACACTCGTATTCGATGCGCCGTCGATTTCAATCACATCCACTGAATGACCCTGCGCGATTTCCATGCAATTGACGCAGATCCCGCAGGGCATGCCGGTGGGACCTTGCTCGCAATTCAGCGCCTTGGCGAGAATGCGCGCCACCGTCGTTTTTCCTACGCCCCGCGTCCCCGAAAACAGATACGCTTGGGCGATGCGCTTGGTCGTCATCGCGTTGACCAGCGTTTGGACGACGTGGGGCTGGCCGATGACATCGTCGAACGTGCCCGGCCGGTATTTTCTCGCGGAAACTTGGTAGTCCATCCTTAATGATTCCTATTTCTCGGTCCCAATAGGAAGCTCAAAACGACCATCCGGCAAGACCGCAGCGAGCGAAAAGCCGAGGCGTACGAGGTTGGTACGTTGAGGCTTTGAGCGATGCGAGAACGCAGCCGGTGGTCGTTTTCAGCTTCCCGCAAGCGGGGCCAGGTGATCCTGCGGCACCCAAAACTATCTGCTTACCGTTGCTTCCTTCCGGACCTGGCGGGGTTCACAGGGTTCTGTTGCACAGGGCCCAGCCCCTTTATCCTCACAATCATTCTGAGATGGAGAGACACCTTATCAGAACCGAATACGTAATGTGTCTATCCCGTCGCCACAATTATTGGGGCTCCGGGTCGAACAATCTCATTAAACCTACATCCCACTTGAGGTGTCTATCCGCCCGCATCAATGACGATACGGCGATAACGAGCGGGCGGCTCACACGAAGTGCGGTTTGGCGGAGAGGGTGGGATTCGAACCCACGGTCCCGTTGCCGAGACGCATGCTTTCCAAGCATGTCGATTCGTCCACTCTCGCACCTCTCCGCGAGCATCGAAGGGCGAATTTTAGCATGCGCTTCCGTGAGCGGCAAGGCGCGTTTGACCAGCCTGATGCGCTTTCTTATACTGCGCGAGGAGGCGGCCATGAAAAAACTTCTGATCGGTCTGTTCATCCTTATCGTCTTCATCATCGCCGGTCTCCTCGCGCTTCCGTTTCTCGTCGACCTTGCCGCTTATCAAGATCACTACAAGCCGCTCATTGAAGACGCGCTGAACCGGAAGATCGAACTGCAGAGCATTAGGCTGACCCTCTGGCCGCGCATCGGTGCCCGTGTGGTCGGATTTACGGTCATGGACGATCCGTCCTTCAGCGCCAGCCCCTTTGCTTCCCTGAGTTCGCTCGACGTCGGTGTGAAGCTCCTGCCGCTGCTCAGCAAGCAGGTCGAGATCGAAGAGATTTCGTTGCACGATCCGCTGATTACGGTGATCAAGAACAAAGATGGCATCACAAACTTTTCCACGCTGGGACCACGGACGACGCCTCCCGCCGCGCCAGAGAAGCCTCAGCCGCCACAGGGCGATCCGCTGCAAGCCCTCGCCCTTCTCGCCGTCGATCGCGTTTCAATCGACAGGGGGACGCTGGTGTACCGTGACCTCTCGGCCGAGGCCACACAGGAATATCAGATCCAAGATCTCGCCCTTCACCTGACCTCGGTCCACCTCGGCGAGACGCCCACTGTGCACCTCAATGCGACGGTCCAACCGCATGGAATTCCTGTCATGCTCGATGGGCGCTTCGGACCGTTGACACAAAAGCTCGAGATCCAAGGATACGATTTCATGGTGGGGATCGGCAAAACGGCGATTCGCGTGAGCGGCGCATTGCTTGGAGGAAAATTGGACGCGACCCTTTCCGCTCCATCGATCAATTCGGCCGATCTGCCGGTCACCCTGCCGTTGACCAAGCCAGTGGAGATTAAGGACCTGCATGCCGTCGCTCACGTGCCCTATCCGCTGAAGCAGGGAGTCTCCGCCATGGAACTGGCTGATGTCGTAGATCTTGCCCTCAAAGTCCAGACAGGCGGCTCGGCCCTGGATGTCAAAGGGACACTGGGGGGAGGCCATGCCAAAGTCACGATGACTTCGCCGTCGATCAATACGGCGGACCTGCCTGTGGAGACCCCGTTGAAGAAGCCTGTCGAATTGAAACATCTCGAGGTCAACGCCGATCTCAAAGGTCAGGATGCTCGGCTCTCCAACCTTTCCTTTCAACTCTTCAACGGAGACGCGAAAGCCCAGGGAGGCCTGTCGCTGGGATCGGCTTCACCGCCATTCAATGGAAAGGTGTTGATTCGAGGCCTGCAGCTCAAGCCTCTGCTGGAAGCGCTGAGTCCTGACAGCCCGTTTTCGATGAGCGGAACGGCGGCAGCGGACATCGCCCTCGCAGGTCGCGGCTTTTCGATGCCAGATCTGACAAAGGCGCTGGAGGGACCGGGACATGTTCAAGTCAAAGAGGGCAAACTCGAAGGAGTGAACCTCACGGAAGAAGCCGTCGCGCTGTTGAAAGTCGCGGGCGTCTCGCTCGATCAGGCGAAAGCCACGGCCTTTTCGACGCTCGAAACCGATTTCATGATCAAGCAAGGCCTCGTCAACATCCAGAGACTCCTGGCGGACAGTCATGATTTCCAGGCGACGGGCAACGGCACAGTAGGGTTCGATCAACGCTTGAATCTCGCGGTGAATCTGAATCACTCGCAGGCGATGAGCCAGAAAATTGCCGGGTCATCGTCTTTGGCGAAGATGGCGATGAAAGATGGACGGCTGCGACTGCCGCTTCTCATCACCGGCACAGTGCAGAATCCTTCCTATGCACTCGATACCAAAGCGCTCACTGGAAAGCTCCAAGAACAGGCCCAGGAAAAAGTGAAGGGGACGGTCGAAGGACTGCTCCAAGGCACGACCAAACCATCAGATCTCAAGAAGGAGGGTGAGGATCTCCTGAAAGGGTTGCTCGGCCGCTAGAACATTTCCTACCTGCTACGCCGCGCCCACGCAGCTGTACACCAACTCACTGGGACAGACGTTCATCATTGCCAAGCTCTCGGCATTCGGTTATACAACTAAGCTATTTTTGTGGGGACTTGACTCTCGACCAGCGCGCTCGATGTTCGAGGGCCTGTTCATCACAGACAGGAGGGACGTACATGCGGACGCGTCGCTGGACCGTGTTACTGCTTTTCACGCTCCTGACGGGATTCACCGCGCCCGCAGACGCGGAAGAGCCTGCCCCTGCTGCCACCGCGCCGATCGATATGGTGACGTTGAAGGATGGAAGCGTCATCTATGGAGAAGTGCTCGAAATGGACGGTGGAATCCTCTTTCTGAAGAATCCGGCCAATCCGGACAACCTCATCAAACTCAAATGGGACAATGTGGCCAAGCTTACGGTCACCCATCCGATTCCTTTTCACTTGAAAGAGGGCACGGTCCTGAACGGAACCGCAACAGCCGGCCCGGATGGCGTGCTGGTCATTCATGCGGAGCCGCTGAAGGGTACGATGGAAGTGCCGATGAGCGACATCAAGTCCGTCAATCCCTTGATTCAGCCGTCGGTCATTTACGTCGGAAATCTCACGGGCGGTTATTCGCAAACGACCGGCAACAGTCATTTGCGCAACGCCAGTCTGCTCGGCGAATTAGTCGCTCGAGGTGACCTCCTACGGCTCACCATGAACATTCGCTATGTGTACGGCGATGACTCAGGCGCACTCCTCACCAGGAATGCTCGAGCCACCATCAAGCTGGACTTCTTCATTACGAAGCGATTTTTTTGGTTTACGTCCGCGTATTTTGAAAGTGATAAATTCCAGGACCTCAAATTGAGAACCGCGCTCGCCAGCGGCCCCGGTTATCAGTGGGTCGACCGCGACGACTATTCGGGCATTGCCAAAGACATGACCCTCTACACGGAAGCCGGGTTGGCGTACTTCAATGAAGATTTCAACACCACCGGAGACACGTCGAGTGTCCGCGCGCGTATTTCGGTGAAGTGGAATTGGCCGTTTTTCGACGACGGCATTACCATTTATCACTTCAGTGAATTGTTTCCCTCTCTCCAAAATTTCTCCAATGTGTTTATGACGATGGACAACGGCGTCCGCTTCAAGATCTGGAAAGGGTTCGTCAGCAGCTTCCAGATCACGACCCGCTACAACAGCGAGCCGGCGCCGGGCACCGGGGACACCGACAATCTCTATCTCATCACGCTCGGGTACGCCCTCGATACCACGAGGAAACGCTAGCCGAACGATTTGCGAAAGGAGGACCGTATGTTGAAAGAGTTCAAAGAGTTCGCCATGAAGGGCAATGTCCTCGACATGGCCATCGGGGTGATCATCGGTGGGGCCTTTGGCAAGATCATCACATCGCTTGTCAGTGACGTTTTGATGCCGCCACTTGGTCTGCTCTTGGGCAAAGTGGATTTTTCCAGCCTTTTTCTGAATCTCTCGGGGACTCCTCAGCCCTCGCTCGCAGCGGCCAAGGCAGCCGGCGCTCCCACCGTCAATTACGGTGTGTTTCTGCAGACCGTGTTGGATTTCATCATCATCGCGTTCGTGATCTTCATGCTCGTGAAGCAAGTGAACCGGCTCAAGACACCCGCCGCCGCTTCGGCTCCGACCACTAAAGACTGTCCCCTCTGCCTCTCCACCATTCCGATCAAGGCGACGAAGTGTGCGCATTGCACGTCGTCTGTATGAATAGGCTGTTGAACCACAGATAAAGGAGGACCTTAGAGTGAAGTTTTTCACGCTATCAACACTGGCCACGATGGCCTTCATTGTCACCGCCGGATGCAGCGGTCAGAAAATTGAGACCCTCAAAGACGCCATCTGTTGTGATGGGGGGTTCGAATACCGCCACCCGGCGGCCTGGGAGAAAGAACAGCAGCGCCTGAAGGATGAACTCGCTGCCGCACAGAAGCAGCTTGCCGATCGCGAGGTGAAGATCAACTCAAACCGGCAGGGATCGAGGCGCTCAAACAGGTCGGCGCAATCCTGAAGGATTTTCCGGAGTATAAAGTTGCGGTGGACGGCCACACGGACAATCGACCGATCCGCAACGAACTCAAAAAGAAATTCCCGACGAACAAGGAGCTTTCCGAAGCCCGGGCAGCCAATGCCGCCCTCACCCTCGGAGAAGGCGGCCTACGCCCGGTCACAACTCACGGCTATGCGGACACCCAGCCGATCATGCCAAACACAACGGACGCAGGGCGGGCGAAGAACCGGCGAGTCGAGGTTCGCGTCACGAAGTAACTCTTGCGTCAATACGAGCCAGGACCTCTCCATGTCTGGAGAGATCCTGGCTCCTTACCGCCCTCAGAGCTTGCAGAGCACTCGGTCCGCAGGCTCAATGTTGTCATCGCCGGAAACTGTGGCGAGAATTTTATAGTGTCCGAGGCCCAATTCCTTTCCGTACGCTTCACCGACTAACACGTCCTGAACATGTTGGTGATCTGACGCGCGAAATACCGATTTGCCTTCCTTTAATCCGTCGAATTGGTGACCTGCCAGGGCCTTGATCAATCCGGCGGTCTCCGTGCTGCCGGCACGCTGCATGGCTTCGAGAATCTGCGTCATCGCGGCATACCCGAGATAACAACGCGACGTGGGCGTATGGTTGTACTTGTCGATAACCCCCTGGATGAAACGTCTCGAACTGTCTGTATTGATCTTGGGGTCCCAGATCAGTCCCCAGATTCCGGCATTATTGGCGTACCCGAGCGGACGACCGATTTGTTCGCCGCCGATGAGTCCTCCGACCCCGATCTTTTCCTTGGCCATCTCCAGTTTTGCGTAGCTTTTGAGCGCGTTGACGAGATCCCAGCCATAGAGATTCAAAATGATCGCGGTGGGTTGCTTCGCTTTGGCCTCACTAAGTGCTGGCACAAAATCCGTCGCCCCGAAGGGGGTCACCGTCTCACCGACAATCTCGACTTTCTGCGATTGCGCAGCGTCGACCAGCGCCTGGGCGCAAGATTTTCCATCGATCGTGGAGGCCGTAATCAGGTACCAGCGCGTGCCGTGGGCCTTCGCGAGACGCGGTACGACTGCATGGGCCAGCATGCGGGCATTGGGCATGAAGACGAATGTGTGCGCATTGCACGCCGCACCGGTCAACTCCGGAATGTGAGCGCCCGTCACCATGAAAAGCTTGTTTTCTTTTGCCGCCAACGCACTTACTGCGAGGGCGCAGTCGCCGTTGAACGTCCCCATGAGCGCGTCGACACGATCTTCCTTGATGAACTTTGTGGCTACTTTGACGGCTTGGTCCGGATTCGAGGCGTCATCGGCTTCTAGAATGGCCACCTGCCGCCCCAGGACACCGCCTTTTTTATTGAATAGATCGACCGCAACGTTGGCTCCGTGAACGTCGTGAATAGACGAGGTCTTGTAGGGGCTCGATAAGGGATCAAGGATGCCGATTTTAATGGGTTCATCTGCATGGGCCACTCGAACGCCGAAATCGATGAGCGGTCCACGGCCGACCAGGCTTCCAAGCGCCAGACTTCCGCCGGTCATCGCCGTCAACTGCAAGAAGCGCCTGCGTGACATCTGTGGCATGGTGCCTGCCTCCTCTCCTCTTAGATGAACATCTTCGAAGCTGTTTGCGGCCCCATGATTTCACAATTTCTGGCCTGCCTCAAGCGTGCATACGTATCTTCACGGATCCCTCCAAAGCACACGACACTAGGGGGCATGCTGGCGGCAACAGGAAAGAACGCGCGGAACACCCACTGCGCGCTAACTGTATTGATCTTCCGTATAGACTTGCTTGATGGCCCAGAACACTGCTTCTTTGAGCTTCTTGACCTGGGGATCGGGAGGATCCTTACGGATTTTTTGGAGCTTTTTGTCGAGATCAAATAACGGTTGGACTGATCGCCGGTCAGGCACTCTTCCCAGCGCCCACGCGATTTCCGTTTGAACCGTAATGTCGATGCCGGGCGCATCCAACATCTCGAGGAGCGGAGGCACGACCGACGAGTCGTTATGTGTGTTCCCCAAATCTCCCAATCCCTTGGCGGCGGCGGCCTGAAGCTCGGGCTGTTTTGAATGTTTCAGAATATCGACAAGAATCGGAATTCCTTCCTTGCCCATGCTGCCCAACGCGACAGCCGCCTCTTTGGAAAGGTTCTTGTCTTTGAGCATCGCCTTCAGTTTCGGCAGCGCTTCGTCTGCTTGCATTTCACCGAGCAACGAGATGATTTTGATCTTGCGCACCTGCGGCGTATCGTTGGCATCCAACAGTTTCAGCAATCGATCAGGGTGCCCCCATTCAGCGGCCAGCAAGACAGGGAAATCATACTGCTCGAGCTTCTCCCGCAATTTGCTCATTGCATACACGCCGGGCTCTCCGGCATTGGCGGACAGCGCTGCCGCGGCTGCATCTTCGAAATCGGTCCGGACCTCCTTCTGCCACTTGATCCTTGTCTCACCCAAGAGATACGTAAGCTGACAGGCTGGTCCTTTCCAAAGACGGGAGGGCGCGTCGGGCAGATCAGCGTCGCCGCCAGCCACGGTGGTACCTTCCCACGTTTTTCGCTGCTCACATTTGAGCTTAAAGGTCGCATCGTGTGGCTTGGCGGCGTCCCGAACGACCGTATACCCCAATTCAGACAACCGACGTGACGCGACATCCTCCAAGGGGGCGGCATCGACGGGCCCTTTGTCGGTTAGAGCAATCGCCTCGACGAGGACCGTCTGAATCTTCTCGAGCTGTGCTTTTTGCTCGATAGTTAAGTAGTCACGATAGGCCTCGGCTGGAGAAACAAAAGCCGCAGAGCCGATCAACGCCAGGATGGAGAGCAGTAAGCCGATGCGCATAAGGCACCTCCCTACCGTTACACTGGCAAGACAACGCCGGTATGATGTGCACCATTATACCGGGCGCCAGGATTCGAGGCTACTTTCCAATGCCTTGCCGCCGGGCTCCGGTGAACCGATGGGTCTTCTCGCATTGCACAATATGTGACGGCAAATCTCCGGTCCTCCCCGCAGGAGTATGGGTTGACAGCTGGGCGCAACCAACTGTACAAAATAGCAGCATCGCCGTATAGTTGCGCATGTTTGCTAACTCGACTGGAACCCGTTGCAGTGTACCCCGCCGTGCGAGAGTGGCGGAACTGGCAGACGCGCGAGACTTAGGATCTCGTGGGCAACCGTGGGGGTTCAAGTCCCCCCTCTCGCACCACACCTTTCCGACAGTGGGCAACGAGTTGTGTCGGTTACCCAAAAGGAAATCACGCGTCAGATGAAAATGGAAGTGACCGAGCTCGGCCCAATGAAACGGGCGCTCAAGATCGAGGTGCCGGTTGAGGAGGTGGCGCAGCGTTTCGTACAGGCCTACAAGGAGCTCAACCGGCAGGTCCGGGTGCCGGGGTTTCGGCCCGGCAAAGCACCGCAGGCCCTGCTCGAGCAACGATATGCCAATGCCGTGGAAGAGGATGTCGTTCGCAGGCTCGTCCCGGATTATTACGATCGTGCCGTCCGTCAAGCAGGTATCTCGCCCGTCTTGGTTGAGATTCCCCCTCTCGAACGCGTAAAGATCAAACGAGACGCGCCGTTCACGTTCACGGCCACGGTCGAGATTAAGCCCAAGATCGAGCTGCGGGACTACAAGGCGCCGAATCCCATTTCTCTGAAACCCGATACACGCACCGTGACCGAAGAACAGTTGGCCAAGGGCATGAACGTGCTGCGCGAGCAGCATGCCAGGCTCGAGGCGCCGCCTCTCGGCCACAAAGCCGCAGAGGGAGATTTCGTGATTCTCTCCGTGGAAGGCTTCCTCGACGGACAACCGCTGGAGGGCAGCAAGAAAACGGGCCATCTCCATAAGGTCGGTTCGAACGCGTCGGTGTTGGGTCTCGAGATCGATCACCATGTCCTCGGCCGGGCAGAAGGCGACACGGTCGAAATCTCTCAACCCTATCCCCCAAGCCATCCCGATGGACGCGTGGCCGGCAAAACGGTCATGTTCAAGGTGGCAGTGAACGCCGTCAAGCTCAAGACGCTGCCGGCCTTGGATGATGAATTCGCGAAGGATTGCGGGGCCTATGCCTCCCTTGCGGAGTTACAAGACCGTTTGCGCACGGAAATGGAAAAAGCGCTCAAGCGGGAGATCGAAGAGGGATACAAAGACACCATCGTCAAGCGTCTGATTGAAACCCATCATTTTGACCTTCCGGAAACGCTGGTCGAACGAGAGCTGGAGGCGATCATCCGTCAGTACGTCCAGCAGCGGCAGCGTCGAGGAGGCGAAGGCGCCTCGCCCCTTGAAACGTCCGACCTCGCCAAGTTGCGCCAGGAGAACCGCGAGGAGGCCTCCCGTCGCGTCAAAGTCGGCTTAATCCTCGAGATGGTCGCAGAAAAAGAGCAGCTGACGGTGACGCAGGAAGACCTGGACAATGAAATTCGCCGCCTGGCCTCCGAGTTGAAGATCGGGCAGCCGGATTTGGTGAAAATGATCCAGGCCGGCGGACAGGATTCGATCGACGAGCTACGGGCTCGCATCTTGGCGGAGAAGTCCCTGGATTTCGTCTACCGGAACGCCGTCATTCAAAAGTAGCGCTTCAGGCCCGACCCCGGGTCTTGTGTCAGGAAAGGAAACCACCTGCATGCTAGTTCCCATTGTCGTTGAGCAAACCAATCGAGGCGAGCGGGCCTATGACATCTATTCACGGCTCCTGAAGGATCGCATCATTTTCTTGGGGGCGCCGATCGACGACGTGTTCGCCAACCTCGTCATCGCACAGCTGTTGTTCCTGGAGGCTGAGGACCCTGAGAAAGACATCAATCTCTATGTCAACTCTCCTGGCGGCAGCGTGACGGCGGGACTGGGCATCTATGACACGATGCAGTACGTGAAGCCGCCCATCAATACCATCTGCCTGGGCCAAGCCGCCAGCATGGGAGCACTGTTATTGACCGCTGGAACGAAAGGAAAGCGGTTTGCGCTTCCCAATGCGCGCGTCATGATTCACCAACCCCTGGGTGGATTCCAGGGACAGGCGACCGAGATCGACATTCACGCGAGAGAAATTTTGAAAATCCGTGAACGGCTGAATGAAATCATGGCCAAGCATACGGGGCAGCCCATTGAAAAGATCGCGCACGATACCGAACGTGACTACTTCATGTCGGGTGAGGAAGCGAAACGGTATGGCCTGATCGACGAAGTGATCACGCGGGCGCCCAAATCGTTGAAGGTCGCGTCGGACAAGGATGGGGCCAAGGACAAGTAATACCGGGAGGATGCATGGCCAAGCAGGAAAAGATGGATCGACACCTTCGCTGTTCGTTCTGCGGGAAAAGCCGCGACGAAGTCCGCAAACTCATCGCAGGACCCACGGTCTACATTTGCGACGAATGTGTCAATCTGTGCAACGACATCATCGCCGAAGACTGGGAAGAGGCAAAGGAAGAAATTTCTTCCAAACTCAAGAAACCCTCCGAGATCAAGCATCACCTCGATCAGTATGTCGTCGGACAGGAACGGGCTAAAAAAATTCTCTCCGTGGCGGTCCATAATCACTACAAGCGCATCTCCGCAAAGGAAAAGGACGTCGACGACGTAGAGCTCCAGAAGGGCAACATCCTGATGGTGGGCCCGACGGGCACCGGAAAGACGCTGCTCGCCCAGACGCTGGCCAAGTATCTGGACGTCCCCTTCACCCTCGCCGACGCGACGACGCTCACCGAAGCCGGATACGTCGGAGAGGACGTGGAAAACATCATCCTCAAGCTGCTCCAGGCATCGGATTACGATGTCGAACGCGCCGAACGCGGCATCGTCTATATCGACGAGATCGATAAGATCAGCCGCAAAAGTGACAGCCCGTCGATTACCCGCGACGTGTCGGGCGAAGGGGTGCAGCAGGCACTGCTCAAGCTCATTGAAGGCACTGTCGCGAATGTGCCGCCGCAGGGAGGACGCAAACATCCGCATCAGGAGTTCATTCAAGTCAACACAAGCAACATCCTATTCATCTGCGGCGGAGCCTTCGTCGGACTGGAGCAGATCATCGAACAGCGGTTAAATCGAAAAGCGATGGGGTTCGGCGCAGAGATCCGCGGCCGGGCCGATGTGCGGCTCGGCGAATTATTCGAGCGCGTGCAGCCGGAGGATTTTCTGAAATATGGCCTCATTCCAGAGTTCATCGGCCGTCTACCGGTCGTCGCCACGCTCGACGAACTCGACGAGCGCGCCTTGATCAGGATTTTGACTGAGCCCAGAAACGCCCTCACCAAACAATATGAAAAGCTCCTCTCGTTTGAAAAGGTAAAGCTCAGATTCACCGAGGGCGCACTCGGAGCGGTGGCCCGCAAGGCGTTCACCCAGAAGACCGGTGCTCGGGGCCTGCGGGCGATATTGGAAGAAGTCATGCTGGATGTCATGTATGACGCCCCCTCGCAAAAACAGATCAAGGAGGTTTTTATCACCGAGGACGCCATTCTCGGAAAACATCCTCCCATCCGGATCTTCGAGCAGGATAAAGACGTAAAGACCGCATAAGCACTGGACATATCTCGCGCTTTCCCCGACCCGGCCCGGCGTCACCGCCGGGCCGGGTTCTTTTATGGCGGTACGATTACGAGTGCCTGCACAGCCAGACGGTGCCATGAGCGCCTTGAGACACATGGCGCCGCTTGGCAGCTGCCGGAAAACTCTCGGCTTTTGCTCGACAAGGTGAAACACTGCGCTATACTTGCCAAGGGTGAGCTGGGAGGGCGTGTGAAATATCCGGTAGCTTCAAGCCTGCGCCACAAAGGCAAGACGATTGAGTTGGATGCCACGCGGGAGATCATCACGCTCATCGGTATCAACGGTGAGGCGATGGGAAACCTGTCATGGGATTTCGTCATTGATCAGATTCTCGCCTACCGAAAACCCCCTGTTTCGCGAGAGGCCAGAACCGAACCGCGCGTCACGCTGGCATTCCGGGTGAAATATAAGACCCCGGAGGGCCAGCAATTCGAAAGCCGGGCAGGCGGCATCGGCGGCGGAGGGCTCTTCATTGAAAGCCAATCACCGCTGCCAGTCGGCACCAAACTGTCGTTGGAATTTTCGCTGCCCGAGCATGCCAACGAATGGCTGGCCGCGAAAGGCGTCGTGGCCTGGGTCTGTCCGAAAGCGGATCAGTACACGTTCAGTCCGGGAATGGGCGTCCGCTTCACCGATATCGCACCCGATATCCGTAATCGAGTGCTCGAATTGGTGAAATCCCTACAGGAAGTCGGACGCTCGGCCGCATGAGCCGAAGAACGCATCGCACCATGTGCACAGTGAACAGGACCGTATGAAATTTCCAGTGACCACCACGCCGGGACATCAAGGAAAGAGCTTGGAGATTGACTCGGCCCGCGAAACTATTTCACTTCATAACGGCAACGGAGCGGTGCTCGGGGCAATGTCGTGGGGCGATGTCATCGAGCGCATCGTCAATGCTGACGACGATGTCCGCTTCGCGCATGCACGGGCACACGCGCGCGCCCCATTGGCGGTGAAGGTCAAATATACGACGCCAGAGGGCAAGCAGTTTGACAGCCTGACGGGCGGAATCGGCGGCGGAGGACTTTTCATCGAGAGCAGTCAGCCATTGGCGCCGGGAACAGAACTCGCGGTCGAGTTCGCACTTCCGGATCGTCCGTGGGAAAAACACAAGGCCAAAGCCAAGGTGGCCTGGACTCGCAATAAGCCCGAACGCTTTCTCCTCTTTCCCGGGATGGGCATCCAATTCACCGAAATCGACGACAAATCCCGCCACGACCTCGTGGAATTGGTTTCCGCGCTCAATCGTTCACGCGTAACGCCTTGAGCTCAGCTTCGATCCATCGGCGAACCCCCTGATCCGTTTCCTTCTCGAGCGCCATCCGTAGCAGCGGACGCGTATCCTGTCCGCTCAACTCGCCAAGATGATACGCGGCTTCAGCGCGGACAGCAGGCGAGGAATCGTGAACAAGGCGCTTCCGAAGCGCCGACGTGACTCGCGCGTCCCCTGAGAGTCCCAATGCCGAGACGGCTCCCTGCCGTACCTCTGCATCCGGATCGTCCAGGAGTGGCAGCAGCCACTCGATCACCTGCTCGGTATCCAGCGACATGAGGGCACGAACGGCAGCGCGCCTGACTTGAACGTCTGACGCCCGAAGCAAGACATTCACCGGTGTGAGTTGGCGAGGCGACGGTTCGATCTCGTCAATGGCGAGCGCCGCAGATTGCCGAACTCTGTTGTCAAGGTCTGCGAGCGAACGCGCGAGCCCGGCGATCACGGCCTCATCGTCGGGTGTCGCCATCCGGCCTAACGCCTGGGCAGCGGCCGCGCGGACTGCCGGCACCGTGTCGGTCAGCAGCAGTAGGACCGCAGGCAGCGCCGATCGATCGCCAATTTTTCCCAACGATTCTGCCGCCGTCCTGCGGACGTCAGGATGTTCATCGTGCAGCAGGGCGAGTAAGACAGCGAGGCTGCGTTCGACGGAAGGTGCGTTTGCGTCTTGGAGACAGCCAAGTTGCGCGGCGCAGGGGATGAGAATGGAGAGAGAAAGAAATGATGACAGGAAGCGCCGGCCCCACTGTGGCATCATCAGGCCGGCTTCGGTGGGTCTTCCTGGACGGCAGGCATTTCGCGGGCCGCTTCGATCGATTGCTGAATCTCTTTCTGCGCCGCATCCATTTCAGCCTGAATGGTTCGCATTTCAGGATCGACCGAGTTCCTCACATCGGCCACCGCCTGCTTGAACGTTCGCAGCGCGTCTCCAAGTCCCTCTCCCAGATGCTGCATATCGGTAGGTGAGACCCCGTCACCGGACTGCCCGGCCTTGGACTTCAAGGCCGCCTGCTGCGCCTGAACACGCGCCACGGCATCCTTGTTCACGATCGCTGACGGCCGTTTCGCTTGCGGCTTCGATTGCGCGCCGGGAGGGAGAGGGGGATATTGGCCCCGCATGACCGGTGTCGGAGCCGCCGCCCGCTCTTCCATCGTTGGCGGGGCCTGTCCGGCGGTGCTCGCGGCTGGAGCCGAGGCTCGCGGGCGTGGGGGCTGAGGCGCCTGAGGTCCCATGTTATACAGCGAAGCGGCCGTCGTCCCCGGGGTCATTTCCGGTCCAGGGGTATAGGGCGACGTCGGTGTCGGAGCGGCCGGAGGAGCAGTCGATGGAGCGGCGGCGGTGGCCGCATTGGCTTGTTGCACCGGGGCTGGCGAAGGGGACGAGGTCTCTGGCTGGATGGCCTCGGGAGGAGGAATGTCATGCACTTCCTTCTTGAACCCCTTTAGTGCCTTGCCGACTCCTTCTCCTATTTGGGGCAGTTTTCCCGCGCCGAAGATAATGAGCACGATGACCAGAATGATGATGAGCTCTGAAATGCCCATTGTCCCGAACATAATCTAAATCCTTTGTGAAGAAGAGCCTTTGAGCTCGTCCCGGGCGGCGCTCAAGGCCAGCATTCACTTTATAGACCTGTTCACGGCACTGTCAAGGAATGGATGGCCCAGAAGGGGCTACAGCAAAGGGCGGAGTTCGCTCTGAAGTGGCAATCCGAACACGAGGGCGTCGCGCTCCGTCAGGAAGACGTCCAGCTCGCTTCGAATGCCGAATTCTCCCTGGAGATAGATACCGGGTTCGATCGAAAAGCAGGTACGAGGCATGAGACGTCTCGTGTCTAGCGTTTCGAGTCCGTCGATATTGGCTCCGTTGCCGTGGACCTCTTCGCCAATCGAGTGGCCGGTCCGATGGACGAAATGAGCACCGTAGCCGGCCGCCTCGATCACGCGGCGGCAGGCTGCATCAACTTCGTAGCCGAAGGGGCGCTGCCCGGCTTGCATTTGGGCGCGAACGAATTCGAGAGCGGCCTCACGACCCTGCCTCACGATGCCGAACACCGTGCGATGCTTCTCGGGCACTGTCGCACCGGCATAGGCGGTCCAGGTGATGTCGGCATACACCGAACCGGCGGCACCCTGTTTCGCCCAGAGATCAATCAGCACCAAATCGCCCCGTGTGATCGTCGAAGAATTCGTCGCCGCTGGAGCGTAATGTGGATCCGCGCTGTGCTCGTTCACGGCGGCGATCGGGGCGCTGGATGTGACCATGCCGGCATCGCCGATGCGTGACAGAATGAATTGTTGCAATCCGTACTCCGTCAGACTCTGATTTTTGCCGACAGCTTCGCGGACGTGATCGAACGCTTCATCGACGATGCGTCTGAGTGCGGCGGCGGCATATTGATGCGAGTCCAACTGCCGATCGGTCCACCGCGCTTCGAACAGCTGGATCAGATCCCCCGAGCTCATCACTTCCACGCCAAAGCTCCTTACCAATTCCATGGTGCCGGCATCCACACGGGAGACATACGGCACGGCGTTCATCGGCGAGTACTGCATGGCGATGCGACGGCTCCCAGTCAAGAGACGTCCCAGAAGTTCCTGTTGTTGGTCCCAGGAAACGTAGGCGTTCGAATGACCGGGGAGCAGATCCAGCACGTGAGGTTCGATACGATGCAGCAATTTTTGCGGAGACGCGTGAGCAGGAATCCAATAATACCAGCGCCTGGTCACATGCATTAGCGGATCGAGCAGGAGCACGCGATATGCGAGAGGATCGCTGCCTCGGAAATCGTAAAACAGCCAGCCGTCGAGCGCGTGCTCGCGCAGAACCCGTTGAATCTCGAGTATTCTCGTTTCATGTGACGCACTGGGCATGAACGGCATCTTATCGTCGCCGTTCCCGGTGGTCAACGAACGGCAGGCGCCAAGACACCGCCTGCGTGGTAGAATGCCTGCCATGACGATAGACTCTGCGTTCGATCTGTCGCAGTTCCGTGTGACACTGTTCGTGGGGCCCCAGCAGGTGCAGGGGAAACCCTTCACTCACTCGACGGTCTATAACGTAAAGAAGCGCAGCTGGAAGGGCGGGATCCAGGTGGCGGTGGAATTGAACCAGATACAGGTCGACCAACTCAGCGACGCCGTCGGCTTCTCGCAATGGCTGCAAACGGCCCTCACCATGGCTCCCGCGGAGGAATGTGCCATCTCTCATGAGCGGGCACAGGAACTGCTGGTACAAGCCCTGTCATGGTGCAAGCTGGATCTGTTGTTGCAATCCGGCATCACTCAGCAGAACCAATGTCTCACTGCCGACACATTCGTTGCCGAATTGAACGGAATTACCCCGAAAAAACGGGATTTCATCTTCTCCCATATCGCGTCAGAACTTGATCTTCTCCCACATAAGCCACGCTGTTAAGTATCCCACCCCGGTTCGTGGTAGGGGGTTTGCAAGCACGGTCGAATTTGTTATAACGCCACATCGCGCTGCGTCCGTGCGGCATACCGTGCATGGCACAGCCCGGCTCACTTTGTAGAAGGAGGACCCTCCGTGAAATTACACCTGCTTACATCGACGGGTTTTGCAGTGGCTTCCCGACTCGTCGCCATCAGCCTTGTCGTCGCTCTCTGCACCGTGCTGACGGGGCCCTCGGCTTGGAGCCAGGAGCCTGTCGCGCCCGCCTCGAGCGACAGCGCGGAAGGCGGAAGCGCATCCAGCGCGGGCATGGGCGCCGCAGCCGGCTTGTCGACATTGCTGTATCTTCCCTTGAAGGCCGCCTTTGCGATCGGCGGAGGCGTCGTCGGTGGTTTAGCCTATGCGTTCTCAGGTGGGAACGAGACCGCGGCGAAGAGTATTTGGACGACCAGCATGTATGGCACGTACATCATCACGCCCGATCACCTGCGCGGAGATAGGCCCATTCGTTTTCTCGGCGTCTCTGAACCCGATACCTCGGCTACGGCTATCGCCCCCCTGGAGCCTGCGCCCACGGAACCCGTTCGCTGAACGATGAAACCGCTCATCGGCGTGACGCCAGACTTCAACGCCGGTGACCGAAAAGAGTGGGGCGGGCGAGAACCCACCTACTTTCTGCGGGCACGGTATATCCGCGCGATCGAAGACCTGGGTGGTATCCCTCTCGTGCTTCCGCTGGCGGCGGATCTGGCTGCTCGTCGCCGGCTGCTGATTTCCATTGATGGCCTCCTGCTGACCGGCAGCGGTCCAGATCTCGCGCCGGAACTCTACGGCGAACGACAGCGGTACAAGTTTCGCGTGATGAGCCAGCGCCGCGCCACCTTCGAGCTCGAGATGGCGCAGTTGGCCAGGAGGGCTGATCTGCCGCTGTTGGGCATCTGCGGAGGGATGCAGGCGCTCAACGTGGCATTCGGCGGCAGCTTGTATCAGGACATCGGATCGCAGCGGCCTCATCCGCTTCAACACCGCCAATCGACTCCGGCGACGCGGCTCAGTCATCCGGTGAAGATCACTCCGAAAAGCCTCCTGCATCGGATCGTCAACACCGAGACCATGCGCGTCAACAGCTCCCATCATCAATCGGTCAAAGATGTCGCCCCATCGCTCCAGGCCAGTGCACGGGCACCGGATGGCATCATCGAAGCCATTGAATCCTCCGCCCAGCGGTTCCTGCTCGGCATCCAATGGCACCCGGAATTTCTCTTCGACCGTCACGATCGCCATCGCCGGCTGTTCGAGGCCTTCCTTGAAGCAGCACAGCGCAGAAGACGCTAATGTCGCCCGCGTTCAAGGCATACGCTAAGCCGCCTGCTATACTTGAGACGATATGGACCGTGACGATGCCCTCAGCCAGCCATCCCTGGCCCCACCCGCTGTCGTTCGAGGTTCGGTGATCACCCATCTGTTTCGAACAAAGTCGATCGAACAGATTCTTGCGGACGCCGACCACCCGACCCATCGGCTCAAAAAATCGCTGACGGCCTGGGATCTGACCTGCCTCGGTATCGGCGCCATCATCGGGACCGGAATTTTTGTGTTGATCGGAACCGCCATTGTCGGTGATTCCCATCGGCCCGGCGCCGGTCCCGGCATCGTCCTCTCGTTCATCTTGTCGGGATTGACCTGTGCGCTCGCCGCACTCTGCTATGCAGAAATGTCGGCAATGATCCCGGCCGCCGGCAGCGCCTATACCTTTTCCTATGCCACGCTTGGCGAACTGCTGGCCTGGCTGACCGGCTGGAATCTCATTCTCGAGTATGGAGTCGCCTGTGTAGCGGTGGCGATCGGCTGGTCCGGCTATTTCAACAATCTGTTGAACATCGCCGGCATTGAATTGCCACATTGGGCCACGGAAGCGCCGTGCTTCGAAGAGTTTCGTATAGGGGTCACATCAACCTTGCCTTTCCTATATGTCTCGTCATCAATATGTCCTGGGTCAGAGGGACTTCTTAATCTTCCTGCAGCCATCATCGTGCTGCTTGTCACGATTATACTGGTGATAGGCATCAAAGAAAGCGCGCGGGCGACCGGTGTGGTCGTACTGATCAAGCTTGCCGTGATCCTGTTTTTCATCGCGATCGGGAGTACGTCGATTGAGCCCGCCAATTGGACGCCATTCATGCCGCAGGGGTTTGCGGGGGTCGGTGCAGCGGCAGCCATCGTGTTCTTTGCCTATATTGGCTTTGACGCCGTATCGACCGCCGCCGAGGAGGCCAAGAATCCTACCCGCGATGTTCCGATCGGCATTATCGCGTCGTTAAGCGTCTGCACTTTCCTCTATATCGCGGTGGCCGCCGTGCTCACCGGATTGATTCCGTCGTCGCAGATCGACATTCACGCGCCGGTGGCTGAAGCGCTGAGGCTGGTCGGCTTTAAGTGGGGGGCGGCGGTGATTGCGATCGGAGCGGTCGCCGGCATCACGAGCGTCCTGGTCGTCATGATGCTCGGCCAGATTCGCGTGTTTTTCGCCATGTCGCGGGATCAACTCTTAGGCACTTGGCTTTCGAAGGTCCATCCCCGATTCAGCACGCCGCACCGCGCCACGATTTTGACTGGCATCGCCGTGGCGATCCTGTCGGCTTTCATTCCCATCGGAGAGGCCGCCGACATGACGAACATCGGCACTTTCTTCGCCTTTGTGTTGGTCTGCATTGGCGTGATCGTACTGCGCTACACGAGGCCGAACCAACCGCGGCCGTTTCGTGTGCCATTCATGCCGGTCGTCCCGATTTTGGGAACAATGGCCTGTCTGGGGCTCATGTGGCAGCTTCCTCAGCTGACCTGGCTCCGCTTCGGCATCTGGACCATCATCGGCATCGTCATCTACCTGGCCTACGGCTTGAAACACAGCAGACTGTCAACGCAAGCCATCGAGCCTGTGTCCCAATCCTGAGCTCCCTCTTCCACACGCATCCTCATCCATTTGGAGCGGTCCGTCAGACGAGAACGTTGCCATGACCGTCCTATGAATTGGATTCGTCTCTCGCTGGCGGGGAAGGAGTGGCTGCTGCAGGGGCCGAAGCGGACGCTGGTTTGGTATTCGAGGCTGCGCTGGGCACCGCAGCGCCGGCTGGAGCGGCCGGCTTGGGAGCGGCAGGCGGTTTGGGAGGTGCAGGTTTCTCGGGTTTGATGCCGCCTTCCCAGGATGGACCTGAATACATGTCGGCGGAAAGCCCCTTGGCCTTCCATTTGTCTTCGAAATCCGCTGCTGCCTTGTTCGGCGATTCGCCGATACCTACCACCACGTTCCAGGGGTAGACTTTCGGGCCGATCTGGCACGAGCCGTCGGATCGTTTTAGATACAGGGCTATCGGATTTCCCCTGTACGGCCCGAGGTAAATATGCACACATCCCACGTATTCCAGCAATGACGCCATGCCGCTCTCCAGGGAGGGGCATGATGCCACAACCGGCAGGGGGAGGCAAGAAGGCGGCCTGTTTAGCCGCCGCCTGTCGTCCTAGGAAGACGCGGCCAATGATTGGGTCGGACGTTTGCGCACGAGGAAGACGCCCACCACCAGGACCATGATGACCGTCACATTCAAGCCCACGTCCATGAGGTATTGATAAAACTGCGTTTCGGTCATGTTGAGCTGGTGGGAGAGCTCCGCACTGGCGGTGAGCACCCGTCTGGTGCAGGCGATGATGCCAACCGCCAGATAGGGCTCAAGGTCGAGCACTTCAGTCTGCAGAAATCGGATGACGGTTCGGAACAGCTCGAGCAAAATGATCACGAGCAGCAGGTCGTTCAAGAGCTTCAAACCGGAAGGCAAAAGACCGGCGACACCCGCCTTCGTCATGAAGACGTACCAGGCATGTGCAAAGATGAGCATGCCGAGCACGAGTAGACTGAAGCCCGCCGTCAGATACCCGAGCCGGTCGAGCCACTCCATCACGCCGCACCAGCGCTTCATCACTTCCTTACGGTCCTGCATGGGCACCTCCGTGAGATGGACTATGCATTCCCCTCCGGCGCGTTTGGCGGCGGCTCGGATCCTCTCATCTGGTCATAGCGCAGCTCTCGCTTGGCACTGAGCGTCAATGAATGGCCGCAGCATCGAATCTCTTGAAAGCCCGCCCCGCCGTCCATGATCATGACCCGCAGGCCGCATGAGTCCGGATACAATTTCTTTTCATCGAGAATCGTGGCCGCAGGAAGCTGGCCACGCCTTCGCCCCTTTGATACGACCAGCGAAGGGACAAGGTCCGTCTCGGTCAATTCATGGTCACAGCAGATGATTTTCTCGAAGCCTTCGCCGCCCCCCATGACTTTGAGGACCAGCCCGCAGGACTCAGGATGCCGTTTGCGTTCGTCGATGACATCGCCTTTTTTGAGACCCATGAGCACCGGCTCGCTGTTCGGGTTGAGGCCTAGACGACCCTCGTTGTGGATCTCCGCTCCATGCGGAGATTCGCCTGTCGGATGCTCTGCAACAGCGCCTGATGCGTCCGGCACCCGGCGATCAACTTCGCGTCAGAAATCACCGCCGGCCGATACGGCAGGAGATAGCGCTGCTTGAGCCGCTGGATGCGCGCGACTGACTGATCCAGCCGCGCCGTATCGATCGTCCCTGACGCGACGGCCTTCTCCATTGCCTCGAATGCGGCAATCTCCCGGTCGCGCTCTTTGCAGATCAAGAGCATGTCACAGCCGGCGAGAAAGGCGCGCACCGCCGACTCGCCAGGTCCATAATGGTCGACGATCGCGTGCATCTCGAGATCGTCCGTGAGCACGACTCCGTCGTAGCTCATCTGTTCGCGCAGGAGGTGTGTGATGATGTGAGAAGAAAGGGTTGCGGGAAGCTGGGCATCCAGCGCCTTGTAGAGGACATGGGCCGTCATCAGGGTCGCGATACCTGCGGCGGCGGCACGGCGGAACGGAGGAAACTCGACGGCTTCCAACCGCTCGCGAGGCGCCTCAACCACCGGCAGCTCCTTGTGCGAATCGGCGTTCGTGTCGCCATGGCCGGGGAAATGTTTGCCGCAGGCCACCACCTTGGAATCTTGAAGCCCGGCGGCGGTGACCAACCCCATTTCGATAACCGTGTCGGACGAGGAACCGAAGGCCCGGTCTCCAATGACGGGATTGTCGGGATTGCTGTTGACGTCCAAGACCGGCGCCATGTTCATGTTGATGCCGACGGCTCTCAGCTCTTTGGCAATCGTCGCGGCGGCCGCATAGGCCAGCTCGCCGGAATGGCATTGGCCAATGAGTTCGCCGGGCGGAAAAATGGTAAAGCCCTTGGGCAGGCGCGACACCCGACCACCTTCCTGATCGATCGAAATCAACAAGGGTGATTTCGGACTGCAGTGCTGGAGGTCATTTGTCAGCTGGACAATCTGCTCGACCGATTCCAGATTCCTCGAGAAGAGAATGACACCGCCCGGTCTGTAATCCTTGAGGAAGGCGGCCAGCTCGGGGGTCACGCTCGTGCCCAGGAAGCCGACCATGAAGAGCTGCCCGATCTTCTCGCGTGACGTCAATTCGAGACGCGCCACGTCACAGGCTCCGATCGATGAGGTATTGGATCAACAGCCTGGTGCCAATGCCGGTCGGCCCTTTGGGAATATAGGCCCGTTCCCGCTCGCTCCAATCGGTGCTGGCAATGTCGATGTGCACCCACGGACCATCGCCGGCGAACTTGCTCAAAAACAAGGCCGCCGTGATCATGCCGCCGCCGCGTCCGCCGATGTTGCGCATGTCGGCGACGTCGCTGCGCAGTTGCTCGAAATACTCTTCCCACAGAGGCATTTCCCACACCCGCTCGCCGGATGTTTGGCCCGACTTCTGCACCTGCGCCTTCAATTTGTCGTCGGTGCCGAACATGCCGATGGCAAACTGGCCGAGCGCCACCACGCAGGCGCCCGTGAGCGTCGCAATGTCCACCAGCGCAACGGGATTGTAGCGTTGGGCATAGGCAAGGGCATCGGCGAGGATCAACCGGCCTTCCGCATCCGTGTTCTGCACTTCCACCGTTTTCCCAGACAGCGTCTTCACGATGTCGCCCGGCTTCATCGCACGTCCTCCCGGCATATTTTCCGCCACCGGCAGGATGCTCACCAGACGCAGGGGTAATCGCAGGCGAGCAGCCGCCCTGACCGCGGCAAGGACTTCGGCGCCACCCGTCATGTCCGCCTTCATGTGTTCCATGTTCTCAGCGGGCTTGAGCGAGATCCCTCCGGTGTCGAATGTGATCGTCTTCCCGATCAACACCACCGGGCGGTCGTCTTTTTTCTTCGCTCCGTTGTATTCAAGAATGATGAACTTGGGCGGTTCATGGCTGCCGCGGGCGACGCCCAAGAGGGCGCCCATGCCCAGCTGCTCCATATCTTTTTGTTCGAGAATCTTCAGATTCAGCGCTTCCTCCTTCGCGATTTTCTTGGCTTCGTTCGCGATGCGAGTCGGCGTCATGACGTTCGACGGATGGTTGCAGAGGTCGCGCACCAGCACGGCGGCTTCTGCCGTTGCCAGCCCACGACGAATGCCTTCCGACAACGGCCGCAGCTGAGCTTTCTGCTGGGTCAGGATGGTCATCCGTTCGACATTAATCGGCGTGCCATTGTCGCTCCGATAGGCAGTGAATTGATAATTCCCAAGAATCGCGCCTTCCGTCATTGCCTGTGCCACCTCGAGCGGAGTCTGCGCTTTGGGAGTCACGGCTGGCACCACGGCCGCAAATGAATCGACCTTGCATTGGCGCACTCGCTTCACCGCATGGCCCAACGCTTGGCGAATCGCGTCCAACGTCAGCTGGTGCTTCTTTCCCAACCCAACCAACAGGAGACGTTTGGCAGGCACCTTGCCATGCGTGTGATAGACCAGAACTTCTCCGGCTCTTCCCTCGAACTCCCGTGACTGCAGCAAGTCACGCAAGGAGCCGCCGAGGACTTTGTCGAGCCCGGCGGCGTCCGGCCTACTCAAAGGCTCTCCTTCACAATGCGTGAGTACGAGTAGTTCCGCCGCTTCCGTCTCAGCACGACCCACTTTCGTGTCGGTCTGCATCATCATCATTCGAGATCCCTTTCTCTCATCGGTCCCCGCCCTGTGTATGTGTCAACTTCTCAGCGCCCCTCTCATTCATACCCCACGCATGTCGGGTGCCCAAATCAACTTATGCAGCTGCAGCTGCAGCCGAACGGGCAGCCGGTCCGCCAAGACCCATTCCGCCAACTGCCGTGGATCCAGCGAGCCGAAGACGGGGCTCATGAGGACGGTGCAGCGGGTCGCCAACTCATGCTGTTCAAGCACCTGACGCGCCCATTCATAGTCGGCCCGATCGGCCAGCACGAACTTGGCTTCGTCCTTCATGGTCAACCGATCCAGATTCGGCCAGTGCATCCGGTCCGACATGCCGCTGCCGGGGCATTTCACATCGAGAATCACATGAGCCCGCGTATCAACGGCGGCGGTATCGATGGCACCGCTGGTTTCGATCAAGACGTCATACCCTCGCTCACAGAGCTTGGTAATCAGTGGAAAGGCGTCCGATTGGGCGAGCGGTTCGCCACCCGTGATTTCCACGAGCCGGCAACCATAAGACTCGATCTTCCCCAGAATGTGTTCAATGGACTGTTCGTTTCCTCCATAGAAGGCGTATTCCGTATCGCACCAGGTGCAGCGCAGCGGACAGCCGGTCAGCCGTACGAAGACGCAGGGTTGCCCGACAAAGCTCGATTCGCCTTGGATGCTATGAAACATCTCTGTCACGCGCATGTTAGGTCCAATCCACGACCGGCCAGCCTCGACCGCGTGCAATGCGCCGCATGCCGCGGATCGGATTAACGACCACCGGGTATCCTACGAGCGTGAGGATTTCCGTGTCGCCCGGGCTGTCGCCGTAGGCAAACGAGTTGGCCAGCTCGAGACCTCTTTCCTGAGCATGTGACACGACGAGCTGCCGCTTTCCGGCTCCGTAGGGGAGGGGAGGAACGACCGCGCCGGTATAGCGGCCGCCAAGACGCTCCAATCTCGCCGCAAACAGCGTAGGGACGTTTAGTGCGGCGGCAAGCGGCGTAACCAGGAAGTCAGGCGCGCCGGAGATCAGAATGAGCTGATGGCCTGATTGGCGATGTGCCTCCAGCCGCTCACGGCCTTGGCGGGACACTGCCTGCAACATTTCGTCGTGAAAAAACTCACGGGCGCAGGCATCGATCAGGGACGCATCCTTTTCTTCCAAGTACACTTTGCGCTCGCGCAGTGGATGTATCGAGACGGATGGTCCTTGTCGGATCAGCCAGACGAGGCTTCGCCGCATTTCGCGCCAGCCGACCAAACCTCTTCGCCACAGATATCGGAAGAATCGCACCTCGCAGGCCTCTCCCGGGATGAGCGTGTTGTCGACGTCGAACAGCGCCGCGAGCGAGCCCGCAGAGGCGGTCGTGGCGGCGCGGATGAGAGAGGGATGGAAGTCGTGATAGCCGTGCATGGTATTGGATTAATCGGCGAGCAATCGACGGCCAATCTTACAGAACAGGCCATTGATTGACAAGGATTTTGGCCTACTTCTATAATGCCGCTCCCTCTGGAACAGGACTGGTTGAATCTCTGGGGTCCGCTCAGAATGCCCTTGAACGAGGCCGCAGGAAGCCCACGAACGAGACGTACCCGGTTGTTACATCCCCGTGAAGCAGGCGACTGAGAGCGAAGTTGAAGGGCATGTTCAGCGGACCTGAGGCCGAAGTGGTGGAATGGCAGACACGCACGTTTGAGGGGCGTGTGGCGCAAGCCGTGCGGGTTCAAGTCCCGCCTTCGGCACCAATCGACAATCCATGACTGACGGAGCAACGATGTCCCTTGCTGGCGCAACATCTGTGCGACGTCGTAGTGTTCCGCCGGCCAAACCTTCTTTGATCAGGCTGCTCTTGGTCGACGATCATGAAGTTGTTCGAGTCGGCTTGCGTACGGTTCTGCACAACAATCAAGGCATCTCGATCGTCGGAGAGGCCGACAGCAAGGCGCAGGCAGCCGCGGAGGCGAAGCGCCTGCGGCCAGACGTCATCTTGATGGACGTCCGCCTGCCTGACGGGTCCGGCGTTGAAGCCTGCCGCGAAATCTTGTCTGAACAACCGACCGCGCGGGTCATCTTCCTGACGTCCTACACGGATGACGACTCCGTCCTCGCGGCCGTGTTGGCAGGGGCGTATGGGTACGTGTTGAAAGAGATCGATTCGGCCGCGCTGATTCGCGCCATCAAGGCCGTGTCCACCGGCCGCTCCATCCTGGACCCCGCTGTGACCAAGCGTGCCCTCGAATGGATTAAGACCGTTCCGACTGCAGAAGGCCCTACGCGCCCCTCGTCACTCTCACCGCAAGAAGAACGGGTCCTTGCCCTAGTGGCCGACGGCTTGACCAACAAAGAGATTGCCTCGACGCTCAAATTGAGCGATAAGACCGTCAAAAATTACCTGGCCAATATGTTCCAGAAGCTCCATATTTCCCGTCGGGCTCAAGCAGCTGCATTCTTCGTCAAGCGCACCGTGTAGCAAGGGGGCTCCGCGCGTAACCGGAGATCACCTGGCAGCAGCGCACCACAAGCACACCCTATCGTGATGCCATCCTGGACCCTGTACCTCAATGCGGCCTTGGGCAGCCTTGTCGTCGCCGTGGGCGCATGGCTGGCCTGGAACGGGCTGTCGCCGCACAGCGCGGCAGGAGTTTCGATCGCCGCGGCGGCGTTCTTATGGTGGCGTGGCACGACGCTTACGCTGATCTGGGCCTGGTCGACGCTATGGCTTGGCCTTGAATGCTTTGCCTGGCCCATCGTGACCATGCTGCAGATTCGTTCCGCTGGTAGCGAACCATCTGACGCCGAGATGGGTGCCATCCTCTCCGCCACACTCATGGGTGTTTTTTCGGCCTGCTTCTGGCTCGTCTTTTCCTATGGTCTGTTCAAACGGGCAAAGGAAGGACCGGGCGCATCGCGAAGGGAGAAATCCTTTGCACCGTCCACCAAGACCAATGGCAGTGCGCGTGCATCAAAGAAGCGGTAACGATCACCACATCTCGATCGGATCCACGTCGACGTCGAACTTCACGGTTCGACGGGCATACAGCGATTCAAGATCGGCCAGTGTCGATCGGACGGTCTGGACCGTGTTGAAATGCGGTGGGGACTTGATCAGGATCTGCCGGCGGTAACGTCCGCGCACTCGGGGCACAGGCGACCGAACGGGTCCCAGGATGCTGAGCTGCTCGCCTAGAGGCGCGGCCTTCAACGCTCGGCTGAGTGCAGCCGCCCAGGCTTGCGCCGCGTGTGCGACGGTCGGTTCGAGTACACCGGAGACATGCAGGACGATCACGCGGAGGGCTGGAGGAAATCCGAGCGCCGTCCGGTGCATCAGTTCTTCCGCTCTGAAGATCGCATCATCCTGTCGCGCCACTGCCTCGATCACATGGTGCGACGGCAGGTACGTTTGAATGATCAACCGACCACCCGCCGACATCGGCTGCACGAGACCCACGGCGTCCTGCAGCAAATGAAACGTGCGTTCAGCCGCTCGAAAGTCCGGAAAACTTAGCCCCGCATCCGCCTGCACGGCACCTGCGAGACCCAGTGGCGGCACCAGATCATCTCTCAACAGCAATTGGGTGCCAATGAGCACATCCCACTCTCGCCGACGAATGCGTATCCGGATGCCCTCGGCATCTTTCGGCCTTCGCATGGTCTCCCCGTCGACTCGCAACACCCGTGCAGTGGGAAACCGCCGTTTCACTTCTTCTTCCAGACGTTCGGTCCCTTCCCCGACAGGCTGTAGCCGGGCACTCCCGCACGCGCCACACAAATCCAGAATTGCATGCGTGGCACCACAGTAATGACAAAACAGCACATTCTTCTGCCGCGAAAATGCGAACGCCACGGCACAGGAGGGACAGCGAGGCACCTGGCCGCAGTCTCGACAGATGAGTGCGCCCGCATAGGCCTTCCGGTTGAGAAATAACAGAATGCCAGCCTGACGCGCCATGGTCTCGCGCATGGCCTCGTGCAGCCGGACGCTCAAGAGCAGTCGACGATCCTCGCCTCGAAGATTCACGACCTCGACCTGCGGCGAGCTATCGGGTCGACCGCGCGCTTTGAGTAGCTGCTTCGGCGCTTCCAGGCCGCACGCCTCGAGAGAAAGATGGGTCGAACTCAAGACGAGAAGCGCCTCTTCCTTCTGGGCCCTCATCCACGCAACATCCCGCGCATGATATCTCGGCTCCATCGGTTCCTTGAGCGCGGAATCCTCTTCGCGGTCGATCCAGATCAGACCGATGCAATCGAGCGGAAGGAACACGGCGGCTCGCGTGCCAACCACGACGGAAACATGGTTCTGCCGAATCCGCTCCCAGACGTCAGCCCTCTTCTCGTCAGGCATCATGCTGTGAAGGGCGGCGGTCACCGTCGTCGGATGAGCCAACGCGGCAGCGAGTGCTTCCGCACGGGAGGTTTCGCCCGTGATCACGAGCACCTTCCGTCCGAGTTCCACCGTCCTGATCGTGGCAGCACGAAGCAAGGCGAGGCGTTCTGCCGGATCAGCCTCCACCAACAGACGTGCGGACGTACGGCCCTCCACCGCGCGCAGGACGCGCGACTCCCATTCGACGTTCCGCGACGTGCCCCAAACCTGTGAACATTCGTCAGAGTGGGAACTGAACAAGCCAGGGGTCTCAGCAGCTGTGCGAGCGCGCACCCTGTGTGCCCATCCTCGATCGAGAATCGACGTCAAAACCTCCTCATCAATCCGGTCCTTGCTATGACAAAGACGAGAGAGCGAAACGCCGAGCGGACGACGTTTGAGACGCTTCAGAAGGTGAATGCACGCAGGGGGAATCGACTGCTGTGTGGTCAGCGCTTCCAGACCTTCCTTGGTCAACATCATGCGGCTCGAGTCACGCCTGGTCGATTTGGGCGGGAGCACCAAGCGGAGGCATTGTCCCCAGGGTGCCACGTAGGCTTCAGCCACGGCCTTCGCCAGCAGCAGCAGGGGAGGAGGAATGTCGACGCCCCGATCAGCAGTCACGAGTGTGCGAATGGGCTTGAGCCGTTCGAGCGGCACTGCCGGAGGATGGTGAGGGCTGAGCGCAATGACCGCTCCTTGGACCAGAGACCGGCCGAAAGGCACGAACACCAGGTGACCGACCCGCAACACCGTTCGTAATTCAGTGGGAATTCGATAGGTAAATGGACCGGCGAAGTGGCGGGGGACAATGATTTCCGCGAAGAGCGGAGCGTCCGGTTCCGGTGGTGTGATGGTCCGCGGCTCACCGAGCATGCGGCATTGTAGCAGTAGGAGTCGAGAGGGGAAACCAGGAGACTCGCGCACGCCGGGACATGCTCACACAGGAGCATGTCCCAGCGGAGAGCAGCAATCAAGGTTGCGTTGTTTTGTCAGGAGGGATCGGCACAGCCTGGGTGTTTTCAGCAGGTGTATCGGAAACGGCCGCAGGCGTAGGAACTGGTGTTGCGGCATTGTCCGACTCCGCAGGAACGGTCTTGTCGACTGAAGAAGCGGCGGACTCCTGGCCCTGCGATCCGAGACCGGACACCCGATAGCCGTCATCAGCGGCGGCTTCGGCAGGCGCCGTCGGAGGCGCGGAATCAGTCGGTGCGGCGTTCGGAGCATAGAGGACAACCTCGACCCGGCGGTTTCTTGAACGGCCGGCTTCCGTCGCATTGCTCGTCACAGGCTTCGTCGCGCCATAGCCGAGAGACGAGATTCGCGCAGAGTCGATGCCGCCTTTTTCGACAAGATAGCGCAGAACGCCGGTGGCACGCGCTTTGGAAAGATCCCAATTTGTCGGGTACTGCGACTTCAAGGAGGGACCGATTTCCATACTGTCCGCATGCCCCTCGACGCGGATCAGCTGATCGACCGGCGATCCTTTCAAGATTTCGACCAACTGGTCCAGCATTTGATAGCCCTCCGGCTTGATCCTGGCTTCGCCGGATTCATATTGCAGCTGCTTCATGAGATCGCTCAACCCGTACCGTGTCTCCCGCGCGGCATTCTGAACCGCTCGCTTCCCTGTCGAGGGCTCCGCGGGACTGTTCAGGGACGGCGCGGCCGGCGTGACCGGCTCTGCCGGAAGACCGAGATCCGCCTGATGCTTCGTACGGAATTGGTCGCCCTTGAGAATGCGGGAAATCGATTTCGTGACAAGTGCGGTAGCGCTGCGGCCTTCGGTTGACAACACCTTCACTTCACCGACCTGGCGAGGCGGCAGCCCTCCTCCATAGCGAGTCAGCTCCAGGCGGTCTCCCGCCCTGAGCCCGTCTTCCCATCCGCGATCGAGATAGACGATGTTTCGTTGTGCCACAAGAGTCATCTGTAAATCAGCTTGCAATTCGACGACCATCCCATTGCTGTCGCCAGAAGCGGGCACGGAGGCCGCTTCACCGGAACTCGGCAGTGAGAATTTGACGACAGGATCACCGGGAGCCGCTGCCCCGAAGGCCCGCACGACGCGAGCCGTGGTCAATTCATCATCGACTTGAACGACCTGTACGATCGCCAGCCGGGTAATCAGATACCCCAAGTACTGACCGGTGGCGGGATGAAAGACCTTTCGGGTTCGTTTGTAGACGGTGAACAGATCGCCGACCGCCGCCTCTGCAGGATTTTTCAACTTGAGGTAGAGCGCATCGTTCTGTCCGAGCCGCATGCGGTTTCCGACGGTCTGATTGTCTCCGGTGATGACATTCACCACGCCGTCCTGCGGAGTAAACTGCTGAATGGAGCCCGCGGCGTACGTCCGAGCCGCTTCGCCGTACCGGATACTGTCGAGATCATCGGCCCATGCCGGCAACAGTCCCACCGTGGCGATGATCGCGAACAGCGCGCAGCCTGTGAGGGCTTTCTGTGGATGAATAGTCATGGGGTGTCCTTCTGGTTAAGACAAAGTCTGCTCAAAAAACCATAGCAAATCATCCCATAGAGTCAAGAATATTGCGGTCTTGTCCCGGTTGACCGGGGTGGGGGCCTTTGCTAAGGTGATCGAGGGTTTCAGCCGGGGCCGATCCAGGTGCACTGCACAGAGGCCGTATGCCGCAAAAACCGCCGGAACGCTCTCCTCGTCCTCGATTAGAGACCCAAATTCACAGGCGGAAGAAGGCCAAGGCCTTTTCCCCGCTGCTTCCAGAGTGGGAACAGAAGGATCAGGCCGTTCCTTCCCACCTGCGGATGGATAAAACCCTCATGGATTCGATGGCCGGTCGGCAGAAACGAGACCAGGGTAGGACTTCCGGGTCTTCAGGGTAGGTCCTTTGTGCGCTTGCTATCACGGCAACCCCCCGTCTAAGATCCCTTTCTCCTTTGCAACTCAAGGTGTTGAAAGGTGACCTCCATGAGCGGTCTTGAGTTACTCCTGGAGTATCTGACTAAGTATTTTCCGATTCTTTTGTTTATCTTCGTCGCCCTGGCCTTCGGGGTCGTGACGCTCTTGTTGAGCTATCTGGTCCAACCGAAGTATCCGGAACCCGAGAAGCTGTCCGCCTACGAGTGCGGATCCGAGCCTTTTTCTGATGCCCGGATGCCGTTTCCGGTTCGCTACTATATTTTTGCCATGCTGTTCGTGATCTTTGACATCGAGGTCATTTTTCTCTATCCCTGGGCGGTGGTGTTCAACGATATCAATAAGGTCAGCGTCATCGGCCTGGTCGAAATGATGATTTTTATCGCGTTGTTCCTCGTCGCCTATGTCTATGCTTGGCGCAAGGGAGCGTTGGAATGGGACTGATTCAACTGGGGCGTCATGACAAGGACGGCGCGCCGGACGTCGTCACCACGACGATCGAAAAAGCCGTGAATTGGGCGCGCAAGGGCTCACTGTGGCCCATGACGTTCGGGCTAGCCTGTTGCGCCATCGAAATGATTGCCGCCGTCTCGTCACGCTATGACATGGACCGCTATGGCGCCGGTGTGTTCCGCGCGTCCCCCAGGCAGTCTGATCTGATGATCGTCGCGGGAACGGTGTGCCGCCGGATGGCACCGGTCATCCGGAAAATTTACGACCAGATGCCCGAGCCGAAATACGTCATCGCGATGGGCTCGTGCGCAACCTCCGGCAACATTTATGACAGTTACAGCGTGGTGCAGGGCGTCGACCGCTTTGTCCCGGTGGATATCTACGTGCCTGGCTGTCCCCCGACTCCCGAAGCCTTGTTCGACGGGATTCTCAAACTGCAAGAGCGCATCATGCAAAAACGTGTGTTCGTCAAGCAGCCGGAACAGGTGAAGGCGGGCCTTAAAGCCTGAGAATCCGATGTCGCTTCAACAATTGTCCGAACGCCTTCGCGAGCATTTCACAGCGGGTATTGTTCAAGCCGTGGAATGGCGAGGCGACCTGGCGATCACCGTGACCAGGGACACATTGCACGAGGTCGCCCAATTTTTGCGCGACGACCCGGCCATGGATTTTGACTATATCGTGCATGTCAGCTCGGTTGACTGGCCCGACGACGAAGAGCGCTTCGAGGTCGTCTATGAGTTTTATTCGATCAAGAAGCGACACCGCATCCGGCTGAAGACCAGAGTGCCCGAATCGGACTGCATCGTGGATTCCCTCACCGATCTGTGGAAAGGCGCAGACTTCATGGAGCGCGAGGTCTACGATATGATGGGAATTCGTTTCCGCCGCCATCCTGACCTTCGCCGCATCTTGATGCCGGACGACTACACGGAAGGGTACCCTTTGCGGAAAGATTTTCCGGTCCGCGGGAAGGGCTGGCGCGACACGTTCGAGTTTTTGGACGAAACGAGATAGGCACGGCGACGATGGCATTCGAAGATCAAAGAACCACCGTTTACAAAGTCGATCCGACCCATCCAGAGAGCGAAACGCTTCCCACCTTACGGACGGAGGAGTTGTTGCTCAACATGGGACCGCAGCATCCGAGCACGCACGGCGTGTTGAAGGTGATTCTGGAACTGGAAGGCGAGCGTCTCGTCAAATCCACGCCCGTCATGGGTTTCTTGCACCGCGGAGTCGAAAAGCTCGCCGAGGAAGGCACTTACCATCAATTCATTCCGCATACGGACCGGCTCGACTACGTATGTGCCATGTACAACAACTTCGCCTACTGCCGTGCGGTTGAAAAGCTCATGAACATCACGGTGCCGGATCGCGCCGAATACCTGCGCACCATCGTCGCCGAAGTGCAGCGGATCATCGGCCACCAGTTTTGGTTGGGAACCCAGGCGCTCGACATCGGCGCGATGACGGTGTTTTTCTATTGCTTTCGGGATCGGGAAATTCTTCTGGACTGGTTCGACGAACTGTGCGGCGCGCGGCTGACGACGAGCTGGTATCGCATCGGGGGAGTGGAGCGCGATTTCACGCCTTCATTGCTTGCCACGCTCAAACAATTTCTGGACTATTTCCCGCCGAAGATCGACGAGTACGTCGTGTTCCTCGAGAAAAACCGGATCTGGCTCGCCCGTACCAAAGGCGTGGCGGTGATTTCCGCCGAGGACGCCGTGAGTTTCGGACTGAGCGGACCGACGCTTCGGGGTTCAGGAGTGGACTACGACTTACGGAAGACGGAACCCTACTCGGCCTATTCGAAGTGCGAATTCAGTGTTCCGCTTGGGAAGAATGGCGATACGTACGACCGGTACTGGATCCGCGTCATGGAGCTCTACGAAAGCGTCAAGATCATCAAGCAGTGTCTCGAACAGATGCAGGAAGGCCCGATCATGGCCGACGTGCCCAGCGTGACTCTGCCTCCGAAGGAGCGTGTCTTCACGAATCTCGAGTCCATGATTCAGCAGTTCAAGCTCTTCTCGCAGGGCTTCAATGCTCCGCCGGGAGAAATCTATTGCGGCACCGAAGCGCACAAGGGCGAGCTCGGCTTCTACATCGTCAGTACTGGCGGGGGAAAGCCGTATCGGCTCAAGATCCGAGCGCCTTCGTTTATTCATATGGGGGCTTTCGACCACATGTCGAGAGGGTACATGATCGCTGACGCGATTACCCTGTTCGGCACCTATGACATCGTGATGGGAGAATGCGACCGGTAGACGATCACGTCATGGAACACAGTGTTTGAGGATGTATGGGATTGAAACCAGCAACAAATCCGGATGTCGAAGCTTCGACAATTGAGTTGAACATCGACGGGAAAACCGTCACAGCCAAGGATGGCGTGTCGCTGTACGACGTGATCTCCAGTACGGGCAAGATCATTCCAGCGATGTGCTACCACTACACCTTCGATCCGTTCGGCTCCTGCGGCATGTGCCTCGTCATGCAAGAGGGCAAGAAGGCGCCGGTGCGTTCGTGCACGGCCAAGGCCACGGCCGGAATGGTCATCCGCACAGAAGGCGACGATCTCTTCCAAGCCCGGAAGAAGGCCGTGGAGAAGCATCTCTCCGTCCATCCCTTGGATTGTCCGGTCTGCGACGCCGATGGCCATTGCGAGCTGCAGGACATGGCCTTTCAGCACGGGGTGACCAATCTGGCCAATGCCAAGCAGAAATTCATCCCCGAGGACACGCGCAGCCTCGTGCTGGATTTCAACATGAACCGTTGTATCGCCTGCGCCGAGTGCATCAACGTGTGCAAGGACGTGCTGATGATTGACGCCCTGCAGTTTATGAAAAAGGGCGGCTTCAACCAGGTCGTGGCGAAGGGCGACCTTCCGCTCGCTTGCGAGTTTTGCGGAGATTGCCTGGCCGTCTGTCCGGTCGGGGCGATCACGAACAAATTCTCGAAATATCTCTACAAGCCCTGGCAGATGAAGAAGACGACGACCACCTGCAACTACTGCGGGGACGGCTGCCAGATGTACGTTGAGACCAAAGACACGGAAGTCATCCGCGTGACGTCACCGCTGTCCTGGAAAAACAAATGGGGCGATCGGGCAGACACGGCCAAAGGCCACGGAGGACTCTGCGTCAAGGGACGGTTCGGGTTCGAATACATTGATTCACCAACCCGTTTAAAGCGACCGTTGGTGCGCAAGGGCAACCAGCTCGTGGAGGTCCCGTGGCTGGAGGCCATGCATGCGGCCGTCGACCGGTTCGCGGACATTCGCAAGAAGCACGGGCCCGATGCCATCGCCGGCCTGATCACGGCACGCTGCACCAATGAAGAGCTCTATCTGTTCCAAAAGCTCATGCGGGTGGCGTTCAGGACAAACAATTTGGACAGCAGCGCCCGCTACGGGCACATGAACTTCGTGCAGGCTTCCAAGCTGGCGCTGGGAATCGGCCGCACAACGAACGATTGGGAAGATCTGACCAAAGCGAAAGCAGTCCTCGTCATCGGCTCGAACTTGACCGAGACCAATCCGCTCACCTCCGTCAGGATCAAGGAGGCGATTCGCGTCTATAAGGCCCAGGTGATGGTCTTTGATTCCGCCGTGACGAATCTCGGTAAGCTGGGTTCCCATCCGTTCCTGATCAAGCCCGGGACGGAAGGGCTCGTCATCGACGGTCTCGTCAAGGCGACCGTTGACCTGGATCTGGTCGACGAGGAGAGCGTGAAAAAACATCCACAGGCCTTTGCCGCACTCAAATCCGCGGTTGGCTCCATTTCTCTTGAGCAGGTGGCGGCCAAGACCGGCCTGACAGCCGAGCAGTTCAAAGAGGCGGCGTCGATTTTTGCGGAATCGCCCCGGTCCATTATTCTCTGCGCCGAAGGCATCGTGCGACGGCCGAACGGCTACCAGAACGTCTTGAAGTTAGTTGACTTGGCCTGGATCACCGGCAAACTCGGACGACCCGGCTGCGGCGTCAACACCGTGACCGAGGAACCTAACGAGCAGGGTGCAGTGGACATGGGCGTGGCCCCGGAGTTCCTGCCCGGCCTGGCCTCCTTCGACGATCAGACCATGCGGGACAAGCTGGCGAAGGCCTGGGACGCAACGCTGCCCACGGCGGGAAGCGGCGCGCATTTGACCGAAATTCTCAACCGCTGCCGAAGCGGACACATTCGCGCGCTCTATGTCGTGGGGGAGAACCCGTTGGCCACGCTGCCTGCTTCGATGGAAGTGCGGGCCGCATTGGATCGGCTGGAGCTATTGGTCGTCCAAGATCCGTTCCTCACGGAAACGGGGCAGATGGCTCACATCGTGCTGCCAGCCACGACCTCCGCGGAAAAGGATGGCACTTTTACCAATCTTGAGGGGCGCGTGCTTCGCGTACGGCAGGGGATGGACGCCATCGGGGAAAGCGTGCCCGATTGGCAGATTCTGACCGCCCTGGCCAACGGGATGGGCTGCCAGTGGGAATATGAATCGGCCAACGATATCCAGTCTGAAATCATGAAGTTGCTCCCTGGCTACTACAACCTGGGGCAGCCAAAAAAACTTACTCCGAACGCAGATCACTATCTGTCGAACGGGTATACGGCTTCCGCGGCGGGGCGCTATAAGACGGCCCGGTCCGAGAGCACTAGGCCCTTTACGCTACTGATGGGACAACTGCTGTATCACTCCGGCAAACTGTCGACGCTCGCGCCCGGACTGATGAAGATCGCTCCCAATACCGGCCGAATTCGCATGAACGCAGCGGACATGGAGCGGCTGGGTTTGCAGGACGGCGCCATGGTCAAGCTCACGTCTGATCGCGGCTCGCTGCAAATAGGCGTGCAAGTCGACCAGAGCGTGGCGCCTCAGACGTGCTTTTTCCCGGAACACTTCAACGAACCGCCCGTGAAAGATCTCATGTCGGTCCATGTGGACGCGATCACCGGTGTGCCGTCTTTCAAGCGAACCGGCGTGACGATCGAAAAGGTGTAGCACAGCGTATGACTGTCCAAACGCTCACAAGAAAATTCCTTCACGCCGCCCTCTTCTACGAGATCTGGGACGCCATGAAAGTGACGTTCAAGCACATGTTCCATAAACCCATCACATTCCAGTACCCACGGGAGCAGCGTACCATCCCCGATACCCACCGTGGCGCGCTGGGCCTTCTACGCTATGACGACGGGCGCGAACGATGCGTCGGGTGCGATCTTTGCGAAGCCGCCTGTCCTTCCCGTTGCATCAAGGTCATCAGCGCGGAAGATCCGGATCGGCCGCTTCAACGTTATGCCACCGAGTTCTACATCGACATCACCAAGTGCGTGTTTTGCGGCTACTGCGTCGAGGCCTGCCCGGTCAATGCCTTGGCCATGACGAAGATGTACGAGTTTTCGACCCACGACAAGCGGACGCTCCTGTTCGATAAAAAACGTCTCTATGACATCGGGGAGCGGCACCTTGACGACGCCAAGAAGTACTTGTACGCGCACAACCAGGAAAAGAACCTCGAGGAGAGCCGTGAGTACCGCTACTATTTCCCGCAATCGGTCGTGAAACCGACCCAAACGACGCCCAAACATCTGAGCTGAACCCGCTATGATGGTCGTGTTCTTTGCCTATTTTGCCCTGATGAGTATGGCCGCTGCCGTGCTCACCGTCGCCTTGAGGAATCCCGTGCATTGCGGCCTGGCGCTCTTGGCCCTGCTGCTGCATGTGTCCGGCCTCTTTGTCCTGCTGAACGCCGAGTTTCTGTGGGCCGTCCAAGTGGTGGTGTATGCCGGCGCCATTCTCGTGCTGTACCTGTTCGTGCTGATGCTGCTCAATCTCAAAACCGAGGAGCGCTACTTTCACAGCACCTATCTGTACTTCCTGGTGCCTACCGTGCTGGGGTCGCTCTACGTCCTGGCGCTGCTCTTCAAGTCTCCATATACCGGCGCGAAGGGCAATGCACCGACCAGCGCCGTGCTGCAAGAGGGCGACACCTATGCGATCGGCATGAAGATGTTTAGTGATTATCTGTTGCAGTTCGAAATCGTCGGGATTTTCCTCTTGGGCGCCATCATCGGGGCAATCGTGTTGGCGAAAACACCAAAACCGATCGGCGGACGAGCGAATGGTGACCTGTGACAGGTGAGGAGCCGCGACAGCGGCGAATCACTGACACGTCACCCATGAGCCGTCATCCGTCGCAAGGCCTATGATCCCTCTAAGCGCGTACGTTGCGGTCAGCGCCGTGCTCTTCATCACCGGTTTGCTCGGCGTCCTGATCAGGCGGAATTTCATCATCGTGTTGATGGCGGTGGAGATCATGCTGAACGCGGCGAACATCAATCTCGTCGCCTTTTCCCATTATCTCGAGTCCATGGCTGGCCAGCTTGTCGCGCTGTTCGTCATCGCCATCGCGGCGGGAGAAGCCGCCGTGGGACTCGCCATCATCATCGTCGTCTTCCGTGGGAAAATTTCCACGAATGTCGACGAGATGAATCTGTTGAAATGGTGAGGAGGCGGCACAGGCTGACATGACTGATCTCCTGATCAAGCTCATTCCGGTGTTTCCACTGCTCGCCGTGATCGCCAACGGCCTCATCGGACGCTATCTTTGGTCTCACGAGTGGGCCCACCGACTGGCATGGGGATCGGTCGGCCTGTCGTTCCTCTGCACCATTGGGGTGTTTGCCGACGTCGTCCGCACCGGAACGGCACATGAAGTCGTCGCCTACCCGTGGATTTTCGGCGGGGATCTCACAATCAACATGGCCTTCCTCGTGGATCCGCTCACCTGCGTCATGCTCCTCGTGGTGACGGGAGTCGGCTTCCTCATCCACGTGTATTCGGTCGGCTACATGCACGGAGAAGACGGATTCACGCGCTTCTTCACGTACATGAATCTCTTTATGGTCTCGATGCTGCTGTTGGTGATGGGCAACAACTACGCGGTGCTCTTCATCGGCTGGGAAGGCGTCGGTCTTTGCTCCTATCTCTTGATCGGGTACTACTATGACAAGGTGTCGGCGGCCAAGGCGGCAACGAAGGCCTTTGTCGTCAATCGCATCGGCGACGCAGGATTTCTGCTGGCGATCTTCCTGGTCTTCATCAATTTCAAGACGCTCGACTACACGAAAGTATTCGCCCAGATCGGGCATTTGTCGCCCGAAATGGCCACGGCCATCTCGTTGTGCCTCCTGGTAGGGGCCATCGGCAAATCCGCGCAGATTCCGCTCTACACCTGGCTGCCGGACGCGATGGAGGGCCCGACGCCCGTCAGCGCGCTCATCCATGCCGCCACGATGGTCACGGCCGGCGTCTACATGATCGTCCGCAACCATCTCATCTTCGATCTCTCGCCCGTCGCCTTGACCGTCGTCGCCGTGATTGGCGGCGCTACGGCACTCTTCGCCGCGACGATCGGCCTCGTGCAACACGACATCAAGCGGGTGCTGGCCTATTCGACGGTGAGCCAGCTCGGCTATATGTTCCTCGGCGCCGGCATCGGCGCCTACACGGCCGCCATTTTCCATTTGATGACCCATGCGTTCTTTAAAGCCCTGTTGTTCCTGTCGGCCGGTTCGGTCATCCATGCCTTGTCGGGTGAGCAAGACATCAGGAAAATGGGCGGCCTCAGCCACAAGATTCCCTGGACCCATAAGCTGTTCTTCATCGGCACGATCGCCATCGCCGGAATCCCACCCTTCGCGGGATTTTGGAGCAAAGACGAGATCATGGCCCATGCGTTTACTCATCATCACTATGTGCTCTACGGCATGGCCGCCATCGGCGCTCTCCTCACGTCTTTCTATATGTTCCGCCTGACCTATTTGACGTTCTACGGCAAGTCCCGCATGGACCATCACACAGAAGCACATGTCCATGAATCCCCGATGGTCATGATCGGTCCATTGATGGTCCTGGGTGTGCTGTCGCTCACCGGCGGCTTCATCGGTTTTCCGCCTGACCAGGGCGCGCTGCATGATTTCTTGGCTCCGGCGGCCGGCGCCAGCGGCGAACACGAGGTCAGCACCGGCCTGGTGCTCACCCTCATGATGATCGCCAGCGGCATCGCCCTCTTCGGCTGGGCCTTGGCCCATTATCTGTACAGCGTGAATCCGACTGCCCCGGACCGGTGGGCGGCGAAGGCGGGAGTTTTGTATTCGACGCTTATGAACAAATATTACATCGACGAGCTCTACGATCTCCTGTTCGTCGAGCCGACCAAAAAATGGGGGCTTGCGCTCGACTGGTTCGATCGCGTCGTCCTCGACGGTATCGTCCGCGCAGTCGGACATATGGCCGAAATGGGAGCAGCCGGTTCCACTTGGGTGGAAAAGCATGTGATTTACGGGGGCATCAACATCGTCGGCTACGGCAACCATCTGATGGCCAGGCAGTGGCGCCAATTGCAAAGCGGGATGGTACACCATTACGCGGCGATCATCGTCGCCGGATTATTTCTGCTGGCAGTCGTCATTCAACTGATCGTGCAACGCTAGAGCGACGTCATCATGCTAGAACAGCTGGACTCGACATTTCCGATTCTCACCTGCTTGCTCTTTTTCCCTCTTGTTGGCGCCGCCGTACTGTGGCTCTTCGACGACGAGGACTTGGTCCGCACTTCGGCGTTGACCATCGCTCTTGTCGAGTTGGCGTTGGCAATTTTCGTCCTGATGCGATTTGTCCCCGGCTCCCCGGCCATGCAGTTCGTCGAACACGTCCCATGGATCCCGGCGTTGGGCATCAGCTACCACCTGGCTGTGGACGGCATCAGCGTCCTGTTCGTCGGATTGACCGCCTTTCTGACCGTCTTAGTGGTCATTTATTCCTGGGACACCATTCGCTATCAGACCAAGCTGTACATGATGGCCTTGTTGGCTCTGGAAACCACGACCATGGGGGTCTTCATCTCGCTGGACTTGATTCTCTTTTTCGTGTTTTGGGAACTCATGCTGATTCCCAGCTACTTTCTGATCAAGCTCTGGGGCGGCGGTGCGGAACGGCATTATGCCGCATTGAAATATGTGCTCTATACGCTGCTCGGCAGCGTGTTCATGCTGGTGGGCATCGCGCTTCTGAACATCAATTACCATAACTATGCCTCCCTCCATCACATGGACCAGCTGTACTCGTTCGATCTGCTCGACCTCCTTGCGGTCCCGGTTCCGCTGCATCAACAGATGCTGATTTTTTGGCTCATGTTCATGGGGTTCGCGTTCAAGGCGCCGGTATTTCCCTTTCATACCTGGCTCCCGGACGCCCTCCTTGAAGGCCCCATCGGGATGGCCGTCGTGCTTGCCGGCATTAAGCTCGGGACCTTCGGCTTCATGCGCTTCAGCATCCCACTGCTGCCCGAAGCCTCGAAGAGTCCGACCGTGGTCTCCATCATGATGGCCCTCGGACTCGCGGCAATCGTGTACGGCGCGATCATGGCGTTAGTGCAACCGGACTTCCGCCGTCTCCTCGCCTACAGCAGCATCAGCCACTTGGGATTCATCGTGATTGGCTTGTTCGCGCTCAACTATCAGGGTCTCCAGGGCAGCCTGTTGACCATGATCAACCTCGGGTTCACCACAGCCGGACTGTTCTTCATCGCAGGGTTTCTCCAGAGTAGGCAGCAGACCACCCAGCTGACGGCCTTCGGTGGAATGGCCAAACATACCCCATTGCTCGCGGCGTTTTTCCTGTTGATCGGACTGGCGTCCATCGGCCTGCCGGGTACCAATGGATTTGTCGGCGAATTTTTGGTCCTCCTGGGCACCTTCAAGGCGCATTGGGTCTACGGAGCCTTTGCCGTCACAGGCGTCATCTTTGGTGCGGCGTATTTTCTCTGGTATTACGAACGATCGATGATGGGACCGGTCGGCAAGGCCGTCAGGGAATCGATCGATGATCTGCACCTCCGTGAAATGGTGATCGCCGTCTCCCTTGCAATCATGATCCTTTGGATCGGGCTTTATCCCGCTCCTTTCTTGCGCATGATGAACGGATCGGTGCAAGCCCTCGTCAACCGGATCGATCATGGAACGGTCGCCGTTCTCAAAGAGCGAGGGCGAGAGATGAGCGATACACGACCTGCGGGCGATGAGCCTCTTGCGGCTCGGCCAGGATCACTCGCCGCGGATTCTCTATGAGCGATTACATCCTGCTCTATATCCTCTTTGCGCCGTTTGCCGGCGCGATCGCGCTGATTTTTGCCTCCAACCGACAGCCGATGCTCGTCAGAGGCATCGCGGCCGTGTCAGCCGGCATTTCGCTGGTCGCCTCGCTGTACCTGTTTTACGCCTACGATCCGGTGAAGGGGGGATTCCAGTTCATTCATAAGTTTGAGTGGTCGAGACAGCTCGGCATCGCCCTGCATTTGGGAGTGGATGGCATCGGCACCCCCTTGGTGCTGGCTTCCTCGATTCTCCTGTTCGCCGGAATCTTCGTGTCCTGGCACATCAAGGACCGGACCAAAGAATTTTACATTTGGCTGTTGATCCTGGCTGCCGCCACGATCGGCGTCTTCATGTCGCTCGATCTGTTCTTCCTGTACTTCTTCTATGAAATGTCCGTCATCCCCATGTACCTGCTACTGGGCATGTGGGGGAGCCATACGAAGAAGTATCTCGAGATGACCGACCAGGAAGGCCTGAAGCAGCGAGACTCCGTGGGCTTTATCTTTAATTTTGCCGCCAACAGCAAGGAATATGCGGCGATGAAGCTCGTGCTGTTTCTGTCGGCATGGGCCGTCGTGGCCCTGATGGGAATTTTATTGATCTACCGCTATTCGGGACTCAACACGTTCGATATCTTGCAGTTGCGCGAACACGCCAAGCTCATGAACATTCCTGTCCTCGGAACCACCCTGGACCGGATCATTTGGGTGCTCATCTTCTTTGGCTTCGCCTCGATCGCTCCACTGTGGCCGTTACACTCGTGGTCCCCAGTCGGCCATGCGGCGGCGCCCGCCGCCACCAGCATGCTGCATGCCGGCGTGCTGATGAAGCTCGGACACTTTTCGATCATCCGGGTCGCCTTCGAAATTCTACCGGATACGACCCGCGAACTGATGCCGATCGCGGCTGTGCTCTGCATCTTCAGCATTATCTACGGCGGCTTCGTTGCGTTCTATGCCAAGGATACGAAGTACGTGATCGGCTATTCCAGCTCGAGCCACATGGGCTATGTCTTTCTCGGCATGGCGGCGCTGAATTACATTGGGCTGAGCGGGGCGGTGATTTATATGTTTGCGCACGCGATGGCCACGGGAATGCTCTTCGCCATGGCGGGTTGGGTGTATGACCAGACGCACACACGGGACATTCCTTCCCTTGGTGGACTGGCGAACCGCATGCCGTTCATTGCAGGGTGTTTCGTGATTGCCTGCATGGCGTCGGTCGGGATGCCCGGTACGGTGAACTTCATCGCCGAGGTCATGATCATCGTCGGCAGCTGGGACAAGTATCCGCTTCAGGTCATCGTGGCCGTGATCGGCATCGTCATCACACTAGCCTACTTGTTCCGCATGATGCGGGGCCTGTTCTATGGTCCGATGGACCAAAAGTACAGTCACTCGCACGACGCGGTCGCAGTGGTCGACCGCCTTCCGCTGCTGATCATGATCCTGGTCAGCATCGGCTTCGGCCTCTTTCCGATGCACATGTACAATGTGGTTCGCTCCGGCGTAGATCCGCTCGTCGCCAAGATCACGTTGGTGCACCCGGTGTCGGCGGGTGATCCGGCGGCGGATCTGGTCTCCTCGGCCGCGGATGCGTCCCGCCTCACGTCCCGCACGGCACGGAGGCCTGAATGACCTTTTCGCTCAGCCTGTCCTCTTCGGACCTTCTGCTGTTGCTGCCCGAAATCTTCTTGACCTGCTGGCTTTGCGTCGTCTTGATCACCGACTTTTCGTTTCCGCGACTGCCCAAGGAAAACCTGGCCTACCTCAGCGTCGCCGGCCTTCTTGTCACCTTAGGATGCCTCGGCTGGTTTGATGTCGCCGGCATTTCGGGGACGCTGTTCTCGAACATGTTCGTCGTCGATCGGATGGCGCTGTTCTTCAAAATATTTGTTGTGGCGTCCACGATTTTGGTCATTTTGGCATCGATCGAGTTCGTTCATCGATTTACGTTTTTCCGCGGTGAATACTATTTCCTTATCGTGATGTCGGCACTCGGCATGATGTTCATGGCCTCGGCCAATGATCTGCTCTCCGTCTTCATTACCCTCGAATTCTCGACATTCGGCTTCTATGTGCTGGTCTCATACCTGCGCGAAGACGTCGCGAGCAACGAGGCTGGGCTGAAATTCTTCATTTTGGGAGTATTCGCCGCAGGGCTCCTGGCCTATGGCATCAGTCTCGTCTATGGGGAAACGGGCCAACTGGTCTTCTCGGAGATGAAATCCCTCCAGCCGACCCCGGGCCTGATCATCGGATTTCTCCTCATCTTCGGCGCGCTGGGATTCAAGATCGGGGCAGTGCCGTTCCATTCCTGGATTCCCGACACCTATCACGGCTCGCCCACGCCCGTGACAGCGTTTCTGTCGATCGCGCCTAAGGGCGCAGCCATCGCCATCCTCTTGCGGATGTTCTTCGTGGCCCTCGGCACGTTCAAGCCGACTTGGGTGTTGCTGATGATCGGGGCTTCGATCTTATCCATGACCTACGGCAACATTGTGGCGATCGCGCAGAGGAATATGAAGCGGTTGCTTGCCTACTCCGGTATCGCGCAAATCGGCAATGTCCTCATCGGGTTAGCGGCGGGAACCAAGATGGGCAACGATGCCATCATGTTCTACCTGCTGGCGTATTTGTTCGCGAACCTCGGGGCGTTCGCGGTCATCATCGCGGTCGGTCAGGCCATCGGCAGCGAAGAAATTGATGATTACAGCGGCCTCGGGCGACGATCGCCGTTTCTCGCGTTTTCCATGTTGATCTTTCTGCTGTCCCTGGCAGGCGTCCCCCCGCTGGCTGGGTTCATCGGGAAACTCTACATCTTCGTGGCGGCGGTCAAGGAAGGCTTGTACACACTCATTACCGTCGGCCTCATCAATATCGTCATCTCGATGTACTATTACCTGATCGTCGTGAAGAAGATGTACATCATCGAGCCGCACGATCCGTCGCCCATTCGCGTCTCTGGCCCCATGAAGGCTGTCATCTATGTCGGTCTGGCCGGAACCTTGTTTATCGGCATCTATCCTCAACCCGCCGCCGATTGGGTCGTCGCCGCCACCATGATGTTTGCCAACCTTGGCGCCTCAGCCGCCCTGCCGAGCACGGCCGCGGCCATCGCGGCCGGCCACTAATCGCTCACGGCCACGTTCTTCTGAAATATTGCTTGCAGCCCAAAATGGGCCAGAGTAGAGTTTGTTAGGTTTTCATACTATTTCGGCGCGAAGCCAAGACTGTTATGGAATCGGCGACACAGGACCGCCCCACCACGAGGCAGCCGACGACGACACCAGGGCACGAACCCCTACCGCCTCCACGGGTCTCAGGCTGGCTGCGTGGCGCGGCGGGAAGCGCGGATCGGTTTGTGTCCTGGATCAGCCAGTGGTCGATCGAACAACGGGTCCTGGCCGGCTTTGGGCTGGTCTTTCTGGGCATCCTCGTGATCAGCGTCATGTCCTATCGGAACACGGCCGTCGTCGTGAAGAACAGCCGCCTCGACACCTCAAGCCATGAACTCGTCCAGCTGCTTGGGTCCATCGAGGAGGCGCTGATTGCAGCGGAGAGCGGCCATCGCCGCTATCTCGTCACGGGCGACGAATCCTATCTGAAAGCCTATCGAGGCCTCGTAGAACAAATGCCGGAATTTTCCCGGTACCTCGAGGCGTTGGCCGGACTTTCAGGACAACAGGCGCGCATCACACAACTGGACCAGCTCATCAGGCAGCAGCTCGACATTGAGACCCAAGCCATCAGCCAGCGGGTGACGCAGGGTGCCGAAGCCGTACGGCACCTGGCACTTCCTGGCGTCGCGAAGCGTGAGCTTGATGACATTCATCGCCTGATCGCGGATCTTGAGAGCTCCGAGCAGCAATCCACTCGAACGAGGGTGTTGCAATCCGCCGGAACCACCCGCAGTACGATTGCACTCCTCGCGCTGGGAGCGGTGTTGCAACTCGTCTTGCTGGGTTCGGTGTACTTTCTAATCCATCACGACATCACCAACCGTCGAAGGGTTGCGGCCGAATTACGTCGCCAGGGCGAACTCCTGCAGGCGGCCAACAAGGAGTTGGAGGCTTTCAGTTATTCGGTCTCACATGACCTCCGTGCACCGTTACGCCACATCGACGGCTATGCGGCCCTGCTCTCGAAGACTGCCGGCGAGGCCTTAAACGACAAGGCCCGACGCTATCTCGACACCATTTCCGACTCGGCGAAGCAGATGGGGCAGTTGATCGACGATCTCCTTGTCTTCTCGCGCATGGGACGACAAGAGATGCTTCACAGCACGGTCAATCTCAATCAGCTCATCAAAACCGTGATTCATGATTTGCGTCTTGACTTGCAAGCCAACACGATCTCCTGGACAATTGGCTCATTGCCGGACGTGCCGGGGGATCCGGCCATGTTGCGGCAGGTGTTCATGAATCTGCTCAGCAACGCCGTGAAGTTCACCGCGACCAGACCGAAGCCGCGCATCGAGATCGGCGCGTCCCGGGACACCGGCGGAGAGGTCACCGTGTTTGTCCGTGACAACGGCGTCGGCTTCGACATGCAGTACGTGAACAAGCTGTTCGGCGTGTTTCAGAGGCTTCACCGGAACGATGAATTCGAGGGGACCGGCATCGGCCTCGCGAATGTGCGACGGATCATTCACCGTCACGGCGGACGGACATGGGCCGAGGGAGCCATTGACCAGGGTGCGACGTTTTATGTGTCGCTGCCCTTGAAGAGGACGTCCTCATGACGACTGTGAAACCCATCCTCTTGGCGGAAGACAATCCGCGCGATGCGGAACTGGCGCTGGCCGCAATGGAAGAGCACCACATTGCGGACAAAGTGGTCGTCTGTCATGATGGGGCAGAAGTGTTGGACTATCTCTACTGTCGTGGAGCCTACAAAAGCCGGGAATGCGGCAACCCAGTCGTGGTGTTCCTGGATCTCAAGATGCCGAAAGTCGACGGCATCGAGGTCTTGCGAACGATCAAAAATGATGTGAATCTGAAGCCGATTCCCGTCGTCATGCTGACGTCGTCGCGTGAAGAACGCGACCTGGCCCAGAGCTACGCGCTCGGCGCCAATGCCTATGTGGTCAAGCCTGTGGAGTTTCAGCAGTTCATCTCGGCGGTGAAGGAACTCGGCGTATTCTGGGGAGTGCTCAACGAACCGCCGCCTGAGGGGAGTTAAGTCCGCTGCACACCCCAGCTCCTAGCGTCAAAGTACCTGCCCAAGAGGATCTGTGAAAACCCCGCTTCGTCTGCTCCTTCTGGAAGACGACCCTGTCGACGCCGATCTCGTAGCCTCAACGCTGTCGGAGGCAGGACTCGAGTTCACCGCCCGGCGAGTCGATACGCGCGGCGATTTTGTCGCCGCGCTTGAAACGGGCGCCTTTGATCTCATTCTCGCGGATTATTCCATCCCAGGGTTCGACGGCATGACGGCACTCTCGCTGGCCTGCCAGCAAGCGCCGGACATCCCATTTCTCTTTGTCTCTGCCACGATCGGTGAGGAATTGGCCATCGATGCGATGCACCATGGCGCGACAGACTACGTTTTGAAGCAGCGATTGGGCCGACTCGTCCCCTCAGTGCAGCGCGCGCTTCGCGAACGAGATGAGCGCCGCGAGCGCAAGAGGGCCGAGGAGGCGCTGGCACAGAGCGAACGCCAGTTCCGGCAGGCCCAGAAGATGGAGGCGGTCGGTCGGCTCGCCGGAGGCATCGCCCATGACTTCAACAACCTCTTGACGGTGATCATGGGATACAGCCACGTTCTCGCGACGGAACTGGGCCGCGAGCATCCCCTGTACACCAAGATCGAGGAGACCCAGAAGGCCGGAGAACGCGCGGCCACGCTGGTCCGTCAACTACTGGCGTTCAGCCGCAAGCAGCCGCTCGAACCGAAGCACTTGAGCCTCAACAATGTCGTTGCCAATCTGGAAGTGATGCTGCAGCGATTGATCGGCACCGACATTCGTCTTGTCATCACGCTCGATCCCGGTAACAGCCAAGTCCGGGCCGACCAGGCACAGCTGGAACAAGTCCTCATGAATCTGGTGCTGAACGCCCGCGATGCGATGCCCAACGGCGGAACGTTGACAATCGAGACCGCTCAGGTCGAGTTGGCGAAGAGCCCGCTGTATCATGTCGATCCGCTGCCGCCGGGACCGTATGTCAAATTGTCGGTTGCCGACACCGGGAGCGGGATGGATCGCGAGACTCAGGCCCACATCTTTGAGCCGTTCTTCACCACCAAAGAGGAAGGGAAGGGGAGCGGTCTCGGCCTTTCAACCGTCTACGGCATCGTCACCCAATCCGGCGGCGCCATCGACGTCACGAGCCGTGTGAGCCATGGCACGAGATTCGACATCTTCTTTCCCAGGATCTCCGCCGACGCGCATCCGGCGTCGTCCCCGGAGGTTTCCGCCCAACCGGCGGGAGGTAGCGAAACCATTTTGTTGGTCGAGGACGATACCAGCGTGCGCATTTTGCTCCGAGACGCTCTGCGGAAGCTGGGATACCGGGTGATCGAGGCGAAGCAGGGTTTGGAGGCCTGCCTGCTCGCGTCGCAGGAACTGGATCGTCTGGACCTGTTGTTAACCGATATGGTGATGCCAGGGATGGGCGGTCGAGAACTGGCTCAACATTTGATGACGATCAAACCCGAATTGCGGATCCTTTTCATGTCCGGGTTCACGGATGATGTCGGCATTCTGGCCGGTCATGAGCGAGGCACTAGCGGATTTCTTCAAAAGCCGTTCACGCCGGAGCTCTTGGCACGCACGGTGAGAAAGATTCTTGATGCCTCTTCGACCGCGCTTCCACAACCAGCCGCGAAACGGGCGTCGCACTAGACGTGCACCCTCATTTCCCATCCAGGGGCCTGGTGTGACGCTGGACCACACGCTCCCTATACTTTTATTGAACACGATGAAGCGACGTCGTTCTCGGCTCTGGGTGGGTGTCCTCGGGATCGTCATCGGACTTATTCCTTTCCTCTCGCCCTTCCATCCCGTATCGGCGCAAACCATCGTTTGGGACCATCCCGCCGAGGGGCTGGCCATTGGGGTCTGGGACCCCTCTTCTGTCTGCAGCGACGTGCCTCCGCTGGTCGTCTCAGAGATCGATCCGCTCCGATACCGCATTTTTGTGCACTATTTCCGCAATGAGCCGTTTGAAGAGCCGCCCGATATTCACGAATGGCAGAGGCGAACCGGCCATGACCTCGTGTTCAACGCCGGGCTCTTTCGCGAAAACTTCTCCTATTTGGGGCTGCTGTACGCACAGGGAAAGCCGGTGGGAGGCAAACGCCATACATCGTGGATGGGACTGTTTGTTGCCGAACCAACTGAGGCAGGCGCAGCAACGGCCGGGATCCTGGACCTCTCAATCGATCCGTTCAATGAGCAGCAGCCTCCCTATGGGGAAGCGGCGCAATCGCTGATGCTCTTGGACCGCACCGGCAAAGTCCGAGTCAACCCGACCGGCAAGCAATCACAGCAGACCATCGTTGGCGAGCTGAAGAACGGGCACATCCTCCTCATGAAGACGACGGAGCCCGTTTCCCTGCACGCGATGGGGCGATGTTTGCATGAGGCCTATCCCCAGATCCGACAGGCGATGGCGATGGATGGAGGGTCGTCGTCTGATGTGTCGATCAGTCCCGCATTACAAAAGGCTGCTGAAAAAGCCGCAGGAACCCATTCTTGGGTGGCACTTCTGAACAGCGGACCGACCGGTCATATCGGCCTGCCGGCGGTGATCGGCATCAGCCCGCGCGGGGCCGTTTCACGTCGGTGAAGAAGTGCGGAGGACAGCAGCGCGGCAACGGCGTTCTGGTGGACCGAACGTGCCTTTAGCGGCTCACCGGATAGCCGGCCTCGACCCAGGCATTCATGCTGCCGCGGACATTGTAGACGTGGGTATAGCCGAGATCCGCCAACGTTTCAGCCGCGATGTTGCTCCGATGGCCGGATTGGCAGTAGACCACGACGTGCTCATCCAAGGGGACGCCGATTTCCCGGTGGCGCGTTTTGATTTCACGGAAATCAATGTTCAGATCGGTGCCGGGGATGAAACCCGCTGCATGTTCTTCGGGCGAACGGACGTCGATAAGCACAAACCCTTTTTGCGCCATCGACGGCGCTTTGTTGAGGCCAGCACGCAATTGCTGGACGGACAAGAGATACGAATGATGCGCGGAGACGACGGTCGTCATCCCGGCGATCAACAATAGTCCGAGCAACGAGATGGCGATTCGGCGAATCATGGTAGACCTCCTGAGGACAGTCTTTCGCGAGATAGAGAGGGTATTGCGATTATCATAGGAGCCGCATGAAGAATTGGTCAAGCCTCATGTGCGCCTTCATCCTACTTCTCTCTGGCTGCGCCGAGGGCGCCAAGCTTGCGCAACGCAATGAGGACGGAGGGGTCGTGACGTATCCCTTCAAGGGGGAGCAAGGTCACATGCTGTCATCGTTTCGGAAGGACGCGCTAAGCCTGATCAAAGACACCTGTGGCGGCAACTATGTGATCGTCCGCGAAGGGGAAGCCAAGGGCCGGTCGCGCGTGGTGGGAGGCATCGAAGGCGGACAGGAGGTCGTGCGCGAACGGCGGTGGGGCATCGAATTTCGTTGCAAGTGAGACCACTGTTCATCAACACGCTGCTATGCGGCGGTCAAATCATCGATCGTCAGCAAGCTGATCAGCTTCACGCCCTCCTGCTCGACTTTTTTCCGCCCTTCCTGTTCTCTTCGATCCACGATCACGAGCGCATGGGTCACAGCAAGCCCTGCCTCTCTCGCTGACGCAACAGCTTTGAGTAGCGAACCTCCGCTCGTCAGGACATCGTCCACGATCAAGGCGCGGTCCCCTGAACGGATGGCACCTTCGATCAGCTTCCCCAGGCCGTGATCCTTCGCCTGCTTACGCACGACAAAGGTTCGCCATTCCCGCTTGGGATCAGCCGCATAGGCGAAATCCGAGATCGTCGTCGCAATGGAAATGGCGCCGATCTCCAATCCCCCGAGACAATCGATCTCCACTCCCATCAGTGCGCCATGCGCGAGTTGACCGACCAGACGCCGAGCGGACGGGTGCGCCATCAAGGCGCGGCAATCCACATAAAACGGGCTGACGTGGCCCGACGCCAAAGTAAATCCTTTGGACGGATCCCATTTGAAGGAACCTGTTTCATGAAACGCGCGAACCAGTTGTTCCCGGAACGTTGGCATGACCTTTCCTTTCTCATCGAACGATCAGCGGCTTCGCCCCTACGAGAATTGTTTTACCTGCTGCAACAGCGTTTTAGCAATCACATGGACATCAAACGGCCAAGCATACTGCAATTCGAGTCCAGGATGCTTCGATCGCAATCGCGCCAGAGTTTCCGGAATTTCAACTTCCGAATGAGCGCCGCCTGGCGTGAACATCGTGGTGACCACGGTAATGTGCGTTGCGCCTTGGCTGATTAGGTCTTCGACCGATTCACCGACGCTAGTAGCACAGAATTCGTTATAGGCCAACGCAAAGAGGGCGCCATTCAGCAGGGGGCGCAAGGCGGCGCCGACCGCTTCCAATCCAGCCCTATAGGGATCAGTGGCGGCCGTCCTTGGCCAGCGGCGGATGGTGGCATCCAGTTCCTGTTCCTCGGCCGACGGAATCGTGCCGGCGGCGCGACGCTGGGCCTCTAGGCGTTTAAGTTTGCTGACCAGCTCACCGGGGCAATCCTTCGCAATGCCCCCGTGACCGACCAATACGACGCCACGCATGACACGCTCCTGTCTCTCTACACGTAGTTCCGCAGCATCAGTTCTTTCGGATGCGGATTCAGATAGGCTTGGTTTTGAATGTATTCGACCTCATGCATGGTCACATGATGTTTGATGAGCGTGACCGGGACGATAAGGGGCACTAACCCCTGATGATAGTCCCTCAGAACGCTGTTGAGTTCCTCGCGCTCCTTGGGCGTCAGCTGTTGTTTTAAGTGCCCAATCAGATGCTGCAAGACGTCTACGTGTTTGCGCCTCGTCGCCTTAACGGCCAGCGTGGCCATGAAGAGCCGCCCGTAGAGGGCCGCCAATTGTTTTGGCGCATAACAATGCGCCTGAGCGACCAATCGCCCCAAGGATCGATAGCCCTCGCGGCTATGGGCCATCAACAAGTACTTATGAGCGGTGTGAAAGGCGACAATCGACCCCCGGGTGAGCGGGCCACGGACAAGAAGTTGCCAACGGTGATAGCAAAACATTCTCTCGATGAAGTTATCCCGCAAGACCGGATCGCAAAGCCGGCCTTCGTCTTCGATGGGCACCAGCGGAAATCGTTCCTTGAAAGCTCGCGCAAAAATGCCCATCCCTGTGCGGCTCGGCATGCCTTGTGTGTTGAAGAGCTTGACTCGCTCGATCCCGCAACTCGGCGAATCCTTCTTGAAAATATATCCCGACAGCTCCGTCTGCTCGAGCATCGCAAGCTTCCGCTTCGAATACACGGCCAACGGCGTCGTCATGTCCCGTTTGCTCGTCATCGTGATGAGCTTCGGGTGTTCGGCATCGCCGAGCAGCCGCATGGCTTCGCGGGGAGTGCCGAATCCCGCTTCGACCTCCGGACAGACAGG
>Ga0105243_10000234_pt1 | contig 63417 bp, 68 predicted proteins | sample KBSM34metaG_FD_81525 | JGI IMG/M metagenome (GOLD analysis project Ga0105243, IMG submission 81525) | Miscanthus rhizosphere microbial communities from Kellogg Biological Station, Michigan, USA - KBS M3-4 metaG | ecosystem: Host-associated > Plants > Roots > Rhizosphere > Soil | place... | reverse complement strand
CTAAGGTAAGATGTAGGCTACCTGTTAAAGAAGACGGAGTAATAGTAACAAGATTGATCGAAACTTCTGTAGGTAGAATTTTATTCAACCAGATTGTACCTAAACAATCAGGGTATATCAATGAACTTCTTACTAAGAAATCATTGAGAAACGTTATTGGTAAGATCCTTGCCGATACGGATTTCCCTACTACTGTGAAGTTCCTTGATGCAATGAAAGACTTAGGGTATTCAAATGCATTCAAAGGAGGTCTATCGTTCTCTCTTGGAGATATCGTAGTACCTGTAGAGAAAAAGCAGATGATTGCTACTTCAATTGAAACTGTAGACGAAATTAGAGCTAACTATAACATGGGTCTAATTACCGATACAGAACGTTATAACCAGGTAATTGACGTTTGGACTAACACCAACGCTGGATTAACTGAAATGATCATGAGCAGAATGAAAACCGACCAAGGTGGTTTCAACTCTGTGTATATGATGCTTGACTCTGGGGCGAGGGGTTCTAAAGAACAGATCCGTCAGTTATCAGGGATGAGAGGTTTGATGGCGAAACCGCAAAAAGCTGGTTCTACCGGTGCGGAGATCATCGAAAACCCGATCCTTGCAAACTTTAAGGAAGGTCTTTCGATCTTAGAGTACTTTATCTCTACTCACGGTGCTCGTAAGGGTCTTGCGGATACCGCTCTTAAGACAGCCGATGCTGGTTACCTAACGAGAAGATTGGTAGACGTTGCACAGGACGTTATCGTTACAGAAGATGACTGTGGAACACTTAGAGGAACAGAAGTTACTGCACTTAAGAAAAATGACGAGATCGTTGAAAGAATCTCTGAAAGAATCTTAGGTAGAGTATCTCTTCATAATATCTATGACCCTGAAACTGACGAGCTTATTGCTAGTGCAGATCAGGTAATCATTGAAGAATTGGCAAAAAGAATTGAAGAAGCTGGATTAGAAGCTGTTGAGGTTCGTTCGCCATTAACTTGTGAAGCTAAGAAAGGGATCTGTGCGAAATGTTACGGTAGAAACTTAGCAACAGGTAAAGTGATCCATATGGGTGAAGCGGTAGGTGTAATTGCAGCACAGTCAATTGGGGAACCAGGTACTCAGCTTACGTTGAGAACCTTCCACCAAGGGGGTACTGCAGGAAACGTATCAGAAAACCCATCTATTGTAGCTAGAAGAGATGGTATCGTTGAAATGGATGATGTAAGAACAATTACTTCTGAAGATGAAAACGGTAATACAGCTGAGGTAGTAGTTTCCCGTTCAACGGAATTCAGATTAGTTGCTGCGGAGTCTAAAACTCCATTAATGATAGCTAACGTACCTTACGGATCTATATTATCTGTAAAACCAGGTGATAAAGTGAAGAAAGGAGATACCATCTGTAGATGGGATCCGTATAACGCGGTTATCATTGCTGAAACTTCTGGTAAGGTAGAATATGAAGATATTATCCAGGGTATTTCATTCCAGCTTGAAATTGACGAACAAACAGGATTCGAAGAGAAAGTAATCTCTGAATCTAGAAATAAGAAAGCCGTACCTACCTTGAAGGTGGTAGATTCTAAAGGAGTTGAGCAAAGAGCATACAACTTACCGGTAGGAGCCCACTTAATGGTAAATGATGGTGAAAAAATTAAGGCTGGTAAGGTCTTAATCAAAATCCCAAGAAAATCTGCAAAAGCAGGGGATATCACCGGAGGTCTTCCAAGAGTTACCGAATTATTCGAAGCAAGAAACCCTTCAAACCCAGCAGTTGTTACTGAAATCGACGGGGTAGTTTCTTACGGAAAAATTAAGAGAGGTAACCGAGAATTGATCGTAGAAGCTAAAACTGGAGAAAGAAAGATTTACCTGGTAAAACTTTCTAACCAGATCTTGGTTCAGGAGAATGACTTCGTAAGAGCTGGTTCTCCACTATCTGACGGTTCTATCACACCGGATGATATCTTAAGAATCAAGGGCCCAACTGCGGTTCAGGAATACTTAGTAAATGAGATTCAGGAAGTTTACCGTCTTCAGGGGGTAAAAATTGATGATAAGCACTTTGAAATTATCGTAAGACAGATGATGACAAAAGTATCTATCGTAGATGGAGGTGATACTCAATTCCTTGAAGGAGCTCTGGAACATAAGTATGACTTCTTGGAAGAGAACAACAGAGTATTTGGTCTTAAAGTAGTAGTAGAGGCTGGTGATTCTAAAGAATTCAGACCAGGTCAGATGATTACTGCAAGAGAATTAAGAGATGAAAACTCTAAGCTAAGACGTGAAGATCAAAACTTGGTAGAAGTAAGAGAAGCACTTCCTGCTACAGCAACACCTGTATTGCAAGGTATCACAAGAGCGGCTCTTCAGACTAAGTCATTCATGTCTGCAGCATCATTCCAGGAAACAACGAAGGTTCTAAATGAAGCGGCTGTTGCTGGAAAAATTGATGCCCTTAGTGGTCTTAAAGAAAATGTAATTGTAGGGCACAGAATCCCTGCAGGTACAGGTCTTAAAGAATATCAGAATGTTATTGTAGGTTCTAAGAAAGAATTCGAAGACCTTAACTAAAATTAATGATTTGAAATTTGAGGTTTGGATTTATTTTTATATTTTCACAATCTCAAATTTCGAATTTAAAAAACATAATTTATAACAATGGACAACAATCAAAATCCACAAGACGGAAACATCAACATCGAATTAAACGAAATGGTAGCTGCTGGTATCTATGCTAATTTAGCTTTAGTAAACCACTCTCCATCTGAGTTCGTAGTAGATTTCATCCAATTAATGCCGGGGGTACAGCAAGCTAAAGTAAGATCAAGAGTAATTCTTGCTCCACTTCACGCTAAGAGAGTTTTAAACGCTCTTCAACAGAACATCGCTAACTATGAGCAGCAGTTCGGAGAAATCAAAGAAGTTGAGCCTTTCGTATTAGGAGGAAACAACGTTCAAGCGTAAGATTTCTTTTACAATAAATACATGCCCCAATGAAAATTGGGGCATTTTTTATGTTATATATTACGGTTAAAAATACGTCCTACTATTTATAACACAACTTTAATGATACCAAATCATCATAACAATGATCCAATTTTATATATTTGAATATTACATTTTGATAAAATTGATATGACAGATAATGTGTTTATTCTTGATAAATTTGGTTTTCTTGGAAAAGTTTTTTTAAGTGAACTCCAACAGCATGCTGTTATTGTTGATATAAAAGCAAAAACAGAAATCATAAGAGAAGGCCAGAAAAATAAATATGTACCCTTTCTGATAAAAGGTTCTATTAAAGTTTTCACTCTTAATGACGGCAGAGAACTCATCTATTATTTTATTAAACCTAATGACAGCTGCCTGATGACTTTCTCTTCTATTTTTACAGATTATGTAAGCCGAGTATTTGCCGTAGCTGAAGAAGAATCTGAAGCCTTATTGATTCCTGTTTCTGTGATGCATGAGTGGCTGATCAGGTTTCCAGAGATCAATAAATTATTTTATCGTGAGTATGACAGACGTTTTTCGGAAGTCATGAATATGGTCAACGATGCTGTTTTTCATAGACTGGACAAAAGGGTACTGAATTATATTAAACAGCAGATTACCAGTACCGGAAGAAATCCTTTAAAAATTACCCATCGTGAAATTGCAAGCAGTCTTGGTACTTCAAGAGAAGTGGTAAGCAGAGTGTTAAAAAAAATAGAGAGTGACGGAGAGATCCTGCAGACGAAAGAAGGGATCAAAGTTGCTGTAAATGAAAATGTTAGACTAATCTAATTTATAATGTTTCAAAAGTTTTTGTTATATGATTGATAAAAACAATGTCTTTGGTGACTTTTATCACATAATTTTGAATTGAGAACTTGATAAGTTTGTCATATGATAATTTAATTCAAATTGTATATGACAAAAGCTCTCTTATTTTTGTCAGTATTTTCATCAGGTTTTGCCTTTGCACAGGAAGATCTGTTGAAAGATATTGATACTATTAAAACCGATACGGAATTTTCACAACCTGCTTTCAAAGCATTACAGATTGTTACAGGACAATCTACAAAGCTTGCCGCCAAAAAAGAATGGTACATTATTGTAGCCCATAGATTTGGTGATGTAAGCACAGGATTTAAAAACTTTTTTGGACTGGATAACGCCTCCACAAAATTAGGCGTGATTTATGGTATCAGCGATGCTATCTCTGTGAGTTTGTCAAGGGAAACAAATATGAAAACCTTTGAAGGTGCTGCCAAGTACAGGCTGATAAGACAGAATGATGATTTTCCGGTAGATATTGTTGGGTATAATGTGATGGGTGTAAATACGGATCTTAGTAAGGACAACTATCCGTTTCTTAAATTCAACGACAGACTTTCTTATCTTACCCAGGCTTTAATTTCAAGACGATTTAACGATAAACTTTCACTGCAACTTACCCCTTCATATGTTCATAAGAATCTGTATGAGCCTAAAAATGAAGATAAAAACCAATTTTTAGCAGGGTTAGGAGGACGCTATAAAATTTCAAAGAGAGTTTCTGTAAATGCAGAATATTTTGTGAATTTTGACAATCACAGTTTCTATAAAAACCCTCTTTCTTTAGGAGTGGATATAGAAACCGGGGGACATGTGTTCCAGCTTTTATTTTCGAACTCCCAGATTAATTCAGATATAGGATATCTTACCAATGCATCAGGTGAATGGGGGAAAGGACATATTTTCTTTGGGTTTAATCTTTATAGAGTTTTTTAATATGAGAAAGTTAACATACCTCGTGCTCCTTTCATCAATAGGAATACTGAACTCCTGCGATAGCAGAACCTATGAAGAGATTTCAGATAATACCCCTATTACACTGCCAGTAAAATACACTGCCGATGTAAAACCGATTATAGACAACAATTGTATCGGCTGTCACTCTGCAGGTAGTTTTAAACCTTTAGTGACCTACGATCAGGCAAAGAATAATATAGATGGAATCCTGGACCGGATCCAAAGACCAAACGGTGACCCTGAAAAAATGCCTAAAGGAGGATCCCTGTCGGCAACACAAATTAATATTTTCATCAAATGGAAAGCTGATGGATTAACTGAAAATTAAAAAATTTGATATGAAAAAAATAATATTAATCAGCGCATCACTACTTTTTACCGGGTATGCTTCAGCACAGAAATACAGCTCTAAAACGGGTAAGGTAACTTTTGAAGCTTCAGTACCGTTATTTGAAGATGTATATGCCCAGGATGATAATAATCTGGTAGTCTTCAATAGTGACACTGGAGAAATAGCATCGGTTTCAGCAGTTAAAAACTTTCATTTTAAAACAAAATTAATGGAAGAGCATTTTAATGAAAGCTATGCAGAAACAGCAAAGTATCCAAAGACTACTTTCAAAGGGAAAATTATCAGTTTTGATAAAACAAAACTGACGGCCAGCCCCCAGAAATATACAATCCAGGGAAGCCTTAATTTTCACGGAGTAGATAAAGCGATAGCTTCTACAGCCACTGTATATGCTAAAGACGGTAAAATTTATATGCAGGGAAATTTTATTGCAAGACCTGCAGATTATAAAGTGACAATTCCAAAGATGGTCACTAAAAAAATTGCAGAAAGCATCAATGTTGAATATAACTATATATTGATAAAACAATGAGAAATCTGATTTTATTATTAATGGTCTTCTTGGGCTCATTAGTATTTGCTCAGGAAAAAGCAAAGTCAATATTTGATATTGCGAGAAGTGGAACTGTCACTGAGGTACAGGAGATTATGAAGCAAAACCCGGATGTGATTAATCAAACCAATGAAAGCGGATTTTCACCACTTATTTTGGCCTGTTACAGAGGAAATGTAGAGGTGGCTAAATTTCTGATTGATCATGTAAAAGATGTGAATTATAAAAGTGACGAAGGGACAGCTTTATCGGGACTTTCGGTAAAATATAATAAAGATCTCGTAGAGCGTTTATTGAAGAAAAATGCTGATCCCAATATAGCTGATACTACAGGGTATACACCATTATTCTGGGCTGTGAAATTTGGAAACAAAGAATTGGTAGAGCTGCTGTTGAAGTACAAAGCAGATAAAACAAAAAAAGATTCAATGGGAATGACCCCTTTTGAATATGCATTAAAAACAGATAAAAAAGACATTATTAACCTCTTAAAAAATTGATATGAAAAAACTTTTACTCACATTAAGTATGGCTCTTGCCAATTTCGCATGGGCCCAGTTTTCATCTGGAACGGTAACCCTTCCGGCTACGGCCATGACGGTGAAATTAGACACTACGCCTACAGGAGCGACAATTACAGTGACAGGAGACAGCAGTTCAATGCTTGGAATTGGCTTTGGAAGTGTAGGAATGGCAGCGGGTTCCGATGGATTTATCTATAATTCCTCTTCCAACAGAGATTATACATTTCCTGGTCCTATGATGCCGCCGACAATTGACTCGTCACAGGATTGGACTCAAACTTCTAATACAGTATCAGGAAGCATAAGAACTGTGGTTGCTACAAGATCCCTATCTGGAAGTGCAGAAGATTTTGCCATTGCTAATGCCGCAGGGGCAATCAATATCTTCTATGCAAGAAAAACAGGTACAGGGATAGGGTATCATGATGCAGGAAGAGGGTATGCAACTTTAACAATGACGGCAAGCAACTTATCAACCAGCGAAGCTGCTGCTGAATCTAAGAAAGTAAGTCTTTATCCCAATCCTGCTAAAGAAACAATTAGTTTTAAAAACTTTGACCGTATCAAATCTATTGATATTTATGAAGCGGCAGGAAGAAAGATAAAATCTGTACAACCGAATAAAGAAACCATTAGCATTGAAGATCTGAAGTCGGGAATTTATTATTTTGAAATTCTATTGAAAGACGGAAGCATGTCTTATGAAAAACTGATTAAAGAGTAATTCAAAAAAAACACATCTACATATTATCAATAATACCTCTGATTTTTCGGAGGTATTATTCTATATGGAAATGATGAATTTTTTAATCTTTTTCAGGATGTTTAGATAAATGTGTAAAGAATAATAAAGAATTAACGAATAATTGTTTTTAAAGTGCATGATATTTTTATTTTTTTATCCTATTTTTAGGGCGTAAAAAAACTAATAACTTACAATGAAAACACGCACCACTTTTAAATTTGGGCAGATATTGCTATTTGCTTTTGGCGCCTTATTACTCTCTTTTCAGTATTCCTGTAAAGATGACCTAACTGAAATGCATAATGAAGCGGCTTTAGAGCAGAGTAACACTAACGCTTATGCCCGTTCATTTTCCGGGGATTCCATCGTTTTGAAAAATCCTTATTCTGTTGAAATCATGAAGACAGCTCTTGAACAGCTAAGAGCTAAAAACCCCAAACAAACTGCTGGATTTGAAGTACGCCCTTCACATCTTTACCTTAAATTCAATCCTAAAAATGAGGATGAGGTAGGGTTGCTGAAGCAGGATTCTACCATCCATTACTTCGATTACAGATTGGATGCTGAATATGCAGAAGGATTCCTTGAAAACAGAGCTCCGGACAGAGACTCTATTCCAGTTTATTATACTGCAGTTCCGGTAGGAAAAGTCCTTCCTGCAGTTGAACATGAAGTTCTGAGCGAATTGTATATCCCAGAGCAGGATCCTTATTTTTCCGATATTGATGATATAGAACGCTATGAAGTTACTGGAAAGTTAGCCAGTAAAACGGATCTGTTTAATAACCTTTTATACTTAGCCTATGAGCTTACAGGGAATGAAGAAGATCTCCTTACCGATGATTCTACCCCACAGGCAAAATGGATCTTTGGGAAAAAATGGTATCCAAGTGGAAGAATTCAGGTCAAAGATGATATTTTAGATGTAGTACCGGTAACCGGAGCTCAGGTATTGATGAGGCAGTGGTTTACTGTAGCCCAGGGAATCACAGACGGAAATGGATATTTCTCCACTTCCTCTGTACGTGGAAAAGCAAAATATGTTATCCAATGGGAAAGATATAACTATAGTGTGAGAAACGGATCTATTTTCCAGGCAGAAATGAAAGGGCCCAATGTGAAACAGCAGGCATGGTATCCTGTTATTGATGGAGGAGAAGATGAGTATCACGCTCTGATACACCAGGCAGCACATGATTTCTATTATGGATATAGATTTGGACTGACTTCTCCACCTATGAATAATCATATCTATAATTTTGGAAGACAGAGCCAGATCAAGATTGCAGCCCGCAAGACAGCTCCGTGGGGAGTACCTTCTTCTTATTCTCACATCAGAAGTGAACTTACTTTTGGTTTATCAGCCCAGATCCATATTAAAGCTTATGGAAGATTGTCTGATATGGTGTACGGAACAACCATTCATGAATTGAGCCATGCACTGCATTCCATTATAGACAGATCGGCGTATAATGACATTTGCCAGGATTCATTCCTGTCTTTCAATTCTGCAGTTAAAAACCGAAACCGAAGACTGCTTGAAAGCTGGCCAACTACTGTGGAAACTTTAATGACATTAGAAAGGTATAAAAGAATAAGAGGATATGCCGTTTATAGATCTACCGGTTCCAATAACTTCCAGAACCGTACCATCAGTGCTGAAAATCATTATACTTCAGGTGGGTATGATATGATTGACGGGCATAATCAGAACGGTATGTATGGAGTAGGATATCCTGCCGACAGAGTGACCGGATATACGGCTTCACAGCTGGAACAGGCTCTTAAAGGGTCTAGAAACTGGTATCAGTGGAGAGATAAAATAAAGAATAACTATTCTAATCCTACCAGTATATATCTGGATGAACTTTTTGCCAACTGGCCGGATTAATCACATTATAAATACTTTCAGTAATACCTCTGATTTTTCAGAGGTATTATTATTTTATTTGGTGGCCGAAAATCTTAAAAGGCTTAATTTTAAAGGGATTGGTTGATTTTTTATATATTTGTGTATAGCCAGACTCCGATGAAAATTACCTTTGAAAAATACAATCCTTTCTGGAAAAAACAATTTGAAACAATTAAAAATGAGTTGAAGGACAGTATTGGTTTTTTGAATCCACAAATTGAACATATCGGGAGTACATCCGTGGAAAATTTATCTGCAAAACCTGTGATAGATATTATGATTGGAGTGAAAAATGAAGAGGAGCTGGATAAGATTCCTCCGTTATTGCGGGGACAGGATTATGTTTATTATCAGAAGTATAACGAGGAAATACCATACCGTCGTTTCTTTATTAAGCTTATAGATCAGCCTCAGAATCTGGGATTTCCGGAAATAATTAATGCTGGAGATGAGATTCCTGAAGGAATTCACGATCATAAGCTTCGTATTGCCCATATTCATGCAATTCCCACTTCCTCTGAACATTGGCTTCGCCATATCGCGTTTCGGGATTACTTGCGGACCCATCCTGACGTGAAAGATGAATATCAGCAACTAAAAGAATATTTGAGTGAAAAAGAATGGCATGACGGGAATGATTATAATGAAGGAAAAGATCCATTTATCAAGAGAGAAGAACGAAAGGCTGTTGAGTGGTATTTGGAACACCGAAAATAAAGAATTAATGCAATGAAAAAAGACTTAAAAGAAATCGCAGGCCAATTGGCAAAAACCAAAAGACTGAATGATTTTATAGAATATGGAGGAGTTGCCGCAGCTATTGAAACTACCAACGGAAATGTATATACCGGAATCAGTATAGATACAGCCTGTTCTATGGGATTTTGTGCGGAACACAGTGCTGTGGCTGAAATGCTGAAAAATGGAGAGCATAAGATCAAAGCCGTAGTAGCAGTAGGAAATGATGGCAATGCCGTGCCACCCTGTGGACGCTGCAGGGAATTGATGAGCCAGCTATCCAAAGAAAACCTCAATGCTGTGATAGAAGTGAAAAACGGAATATTTGTAACCTTAAAAGAATTAATGCCTTAGGACTGGAAAGAAAATGGTAATAATTATCATATCATAAAATCAGAAGTAACAACTAAGGAAGTAATGCTAATCATCTTGGAATTGTATATTTTAAAATGCCTTTGTTGACAAATAAGTTAACAAAAAGAGGATGTCCGAAAAAGTCGGATCACCCTCTTTATGAAGATTGATGTTTTTTTTATTGTATTTGTTGGTTTAGTTGAGACGTTGCGCAGTCATATAGAAATAATAATTATTGGCATCTCTTGTCGCATGCCAAGTGCAGTTATACCATTCTCCATTATTAAAAGTGACCATAACGTTTACATATTCTCCCCGACCTGTACCGGTTGAAAAATTATCATCACCATCTATCCTGTAACTGTAAAATCCTGGTGCTATTACTGTGTTTACCCCATCGGTATTTGCATCGTTAGTAGAAAGTGAGGATGTGTTGTAAGCTATAGGGCTGGAAGAAGTATTGAAGAATTTAGGAGAAGTATTTCCAGAAAGTAGTGCACTTGCCATAAAATCCATTCTTAGTCCGTTGATCTCAATAAACTTTGCTTGATCAACAGATGATGCCAATTTGAAAGCACCTTGTCGCGTATTGGTGGTTGTATTTGTTACTAACTTTCCATTCATCATATTTGTAGGGGGAGTAGCTGCTGAAAGAAATGCTGTAGCATTTACAACTACTCTGGCGGATTTTATTTCCCCAACAGTAAAAGCTGAGCTGTTATTTCCAATAGAAGCACTACAATTGAAGCCTAAGAAGCTTAATGGAACAGTAATCGTACTGGGAGAACTGAAATTGGGGATTCCTGTCACTGAGTAGGTAATAGAACCGTTTCCATTATTTAAGGTTCCTGCATTCAAGGTGAAGGTAAGTCCGTTTTGAGTAAATGGGGAGCCTGAAGGATAACTTCCTCCATTTCCTCCTGAATAAGGAACGGTAATGGTTCCTGTATAAGGAGTTCCCGAAGTGAATGTAACCGGAAATGCAATTGCATTACTGCAATTTAAACCTGTAATGGTTGGGTTTATGGTCGAGGTATTATTTAAAGATCTCCATTCTGTTCCATTCCAGTATACGAAACCTTTAAAGGTCAATGCTGCTGTTCCTGTGTTGAAAACCATTAGTCCGGTTGCAGGGCTGGCTATTGTCACCTGATCTGTAGCACTTGTCAAGGCAACTCTGGGGATTAAAATTCCTTTATTGGTAGCTGTTATATCTACAATAGCTGATATATCAGGTGCACTTGTCCCGATCCCAACGGCACCATTGTCCTTAGCCACAAAATCTGTTCCTGCAGCTCTAGTTGTTGATCCGTTTGACAGGGTTCCCAGTTTAACCATTGTATTAGCAGGGTCATTGATCCACGCATCATTAGTGGAGTCTCCTCCGAAGCTGGTCCACGCATTGTTGTTCCAATAGTAGAATCCTTTGGTAAAGGCTCCTGAGTCTGCAATAAGATATACTAATTGTCCGTTTACCGAACCATTAGCTACAAGATCATTGACACGGGGTACCAATACTCCATCTTTGGAGGTTACTGCTCCAAGATGATTTTTACCTCTGATATCTAGGGTTGATTCAGGGGTAGCTGTATTTATCCCTACCTGTGCTAAAATTTTTGTTGAAAACGATAATGCTATTACCGCAGTTAATAAAGCGTTTTTCTTCATTTGTTGTTTGTGTTTATATAAATAAATTTTTCTATTTCGTCAGTGTCTTTTTGCTTATTTCGGATGAAATACAAATTTGTTAATTATTGAGCTTGTAACTTTTCTTATATTCTATAATCTTTTCCATTACTAACCAAGTAAAATATTTGACTCATCAGTTTTTAAGGTAGCTGAAAAAATAAGCTTCCTAATTATTAAGCGTGAATTTATATTCCTGTAAATCAATTATTTATTTTGATTATTGGGAATTTGATTGATTAGTAATAATTTTTTTAGTATTCTTTCTAATCAGAATATAATTTGTGATTAAGGGAGGGAATTACCTTTGCTCAGGTAGTTAAAAAGATATTTATTTAGCTTATTGATCCCAATACAGTATTCATTTCTTTAGAATATAATACTTTAAACTCTTCTTTTAGAATATTTTCTGTCAATCAAAATCGTTTTTATTGTATCCAGGAATTTTCGTACATATTTTTTGATATCTATTTATTATAGTATGTTTTAGTGATGTTTTATTTCATCACTAATCATTTTTTTTAATATTTTTTTATTATTGGAAATATTTTCTTTTATTGGTAACTCATTGTTATTGATATAAATAGTGATTTACTTTATATTTTGATATTTCTACTGCAAAATTATAGTATTTTTACAATCAGATAAACTGAGCGTAAGTCTATTCTAAGAATTGACTTATTTTTATGTAAGGTGTTTATTTGCAGTGTTTTATGTAATTCAAAAATAAAAAATGGTTATGTTTGAAATTTAAAAAATGTTTTTTACTATGAAAATGGAAGAGCTTAAGTATCGTTTTATAGATCAATATGTCATTTTAATGTACATTATAGTCTTAGTAGAGATTATAATTAAATTTTTAACGTACAATAATATGTCAGAAGTTTTATATCTAATAGTGGGGCTGGTATTTTTGTCTTTTGGTTATATAATTATGAGAAGGAGATGCACTGCAGACAGAATGATACTGGTATATATTATTATAACACCTTTGTATCTTTTTAATATCATGCTTGGGTATTGGAAAAGTACAATTTCTAGTTTTGTGTGGTTATTTCCATTGCCACTTATTACTTATATCTTTTTTTCAAAGAAAGGAGTTCTATTATACTCACTATATTTAGTTGTTATTATTTTTGCCTGTTTTTTAATCAATATTTATTTTGGTTCTCATTTGAAAAAATATAGTCCTCAAGTTGGAGAGAATAAACAGCATATTGTTAGAGATTTAAGTATTTATATCTCTAATTTGGCTCTCATTATATTATTGCTGACCTATCAAACTAGGTTCAATAAACTTAAATTTTCTACAGAAGCTAGATTACAGGAATTACCTCATGATCTTGACCTCAAAACGGATAAAATAGTTGTAGCGGATAAAATAGTGGAAAAGAATGATATTGATGAAGAAATGATGGAACGTCTGGAGCTGAGTATGAATGAAGGATTATTTAAGAATCAGAACCTAAACATATCAATGGTAAGTGTCCGTCTGGGGGTGGGGTATATGCACCTTTCCAGAATCATTCGATATAAGGGATATGCTAATTTTAACAGTTATTTGAACACATTTAGAATTAACTATGTAAAAAAATTGATTGATGAAGCTGATTTGCAGAAGGTAACCCTTATGTATATTTATACAGAAGCAGGGTTTTCCAGTCAGGTTACTTTCAATCGTGTATTTAAACAGATAGAAGGAATTACTCCCAGTGAATATATTAGCCAAGTGATAAAAAAAAGTTAGGAGAAGTATAAAATTTTTATTTTTACTTGAGGCTGAACATATCATTTACATAATGAAGGGGCTTCTTCGGATTGTTTTTAATTAAGATATTAACTTTTTTAATATTCCGTAAGGTAGTTTAAAATTTACCATATCAGATATGTTTAATAATAGAAAAATAAGGAGATGTTGTTTACAACAATTCTAAAAAATGTGTTTAATGATTTTTTAACCCCATTAAACTTTCATCCAAGGTTTTGACGCAGTAACTTTGCTGAAATTTTTAAAACAATGAAGCGAGGAATACATTTTTTACTGTTGTTTATTTCCTTTACGGTTTTTGCCCAGCAGGCCACTATTGATACAGCCCAGATAACTGTTCCGGGTCGGCAAAATACGATAGAGGCTCAGTCAAAACCTTATGTGATTATGATCTCAACGGATGGTTTTCGATATGATTATGCTAAAAAATACAATGCTGAAAATCTCCTGAAACTCTCTAATAATGGGGTACAGGCAAAGGCGATGATTCCAAGCTATCCGAGTATTACATTTCCTAACCATTGGAGCCTGATCACCGGACTTTATCCTTCTCACCATGGGTTAATAGATAATTTTTTCTACGATTATAAGAGAAAAGAAACTTATGCCATGAGCAATAAGAAAAATGCAGAAGATGGAAGCTGGTATGGCGGAACTCCAATGTGGGGATTAGCCGAAAAACGGGGGATCGTATCTGCTTCTTTAATGTGGGTAGGTTCTGCCAGCGATGCAGGAGGAATGAGACCCAGCTATTATTATCCTTATCATGAGAAATTTACACCTTCTGAAAAAGTAGAGAAAGTAGTAAACTGGCTCAAGTTACCCGAAGATAAAAGACCTCATTTTATTTCATTATATTTTCCGGAAGTAGACGGAAGCGGACATCATTACGGACCCGATACGAAAGAAACCGAAAATGCAGTTCATTTAATTGATCATGCCATTGGTGATCTGGTTCAGAAAGTAAATGATTTGGGCTTAAAAAATGTCAATTTTATTTTTGTTTCCGATCATGGAATGATCAAAGTGGATGGTGGGGCTCCGCTGGAAATTCCAGCTGTACTTTTTGATAAAAACAGGTTCGATTTTTATAATTCCCAGACCTTATTGAGAGTATATGTTAAAAATCCCGCTGAGGTCAAGTCGGTTTATAAAGAACTGAAGGCTCATAAAACAGAAGACTACGAAGTTTACCTGGATAAAAAGCTTCCCAAATATCTCCATTTTGCAACAAGAGATGATCAGTACAATAGAATAGGGCAGATTCTTCTGATCCCGAAAGCACCCAAAATATTCCTTGAGAAAGGAAAGAAAACATCGGTAGGAAAGCATGGTTACAATCCTAGGGTTGTTCCTGAAATGAAAGCAACATTCTATGCCTGGGGGCCTGAATTTAAAAATAATTTAGTAGTAGATGAGTTTGCCAATATCAATGTTTATCCTGTAGTCGCTGAAATTCTAGGATTAAAAATTGACCAGCCTATTGATGGAAAGCTGAAAGTCTTGAAAGAAATATTGAAGGAGAAAAAATAATTGAATCACAATGATTACTTCAAAACCCGTATCGGCGCACCAAAGGTGCGCCGATACGGGTTGATATCCAAATGAATTAAAACTTGGAAGAAAATTCTTTGGCAAAATCCTCCAGCTTTGTATTTCCTGTAACAGGGGATCCATGATCAATGAAATCCTTCTGTACAACACCTTTTCGTATTCCTCTTCCCATTTCAGTATACAGTTCAGCCATATCCTGGGGAAGTCCGGCCTGTAACATTCCGTTGAAAGAATCTTCATCTGAAAATTCTACCCATGGCAGTTCAGGTTTTTCTATGGCAGCTCCCAAGACTTTGGCAAAATCAGAAGCCTTTCTTTTATCACTTACAATATAACGTATGGTATTACCATTTCCTTCTTTTACAAGCTCTTCTGCTGCTGCTTTAGCAATATCGTTAGGATGTACCAGCGGAACTTCAATATTTTCAGGATAGTTACCTCCAATAATTCCTGCATTCTGAATCAGGGGAATATCATTGAAAAAGTTAGTATAAAAATACCCGGCTCTTAAAAATGTAAATGAAGTATTTTCTACCTCGTGATATAGTTTTTCAATCTGATGAAGCCCTTTGATAGGTCCGTTCTCTACAGGAGATTCTGCCCCTACACTGCTGAGCATAACAGCTCTTTTTACATGGGCTTTTTTTAATGCTTCGGCATAATTTTTTCCTGCATGAACAGTATGGTCAACGATATTATTTTCGCTGATAGCAGGTGGGGTCATGACGAAAACGGCATCGGCTCCCTCAAATGTTTTGGTAAGGAAATCCGTGTCTGTAATAGATCCGATAGCAGGAAAGGCTCCCAATGATTCTATATTTTGTTTTCTGTCTTCGTTACTGCTGATTACTGTAACGTTATGTCCTTCATTGACTAATTGCTGTGTTAAAGGCTTAGCTACATTTCCTAATGATCCTGTGATGATGATTTTCATATGTAAATTTTTTTATTGTTTTTTAATAGCTATATGTAATCGCTGAATATTAATTAGTCTTGAATAAACTAATCAGGTGTTAGCGATTTTGTAATAAATATTTTTTTATTTCTGAATACAAAGTTATATTTGTACTTACTTTTATACAAGTACTTACCCTAAAGTATGTAAAAATGACAGCAATTAAAGAAAGTTCAACCATTCAGGAGAATAAAAAAGTACTGCAGGATTGTCCTGTAATGTATGTCATGGAAAGAATCGGGGGATTCTGGAAACCTATTATCCTGTTTAACCTTTCCACAGGAGAGAAAAGATACAGCGAGCTGAAAAAAGCAATTCCCGCGGTCACAGAGAAAATGCTGATTCAGCATTTAAAACAGCTGGAAGCAGATGGGCTGGTCATCAGAACTGCAAGACCTGTTGTACCCCCTCATGTTACCTATAAACTAAGTGAAGCCGGGCATGGGCTAGGTACGGTGATTGATGCTATGGCAGAATGGGCATTCCAGGATATGGATGGGAAGTATAAATGAGAATATAATGTATAATGTATAATGTATAATGTATAATGTATTAGTGATAATCAACCTGTTGTCGTTGGTACAAAGGATATAAAGATTCAATAGGAACGGGCTTTAGCCCGTTTTGGTTTGTATAAAATTCCATTGGCTTTAGCCAAAACCTATAAAAAATAAACAGAAAAGGCTCTTCAATCTGAAGAGCCTTTTCATGTTGTATAGTCAATTACAGAGACTGCATGTCAATCACAAAACGATATCTGACATCACTCTTCAGCATTCTTTCATAAGCTTCATTAATTTCCTGCATCTTGATCATTTCAATTTCCGATACAATATTGTGCTCTCCACAGAAATCCAGCATTTCCTGAGTTTCTGCAATACCCCCGATTACAGAACCTGCTACGGATTTTCTTCCCAAAATCATAGGAACAGTATTCAGAATAGGCTCTAAACCTCCCAGATATCCTACAAGTACATGAGTTCCGCTGATATTTAAAGTAGTCACATAAGGATTCACATCATGTACATAAGGAACGGTATCAATAATCACATCGAATTTTCCTTTTACAGAATCCATTTGGGCTTCATCTGTAGAAATAATAACGTGGTCAGCTCCCAGTTGTTTGGCATCTTCGGTCTTTCCCGGAGTTCTTGAAAATAAAGTCACTTCAGCCCCTAATCCTTTAGCAAGTTTAATTGCCATATGACCTAAACCTCCTAAGCCTACCACTGCTACCTTAGAATTTGGACCTACGTTCCAGTGTCTCAAAGGGGACCAGGTGGTAATCCCTGCACATAGAAGTGGTGCTACAGCAGCAAGGTCAAGGTTTTCAGGTACTTTTAATACGTGATCAGAATTGACAACCACTTTCTGAGAATATCCACCGAAAGTATGACCTCCCAAGTGCTTGTCATGGCCATTGTAAGTTCCTGTGAATCCATTCAAACAATACTGTTCAAGATCATGCTGGCAGCTTTCACAGTGGCCACATGAATCCACAATACATCCTACACCTGCCAGATCCCCCACTTTAAACTTGGAGACTTCGCTTCCTACCTTTGTAATCTTTCCTACGATCTCGTGTCCCGGAACGGCAGGATAGATCGTTCCTCCCCAGTCGTTTCTTGCCGTATGAAGGTCAGAGTGACATACTCCGCAATATAGAATTTCAATTTCTACATCGGTAGCGGTAATTTCTCTTCTTTCAATATTCATTTCTTTCAGATCTGCTGTGGTAGACTCCGTACCAAAGGCTTTTACTGTAAATGTGTTCATTTGATTAATTAATTTAAGTTAATAAGTTAAGTTTTATAAATTGTTATATTCGTCGTCTGTTACAGGTTCCAGCCATTCTACAATCCCATTTTGGGTATTAACATTAATGGCAATATGTGTCAATTCACTGTCAGTTGCTGCTCCATGCCAGTGGATCACATGTGGAGGGATGTTGACTACATCTCCCGGATGTAAAACCTGGGCAGGTTTTCCTTTTTCCTGGTAAAAACCTTTTCCTGAAGTTACGATTAAAATCTGTCCACCTCCATGAGAATGCCAGTTATTTCTGCACCCGGGTTCAAAAGTGACATTTCCAATCTGGCAGTTCAGTACATCTTCATTCGGTTTTAAAAGATGAACCCAAGCTGTTCCTCCAAAAAAATAATCGGAAGGAGCTTTTTCTCCTTTCGGAAAAATGTTTGTATTAAAAGTTTCCATAACGATACAAAAGTCGAAACTTTCAGATAAACAAGACTTATACAGATTACCGAATTACTTACCAATTTTACAGACTCAGTATCTGTTCTACAAGAAAGTAGTAATTTTGAATAAGATTTAAATTTATTCAATGGAAAATCAGAAGGTTGATAAAATAAAAAGTGTTTCAGATTATAATAAAATGGTGAATCACGAGACTTTACATCCACTGGTAAGTGTGGTTGATTTTTCAAAATCTGATCCCATTTGTCAGTATAAGAGAACCTATGCATTTTATACCGTTTTTCTTAAAGATGTTATTTGTGGTGATATGTATTATGGGAAACACAGCTATGACTATCAGGAAGGAACGTTGGTTTTCATTGCTCCTGGCCAGGTAAGTGGAGTTACCAATGACGGTAAACCTATTCAGCCGGGAGGATATGCGCTCTTGTTTCATCCGGATTTGATTAAAGGAACCAATCTTGGAAAACATATAAAAGATTATACTTTCTTCTCTTATGATGTGCATGAAGCCCTGCACCTTTCCGAAAAAGAAAGGGAAATCATACTGGAATGTTTTAAAAATATCAAACTTGAGCTGGAACAGTCTATTGATAAGCACAGCAAGTCACTCATTGTTAATAATATTGAGCTGTTTTTAAATTACTGCATGCGTTTTTATGACCGTCAGTTTATTACCAGAGATCATATTAACCAGGGGGTGATCGGAAAATTTGAAGATCTCGTAGATGGATATTTAAAATCTGATAATCCTAAAAATATAGGTTTTCCGATGGTGAACTACTTTGCAGAAAAACTCAATCTCTCAGCCAATTATTTTGGAGACCTTATCAAAAAGGAATTGGGTGTTTCAGCACAGGAATTTATCCATAACAAATTGATTGATGTAGCCAAAGAACAAATCATGGATCAGGAGAAATCGATCAGTGAAATTTCCTATAATCTGGGTTTCAAATATCCACAGCACTTTACCCGGTTATTTAAAACCAAAGTAGGAATTTCTCCCAGTGAATATAAACTTCTGAACTGATTTTCAAAACAGCTGTAACACCTATTATGGGGTGGGAATATAATTGTAAAGCAACGCTCAATACCATAAGTATTCTTCTCAATAGTTTGCATGATAGTTTGTTAAGCTTAGTTTTTTTTAAAAAAATGTGATTTTTCCGGTTCAATAATTTTCAATAATTTTTTATTTTTCATAACTTTAAAATAAAAAGTTTTCAGTGTTAAAATGAAATCACAACCGAATAGAACCCATGTTTTTGAAACCCGTTTTGGAAAAATTATTGCATTAAAACAAAACGGTATTATCAAGGCTAAAAGTATTCGTTATGCCCACTCCGAAAGATTTCAATTACCTGTTCCGGTAGAATCTTCAATATCAGATATTATTCCTCCTGATAAAACTCCCGTTTGTCCGCAGACATTAAGTCCGCTGGTGGAAAAGATGATTGGAGTGACAGCTGTTGAAACTTTCGAGGCCGACGAATCTACCCAATATCTTTCTGTGACCCGCCCCGAAAATACTGTTGAAAATGAAAAACTTCCTGTAGTTGTCTGGATTCATGGAGGTTCTCATGAAATTGGCTGTGGTGATATGGATACTGCTGATCCCGCAGAATGGGTAAAGGAACAGCATATCATTGTGGTAAATGTTTCATATCGTCTGGGAATCTTTGGCTTTTTAGGAGGAGATGAAAACAGACGTCCGAATCTTGGCCTGTTTGATATCATTGAAGCATTAAAGTGGATCCAAACTCATATTGCTTATTTTGGAGGTGATGCTGAAAACATTACTCTTTTGGGGCAGTCTTCAGGTGGTGATGCGATAGCTCATCTGATGATTTCAGAAGGAACGGATGGCTTATTTCACCGGGTAATTATGCAGAGTGCTCCTTTGGGGCTACGTCATAAAAGACATAAAATGTCCGCTGAATTCCTGAAGAAAACAGAAATACTGAAAGGTGAAACCGATGTTTTGAAGATGGTGGAGGAGTACAGGAAATGGGTTCCTTCCGTGTTGAAGTATGGTTTGAAAGCTGCCATGCCATTTGGAACACAATATGGATTCCCGCCCCTGTGCAGAGAAGAAGACGCTGAAACGAAATGGAAAGAAAATGCCGGGAAGTATGATGTTTTGATTGGTTTGAATAACGATGAAACAGCATTTTATCTGAAAACCTCAGAATCTTTAGGCTCCTTTTTCAGGAAGGGCATAGGATTGAAAATAATGAATAAAACAGTTAGGAAAACCACTGAGTTTATCTATGGCCACCCGGCAAAGTTATTTGCAGATAATTATGCAAAAGCAGGAGGAAATGTTTATTTGTTCAGAATTCATTCCTTGTTGAAAGAAAATTATTTGGGAGCACCACACTGTATTGATCTGCCATTAATTTTCGGAAATGAACCAGCGTGGAAACCTTCAGGGCTGCTAAAAGATATTCCTTGGGCGTATATTCATGAAAACGGAAAAAAATTAAGAGCGCTATGGGCAGAATTTGCCCGTACCGGGAAAATATCTGACACTGCCGAAAGACCTGAAATTCTGGAACTTCAAAAGATGTAGCTATTTATCAATCTTTCAAAATCTCTACTCTTAACAAATGTTCCAACTGAAGACATAAATATTCCCCTTCCCTGAAGGAGGGATGAGAATTCAAAGAATTTTTGACAGGTTGGTCAACTGTATCTTAATTTTTTTCTGTGAATTATATATACTAAAACACGTGATTGGTATTTATTATTCATTTATAATTGTTATTTTTAATGTATATTTAATAAATAAACCATAAAAAATAGTAATTATGAAAACAAACAAAGATTTCAAAGTAAGAAAGCTTAAACGTGATGAACTGAAAAGTTTAAAAGCTGGAGATTTAAATTGGGGTAAAGTATGCTGTACTTCCACCGAAGACGGACAATGCTGTGAATGGGCCACAGATGTTTGGAATTGTAGATACATTTATTGTTAATACCGCCTCTTGATAAAATACAAGGCATACTTGGTTATCGAATCGGATATGCCTTTTTATTTTTCCTGGAAATTGAATCTTATTCTGGAATCCATACACTTACATTGCCTGCCGGAACGGGAAAATCTCCCCAGCCGTTTTCATCAATCAGCACTGTATCTTCAGATCTTTTCAGCAGATCATTAAACTTTTTTCCGGCATACTGTTTTCCTATTTCCATAGGCTTGTTATAGGCTTCCTTATTACTTAGAACAACAGCACATCCCGGATGCTGATCATCTCCTTCGCGGATCCACCCGAGACAGTTGGCATCTTCGAAATAATCCCGTTGATCACCATATGCATAATTTTTTCTTGCACTAAGAAGTTCTTCGATGCCATCCACTTTAGGCATGAAAATTTCCTGATCATTCCCGGATCCATCTTTATCGGTATAGTGAGCGCCATACAAATCAGGATAAAATATGCAGGGATATCCGTCTTTCCGCAATAAGATCAAAGCATAGGCAATAGGTTTAAACCAGGGTTCTACCGGAGCCTCCAGGTCTTGTAAAGGTTGGGTGTCATGATTGGCAACCAGACTTACAGCATGTAGGGGATCTGCCTGGGTAAGTGTTTCATCAAAAATTCTCCGGAGATCATAAGAATCTCCTTCTTTTGAAGCATTATGAAAATTGTTCTGCAGGGAGCTATCAAAAAGGCTCATGCAGCCTTCCGTTACTTCAATATATTTCTGAAGGAGATGAAGATATCCCGGAGCCCAGTATTCACCTACAGCAAAGATATTTTTTCCTGAATTGGAACGGAGCAAAGTAATCCATTCTTTGTAAAAATCAAAAGAAATATGCTTTAAGGCATCCAGCCTCACTCCATCAAAATCGGTCTGATCAAAATACCATTTAGCCCAATCATTAAGCTCTTCCCGCACAAAAGGATTTCGATGCTCAATGTCATTATACATGAGGTAATCATAATTTCCTTTCTCATCATCTATCATTTCTTCCCAGTCATTTCCATATTCAGACTGTATTTTAAAAATATGGGATTCCATACCTTCAGCATAATCTACTCCGCTGAAACACGTGAAATTCCACTCAAAATCAGAATATTTTTTTCCTCTTCCGGGAAATGTAAATTTGGTATAAGATTCTATTTCAATAATATCAGAAATGATTTTCTCTCTGTTGTTTTCATCTACTTTTACCGCTTTAAATTTTTCAAGCTCGTCACCTCCGGCTTTATGTCCCAGAACAATATCTACAATGATTTCTATATTGTGATTTTTGAGTGCTTTAATGGCTTTTATGTATTCATCTTTGGTACCATATTTTGTAGAGACCGTTCCTTTTTGGTCAAATTCTCCCAGATCATAAAGATCATAGGCATCATATCCCGCAGAATAACCGCCATTGGTTCCTTTGTAGGCAGGGGGAAACCATACAGAAGTGATTCCTAGTTTTTCTAAATATCCGGCCTGTTTTTCTGCTTCTTTCCACAATTTTCCATCACCTTCAGAATACCAGTGGAAAAACTGAATCATTGTTGGGTTCATATATTTGAAGATTTGGTAGATACAAGGTAACGAAAAAATATGATCTATTCATTTTCGAATTCTTCAAACGGGATCTTTAGTTGAACGGAAACCAGCTTTTTTTCCTCCGTATTGAGCTGGGAGAGGGAAAGACCCAGTAAACGGACGGCTTTATCATAAGGACGAAGTTCCCAAAGTTTTTTTCCAACACTGAAATACTGCTCCGGAGAATTGAAATAATTTTCCCGGGTAATACTTCTTGTAAAAAGAGAAAAGTCTTTGTATTTAATTTTTAATGTAAGGGTTCTTCCAAGAATATTATTTTTCTGCAAACGCTGATGAAGTTCCTCTCCGAGACTTTCCAATTTTTCATTGATCTGCTGTTCATCAAAAAGATCTTCAAAAAAAGTTCTTTCTACAGCCACGCTTTTCTGAATGCGATGAGGTTTTACCTCTGAAGTATGGATACCCCGTACCACATTGTAATAATGGGCACCTGACTTTCCAAAAAGCCTTACCAGGTCTTCCAGCGATCTTTTCTTTAAATCTTTGCCTTTGTAAATTCCTAAACTAAACATTTTGTTGGCTGTAACCTTTCCTACGCCGTAAAATTTTTCAACAGGTAATTCCTCAAGGAAACTTTCTACTTTATCAGGATGAATTGTTTTTTGCCCATTAGGTTTATTGATATCAGAAGCTACCTTTGCCAGAAATTTATTGACTGAGATTCCCGCAGAAGCGGTTAGTCCGGTTTCCTGAAATATTTTCTGACGAATCTCCCGGGCTATCAGATTGGCAGAATCCATCCCTTTTTTATTTTCAGTGACATCCAGATAGGCCTCATCCAAAGATAAAGGTTCTACCAGATCTGTATATTCATGGAAAATTTCCCGGATTTTTTTTGAAATTTCTTTATACCGGGCAAAACGTGGCGGCACAAAGATAAGATCAGGGCATTTTTCCTTTGCCGTCTTGCTGGGCATTGCCGAACGAACTCCGAATTTTCTGGCTTCATAGCTGGCTGCGGCAACAACCCCTCTATGCTGGCCTCCTACAGCAATGGCTTTGCCTTTCAGTGTAGGATTGTCATGCTGCTCTACAGAAGCATAGAATGCATCCATATCCACATGAATAATTTTACGAAGCGGCAAAGAAAAATCCATATCACAAAGATATGGATTCATTTATTTATGGTAAATTATTTATAGAAAGGAAGCTGAAGTCTTTCAGTTACGACTTCAGTCTCATAGTAAGTAACAGGGGCTCAAAACCAGCTTTTTCATACGCTTTGACAGCAGACTCATTTTCAGCATATACATCGAGTCTTACTTCCGTAATCCCTTTGGATGTTGACCAGCTAACCAGTTCATCTGTAATTATTTTATTGATTCCTTTTCCTCTGTACTCAGGTTTTACATACATAAACCCCAGGTAAGCATAGCTTTTAAAATTATTATAGTCTTTTTCTGATGTTTTGATGAGTGCGTAACCTGATGCCACAATTTCATCATGATCTTCCACAACAATTAAAGTAGCGTCCGGTGACTGTATGAATTCATTCAGGTCGTAATAATGAATCTCACCATCAATTAATGTACTGTTAAAAGGTCGTTCTGCGAAAACTATTCCCTGTTCAAATTCTAATAAAATCTCTAAATCCTTTTCTGTAGCTTCTCTTGTAATCATGGTATAAATGGTTGAATATTTTAATACATAGTGTATCAAAAATCTTTTATTTTCTAAACTTTTGAGGGTAAAAAAGAATGATAATTATTGTAAAAGATGATTGATGGTCTGCTGAATTTCCGGGTCTTCCGGAGAGATCGCATAATATTTTGCGATGGACGATTTCTGATCAATAACCATATATCGTGGAATCCAGTTAAGGTCCACATAATTATTGAAATCATTTTTCCACCCTGAAGCAAACCAATAATTGTTTTTGTCTTTCATATTGAATCTGACAAGACTTTTATCAAAACCTTCTTTTGATCTTTCTAATGATAAGAATACAAAATCTACGTTCGGATTGTTTTTTTCTAAGACCTCGGCTTTTGGAAGTGCCTGTAAACAGTCTCTGCACCATCCTGCCCAAAAGTCAATAACTAAAACTTTTCCTTTATGCTGATCAAGAATCTGCTGAACCGTGATGCTTTTTCCTTCTTCATCTTCCAGTTTCTGCTGTAACGCTTCTTTGGAAAATCCTGTTTTAAGAGCTGTAGGTACTTTTTGTGAATAACTTAATCCAAAAATACCTACCATAAAAATTACTAACAACTTTCTCATTTCTGACAATTTCATTTATACAAATCTAATCAATGAAATGCAATTGATAATTGATTTTTCATGAATTAGGAAAAATTTATAATATTGATAATTTCTATGGATTTCAAACATACAGGCCGGAGTTATGGATCATCCGGTCAAATCTTTGATGGTTACTGATACGTTTTAATTAAGCCTTTCACAACAGCAATTACATTAGGCATTGCTGTATTGGCTGCATTCAGTACTTCTTCGTGAGAAACGGAAAGGGCAATGTCAGGTCCGCCAAGATCTGTAATGACAGACATACAGAATACATCCATCCCCATGTGTCTGGCAACAATAACTTCGGGTACAGTACTCATTCCTACCATATCACCGCCAATAGCCTTAATCATACCGTATTCGGCCGGGGTTTCAAAAGTTGGCCCCTGCAGGGCTACATATATCCCCTGATGGATCTTAATATTATTTTCAGAAGCAGCCTGCTCAGCCACCCTGATCATTTCTTTATTGTAAGGCTCGCTCATATCTACAAAACGTGGCCCAAGCTCATCTATATTTTTACCCCGAAGCGGATGTTCGGGCATCATATTGATATGATCTTTTAAAATAACAATATCTGCAACACTGTAAGCAGGGGTTACCCCACCACAGGCATTGGAAAGGATAAGATTTTGAATTCCCAACAAATGAAAAACCCTGATCGGGAAAGTTACTGTTTCCATAGAATGCCCTTCATAATAATGAAAACGGCCACTCATCATCAGTACTTTCTTTCCTTCCAGTATTCCATAGATCAGCTTTCCGGTATGTCCTGCTACCGTAGTTTGTGGGAAATTTGGGATGTCTTTATACTCTAAAACATGGATGGGCTCTACTTCATTCTGTAGTTTTCCCAGTCCTGAACCTAAAACAACCGCAAAGTCAGGGGTATCCTGAATGATATTTTTGATGAAATCTGCGGTCTCCTTAATATTTTTTAACATAATCCAAGATGATTTGATCGAATTCCTCCTTTTTATCAATAAGAACATTGATAGGCCAGTAGTAAACAATATCTCTAAGGTAGTCAAAAGTTTTCAGACGTACATAATCTTTCTCTGTGGTTAATATCAGTTTATATTCCCCTAATTTTTTGTACTCTGCAACGATTTTTTTTATATCATCGTCTGTAAAGTTATGGTGATCTCTGAATTTTAGATGTTTTACTCTTTTTGAGAATTTTGCAAGGTGCTCGAGCAGTGGTTTAGGATTGGCAATTCCCGTAATCAGTAAGATATCATAATAGTTCAGGTTATTGTCAGGAAGCATTTTCTCTTTTCCGTATACATTTTCGTCGTACCCGATGGATGAGAAGAATACTTTCTGATTATAAGAAGGTCTGATTCTTGAGATATAATAGCGTTTTGTTTCTTCAGTAAGTTCGTCAGGACATTTGCTGACCATAATGATATCTGCTCTTCTAACTCCTGCTCTGGATTCTCTCAGGTCTCCGGCAGGAAGAAGGTAGTCCTTAAAATAAGGATCATTAAAGTCTGTCATCAGAATATTAAACCCGGCTTTGATAGCTCTGTGTTGTAAGGCATCATCCAATACCAGTACATTAAGGTCCATATCTTCGATCACTTTTTTGGCTCCGGGAACTCTTTCTTCTGAAACAGCAATGACAAAACGGTTTTTGAAACGTTCAAAAAGCTGCATTGCTTCATCGCCCACCATCTTATAATTACTTTCATAATTGGTGACCTCATACCCTTTGGTCAGTCTTCCGTAACCTCTGGAGAGCACTCCCGTTCTGTAGTGTTTGGATAAAAACTGGGCAAGATACATCACCATCGGCGACTTTCCACTTCCGCCCACGGAGAGATTCCCGACATTGATTATCGGTGTCTTGAATTTTGTCGACTTAAAAATCCCTAAATCATACATTGTGTTTCGGATACCCGTTACCAAATGATAACCGAGGGAAAAAGGATAAAGGTACCATCTTTTCATACGATTGCAAAAATAGGAATTTTCATAAGGATTGTTGTCATATTCTCAAAGACTTTTCAACAAATATTTCGTTAAATTAAAGTATTTTTGCGGAGTTATTATACTACATTGAGATACTTTATTGAATTTTCTTACAACGGAAAGAATTATTTCGGCTACCAGATACAGCCGGATGCTATTTCTGTACAAGAAGAACTGGAAAAAGCACTTTCCACTATTTTAAGGGAAGAAATTAAAACTACGGGGGCCGGAAGAACAGATACGGGAGTTCATGCCAAAAAAATATTTGCCCATTTTGATACGGAACAGGAACTGAATGATCAGTTTCCAAGGAGACTGAACGGTTTTCTTCCTCCTGATATTTCTATTAAAAAGATTTTTCAGGTGAAGGATGATTTTCATGCCCGTTTTGATGCTACCTACAGAACCTATGAATATTATATTTCTTTGGAAAAAAATCCATTCACTCAGGAATCCGCCTGGCAGCACTGGAAAAGATCATTGGATATCGATAAAATGAATGAGGCTTGTAAGATTTTATTTGAATATGAGGATTTTACGAGTTTCGCAAAATTAAAAACAGATAACAAAACCAATATCTGCAAAATGTATAAAGCAGAATGGGAGCAGGTAGGATCAGAACTGAAATTTACGGTTTCTGCCAATCGTTTTCTAAGAAATATGGTTCGGGCTATCGTAGGAACTATGGTAGAAATTGGGGTAGGAAAACTGAAACCTGAAGATCTTCGTAAGGTTATTGAAGATAAAAACCGTAATGCGGCAGGCACATCAGCACCGGCTCATGGTCTGTATTTGGTAGATGTAGGCTACGAATTTTAAATAAAAAAACTAAAAAACAAAATAACCATGTTATCAATTTTTATACTTATTGGTGCTTATCGGTATTATGCACAATTAGCCGAGAGATTTGGAAAAACCAAATGGCATTTCGGCCTTTTAGCGATAGGAATTTATTTGGGAAGCCAGATTGTTTTAGGAGTGGCATATGGGGTCTATAAAGGACTTACGGATCCTGCTGCTTTGGAAGATGTAAACTATACTGGTTTTTCTTTGGTCAATATGATTGGCTGGGTGATTTCTATTGCTGCAGTATGGGGTATTTATCAGCTTCTTGAGAAGAAATTCATGAAAGAAAATCTTCAAAAACCTTCAATTGAAATAGAAAAAATAGGGGAAGTATCTGAAAGTCAGCAAAACTAGGGAGCTATACAAAAGGCTGTGATCCATAAAAAAACAGACGAAAGATATTCATACTGTAAATGATAGGTATCTGAAATTTTCTATTAGGATTTGTAAAAGTTCTGAAGCCAGTCCAATTATAAAGTCTTATTTTTGCATAGAATTTTATTTTAATTCTTTTCTTCTATTCGTACAATGAAAAAACAAGATACCTGGGGAATTATAAAAAGATTGTTCTTTATTGGAATGAAATTTCGTTCTTGGTTCATTCTTACCTTAATAATTTCTGTCATACTTTCAATTGTTTCTACTTACAGGCCATATCTTACCATGGAAGTGGTGGATAATGATATTACAAAATTGCAGGATAAAGCTGTAATGATGAAGCATATCTACATTTTGGTGGGATTGGTATTTGCAGAAACTGTTTTAAACTTCTTCTTAGTTTATTTTTCAAATTTTATCTCACAAAATGTAATTCGGGATATCAGAGAAAGGCTATATGCCAAGCTGATCTATTTCAGAACTTCATTTTTTGATAAAACACCTATCGGACAGCTGGTGACCCGTGCTGTAGGGGATGTTGAAACGATTGCAACGGTATATACAGACGGTTTCCTGATGGTTTTCGGAGATATTCTGAGGATTGTCTTTGTATTGATCATGATGTTCAGCACTAATGTGCATTTAAGTTATATCACTTTGGCTATTTTACCTTTAATGGTTATCATTACAAGGTTTTTCCAGAAAAGACTTAAAAAAGCATTTGGAGATGAAAGAAACTGGACTGCAAATCAAAACTCTTTTGTTCAGGAAAGATTGGCCGGAATGCCCATTATACAGGTATTCAACAGACAGGAATCTGAATTTAAAAAATTCGATAGTATTAATATTACCCTGAAAGAAGCATTGTTGAGAACGGTTTTTATCTTCTCATTATTCTTTCCGGTTGTAGAGCTTATTTCTTCTCTTTTTATAGGATTTATCCTGTTTTACGGAGGGTATATTACGATCAGTGCGGGGGTTGTTATTGCCTTTATTCAATATATTTCAATGCTGATCCGTCCGTTAAGACAGATCGCGGACCGTTTTAATAATATCCAGAGAGGTATTGTAGGAGCGGAAAGAGTATTGGGGCTGATGGATGAGGATAACTCAATGCCTAATAACGGAACTGTAAAAAAAGACCATTTCGCCGGTAAAATTGAATTTCATGATGTACGTTTTGCTTATGATGAGAAACAGGAAGTCCTGAAGGGTATTGACTTTAAAGTAAATCCTGGGGAGACAGTAGCTATTGTAGGGGCTACGGGAGCCGGAAAATCTACGATTATCAGCCTGATCACAAGATTGTATGATATCAATTCAGGACAGATACTTATTGATGATGTAGATCTTAAAGATTATGAGCTTTATAATTTAAGAAGTCATATTGGAGTTGTACTGCAGGATGTCTTCCTTTTCCATGGAAGTATTTTTGAAAACCTTGCCTTTGGTGATGACAGTATCACACTGGATAAAATAAAAGCAGGAGCAAAAGAAATTGAAGTTGATCAGTTTATAGAGCAGCTGCCTGGCGGATATGATTATGTAGTAAGCGAGAGAGGTTCCTCTATTTCTTTAGGGCAGAGACAATTATTATCTTTCCTTAGAGCTTATTTATCAGATCCTAAAATTCTGATTCTCGATGAAGCAACATCTTCCATTGACCATGAAAGTGAAAAGCTGATCCAGAAGGCTACAGAAAAAATTACAAAAAACAGAACGTCAATCATTATAGCACACAGACTTTCTACTATTGAAAAAGCAGATAAGATTATTGTCATGGAGCATGGTAAAATTGTGGAAGAAGGAAGACATCTTGATCTGTTGGATAAAAACGGATATTATGCTACGCTTTACAAAGCCCAGCTGCGTCATGAGGTAGAGGCGGAGTCATAAACCCAGTGCAAAGTATAATTGCTGTTTTTAAAACTAATATAGAGTAAGGCCCGAGAAAATCTTTGATTTTCTCGGGCCTTACTCATAAAAATAGAACAATGTGTTTTTAAAGCTTTTTAAAACTACAGAAAACAAAATTCTGAAGGGTATTAAAAGGTGTGATATGATCTTCCGTAATGCATTTTATTTTTTCAAATCCGGATTTGAATGTTTCGGCCAGAGATTCTTCATCATATTGCCGGATATCCAGCCCGCTGCATTGAGTAGGTCCATTTTTAGAAAAGGTTCCAAGGATCAGGAATCCTGTTATATTTTTTTCTGCAATATCCCGATATTTTGAAATCTGCTCCGGAGTTGTCAGAAAATGAAAGGCAGCCCTGTCATGCCAGATATCATAAGTTTCTGTAGGTTCAAATGATGTAATATCAGCAGCAATCCATTTCACTTTATTGGCAGCATCTCCCAGCCTGTGCCTTGCCTTTTCCAATGCCCTGGCAGAAATGTCGAGCACTGTAATATTGGTATATCCTTCTTTGAGGAGAAAGTCTACAAGATTACTGTCTCCACCACCTATATCAATAATGCTGGCATCTTTTCCCAATCCCACCGAATGAATGAAATCAAGGGAAGTCTGTGGTTTTTCCTGTGTCCAGCTTACCTGATCAGGATTTTTTGTTTCATATACCTTCTCCCAGTGGATTTTATTTTCTGAAAAACTCATAAGTCCTGTAGTTGATTATTGATTTCTTCAAATTTATTAATTAATCCATTAAGTTTTGCCTCTTGTTTTTTTATGGTTTTAGGCCTTACATAAAACCAGTTGAACCCTATCCATACTATCATAAGGGTGTATGCCAGTAGAGCGTAAAAGGATGTCATCTGTAAAGTATATTCATACATATAGAGACAAATTCCCAGAAACAGCATGATAAAATATATATTCAGCATGGTTGTCTGTATGAATTTCTGTTTATTTTTCACAGAATACAGACTCTGCAGGTACTGGCTGTTGGATTGAGTATTGTCAATGGTATAAAAAATCATAAACATTTTATTATAAACCAATAAGAAGATGACCATGGCCAAAATAACAAGTATAATTCCTGCTTTTGTAGTCATAAGCTGAGGCTGAAATTGATACCAGATGAAGGCAATGCCTATGGAAGTTGCAATCAATAAAACATTCATGATGATGATCTTCCGAAGGTTTTCATTCTTAAACTTTTTCAATTTGCCAAGAAGCTCTTCCAGATTAGGTTTATTGGAGGTTTGCTGTTTCCATATATTTTTGAAATCTATATTAGTATCCATTTTCTTTAAACTTTTGAGTTAATTTTTCTTTTATCCGGTGAATCTTTACCCTGATATTAGATTCTGAAAGCCCAATGATATGGGCAATCTCGGCCTGCTTTACTTCTTCCAGTTCCAGGGAAATAATGATACGGTCCGTTTCAGGAAGTTCCGAGATAAACTGATAAAGCAATTGTATCTGAGGCTCCAGCGACTCCTGTTTTTTCTCTTCCAGATTAATGGGCAGGTCTGCTTTGGCAAATCTTTTTTCTTTTTCTATCTGACGCAGGCAATTATTGGAGGCAATCCTGAAAATCCATGTTCCTACACTGGATTCATTTCTGAATTTCGGAAGCTGCTGCCATACTATAATAAAGGTTTCCTGAGCCAGATCCTGAGCAGAATCGGTATCATTGACATATCCCATACACAAACGGAATATTTTCTGCCAGTACAGTTCATATATTTCTTCAAATACCATTATTTCGTAGACAAGAAGTTGTTCAGCTGATTAAAATACCATTCTTTATCATCATACATAATAAAGTGTAATCCCTTGGAAGCATATTGCATATTGGCATTTTTCAGATTTTTATATTGGGCTTCGATAGCCGGTTTAAAATTGACAAAATAAGATTCCAGCAGGATAAGAGAAGGGCAATGTATATTTTTTATTGTTTCTCTGAGATCTGTATTGGAGAAATCACAGTATATACTGGCAAATGTTTTTCTGTCTGATTTCATACTCCAGTTGATTACGGTTTCCTGCATAGAAGTATCTGCCATTAGGCGAGGGATGGATTGGGTCTGCATTTGGCGGAATTGTTCATCTGTCATGGCGGTTAATTTATTAACGGTTGCTGAGCAGTCATTATTTTCTTTAGATGTAAAATTGGGATTGGATAGGGCGGCCAGACAAGGCAGCGTATCTACAATAATAATTTTACCCGGAAGCTCAGGATAGTCAGCGGCGATAGCCAAAGCCAAAGCTCCTCCCATACTGTGTCCGATGATAATAGGTTTTTCAATATTTGTATCCTTTATAAAGGCTGCAATTTCTTTTTCCCAATTTTTAAAACTGGCATCAGTTTCTGGCTTTATCCCTGCAAATCCTGCCATGGTTAAAGTATAGCACGTATAATTTTTTTCAAATTTTGCTGTAGTTTCACTCCAAACATCTCCTGAAGAGGCAAAACCTGGAATAAAAATTAAAGACTGTTTACCCTTTCCTGTTTTCTTTACTTCAAATGAATATGATTTTTCCTGACCAAATATATTGCATAATGCTGCAAAAAATAACATGATGATAAGAAGGAATGTGAATTTTTTCATGGTTTCTAAGGTTTTAAGGTTTATTTGTCTTTTAGAGACGAACCTTTTGAAAATGTTACAATATTTTTTAATTATTTTTTTTAAAAAAGTATTTTTTGCTGTGAAGCCTTTCCTAGAGCGAAACCTGAAAAAAAATTCTAGGTTCTCGATTTTAAAATCCAGAGATTTTCTCTTCATTGAGAATCTTTATCCATGGATATATGTATTCTATTATTTTTTTGCTCTTTTTTAGATTATAGAAATAAATATATCTTTTGTGTTTTTGTTGAATAAAATAAAAAAATAATGACCTGAAGGTGTTTATATTGATAAAAATTACTAAATTTATTAAATATTTAAGACGATGCCTTGCATGTCATAGGGGTATCACGTAAAACTGGAATTTTTAATTAAAACCCAAAACATATAAATGAGTAGTAGTATCCAAGATGAATTTAAAGTATTTAAAGACGAACTGAAAAAACTTAATATTGAAGTTCAGAAAGTAGTAAAAGTAGGAAACGGAAGCATGGATTTCCATGAAGTTTTCTACAAATCGCCAAGATATGAAGAGGTGAAAAGTGTGTATGTCCAGCGACACAATCTGGACAGTATGATAGAAAAATTCAAACAAGCTTACCATTAAAAATATAACCGGCGCCTCAGATTTCTGAGGCGCCGGTTTCTTTATGCTGATTCTATTAATCTTTATCCAGTGTTGAGTTTTCTTTGGTGTCTTTCATCCTTGAGTAGACTACCAGGGAGAAAAAGATACATGCTGTGATATACCAGTAAAAATAATCTTCACTTCCCACTTTTTTAAACCAAAGAGCAATATACTCTGCTGTTCCCCCAAAAATGGCCACTGTAAGAGCATAAGGAAGACCTACTCCAAGAGCCCGGATTTCGGAAGGAAAAAGCTCAGCTTTCACTACAGCATTGATAGAAGTATAGCCGCTTACAATAATTAATGCCACCATAATCAGAAAGAATGCTCCCCATATAGAGGTAGTGGTGCTAAGTGCGGTAAGAAGAGGAACGGTACATAACGTTCCCAAAATACCAAAGCCCAGAAGAAGAGGGCGTCTTCCAATTCTATCTGATAATGCTCCAAATACCGGCTGTAGACAAGCAAATATGAATAATGAAATAAACGAGACTAAGGTAGACTCTTCTTTGGTAAGATGAACCGTATTAACCAAAAACTTCTGCATATAAGTCGTATAGGTGTAGAAAGCCAGAGTTCCGCCCAGGGTAAGCCCTACCACCGTAAGAAGTGCCTGCGGGTGCTTCAAAAGTTCGCTCACAGTACCTTTTTTCTTTTCACTGACTTCCTTTTTGTTTTCAAAAGCTTCAGTTTCATGGAGGTTGGCCCTCAGGTATAATGCAATAACGGAAAGCAAAGCCCCTATCACGAAAGGAATTCTCCAGCCCCAGTCTTCCAGCTGTGCTTCTGTAAGCAGTAGTTTTTGCAAGATAAGCTGAATTCCCAAGGCAATAAGCTGTCCTCCGATTAAGGTTACATACTGAAAGCTTGAGTAAAACCCTCTTCTGTCCTGAGTTGCCATTTCGCTGAGATACGTGGCGGAAACTCCATATTCACCTCCCACACTCAATCCCTGAAGAAGTCTTGCCAGAAGCAGTAATAAGGGGGCCAGAATTCCTATGGATTTATAGGTTGGAGTAAGGGCAATAAGCAGTGATCCAAAAGACATGAGTAATACCGAAAGTGTCATCGCTTTTTTTCGTCCTATTTTATCAGCTATGCTTCCAAACAGCCATCCTCCAATGGGTCGCATCAGAAACCCGACAGCGAATATCCCTGCTGTATTCATCAACTGTGCATTGAGATCAGAATCCGGAAAAAATGAATGCGAAAAATAGATGGCAAAGGCTGCATAAGCATACCAATCGTACCATTCTACAAGATTTCCGATAGAGCCGCCTACAATGGCTTTAATCCTTTGGCTGGTGGTAATTTGTGATGTATCCATATTTTTTATTTGCCCAAAAATCCCGATATAATGAGTGCCAATATACAACTTTCAGGAAAAATTAAACCGCCCTGAAAAAAGAACGGTCTATATCTTCTATTTTGTTTTTTTTTAAAACCTGTACCCCAAAGAAAGACCGCTTCTAAAACCTGCCCATGGGCCATCAACTTTTATTTTTGCACCATTGGCATTGGTTTCTACGGTATAATCCACGATTGGAATATCCAGCTTTTCTATTTCTTTTTTTAGCTGTGCCTGCATATCGGGAGTCAACACAAAGTCGCTGGACATGGAGAAGTCCCCTTTTCCACTTCCGTAGTGAGCCCCGGCAATCCAGAGATCGAGTACCAGATTTTGACTTTTAGTAAGGAAAAACTGTACTCCCACCATGAGGCCGCCACTGTTTCCATTGGTTTTTCCCTGCCCTTTAAGTGGAATCTGATATGTATTTCCATCAGGACCTTTATAGTCGTAATAAAAATCAAAGGTATTGGATGAAACATCAGAGTACCGGTAATAGGGAGCAATATAAAATCCTTTTCCATATCCCTGTCCGATATAAAATCGGGGTTCTATTGTAAAGTTGGTCGCTTTTATTCTCAGATTCTGAAATCTTTTTTCGTCTTCATCCTTAAGAAAAGCATTGATAAAAGGAACCTTTCCTTCCGGCATGGTCCCAAATCCAATATTTACTGAAAACCACTGGTTAATGGCTCTTTCATAGGACAGGTTAATATTTCTGAATGCATAGGCGGTGACATTCGTTTTGATTATATTCATTTTTTCTGCCAAGATGTTTTGATCTTCCTGAGCTGTTGCTTCTGAAAACACTAGACCAAGGAGGAGTATAACTGCTTTTTTCATGATCTTATATTTTGTGGTGTAAGATACTACCAGCAAAAAACGGGCTGAATTTAACATAATAATATCGATTATTAGAAAAAACATAACAGATTGTAATGATTTAGTTAATTATTGGTTCTGATACAGAAGATAAATGTAATAAATGTAAGACTTGTGCTGTCTTATCTGTATTATTGCATTTCTGATATGAAAAAAACTATATATACCGTGTTTGTACTTTGTGGAACCTTTATGTTTTCGCAGGAGAAGGTGAATGATACTGTTAAGGGAGCGAAGACCGAAGAGATTCAGGAAGTTATTGTAAAGGCACAACGTAAAAAGCAGTTTGCAGATAAAGCAGTCTATACTTTTGACAAAGAAGCCCTGGAAAGAGCGCGTTATGCAAAAGATCTGCTTCGTACACTCCCGGAACTGCAGCTTGATCCTGTAGCCAATACGATTACCAGTACAAAAGGGGGAAGTATATTATTTCTTATTAACGGAATTGAAGCTACGGATTTACAGATCCGCAGTGTAGCCCCCAGTGAGGTGGTAAAAGTGGAGTATTATGATATTCCGCCGGCAAGATGGGCAACAAGAGCAGATACCGTTGTTAATATTCTGACAAGATCTACGGAAACGGGTTATGTTTTTGGAGCTGATGTATCTTCAGCCTTGAATACAGGGTTTGTAAATGGCGCTGCCTATGCCAATTATACCAAAGGGAAAAATAATTTCGGCCTTGAATATTCCCTGAATTTAAGAGATTACGATGACAGAAGAGTAAACAGTATTTATGACTATCAGCTGAATGGAAAGCATTACCGTTCCGATGAAAACAGAACGGATCATTTTGGATATACTTTTCAGAATGTAGCATTACGTTACACCAGACTGGTTCCTGATCAGTATGCTTTCCAGGCGAAGTTGAATATGGATATTTTCAGCAGGTTTTCAAAAGGGGTAGGACAAAGTATTTTTACAGAAGATCATGCAAGTGAAGAACATGCCATGTTTAAAAATAACGGTTCAGATTATGTGATTCCTAAACTGGATTTATATTATTCAAAGAAAATAGGGGAAAAGGATGAGCTGAGTATTAATGTGGTAGGATCTCACTATACTACCAATACATCAGAAACGGCAAAAGAATGGATCGTAGGTTCCGGGCTTTCGGTATATGACAATGATATGACACTGAAAGCCAATCAAACAAGCATTGTGGGAGAGCTTGCCCATGCTCATGATTTTGCAGCAGGAAAGCTTTCATCAGGATATCGTATTTCAAGATCTTCCATTTCCAATGACCTAAATAATCTTGCCGGCTATTCTCAGTATAGTGTTACCTATCTTGAACAGTATTTTTACACTGAGTTTTCAGGAAAAATTGAAAAGTTTACTTACCGCCTTGGTGTCGGGCTTACCAATATTCACAATAAAAGTGCTGAAAATACCTTTGATGAATGGACTTTTACTCCCAAAGTGATTTTAGGGTATCAGCTGAAAAACAATCAAAGTCTCCGTTTTACAGGAAGCTACAGCCCAGTAAGTCCTTGGAGTAATGCATTGAGCAGTAATGTGGTACAGTTGGCTCCGAATATTGTACAAAGGGGAAATCCTTTTTTACAATCTCAGCAGGTTTTTTCGAATACATTAACGTATTCTTTTAATAATAAGCATTTCGATTTTAATGCGGCTTTATTCTACCGGTATACGGATAGGGTGATTAACCAATATTATGTTCACGATACCGCATTGGGTGGATATGCACTGACCTATGAGAATGGAAAAAACGGGCAAAGGTATGGTGTACAGCTGACAGGATCTTATAAACCATTTGGGAACAGTCTGCTTGTCATAAAAGCAGTGATAACGCCCACTTCTGAAACGGTAAAAACAAGTGTAGACGCTTTGATTAAAAATAATTATTTAGGAAACTATTTTGTGCTGTCTTCGGAGTATAAAGCTTTTTCACTTCAATATCAGTTCAATATTCCAGTGTACAGTCTTAGTGGAGCTTTCCTCAATACCAATGAAAACCAGAATAATATTTTTGTAAGTTATAAGCATAAGAACTGGACCTTCTCTACAGGGATGTATTGGATGGGAATGCCTTCAGAATATAAAACGAAAAGCCTTCCGGAAAGTCTTGTAGACTACAGGGTTCATACACAGATTATGAATAATAAATCGATGTTTGTTTTGGGGCTGAGCTATGATTTCTCAACAGGAAAGAAAACTGAGCTTCAAAGAAAACTTAATAATGAAACAGCTCCGGCTGCTACTTTTTAAAATACCATTGACCTATAAAAACAGCCGGCTGATACAATCAGCCGGCTGTTCTGTGCGTTAAATATATTTTATTTTAGTTGCTGATGATCATTTTGCGGTAAGCATAAATATCTTCAATGGTAATGGTGACTGTCGTCTGATTTTTTGAATTATTATTTTCCACCATGGGACGTAAGTTGAGGTGCTTACTTTTTTCCTCAGAAATACATGACTTAAAATATATCGAGCTCTTTTTTATTGATAATCAGAATATTTATTTAAATTAAGGGTTCAGAAAAAAGGATATATTTGTAACAAAAAAACTAAATAATGATTTTAAAAAAAATATTTCTCTTTGGAGTTTTAAGTATTCAATTAATAGATGCACAAGTTGTCGAGGGGTCTTTTAACACTGGGAATACCGTGATATATAAAGAATTTGGTACTCCAAGTAAAATATCCCTTTTGAGTAATGGAAAATTTTTAATCTCCGGAAGGATTAATAATATGGGAGTAATTTATCAATTAAATAATGATGGCTCACTGGATTCAAATTTTGGATCGGGAGGAAAGGTTATTATTGATGAACCTAATTTTGCATATGATGATGTCAACTTGATTGATGTGCAACAAGATGGAAAAATTATTTATGCTCATAGTGGCTTTAATTTTTCATCATCTCCTCAGACTAGATTGGAGAGATTGAATGCTGATGGCTCTATTGATAATAATTTTTATAACTCATGGTTTGGTGTTGGTGCTTCCACCAATTTTTTTTCTATAACATTATTACCCAATGGGAAAATAATGGCTTTTTTTAGTCAAAGTTCGTCCCAAGGTATTATTCTTTATAATAATAATGGAACCATTGATACTAGCTTTGGAAATAATGGAACCTTTTCTGTTGATAATTTCTCTTACTTTTTTTTAAATGCTGTAAGTAGTAACAATGTCTTACTAACAAATACTCAGGGGAAAGTCATTAACTTTTTTACAAATGGTATTATTGGAACTTCTACATCTATTAATTTATCGGTTATCGAAACAAATTTTCATCAGAATTATCTGTATTTATTTGAGAAAGGAAGGATAAGTAAGATATCCCCGAATGTATCTTTGGATCAAAGTTTTGGCGTTGGAGGACATGTTAACTTTCCATTATTGAGTACCGATATTTATGGTAATTCTATAAATTTACTGAATGGAGATATTTCTCAATTGAATATAAAAGGTGCCCAGCAGACATTTGAGATTTATAATTTTAACAATTTGGGGCAATCTCGTGGGAGCTATGCATCAACAATAAATATGTTAGGAAATCTACAAGATGGAAAACTTGCAAAAAACAATTTTGACAATAATTATTATGTTTTACTTGCGGGTAGTGAAACAAATAAGGTGGCACTAATTAAAATTTCACAGTCGTTTCTGACGGTTAAAGAAAATCATAAATCGGATAAATTTGTATTATATCCTAATCCTGTAAAAGATATCATAAAATTTAATTCTGACTTGAAAAACATTGCTGTTTTAGATGGAGCTGGTAAGAAAGTTTTGGTATTTGATAAGCCTGTAAGATCTTTAAATGTGGCTTCTCTTCCAACAGGGCTCTACTGGTTAACTGGAAGTACCAGAGATAATGTTATTATTAATGAAAAGTTCGTTAAAGAATAATTGGTGTATTGCTAAAAATAAAATATTGGATTAGTTATGCTAACTGCTAACGTTTATTCCAGTTTTTATCCTGACCATAGGTTAAAATGATATCTACTTTATATAAAAACAGCCGGCTGATTGTATCAGCCGGCTGTTCTGTGCGTTAAATATATTTTATTTTAGTTGCTGATGATCATTTTGCGGTAAGCATAAATATCTTCAATGGTTACGACGGTCATTCCTTTTCTGGAGGCAAAATCCACAATTTCGGGAAGTCTTGCCATAGAACCGTCTTCATTGGTTAATTCACAAAGGACAGCATCGTCCCCAAGGTTAGCCATTTTTACAAGATCTACGCTGCCTTCTGTATGGCCCCGTCTTTCAAATACTCCGCCTTTTTTGGCGATTAAAGGAAATACATGTCCCGGGCTGGCAATATGTTCAGCCTGAGCATTGGCAGCAACAGCTGTTCTGATGGTTGTCACACGGTCTTTGGCTGAAACACCGGATTCGACACCCTCTTTAGCTTCAATGGTAATGGTAAATGCCGTTTGATTTTTTGAATTGTTGTTTTCCACCATGGGACGTAAGTTGAGATGCTTACTTTTTTCCTCAGAAATACATAAACAGACAATACCGCTGCATTCGCGGATCAGAAGTGCCATGTCTTTTTCTGTAATAGTGGAAGCGGGATAGATGATATCACCTTCATTTTCACGGTTTTCATCGTCTACTAAAAGAATACCTTTTCCCTGCTGTAATGTTTGAAGTGCTTTTTCTACACGTTCTTTGGAGGTAGCTCCGAATTGTTCTAATAATTTTTCCATGTTATTTTACTTTTAAAAGTTAAAATAGTCTTCGGTACATGGAAATGAAATACGACACACTAAGAGTCCATAAGGAATCTTACTGATCATCTCATTTTCTTCTCCCATCCAGACTTTAACTGTCGGTTTTGGAATTTCACCAAATCAGTCCCTTCAAATGAAAGGAGTCGCGGACTATAACCGCCGGTAGGGAATTACACCCTGCCCCGAAGAAAACTTATACTAAGTTTTGCTGTATGTTTTAATTTAAATTTTTATTTCATTGAATCGTATTTAACGCACAGGCCGCTAATTTCGGGAAGTTTTTTGAATTGGAGAAGAAATTTCTGATACTTTTTATCAATCCATAAGGAGCATCTGTGACGATGTCCCTTATAGATTTCTGAAGCCTCTTTGTCTTAGTTTTCATATTCTTTTAAATAAGAAACCCATTTTTTTTCAACGAGATCAGATAAAGAGTTTGCTATTTTAATGAGCTTGGGAGGTTGATGTTCATGAGCGAGAATATACATTTTCTGACTTTCCCAATGGTACAACAACTGATCTCCATCTCCATGGATCCAAAATTCTCCCAAGACCAGATAGGTTTTATTTTGAATGATTTCAATATCGAGTTCCTCGAGATCAATGGTTAGCCCCTCAAGTTCCAGCCTGGATATATTTTGATAGAATAAAATCAGATCTTCCGGGAGCTGTATTGAAAGTTCCTTTTCTTTGTTTTGAATACGCTGCGGGTCTGCCCCTTTTTTAATATGATCAGAAGTACTGTAGGATTTTGTGAGTTGTTTAAGGAATCTCGGATAGATGTCTTTTAAATGCCCAAATTGACTTTCTACTGTTTTTTGAAGCTGACGTTCTTTCTCTTTTTCTGCTTTACAAAAATCATTGAATTCTTTTTCCCAGCCTTTTTTATAAAGATCAGACAGGTTGGTATTTATTTTTTGTAATTGGAGCCAGTCAAAAGCAGCCAGTTGTCCAATATATAGATTTCTGATATCACTGAAGCTATCCCTGGGTTTCATACCAAGGAAAGCTCTTCTTCCACATATTTTTTCCACACTTTCTTTATGTTGTGTGAACCAGTGCAGCCATTCCTCAGCACTAAGTTTTCCTTCGGATAAACGGATGAGTTGTTCAGTTATTTCTTCTAATGTCATCAATGTAAAAATTATTGTCTCAATATTTTCTCCATTTTTTTTCCCTTGGCCAATTCATCGATGAGTTTATCCATATACCTGATATTTCTCATCAGTTCATCTTCAATTTCCTCTACCCGATATCCACAAATGACGCCTTTGATCAAAGAAACATTAGGGTGGATCTGAGGGGCCTGTTCAAAAAATGTTTTAAAATCAGTTTTTTGATCGAGGTGGTCCTGAAGTCCCTGTTGGTCATAGCCGGTCAGCCAGCAGATAATCTCATCGACTTCTGATTGGGTACGTCCTTTTTTTTTCGCTTTTTGAATATAGTGAGGATAAACACTGGCAACAGATGTCGTAAATATCCGGGTGTTTTGCATGGCTCTAAAATTTAGATTAATTTCTTAAGTACTTTATCGAGTATGGTATTGAACTCATCGGGTTTTTCCAGCATAGGATAGTGTCCAACTTCTGTGATGGTTACATAATCGTAGTCTTTCAGATACTTACGGTTGTTTTCGGGATGGGTAGGCGAGGCATCCGAGTTAATGGCAACCACCGGTACCTGAATGTGTTCCGCAATTACTTTAAAATCTGTTTTATATAAAGGGTTGAGGAGATTAATGGCTACTTCCGGTTCGTTTTGAAGAAACTCATAAGACAGTCTTTCTTTTACTGAAGCGGGTGTTTTTTCTGTAAATAAATATTGAGGAAGAATATTTTCCACGGCATTTTTAAAATCATGACGGTAATGGGTAAACAAAAACTGTTCAGCCTGCTCTTCTGTAAAAGATTCATCTAAATTTTTTAGGGTATCAATTAAAACAAGGGCTTTCACCTGTGGGATTTTCAATGCTGCTTCAAGGACATAAGCTCCGGACATAGAGTGGCCGACAAGAATAATATCTGAAGAATGAATTTCATCAGCTACAGCTTTAATATCATTGGCATATTGCTGGCTTGTCCAGTCCAGTCTGGAGGCATCAGATTTTCCATGTCCGGCTAAATCAAGTTGTACAATATGGTATTGATCTTTAAAATATTCCTGTTGGCTTTCCCACCATTGGGCATTTCCCAACCATCCATGTATAAAGATGACTGAAGTTTTTCCGCTCCCGGATTCTTTATAATAAATTTTTTGTCCGTCTGCTGATACTGCATATTTTTCCATGTAATAAGTTGTAATGATTTATAGTTTATTGTGAAGTAAAAGTAAAAGGTTCAGGATCTGAAACTTACCATTTCCAGGCCTGTGGTTCATCTTTCCAGATCAGTAATCTGAATTCTTCATAATGTTTGCCGTTACCTATAATATGAGTGTCTCTTTGACCTTTATTAAGTGTTAGTTTATGTAAAATCCCGGAATGGGCAGCTACCCAAAGTGTTTCCCCATTGTCTGAAACAGTCATGCCGGAAATTGTGGAGCCCAGGAAATATCTCCAAAGCTGATTTCCTTTTGTATCAAATGCTTTGATATAGCCATAGGCATCCCCCAGGATATAATGGTCTTTTGCAGCTACTCCTGCATAGACTCTCATCTCTTCATCAATGAAAGTGAAATCATCACTTTCGGTATACGCCTCGATATCTGCTCCTACATACTGATCTGAATTGATTCCAATGGTAATACCATTATAAAAGTGACAGGAGTTGGTGATCAGCTGGCTGTCATCTTTTGCAAAGAGACAAAAATGAGGATAGGAAGATTGGGGCCCAATGGCTCCTAATGTATTTCCTTCAGCATCTAATATCCTGTGATCATAGCCCTGATCACCCACAGCAATATAAGTATTGTCATGTGATAAGGCTGCGTTTTCCATATCGATTTGCGAAGTCCAGTCTTCATCATTGTCTTCATTGATTGGGTGAATAAGTTTTTTGTCTTCTTTAGAGATCAGATAAATCCCGTTTGAAGAAACTACAAGAACTTTATTTCCATCATTGAAGGGTGTCATCTCTGTAATTCCGGAATCTTCGGTTTCACTGAGCGTAAACTCATTGATGATTTCGCCGTTCCAACCTTTATAAAGAGATATTTTTCCGGGAGTAGCTAAGGCAAAAATATTTCCCTGTTTAGATTTTCCAATGGCGTGAATAGACTCATCCAGAGTTGTGATGTTATCCTGATCAAGAACATAGGCCTGTCTTTTTTCATAAGAGGTACCGGTAAGGAAAACAATTTTCTGATCACTAATGAAGTGTAGCTGCTCAATACTTTGAGATTTTTCTTTCATTAATGGAATAATTGGACTGTGTGCCGGAGGAAACTGCTCTCTGAATAGCTCTGTTTCACCATTTTGATTGGCCGCTTTAAGTAATTCAAAAACTTCCGAGGCCAAATGGGCTCTTTTATCTTCCGGTTCTTCACCTTTCCAGTTTTCCCAGCCGTTTTTTTCGCCAAACTCAACCATTTCATTAATTTCTTTAGCATAGCGTTCTCCATTCGAGAACCATTCTTTTTGGATCGTAGTATTGTACATTGAAAAGTATATTTTATGATTTTGTTATTCTGACTGATCATCTGTAGAAGATGTAAAGGTGTATCAGAAAATAACAGATGATCTCAGAATAAGTAAATATAAATATTTTTATTTGAAAGAAGTTCGTTTTTGATGTTCACCCCAGATTTTTATACTGCTTCCTTTTAGCAATGACGGATTAAGTGTACCCTTTTTTTGGGCAATAAATTTAAAGCTCATGGTACTGAGTTTTTCTTTAGGATTAAATAATAATTTCTCCCATGCTATCTGATACTTCCCATCAGCATTAATTTTTATAGTGTCTGTAGGCCCCTCTATAAAAGAATGAATGTTAGTATTCTGCTTGTTTTCTACTTCAACACTTTTTGAGATGTGGAGTGTGTTGACATCATACAGGTTTGACCACTGTATAGAAAAGTCCTGGTTCAGAGAAGCTTCTTTGTTGTAGATAATATTATTGGGACTACTTGTGGCAAGCACGGGAGCATTTCCGAGAAAGAACTTTTTGCCATTGGCCAATTGTATCTGAAGATCATACTGTCCGTTTTTGGGCTGTACATGTTCAATTCGGTAATAGTAATTTTTGCTATAATATAAATTTTGCATGATTTGGTAATCTGTTTCCTTTTGATTGACCCAAATGTTGATAGACTCGTTGCCTATCTCTTTATTTTTTTTATCATATAAAATGACGGTAATGATATTATCGTTTTCATCTGTTAAGCTTTGATAAATTTCAATTTCAGCCTTTACCTCAGAAATAGCTGTGATTTTTGAAGCAGGTGCCGGCCCGGAACATGAGTACAATAGAAAATAGCTGCAGAATAGCAATACTGAAAACCTGATCATATGCATCGTTTATTTAATTTTTATTTACCTTCACTATTACATTTTTCAATTCAAAAGGGATTCTCCTGATGGATTGCTCATTTTCTATCATGAGCTCCACATTGGTTTGATCTTTCTCAGAAGAAGACATGTCACGCTTTAATTTAACCAGTTTATAGATGATGCCCGTACTTTTATCACGTAAGGTTAAGGTATTGTACCCGGGATCCATATTGTCGTTGATGAAATATACAAGTTTTTGCTTATTGTTATACCTGTACGCATACATAATATCAAAGCTTTCGAAGTCTATTTTTGTATAGTCTTTATCATCATCCAATCTATATTTGAAATCAGGAAAAGCCTTGTTGATGGCTGTGGAATCCAGAATGCTAAAATAAAGGAGCGGATTTTTTTCTGTTATTTTTTTATCAATCAGGTTCGTATTTCGGACAATATTTTTAAGAAGACCTAAATTAAAGTATGAATTGTTTGCTGCTGATGGGGTAAAATAATTAAGGATTCCGGTGATGTCTATTGTTTTGAACTTTTTATCAGGAACATAAAAATGTTTTATTTTATTTGTCCCATTGTTATAGTTATAATTTAAGGGGTATTCTTTACTTTCCTTCAGCATGTTCTTTTTATCATCTGTAACGATCATAGTATCCAGATCTATCAGGTCAAATTTACCGGTTGGTTTATTTATTTCTATTCCGATCTCAATAAAGTCCTCGTGTTGAGAAGCGTGGGATAAAGTTATTTTATCCTGCGATAAACACGGAATATAAAGAAGGGTGAAAAGAATAAAGAGATAGTTTTTCATGATTTGCCGGCTTAGGTTTTCTGTAGTAAGGTACAAAAACATTTATCCACTTCTCCTGTGATGTATATAAAAATAGATTCAGGTTATTGATAATTTCAAAACTATGATTGGTCAGATTTGTGGATAACTTATCCACAATGTGTAAAACGTATCTATCAATAAACTGTCTCATAGCCTATGTTTTAGGATATTTTTCAGTAGGCTTATTATGAGGTAATAAAAAAGTTATCCACATTTTATTCACATGGATTGATGGGTTTGTGGAAATGTAATTGTAATGATGCGGAAGACTTTTCCTGTTCTATTTAAAAGTTATCAGTCTTCAATCGCTTCGATTCCCTGCCTTTTAAGTTCTTCAAGATGCTTTTTCATGTTTGCAAGCTGCTCCGGCGAATGCCCTTTCCAGTCGGTAACTTCTCCAATTACCCTGAAAGGATGTTGGGAACGGTAAGATTTTGTAGGGTTTCCCGGAAATTTTTTATCCGTCAGGTTAGGATCATCTTCAATACTCCCTGTGGGCTCTACCTTATAAATTCTTTCTTTTCCTTCTCCCTGAGCCAGCTCTGCACCCCATGTGGCAGCCTCCAGAGTTGCTGTAAGATAAATGTATTTTGCCTTCCTCCCCGTACCATAATTGGAGCTGAAACCTACTTCGATGAGGTCTCCGGTGGTAAGATCTGCTTTGGTCCCGTGGTAATAGACGGGAGCTTCTTCGGAAATGTTCATAGGTATTGATATTTTTTATGAGAGCACTTAAAGAAATTATTTTTGATCTTTATAAATATTCCAGAAATTAAAATCTGTCATAGGAGCATCTGTTATTCCTATATTTCTTCCCATTGTTACAATCTGTCCGCGGTGAAAAGTTCCATGTATAATAATGTGTTGAATATATTCATACTTTGTAAAATCACATTGGAACCACTGAGATTCAATCTTTATATTTTTTTCCAGATCTTCTTCAGATAAGTTTTCCACATAATCCACAAGTTTTTGTGAATTGTTTCTTAAGGCGTTAAAAACCTCTTCTCTGCTGTCTGCAGCTGACGTTTGAGCAAAATCAAAGTTATTGTTTTCAGAAATATGGCTCCACCAGTATTCCTGTGTCTGCCAGATATGGTGTAAGGTTTTCAGGATGGTCGGAAAACTGGAAATGGTTTCCTGGTTAAGCTGTTCATCAGATTTTGTGGCTAACCAATCGAGATATTTGTTGAATACCCAACTGTTGTACTGAACACTTTTGGTGACTAATGTTTTTAAGCTCATAATAGTTTATATTTTGGTTGGTTTTTAAATTCAATTTCTCAATAATACTTACAGGCCAAAATGTCGGTCATTCTCTATATTGTCAGGATTAATAAGCGCTTTATTGGTATATGTTGCTGCTTCAAATTCACTAATATTAACGGAGAGAAAAGAAATATCCGGGAGCAGTTTCGTAAGTTGGGATGTAATTTGTTTTGAAAGATGGGCTTTCTGTTCTGTATGACGTCCTTCCATAATAAAACCGAAGACGTGTAAAAAGTTTGTTTTGTGTTTTCCCAGCCGGTAATATTGATAGGGCTGAATCCTTACTTTGATGTCATTGGGTGCAAAAAGTCCTGTGGAATCAGCAGCATGGTATACTGTATCCATGATTTCATCAGGGGTGTTCTGCTGAAATATATCCTGTGAACAATCTATGATAAAATGAGGCATAGCAATTCAATTAATTAGTTTTGGTTGGGTTGTATACTTTCGAAATTAATAAAAAAGACAATATGAAAAATACGATTTGTAAAAAAAGGAAAAGGTTTTTTAAGATTGTAGAATAAGGGTGCTGAACATCGCTATGTATTAAATTTCAGCTTTTTATTCTTCGTGTTTTAGTTTTTCAAGCAATAATTTTCCAAATGGTGAGATTTCATAGCCAATAGAGTGACTGATAGTCAACCCCAAATTTTTCAATTTCCGGATATTGGGCTTTACCCATTCTTTTTCGAAGCCTGTCAGCTTTGCAATACCTGCCGCCTGTAGTTGGGGATGATTTTCTATTGCAATTAAAATGGCTTTTGTCCAATCCCCCTGCTTACTGAATTGATCCAACCGTCTAAGCTTTTCTTTCAGTTCAAGGTATTTTTCATCAGTAAGATCAGTTTGTTCCCGTACATCTATTCTTGGGTCTTCAGAGTAATAGCTAACAGATATTTTAAAGATAGGTATCCCAATAGCACCAGGAAAGGAATCGAGCAAGTGTTGTTTGTTTTTGAAACCGGCGTTTATGGAATCTTCTTCAGAAATATCCTGCTCCTCTACTATTTCAATGTCGCCAATTTTCACTACCCCCACAGATGTTTTTATTAAGGAACCCTTTTTTACAGCTCCTTTTTTCCATTTCCGAAAAGCTAAACTGATACTTCCGGATTTAATACCCTGTAGATGTATTTCTTTAAACAACATAGTTTAATATTGTAACTTATTCAAAATTAAGTGTTTTTGGCCAGATAATGTGAAGGTTTTTTTGGGCGTATAAAAAAGATCGTTCCTGATTTAGGTCAGAAAATTTTGCTCAGAGAGAAGTATTTAGAAACAATTTGTTTTCTATATACTCAATATTATACTTTCCATACATCTCTTTGATTTCGTTAAACCATTTTGATTTTTTAAATTTTTCAGGACTAATTGTAGACGGTACAGAATTAGAATAATACACCTGTTTGTCTAGCAAAAGTTTAAAACGAATCCGAGTTTGAAACTCGCCGGAATATCTTTGAGAAGATAGCCTCATTATGTGATGGGGAAGAAAATCTATTGTTTTATCATAACTATTACCACAGGTAGAATACCCCCAAAATTCGATGGGTTGCCATTGTTTATCTTTGGTCAAAGCTTCCTGAATAAGATATAAACTATTGTCCTGCGGAATTAGCTTTATGTTTTTATTGTGGTTGTTTTTTATATAAATTGAATAAATAGAATCATTTTCTGTATTAATAATGAGCTGAATCAGATTTTTTTCATTTTTAGGAAATAATTTTTTAATGTTTTGATCAGCAACAAAATGATAATCAATACTGTTTTGATTAGTAAACATCTCAGTAGATAAATTTTGTGCACTGAAATCTTGATTCAAAAACAATTGAATAACAATAAAGATCTTCAACGTGGTTAGGTAGTTTTTCATAAATAGATTATTTACAGGATGATAATATAGGTTAATAAATAGATCATTAATAAAATCATTTTTTTAACCTCTTTTAATCTATAGATTTTCGAGTGGAAGTTATTAACCGATAGGCTAATATATCATTAATTTCAAAGGCTTTTTTAGGATATACAAAAACCCTCACGGGTATACGTGAAAATTCCGTCATATTGAAGTAAGCGATCCATTTTTTTTTCAACAGACTGATAGTCTTCCTTATCAGGAAAATAAATCTTTGCTGTAGAAAAAGTAATCACAACAATACAGCAAAGAATAATGATATATGATATTCCTTCGCTGTCGAAAACAGGATAATTAAAGGAAACGGTACCCAAAATGATACTGCTAATAATAATTATTTTTTTCATGAATCAGAAGTATAAATAAGCTGTACCACTCCGGATTTAAAAACATTGGTTTTTATTAATTTTAAATTGAGTCGCTCTTTCAAATCTTCAAACAAAGGTTTCCCACTACCTAAAGCAATTGGATGAACAGAAATTCTGTAAACATCAATCAGGTTATTTTGAATAAAAGTCGTAATGAGGCTTGCCCCTCCGTATAGCCAGATATCTTTTCCACCCTGTTTCTTGATTTCAGAAACCTTTTCTATAATGTCAGTATTGATAAAGGTTGCATTTTTATCTTCTCTGTGTTGGCTTGAAAACACAAATTTATTTTTTGAATGAACAGCTTCCCAAAGTTTTTGTTCTTCCGGAGTAGCATTTTCTTCCGGTAGATAATTTCCCCAGGCATCATAGCTTATTCTTCCATAAAAAATGGTGTCAATTCCTGAAAGGAAACCGTCAAAATCCATGTCATCATCCATAATACACCAGTCGGTTTCTCCGTTGGGTCCTTCGATAAACCCATCTAGAGTGATAGCTAAATCTAATAATACTTGTTTCATTTTACAGTGGAGAATTTGTTTTTTTAGTTTTTAATTGAAATACATTTCCTTCAGGATCTGTTCCGTCGCACAACCAAAAACCATAGTTTTCAAATGTTTTGATTTCTCTCATCTGAACATTTTTTGAAAGAAGTTCATTTCTGGCTGATTCTATATCAAGATCAACTGTAAAAACTATTTTGGTATTGTTGTCAAATAAATATCCTTCGTCTATCTTTTCGAGATACTGATCTCCGATTTTATGAAATGCCAGGTTTACAGCACCTACATCCAGCAATACCCACATATCATCTTCTTCAATGACTTTTATATTAAAGTGTTCAACATAAAAGTTTTTCATCACTTCAATATTTTTCACGTAAAATAGGATGGTATCCAGTTTTGTATTCATTTTCAGATCGTATTCTTGTATGTTTTTAAAGAAGAACGTTATTAATTTCGGGAGAACTAAATTAATAAAAAACATTTCATAAAGTGGGCAATGAAGATAAATTGAAACTGGAAGTAATTAATTCCTTACTTTGAAGTTCAAGGTACAATATCAATTCACCTTCTCCGTATAACCAGAATTTGCCAAATCTTTCATTGTATTCAAAAGGTCTTTCTTTAGCAGGAAATATTTTCTGTTGAGAAGATAAGGATAAACATTGATCGCCCTCATCAGAAGCTGCAGGTGGGCATCAATATAATGATCGTTGTTGAAGTATATTAAATGGTTCTCGATATAGTAGTTCAGATCTTTGACATCCTGTTCTTCCAGATAAAATGAGATAGATGTATTTTCTAAATAAGGCCTGATTTCATTTTTTAATGTATCCTCCAATGGTTTTAGATTCAGGAAATTTCGTTTGATCTGCTCAGGCATAGTTTTCGTGCTCATAAAGGCTGTTGCATGAGCAATATCTGTATAAACCTTTAATTTTTCCTCATAGCTTGCGTCATATGCTGAAAGAAGCTGATAGGCATTTATAAATTCTGTTTTTTTACCGGAATCATCTGTGGAGGAAAGGAAATAATGATAGATATCGGAATCATTCTGCTGAATTTGTTTTTGTATTTCAGAAATAGAATGGTCGATTTCAGGAATCAGGTTTTTAGCTTCCTTAGCCGTATATTTCTTTCCGTCGTAATCAAATGTTTTTAAAACCAATTCTTTACTGGCAATAGCTTCTATTGTTTTTTTATCATTTTCAAGGGCGATCAGGGTGTAGACCAATTCCACTTTTTCTTTGCTGAAAAGTTCGTCAAAAAGAAGATCTTTGACAATGTGGTTTTCCTGAATGGTAAAATCAGGATTTTTGTTATCGTAATAACTGTTGAAAATTTTGTCAAAAGAATCCCTGTTGTACTGTTCTTCAAATTCTGTTTTAAAAACATCCAGTTCCAGCTCAGTTTTTCCTTTCTGGTATTTTACCTTTGAAAAGAGCTTTGCAGTAAGTTTTTCCTCAGTTTTTTCGAAGTCCTGGAATAAGTTTTTAGCGTGCTCATTGTCTGTATCCTTTATAATATTAAGTTTTCGAAGTCTTGCGATACGCTCTTCATGAGAAGGGTGTGATGCCCATTGGTTCTCAATCATCAGTTTTGATTTATTAAAAAGACCGGATTCTGAAAGTTTTACATTCGGAAGATCATGTTTCATTTCCAGTTCATTTTGGGTGGCCAGAAAATTCATCACAAAAGACTGTTCTTTGTAAATATTTTTGCTCGCCTGATTTTTTGACACCTTGGCATCGTAAAAACTAATCACATTGTTATAGGAGTTGCTTGCCAGTTCTATCCTGAGAAGAGATTCTTCCAATGAAACGGAACCTGCAATATGGGCAGCCACTTCATCGGCATGAAACTCCATTTCTCTGGAAAGTGCCATATGACGGATATTGACAAAAGAATACATTTTCGAAAGAACCCATTGGATTTTATTGGTGATAAAAAGGGAAATCGCTGCAAAAATGGAAAAATAACCACTCATACTTGCCCAGCTTTCTATAGAGTTCCGATAGGACTGATCATCATTAACAAGATTAAAAATAATCTGGTTTACATTATACACATAACTTCCCACCTTCATAGAACGTTGGGAAAAATGTCCGAATTCGTGGGAGAGTACAGCCTTTAATTCCTGTTTTGTAGAGGTGTTGATTAATCCCACCCCTATGGTCAGGTTTTTTTTAATAGGAAGAAACATACTCCAAAAACTTGAATCATAAAAAACACTGGCATTGACATCATAGGATAGATATACTTTTTTAGGAAAATCCGTTTCAGCTTCTTTTACGATCTCATCAATCATTTTAAAGAGCTGAGGCTCCTGTGTTCTTGTAATTTCTGTAAGATAACTTCTGTCGTTGATATGTTTCTTGAATAAAAATTTGATGATAAAAAAGAAAACACAGACGCCGGTTCCTGCAGCGCCTATTCCCAACATGAGGGTTAGAAACATTGGTTTGGTTATGATAAGTAAAATTCCTCCACCAATGCAGGCTACAGCCAAAATAATGGTAAAAAGAAACATAAGGATATATACAATGACGAAAATGCTGATCGCCAGAATAGCGGATTTACTCTTCTTTTTGAAATCTTCAGAAACCTGAATGTACATGGTAATAATTTTTTTACAATATTACATTCATAAAGCTAACAAAACAAAAAACCACTCAAAAAAATAGAGTGGTTTCTAAGATTTTTTATATCGTTTATTCTTCTTCAGGTGATGGGTAGATGTACCGAAACTAGCTGTTGATACTGTTTAGATCTTTTTCTGCTGCCCAGCTGTCAAATGCTGTGGCCGCACTTCCTATTTCTATAATCCGGTCTTTATGAATCATAATTCCCAAACCATGTTCGCTGTCCCATGAACAGGAAAATCCTAACCCGATGTATGGGTAGTGATCCTTAACCACTGAGGTAATATAAAAATAAGTTGGTGACAGAAGATGAGCAAAACCTTGTATATCTTTTAAATCAGGCATAAAATCTGTTTTGTCTTCTTCAGAATAGTTGTAATTTTTTTGTAGGCCGGGGTATTGCTTTAAAAGTTCAGTCAATATTTTTTCTAAGACGACTTCCTGGTTTTCCTGTAGGTAATGTAATCCATTTTCCTGTGCCGGGGTTGGTTCATCCATATAGTCATCTTCCTCATCCAAGAGTTCGTAATAAAATTCAGGATCTTCTTTTTGGAAAAAAGTCTGCCAGTGCTTCAGTTCAATACTAAGTTCAAAATAGTCATCATCACTTTCGTTCTGATCAGGCAAGTTTCTGGGGTGATCGAGATATTTATTAAAGAACTCATAGCAAAAAGGGGCTCTTGAAAAAATATACTCCTGATTTTCAGCATAACATAAGTTGAAATATTCCAGGGCTTTTTCTTCATTGCCACATTCCAGGCAGCATTCTCCTGCATAATAATTCCGGATATAAGACGCATTTTTGTGAGCAGCGGAGTGACGGTCAGTAATCTCCAGCCATCTCATCATATTTTCGAAATCTTTTTCCCGGATATATTCATTAATCATCCGGCTGCTTATGATGTAAGCCTGATATATATCATATTTTTCATCATCGGCTTCTTCCCATTTACCCTCTATAAAACTGATGAATTCTTCCCCGGTGATTGTAGAAGTTTTAAGCATCGACTTTTCTAAAAATATATCGATTTCATTAATTATCTTTTCAGCATTTGACATTGGTGTTTTATTTTTTTATGTTAGCTTTCCATGGCCATATCATCTAGCTTTCCGTTTTCGTCGGTATTGATTACCACCAGATAATCTGTAATATCCCGGCCAATTGAATAGTCTGAAATGGCAAAGCTGTCTTCACTGTCAGGATAAATTCCAACCCGAACCAGTTCCAGTTTTTTCAAAAGCTGCTGTTCCGGCTGAGTGGTTGAATCATCGAAGTTGATCAGTACCGAAAGCTCTTCTTTCTCACATTCTTCAAGATGGTGTTCTACATAAAATTTTACGGTTTCACCGTCTTCATCATGATAATCATCCAGAATATATGTTTTATTAAGGCTGTCAAATTTCCCGATATTTTCAAGGTAATGTTTTACTTTATCCAATTGGGAAGGGGCAATGCTGTTGTTTTCGAAATTTAAATCCAGTTGAATTTCATTGCCATTAAAATCAATCGTCACATCATAATATTCTTCAATATCTTCTGTTGAGAGTTGTCCAAAATAGGGTAGTGTGTATTCTGCCATGGTTATTCTTTTTTATGCCTTTTTCTAAGCTTTCTGCTAATATACCATTTTACTTACTTCATCTCCTGGTGATGATGGAAATTTTCAGGAAATTTTCTTATTTCCTGTTTTTAGTTTTAAATGTCTTTTTTGTGTTCATTGAAGCTGTAGTCTTATCCAGTTAAGAATAAATAGCACAATGAATATTCCGATAATATAGAACTGGACTTTGTTCACTTTCTTTGGCCCCAACTTCCAGACACAAATTCTGTCTATGATCATAATGATGACAACAGGAATTAATCCGAATAAAGCATACATTCCTGCCAAACCATCCTGTGCAGATACACTGTAGAAGGCAATAATGGAAAAAATTATCCCAATAAGGATTGACAGCAACCCTAAAACAAAAAAGAGGGTCAGTGTACCGGTTATAGTATTTGAAGAATTTTTCATGGTTTGTGCTTTTTGCTTAAAGTTGACAGGAAACTAGGGGGTTTGTTGTAATCCGAACTGTATAGCTTCCTGAAGTATTTCAATGTTGATATCTTTTAGTTTTTTAAACTTAATGCAATATCCGGTCACGCTTGCCTTCCCTATTTTTTCACCATAAGTTTGAGTCAAATAAGTTTTATCCTCAATTCCCAAAATATAAATAGAAATCCCGGTGGTGTTGGCACTCATTCCTATCTGATAAAAATCTCTGGTTTTTCCATCAGTATATTGCATGGTATGAAACCCATATCCGATATTGGGATTGGAAACTGTTTTGCCTTCACTGTTTTTTCCATCCAGAAACCACAACTGAGATTCCGGTATAAGTTCCAAAATGATGCGGTGCAGCTCCTGCATGTCGGTACGTTTTGGTTCATGCTGACTGTTGATATACTCCTGAATTTGTTCCTCGGTGTTCATATACAATTTTAATATTGCAAGTTATTATTAGGTGAATTTTTTATTGAGCTTTAAATAATGTAATGGTATAGTCCAGTAGTTTTCCGTTCCCATATTCTCCATGTCCCGGAACCACAATTTTCACATCAGGATATTCTTTTTTTACTTTTTCAACTGTATTAGACCATGCTGCCACATTAGCATCTCCCAGATATCCTTTACCTGCATCAAGCTCTTTTAATAAACAGCCTCCAAACAATATATGTTCACCAGGAAAATACCCTACCACATTATCTTTGGTATGACCTTCACCGAAAAACCTCGTGATAGTTTTTTCATCGCCAACTTTTAAAATCAGCGAATCATTAAAACTGTTTTCAGGAATTACAAACTTGTTTTCTTTGGCTAATTCAATGGTTTTGGAATAGGCATAGGAAGGAATATGATGATTATGAAAAGCCTGTAATCCTCCTGAACTGTCATCATGGAAATGGGTAGGAATAACGGCATTTATTTTTGCATGAAGTGTTCCATTGATCCATTGTATCAGTTCTTCTGAACTTTTGTCATTAATGGGGGTGTCGAAAACAATGGTTTCGTTATTATTTTTTACAACAAGTCCGTTGCAGGGAACATTACCAAAATCATTGGTTTGTTTAAAAGAAGTATGGATAAAAGAATGTTCAGAAATCTGGGTAATAACCAGATGGGGAGATGTATACACTTCTTTTGCTTTAAAATGGTCTTTATGTTGAGAGCCACAGCTTATGATGACAAAAGAAAATACTATAGCGACTATATGGGCAAGGGTAGTTTTCATAGGTTTATTGCTTTGATATTTCAACTTTTTTGCTGATCAGATTATAAATCTTTTCAGTATTTTCCGAAACTGTAGTCCAATCTCCAACAGAATTATATTCGCACATCAAATTCATATTTTCTCTATCAAATCTAAGAATAACGCCTCCTGCATAATCCGTTGCCAGAACATTAGTGAATTTGGGCTGTGTTACAGATTCATAAATATATTTACTCAAACTGTCTTTTTCTGCTTTGGTAAAAAGTATTATTTTATGCTCCGGTTGTTCAGGATCTGTTTTTTCAGGTGTTGATTCCGGAATAATTTTAAATTCTTTATTACCGACAATAATGTTGTAGTAGTCGGCAGAGTCAGAAAATTTAGAAATTGTTAAGGTTTGAAATCTTGTTTTAATTTCAAGCGTTTCCCACTTTTTATATTGATCAGTTAGAACGGGCTCCTGTTTTTTACTGCATGAGATGAATAGCAACAAGCTTATTATGAATACATGTATTGATTTTAGATTTAAATTATTTTCTTTCATGAGTTTGTTTTTTGAGTCTAATTACGTGATGATCTTCCCTGTTTTTACTAAATCTGTTAATTTTCAAATTTCTCTTCAACGTTGGCTAATATTTCACAGTCACAATACCCGCCATGGTCTGCGAGCCAACTTAATACATTTTCAATGTTACCGATTTTATTTTTTTTCAAAAATTCTACGGTAAGTTGATTGGTGTCATCACAATTTCTTTTTCCTAACTGATGATCAAGATCGTCAAATAATTTTCCAAAAATTTCTCTGTTTATGGGTAAGCTTTTTTCAAATTCTTCCTGCTGCTTTTGCCTCAGCTCATTTCGGATTTGTTTTCTTCGCTCTTTTTCATGTTGGTTCATATGGTATGTTTTGATGTTGCTTTCTTTATTGTAACACAGTCGAGGCTTTTTTATTCAAATTGTATTGACTGAATAACTTGATTATTTATTTTCATGAGCTAAAGTGTAATCTTTAAATTTCATTGAAAGGACGTCCTTACTTCCTATTTTAGTATTTTTCTTTTTCCATAATAAACCAGTCGTCTACAGTTTCACCATCCCAATCTGTTTCCAGTTCGTAATAACCGATGGGTTCTAAATTATCAAGATAAATTTCGTTTTCAATATACAACCCTATTCTTGTTCTAATAATAGAGCTTCCAAAACGTCTGTCGATAAGGTATTGGTATCCGTCAAAAACTGTTTTTATTTCCTCTTGTTCGAAGCCACATAAAAAACTCTTGTCGGCAGCATTGTCTAAAAATATATAAGTAAGACTTTCAAATGCTGCCTTTTTTAATTCTAATCTCGTAACTCTTTCTTTCAGTAATAATTCAATTTCCTGAGCTGTCATATCATCCTAATTATTGCCTAAATCTACATATAAATGTTAATGTAAACGGCTCAGTGCATCCAGTTTTATAAAATATTCATCCAGCAGGTCATAAATGGCTTTTTGATCTTTTCCCGAAACTTTTTGATCCCAATCTGTATTGACGATTAAATATCTGCCCATCCTTTGATCTTTAAAAAACCATATCACGGAATTCATTCCCGGATCGCCACCGGTATGGCCAAAGTTTCCGGTTGAGCCAAAGCCCATGGTGATGCCCATATTGTATTCGTCGCTGTATTCACTGTTGCTTCTGTCCTTGAAGTTTTCGGCTTTCAGCTGAGGCGTAAAATATTCTTTATAACTTTCTTTAGAAAGAATGCTTCCGTTCCCAAAATACCCTTTCATCAGTTCCAGAAGGTATTTGCTCATGTCACTGGAAGTGGTCAGCAATCCTCCGTCAGGATAAGTATTGAGTGAATAATAGGGGTAGGGTGTTTGTTTATTGATAAATGTCTGCGTATACTTTGAAAAATTGATAACATTAAATTTCCAGCCGGAATGATTCATTTGTAAAGGCTCAAGAATATATTTTGCTGTAAATGTGTCATAAGACATTCCCGTTGCCTTTTCCAGAACCAGTGCTGCCAGGGTTGCCCCAATATTAGAATAATTAAAGAGTTCACCAGGTTTATTTTCGGTGAATACATCTTTAGCATACCATTTTCCTTTTTCGCTGAGCACATGAGTTAAAAACTCTTCAATGGAAATTTTTGCAGAAGGAGGATTGAAGTGGGTAGGAGAGATATCAATATGCAGATGGTTGGCAAGATTGACAGTATCTTTTAAAACAACAGTATTATTTAAATAAGCAGTATTGTCATTGATAGAAGAGGTGTGGGTGGTCAATTGCCGGATCGTTACCGGGATTTGCGGATGATAAGGATTGGTCACTTTAAATGGAAGATATTGATTAACGGGATCATCCAGTTTTAGTTTTCCCAATTCCTGAGCTTTAAGGACCGCAATACCAATCAATGTTTTTGAAACTGAGGCTATATTCTGAACAGTGTTTTCATCATATTTTTGAAGTGGCTTTAGCGTGGCAACGCCGAATCCGTTTTGATACAAAATATCATGATCATTCACCAGTGCCACTCCAAATCCATTGAAGCTTATATTCTTACTGATTTTTGTGAGTTTATCCGTTAATTCTTTTTGGACCTTGATCAATTCCGTGGACTGTCTTTTCTGTGCCTGACAGAAAATAATCATTAAAACAAAAAGAAGGCTGTAGTTTAGATTTTTCATACTGGCATTTTATATAAAAACAATTTTATTACCCTAATTATTACATTATCAGAGTTTTATTTTCAAACAGCCGGTTCGGAATTAAAATAAAGGCTCTCCATTGAGGTCTGTTGTCAGCACCTCGCTCATATAATCAAAAAAGGGACGCATAGCCAATAAGGTGAGCACTACTTCCTTTTGAAAATTGTTGGATAAAACCTCTTTATCGGTGAATTTTCGCAGGACCAGATATTGTTTTTTTCTGATTAAATCTATGGCCGGATGATTTTTATCAAAACCTCTCGGCGCTGTTTTTACGGAATCACCGTCGAGTTTTCCAAAATATTTTACAAAGGTTTTATCAGAGGTAATCTTTTCAATTTCCGTGGTACTGATTTCAAATTCTTTACGGATACGGAGTAAGTCTTTGGCTTCAGGTCCCCAAAATCCACCTCCTACAAAACTGTTGCCGGGTTCCAGCTGAATATAATATCCACCTCGTAACATTGGTTTCGAACGGGAATATCCCACTCCGAAATTGGTTTTGTACGGAGTCTGATCTTTAGAAAAACGAACGTCTCTGTAAATTCTGAAAATATGAATTCCTTTCAGATTATCATATTCCTGAAGTTCAGTATAGATCTGATTAAAAAAAACTTTGTTGTCTTTCACAATAGAATCAAATTCTGACTTGTGTGAGGTAAACCATTCCCTGTTGTTATTTTCTTTTAAATGGTTGAGGAATTCAAATGTTTTTTTCATGATCTTATTTTTCTTTTTTCTTTTTTGTTTTTCAAAATTCCTGTAATAGCATCAGAAATTTCAAATAATTTTCCGTTGTGATTGTTTCCTAGCAGAATAATGGTCAGCTTTTTATTGGGATCAGAAACGAATAAGGCTTCATAGTTTCCGTATCTCCCATCGTGTACATGCTCAATTAGTTTTCTGTTTTTAAATTTTGCCTGTCCTAAAGAAGATTGAGTTTCCGGTAGGTTAAATTGCTGCCCCAGCTCAAATAATGAATCTGCATTGATGACTTTATTGGAATGAAGACAGCTTGACCATTTCAGTAAATCCAGAGTCGTTAAGTAAGTTCCTCCTGTTAAGGGAAGATCCGCTTTGTCCGCCACTGAATCATTATTAAATCCTTTGGCGATGTTGTTTTCATTTTCAAAGGGAGTCATTACAGAAGATGTCATTTTACAAGGCTTAAAAATGAACTTTTCTGCATACAGGTTAAAAGGCATTCCCGTAATCCGCTCCAAAATAAACTGCCTTAGAAAAACATTATTCATGTTGTAATCGTATTGAGTTCCTGGAACAAAATCTAGTTTGTCAATTAATTTTAAATCATCGAAAATGTCCTTATCATTTTTAATTTTTTTCCAATTTACATTGGGTAGTCCGCTTGTATACTGTAACAAATCTTTTATGGTAACTTCATTGGCCCATTTGGGTAATTCCGGAATATATTGGGAAACATGATCTTCGATCTTTAATTTCCCCTGTTCCTGCAATTGAAGCAATGCGACACCACTAAATTCTTTCGTAATAGAACCAATATTAAACCTGTAGTCAGTTGTTAATTTTTTTGTTTTTGTGGCATCAGTGAAGCCGAAAGAAGCACGGTAAATAATTTTATTATTTTCTGACACTAAAACATTTCCGTTAAAATTACCCATCTGACTTGACCGTTTCATTAATGAGTCGATTTGATGGGCCTTTTTTGTTTGTGCCCATGTATTATTCGTTAGAAGTAATAGCATAATGGACAGCAAGAGGAGTTGTTTACAAGATTGCATGTTCAGTTTTTTGTTAGTGATTTTGTGTACAAGGTTCGAAAACTTTAAACAGATGGGATTGCAGATTTCGATTTATTTTTCTTCATGAGTTTTTTATATTTTTTATATTCAGAATAGTTTTCTTTATTGATTATTTTCATTGCACGCCAGGAAGTTCCATCTCTGGTCCATGTAAAATAGGGAACTTCTTGTGAAAATTTGGTGCTGTTTTCTTTATAATCTATTATTTCATCAATTTTAATTACAAAAAAATTAATCACATTGGATTCTGCAAATTTTTGTTGAGCAGTTGGTGTCCAATAATGTTTATGAGAATATTTATTACCGTCTTTTAGTTCAAATTTATAAGTAATTCCATCAAAACCAAAAGCCCAGTCTTTAATTTGATTACCACTTGGAATTTCATGAATTTTTAAAGACACTATAAGATTTTTTATTTCATTAACCTGTTTTTCAGTTAAATCAAATTGCTTAATGAATATTTTACCTGTTGGTTTATTATCCCATATCTCATTGGCATAAATCAGGTATTTGTTAGAGTCCTCTGATAGTTCTAAATAATATTTTTCCGAACTGAATCTAAAGAAATTTTTATTTTCTTCAGGTTTTATCAGTTTTAATTTTTGAATTATTGGTTTTTCGTATTTAGAAAAATAGAGAGTATCACTGTCTTTTGTCAATTCATATTGTTGAGCGAAAAGATTCAGTGTAAAGAACGAAAAAGCTATAAAAAGTATTGGTCTCATGTTGTTTTGAGTATAATATATGGGCAACTAGTTTTTTAACATCTACTTAATTACAACTAAAATCAATTTTTAGTAATTATCGTATGGCTATTTCCCTCCATTTTTGAGTGTAGATAACCCAAGTCGTTGTAGTTCTTCCTTTGAAAAGCTATCTATTATAGTTTTTGTGGTTTTGTTTTTTTTCTCTGTCACATTTTTTCTTAATTGCGAACATATTAAAATTAATAATTCTAGCTGGTCTTCATCAAATGTATAAGTTTCAGTGATCATATAATTCACTTCAATTTCTAACATTTCTTCTTCAATGTTGTATTTGAACTTCATATAGCAAATTTGACTTTCATAAATATTATGATCAGAATGAGCAATAAAAGTATTTCTTAAGTTAATCAGTTTTTTATGCAGTTTTAAAAAGCTATCTATATCTAGCAAGTCATCCGGAAAGTTTTTCTTAATAAAACTTTCATCCAGCATTCTTCTTTTATTAGTTTTATTAAAGCATTTACCATATGTGGTGATTATTGAAATAAATAATGATTTTTTTACAATCAAATTATCATCTCTATAACCTTCCGGAGATTGTGTACTGCTATATTCGCTCACTCTATAATCAATAAGCTTGCCTGTTGCACTTATAATAAAATTTAGATCTTCTTCCAAAGAACCGTAAGCCAAAAACTGATTGATGATATGATTTTTTTGTAAGATAATAGAATGCTCAGGTAGCATTTCTTTCATTTTATTAATGAAATATATTTCATTTGGCTCTTCGTATAGTTTGTAGCTTTCCATATAAATTTATTTTATCACTATAACATCTAATTTAGTCAGCGTAGGAAGGTTTCTCGTCACTATATCCATTATTTAGTTTCCTACAAATAATTTAAATTTTACCATTTCAGACTTAAGAAACCCAATTCAGCTTTATTAGATTTATAAATTCCCTGCAGTTTTTTTGTGAACTGCAAGATGAAAGAAGTAATAAAGCTAAAATCAGGATGAAGATTTTCATGGCATTTGCAGAGAGGTTTATGTCAATTTTTATTTAGTTGTTCAAAATTAGAAGACTTTGGATAGCGGTGATATATTTATTCTATTTGTGATCTGTTTATTTTTCCGGTAAATATATTTGAAAAGTTATTTTCACCAAGCCTTAGGCGTAATTTAGTCTCATAATTACCATCATAAATTACTGAAGTTGTAATCGTGATTTCATTGGGCTTAAAATAAATCATATTCAAGCAATTTCCACAGTCCAAAGTATAATACCTTTCAATATCTGTCCATTCTCCCTTTTCATTTTGTGCTTGCATTATTAATGGAATGTAGTATCCGTATCCAATTTGAACATCTTGTGAATCGTTATTAGTCAAAACTACAGGGTTTGCGTAAAAAAAATCAAAAGTATTTGAACTCTTTTCATGATAAACAACTTTTGAAAATTTTATATTTTGACTTGTATCAACAAAAATATCAACCTTACCTTCGAAAGTATTTTTTAAAGAATTCTTTTCTCTTTTTATATAACCTTTATTACACTCATTTTCATAATGATTTTCAATGGCTAGAAGTCTATTGTTTTCAAATTTGTTAATGATTTCTTTTTGAATGCTTCCTATGTAAATAGGTTCTCTTTCCCATGAATTTTTCACGCTTGAGTTATAAAATACTGCCTTATTCTTTATACCTTCAATTAGCTTAGGAGTAGGGTGTTGCGAATACAGCAAACTAGAAATAAGAAAAAATAATATTTGTAAACGTATTTTCATTTGTAGGGTGGGATTTAAGATCATAAAAATGTCAAATTGGAAAAATAATGGAGACTTTGTGCGGGGCTTTCTATTATGTGTTTTAACCTTATGTTTTACCAATACAATATTGTACACAGTTTTTTTAAGTTCAACATTTTTAAATTCTGAATTTACTTTCCACAATCTTTATGCTTGCTTTTCCAGCATTTCTTCTATTTCTTTCAGCATTTTTTCTTTTATAATATAGGTCCCCGCAAATTTGTTATTTAAATACATATTAAAATTCATTACCGTTTTGTTTTGTTGATCTGTAAATGTGGGAAAGAAATTTATTAAGCAGAGAATATTTCGTTTTAATGATCTTGGTAATGATGGTTTATGGGCAAAATCATCGATTACCATTAGATTAAATATTTTTTTTCCTAAAGTTTTTCCAAATATTGTTTCACTAATTGCTCCATACATCATCACTAGGATAACAGAACACAATAAACTTTGAAGAGCTGTCAGGTTACAAAGAAAAATTAAGATTAAAATAAATGGCAATATATCAATGATTTTGGCAAATAATCTTTGCGTTTCACTATTCTTAAAATAGGGATTGTACTTGAAATCGTATTCATATTCTTCAAAAATTCTATTGCCATACTTGTCAACTATTTTTGATGGTCTACGAATTATTCTGTGAACTTTTAATTCTGATACTCTCAATGGATTAAGGTTTATCTGTAAATTTTAACCTGTTGTAAAACCCCCTTTTCATTTTTATAACTAAAAAAGTAAATTCCTCTTCGGACTTTTGATAAATCTATTATTTTATTATAATAGGCAAAACCTTTACTGATTGGCTTCCCATCTTTTGTGAGAATGGTATATTCAAACTGATTGCTGTTATTTTTATTACTGATCCGAAAACCGTCTCTGGCTGCGTTGGTATAGACCCTTGTTTCAGTTTCATGATCATCATTGGCTACATTT